>Ga0302274_10000737_pt1 | contig 32923 bp, 29 predicted proteins | sample III_Bog_N2_1_FD_198755 | JGI IMG/M metagenome (GOLD analysis project Ga0302274, IMG submission 198755) | Peat permafrost microbial communities from Stordalen Mire near Abisko, Sweden - III_Bog_N2_1 | ecosystem: Environmental > Terrestrial > Soil > Wetlands > Peat | place: Sweden: Abisko...
CGCGGTAATTCTCGGATTCCCGTGCGGGGGAAATGGCTGGCGGAATCAGCGAAGTCGGCTTTGGGTCAGCAGTAGCCACAGCAAAATTGACCCCGGCGAGGACTTGGGCTTGCATTTGGTTTGATGCCGAGTCATTGAGGGTGGTTTCCGTAAAGCATTCTGAATCATCATGTTCACATCTGCTAACTTTGCCGTTTGCAAATGTAAATGCCAATGTTTTCGCGCGAAAACTCGAAGCTGCAAATGATTGAAACCGCACACGTTAACGAACGCAAACACGCGTCTACGAATCAGCACCCCGTTGGGGATGACGTGTCATCACTGCACCCGCTGCGACAGCAGCGCCGGTCTTGGAATGCTCGTCCTGACTCGGGACTCTGGCCATGATACTCAGACTGGAGCGATACACTGCCCACATGAGCAAGCGGCTTCTTCAGGGGCAGGAACTGGAACAGCGGGCGCGAGAGCTTGGCGTCGATATTCAAGGCTCCCCACGTACGGGAAGCTCATCGGGTGCTCGTCCGCGTGCCGAGGATAATGAGCTTCAGCAACGGGTCATGGAGGCGGAACGGGCCAACCGAGAGTCCCGCCTATGGCTCTTAGCATTGATTTCGGCTCTGGCTTCTGTCATCAGTGCACTGGCCGCTTGGGCGGCGATCCTACGAAAATAACCCAGGCGAGGGCTTAAAGGTACATCTTGCGGAAGCGGAGTTGCACATGCCAATGTATAGCCTATCGAAGCCGCTGAGAAGCAAGAAGAAGAGCTGGTATGAAAGCGAGAAAAACACAGCTGCATTGTTACAGGCGGTGGTCTCGGCCAGGAGAGGAAAGCCGCTTTCTGGCGATGATATCTGGTACCTGTTGCGGCTCACTTGGTACACACGCTCAGCTGATCATGTTTACTGGAAGAAACTCAAGGTTCCTGCCCTTTGTCACTTGTTTCCCAAAAACAGATCGGTTGGGATGCCTTCGAGAGATGCCAAGCTCAAGGAGGTTCTGGATGGCATGTTGCTGCCGACACGGGTCGCAGAGGCCGCTGCAAAGAGCACGGGCAACATTGGTTTGTACAAGGCGTACTGGAATTCCTCAAAAACTTGGTGCAACCACCATGTCGCCGAACTGCGGGAGATAATCCGAGAAGCCGTGCACCTGCATGCGAATGACCGGAGCAGATGGGCATTGGCCGCCAAAATAGACTCCCTGCCTAGGGTGCCAAACCCATCGGGAACTCAACACAAATATCCGGGGGATATCCTGACGCCATTGGTCGCATTCCTTGATCCGCACAGCCGCTTCCCGATGATAAACCAGAGAAAAGAAGTACAAGCTTTGCTTCGTGGATGGCGATTGGCGGGACGTAACCTTGAGGAGCAAGTACGAGGAATGACGGGAGTGATCGGAAGGTACGGCATCTCCGATGCTTTTATGCTTGATGTGTTAGCGGACAAGCTTAAGAAAATTGCTCCACGCCTCAACGTCCCGATCCCGGTCAAAGTCGTTGCACCCAGCCCCGGTTCAGCATTACCAGACTTCGACACGAGTGAACGCGAGTATCTCCGTAAAGCAGCTACGATTCGCTACAGGCAGCGGCATAACAAAATGATGGAGCGGCTCAAGCAAATCTTGATTGGATTCAAATTGACGCAAGGGACAAATTCTGATTGCCGATGGGATCTGCTTGTTGAGCGCTACGAGCAAACTGGCCGAGATTTGCTGCTGGAACTGAAGCCTGACCCTGAAAAGGCGGCAATACGTATTGCGATAGGACAGCTCTTTGACTACCGACGATTTGTCGTTCATCCTGCGGTAACAGACATAGCCGTACTGACGATCGGGGCCCCCAACAAGCTGTATCGTCAGTTGCTTATCGAATTGAATGTCTCATGCATCTGGTTCAAGGATGAAGGCTGCCAGGCACTCGATGGCGAAGGATCTGCTTGGGAAGCCCTGCGCAAATTGTTCGCTAAAGCAGCGAAGAGCTAACCACAAAGACGAATACAAATTAGCTTGATCGACATTTGGCGGGAGCCATCGGATTGGAATAAGCGCGAGGTTGCCATGACGATCCGTGTCGAACTCAATCCGGAGATGGAGAGAAAGCTTGCCGCAGAGGCATTGGCTCGCGGCATTGCGCTGGAGTTGTATGCACATCGGCTAATCCCCGGCTGGAATGGACCCCGGTGTCGGCATGGGTTCGCCGAACCGCGTCACTGAATTGCCGTACCCGGCATGAACGAGCTTGCCACAGTCCGCTGACTGACAACCGGTTACGGCGAGCCTCCTGCCGAGAGCGGTGGCGGTGCCCGTCGGGTGGGCCAGAATGTCTCCCCGGCGCTCGTTCGGGGTATCGCATGAGGGCGGGCAGACGGGCTCCGGATGATTCTGGGCGTACTCCGAACCGCAACAAATCTGCAGACGCACGCACGGGATCGAACGAGCGCAATCTCTACGCGACCTTCAAACTCTGTTCACTATGGAAAGCCGGTTCACGCCAGTGGCCCGAACAGCCACTCCAACACTTCGTCGAGCGCGCCAAGTGAATCGAATCGACTACGAGGGATAATCCGCTGATCTGGCCGTTCGGCCTTTTGCCCTTGGCGTTTGCCTTTGTATGTTTGGCAACTCTCATGTTCCGAATGTCAGGCAGCGGGTGTCCTGGAGGGCCACCCAGCCAGCGGTAGGATTCAAGCTTTAACTCTGGAGTGACCACGATCCAGATGATGCAGCCGCTTGGCTTGTCCATCAGCTTGAGGCTGGCTTTGATACTGGCCGCCTTGCCGCCGGCCATTGAGGTTTTGAATTGAATGTGCCTGACGATCTTTCCGTGGCTCATCACCAGGTCGTATCCGCCAGCGTCGAACTCTGAGCGCAGCACCTCAACATCTGTCACGCGATGCTGCCACAGCCACCGCAGGGCATCGCCCACGAACACATGTTCGACAATTCTCTCGCGTAGTGTCGAGTGGAGGTAATGCGAAGTCTCTTCGCCAGTTTCGATCTCCATCCCTGCCCCCTAACTACATCTGATAAACGAAATTAGTAGATGTAGGAAGCCCGCCGTCCCAATCGGGCTGACCTGTCCACCCTGTTAGGCTAAACCTCTGGCATCCTAAAGTCAGAAGACAAGATTCCGAATTTCGGCGGCGACGAATGGATAGTTCGAGAGTTCAGCGATTCCTCAACCTGTTTGCCGCTATCGGAGAGCTTTACCAAACCAACGATTCGGACCCAACTTGGGATAAATACCCACAAGCGCTCTCCAATCGAGCGCAATCGTTGGCGGTCTTTCTTGATGGCTACGCCTTTGAGAGAAGTGGTAGACCACCAAAATTCAGCGTGATCGCCGCGAGGATTATCGCGCAGAAGAGGTCCGACGATCTTGACCCCACGTCAGTCTGGAGCGAATTTAGCCTCGAATTCGGGGGAAAAGGCATAAACCCAAAGGTCAACCCGCTTGCCCCAAAGGGTACGGAATTTAGGCACAAGGGCGCGACGCTCCGCACCACCGGACTCTCGGTGATCGAGCTAGAGAGAACACTTGGAAAGCCGCTTGCCAAGTGGGTGGTAGACAATCTCTTGAACACGCCCAAAATCGTTCATGATCGCTTACGGGAAATATCAGGCGTCGGCGAAAAGATTGCCTCGTTCTTCATGCGTGACATTGCATGCCGGTTCAATGTATTCCCATTAAGAGCGGAAGACAGACACCTGCTCCAGCCGGTTGACATATGGATAGAAAGGGCTGCGACCTGTCTCGGCGCACCGGCCGGAAGGGCCGCTGAATTCCTCGTCAGATGGTCTGGAGCGGATGGCAACCGCCCGGAGCGGGTAAACCAGGGCATCTGGCTCTTTGGTGCAGAGGTTGTGCGCTCACAAGAAATGCTGGAAAGGTTTCTCTGCACAACAAATGGAATGGACGAGGTGATGAGCGACTTAAAGGCGCAGATTGCGCATCGCCGGGAAATCCTAAATCGTCTGGAGTCTGCACTAGGTGCCGATCACTGACAACGACTGCATTCTCAAACTTCTGCGCTTAGATTGCCGGCTCAGCGACGGTAAACTCGGCAGCGCCGAGCGGCGCGTATTTCAGATCACCTTCGATCTTTAGTAGGAAAGCAACATCGCGATTGGTTCCTCCAGCCTCCGCCCACCAGACACAATAGAGGACGAATACTTCCCCTGGCGTGTACCAATCGCAACTGCGTCGCATGCATTTTTCCATCTCATTTTTAATGCTGTTCGCTTCCGCCCTGGCATCATCAAAGGTACGGTGGCGATGGTCCAAGCGGCAAAGCATCAGCTTCACGGGCGAGCGCACATAGAGCAGCTTTTCGAAATCCCGGGCAATCTCGCGTTTTTCGTTGTCATGTTCAGACTCGGCTGCTAGCAGAATTCCGTGGCCCGGCTTGTAGGCAATGAAGTCCCAAAGGAACTGCCCCTCCCTGTCCGGCGCCTTCGGGTCCGATGGATAGCTTTCCGCCCCTTGCTCATTCGCGAAGGCACGGAGCAAATCCAGATTCTGCTTCGTCCATTCGGGACGAAGGTGGGTGTTCTCAATCCCAGAGTGCAGAGAATTGATTAGCTTCTTAGCCAAGAAGAGGGCTTCGGCAGAGGACGGCATGGCAAGGCTTCCATCCACTTGGCACGGAGCTTTCGTTTCGAATGCTGTTTCCTTCATTGTTCCTCTCGTCAAATTTCACCCTATCAAAAGCGCGGAGTCGTCCGCTTGTGATTTAAGGTAAGAACGAACCATAGAAATGCCCTCACTTCGGATGTTGGCAATTAAAGTCTTTTCGGACCCACGTTCATTAGGAGCCGGTAAGAAAACTAGGATTTTTGATCTGTCGCCGAGTCGGAACTCGGCCAGCTTATTGGGCAGGCACCACGACACTATTCCAGAATCATATCGACGACAGACGGCATATCTCGCATATTCGCCGTAGACGATCATAACGCGGGCGGCAGAGATTGCAAGGACACGCTCCAAATAGCGCTGAGAGCAGCATTCCAGAGCCTCTCTCACACCCATTTGATTTCGCGATTTGCAATGCACCACCTCTGTAAGGGCAAAATCGATACCCGGTTTGACTTCGGTTTTCGGCTTACCCAGAATCTCGCTCGTCCGGGCGCGAGCCGCGGCCCAGTACCTCACCCAGTCAGTCCGGGTGCCATCCCTTTTCAGCGCACATAGATGGCTGTCCACCCAACCCGCAGGAGAACTAAAGCGATTCTGAAAGAAATCAGTGATCCGTTCCGCTTCCCATGACGCGTCGGGATAAGTCTCCTCTTCATCGATTGAGGGATTAGAACTGAGAAACAATATCGGCGCAATGTCGAGTCGTCCAGACCAAGGTTCGGGTCGTTGGAATGAGATGCCGGTTTGAGACGAAACGATTTTTTGACAAGGACCATCCTGTCCGGTGCGGACCGAGGCCGCAACGGGGCAGCTGGAAATCTCTATTAAAAGCTGTTGAGCCTCATTCACAGTGGGCTTCCTGAGATGATTCTACCGGGACCCGCGGCAATTCGGCCGGACGGCTGAGCCAAATGCCGAGGGCAATGCCGTTCGTCAAACCGGGCGACGCTGCCCGTCGGGTGGGCCGAAGGTGACGCCCCGCCGCGCTTGCGGAGCGTCGGACAAGGGCGGGCAAACGGGCAGCCGGACACAGAAATGCGGAGCCTGTCTTGCTGGCTCCGCGAAACGCTTGTTGCTCGTGGAAAGCTAGGCCGCTGATTTCTTCGCGGGCTTCGATTCCGACCTGGGCGCGGCCTTTTTGTTGGCCTTCCCTCTTTCCTTCGCCGCGAACTCCTGCTTGACGGTCGCGGAGATTGTGTCAACGTCCACCTTGTAGATGCGCGGCATCGCGGAGAATCTTCGCAACGTCGGCCTGATTGTGCATGGACTGGAGAATGACTGACTCCACAACAATGCGGCCCAGCTTCCCAAGCGTAAAATGTAGGGATTCAAGCAGAATCTGCGGTCGAAGGGGCCAGCCGCGTCTGGCGTAGAGGAGCACTAATGGTCTATCGAATGGCGATTTTGAGCGCCGCATTGATGGCGGGCATCGGATTCAAGACTCCGGCATATGCGATTGCCTCCGCCGAAGTCCCATTTGTGGGCTGCAAATCGGACGGCCAGGTAGGTCCACAGGACGCACCGATCGGGAAGCCCAAGGCGATCGCAATCTCCCCGCAGTTGGCTCAAAGGGTCGCCTATTACAAGGCATCGGACGGCGAGGGAGTTCTAGGCCCGCGTGGTTGGTACTGTTTCGGGACCTACGGCTCCAGTGGGTCCAACCTATATGTAACCCCAATGCCGCTCAAATCCCCGATCTTATTTTCAAATAGCTGGAATCGCATCTCCAGCTTTGGAATCCAGTTCAGCGTATCCAACGGCGACACATCAGGCCGCTTCGAGGTTGCACAGATCATCGCGCGGGTCTTTCCCGCCCATTCGGCTTTCGTCAGACGGGTGATTGCTGAAGGCGTTGAGCCCTCAACCTCGTTCCCCTATGGCCCTTACCCCGCAGATAAATTGACCTACAAAAGCAAAGAAACCGTCGAATATATTACCCCACCCAACACCGAAGGTCTGGGCACAAAGTCGTTCCTCATCAAAGATGCTGACCCCATAGATGGCGTCGCCATCCTCACTGGCGAAGAACTCAGCCTGACACATTTGTCAGTCCGCCTCTCGCCGGAAATGTCTGACCTCCTCCCTGTCATCATCCGGCAAGTTGAACAAGATATCTCTCAGCCCGCTTCTTCCGGGTCTGCAACGGCCTCGGCACAGAATGCCACGCCGGAAAGTTGCGCCAAACTGAATCTAGCTTATGAGTATCACGGCGATATAGGCACTTCTTCTTGTGTTCCTCACGCTGGAGGTCAGAATGTACCTCCCGAAAACTCGGACGCGATGCCGAATGGCGACAAAGAATCCCCAGCAGGATGTTTGGAAGCAACAGCCCACACGAATGGTCCGTGCAAGATCACTTATCCGAACGGCAATATTATGGAAACTGGAGCGGACGGTACTACCTGGATCACAATCAAGAGGCGCGATATAAAATTTCAAGTCTTCTCGGGTATTCCGGTAACTGGCCAATTCCAAACCATCATCATCACTAAGCTCCCAGAAGGCGATATCATACAGGCGCCCCAGTTTGAAAAGACGAGCATTCTCGGTGACTGTCAATCTAAGTCGTATCAAATTATGGGCACCGCAATGACGGACCCGAACGGAGTTTTCGATTCTGGAACTGGTCCCGAGAACGTTGCGCGGCGCGTAATACCTGACACACCGGTGGACATTGTGTTTCATGTTTTTTGCGACGCTCCGGCCCCAACCAAACCCTGAGCGGAAGTGCATAAGGCGGATGCTGGCTGCGCTGCCACGCCGCGCGGATTGTGGAAGCGCAAGAAGCCGGGAGAATTGCATTCGCAAAGACGGTCGAAAACCAGATGTTGGATCAAGGTTTCAATTTCGACGTTGTTACCCACACGCACGGAGCACATGATGAAAACAGAAAAATCCGCTGGTCGTGCCTATTTGGTTCTTTGGAAGTATAGCGAAGCTGAGCGGATAAACGGTTCAGTGATTACGCGCGGTGAGGGCAGCCATTCAGGTGGACTGAAGAAGGGCGACCGCATTTTCGTTTGGGCAACCAAGGGCGATGAACTTTATATTCTTGGAGCGATTCAGATCGAACGTGGAGGGCGGGAATGGGCCGAAGGTCAAAGCCTTTATGGGCCGTTTCAGATCGTTCCTCTGAAGGGTCTAAAGTGGCGATTGAGGTTTCAAAATTCGGCATCTGAGAAGCTCTCGCGTGAGACACCCATTGCGCTACAAGTTCGGGCGAGGCGACAACCAACTCCCGAGACAATCGGACTTCTTGAAAAATTGCTATCCGAAAACGCCGGACGCAGAGCGAATCAAGCTCGCCGGGGCGAGACCGAACGGCAAGCCGTTACCCTATCGAAGGCGAAACGAAAGCAGACAGTGGAGAAGCCTTTCAGTATCGATCAGGTAGAGTTTGCTCTGGTAGCAGTTAAACCAAAAATTACAGATGCGCAAATGTCCATGCTGAGAGCGCACTATCTCTATCGAGTGCTGTCCATGGAGCGGATCGCGGAATTCGCCGGATATACCTATTACGGCTCTGCCAACTTGCAATACGGGGCACTCTGCGGCCGAATTGCCCGCGAGCTTGGTTATTCGTCTCCGGGCAGCCAAACTTATACCATTGCCAATGTTGCACCGAACCGCGACAAAACGGGGGCGTTTCAGTGGCAAATGGACGACGTGGTAGTGAAGGCATTGAAAAGGGTTGGGTGGTTTAGCCAGGTTGTCAAGGAATTGGCTGAGTCCAGTGAGCCTGTAAGAATCGCTGAAACGGAGCGCGACGCGCTTGTCCAGGCCAGAATCGGACAAGGCAAATTCCGCACAGACGTCATTGCGCTCTGGGGATGCTGCGCCGTGACAGGATGTTCGATGTCCGGCGTCCTTGTCGCTTCACACATCGTGCCGTGGGCCCAATGCGCAACAAACGAAGAGCGGCTTGACCCGCTCAACGGACTGCTACTCACACCCAATTTAGACAAGCTCTTCGATCAATTCCTTATCTCGTTCAAAAACGATGGGGCAATCCTGCTATCGAAGGAATTGCGCGCCGAGGAAAGAGCCGCTCTTGGAATCGCGGAGCAGAGAGGGCTACAGTTTGTGCCGCCGGCGATGCGGCCATATCTCAAGCGGCATCGGGATCTGTTTTCTAAGAAGCAGAAAATCAGGAACGCAACGGCGCGGTAACAGAGCAACCGGAAGAAAGCCCTGCGCGCCAAACCGTGCATTTTCGGCTGTGAGTTGTGGACGCCAACAGTGACAGTTCTGACGCTTCAAACTTTACTTATCAGTGAGGTATCGCAGGCGCGGCGCGCCAAGCGGCGAGGTCCAACCATCTGTCAAAAGGAGAGCACAATGACCAGGGCGGGAAAGGCAAAATCCAATTGACGGCGACCTAAATTATACTCAACGGCACGGAGACGGGATGGCAAAGCCTCAACCCAGAGCAAGGAGTATTCCGTGAAGACCGGTACGAAGCTGTTTTTGTTGATTATCGTGGTGTGCTTGGTGATGTGCTTTTACAACTTGGCAAAGCCGAAGTCGAGCGAGCCTGAGAAAGCCATCGCTCCTCTCGACTACAGTAAGCCTGTTTATACAACCGACCATGCAATCGTCTGCCCTCTGTCGTTACTCAGTGATCGGCGCGCGGATCACGATATATCCGCGGTGATGGATATGTATACGTCTGCATTCACCGCAGAAAGCAAAGCAGAGAAGCTCGGTTGCGAAGTATGGAAGAGCGGTATCGAGGTGGCAGCGAAGCCCATGGATGGGATGGCCCCGCTCGTTACGGTGAACACATCTGCCTTCACTGTAGGTGCACATCTGACCAACGATCCGGAAGGGAAAATGCGATCTGAGGATTCCAATCCCGCCCCTCCTTCAAAAGACACACCCTCTAGTCTCGGCAGTGTACTTGTTGCAACGCCATCTCGGAATCCAATACCAAAAGGTGATGTCGTGCCTTCAAACGACGGATTTGGCGCAGTCATCTGCCCTGACTCCCAAACGTTAGCCACCTATGACGATGCCGCAATAGAGTGGTTTGCCTCCAGCAGTGGACCAAACGCGTCCACTGCGAAAAGTTCAGTCATCGATTCATTTGAAGGATTAGCAAAGTCAAACGGATGCCACTATATTCGCCCCGGCATTTCGCTGGTATCGGAAGGGGGAAACTCAATTGGTTCGCTGGCAATCGTGACTGCGCAAATGCCTGAAGGCACGACAATAAGAGGAGTCACATTCCCCACGATGATTACCGAGAACCAACAGGAGCTAACAGCATCGGATCAGCAAGTGCAGGTACAGAGTTCCAGTCCTCCAACCGACCGGACTGCAACTCCACCGAAAACCACGCCTGTACCAGTGGGTGCTGCCGACGCTTGGAAAGACCCGGCGACCGGGTTGATGTGGACGAAGAAGGATAATGGCGTAGATGTCACTTGGCAGGAAGCGACGAACTATTGCCAGAATCTGCAAACTGGCGGTCAATCGGACTGGCGCTTGCCGACAATAAACGAGTTGCAAGGCATCTATGACTCCAGTATCAATGCCCCAGATCGGAGCAGCGGTGGTCAAGCGGTCCCTTGGCAAGTTAAGGGTAAACTTGCACTCTCCGCATGGGGGGAATGGAGCAGTTCTCCGGGAAATGCTCCTGGCCAAGCGTGGGTCTTCGGCTTTGGCAGTGGGAAGCCGTTCTCCTACCGATTCGAAGGTCTCAAAAAGCCTCGCGCGCTTTGTGTACGTGGTTCCTGAGATTGACGCCGGCAGTCGTTAGGCACCCTCTCCCAAAATCAGCTCGGACAGTGGCGCTAGACCTTGGCTGGATCGGCGAAACGGTAGGAGATGTAAAGTGATTCTTCAATGGGATCATCAATGCATCGAGCAAGCGCTTCCGATTTTGTGGGAACTATTTGCGCGCGAGGAACGTCAGGAGCGCCTTCCAAGACTAAGAGAAATTCACGAGCATGCAGAGTTGTATTGGCGCAAATACGTCGAGCAGTTTGGTGATAGATGCGTCGAGTACCTTCTCATCGCAGAAGCACCGCCATGGAGTCAATCCGGCGAGGACATTCAGTATGTACTCGACCCGTCAAGCCGATCAAGAACGCTGATGTCTGCGCTTCGAAAAGCTTTTCCGACCGCGTACGAACTACCTGCCGACAAAGCGCTTGCTGAATTTGCGCGGCTTGGAATTCTGATCGTAGATTCGATCCCTTTTTCGATGAAGTACACATCAAGCAAGCGGAGATCGGGCAAGTACCAACAGCTCGTCACCGTAACTGCAATCGCCGTTCAAGAGGCGCTTCGGTCGTCATCACTCAAGTGGTCCCCCGATCTTCGCATTGCTTTCAGCGTGAAGCTCAACGCGCACGCAGTGATACGTGCGTTAGGGGGGCGCTTGGATTTGAACGGTGCAGTATTCGACCTCTCGGAGAACTTAATTGCTGTGACTGGGGCCGGGTATCCTGATGCTGAAAAGCTGCGCGCGTTGTTCCAGGGGAAGGAACGTTAAGTCGGCGATGGTTGATCGTTTTTGAAGAAGCTGAAAATCAGGGACACAGGGATAAACTAAGATCGTAACGGGAACAAAGCAGGGCAGCGCAATGTGCTTTTTGGACAATGGAAATCATTGAGCCCAATATCGTATTAGCGAAAATGCAACTCCTCGGATTAGACGTAGGGTTTTCCGCAGTGAAGGCAACGTCCGGCGTGGCAACTCTCACCGGAACCACCTGTGCTGTGGGACGAGCCACGGCGACGGTGGCCAGTCGCAGCAAATTGTGGTCTCGAATATCCATGGCCGCCGTCGTAGCCGTCGACGCGCCTCTCCTGCCAACGTCTGATCTGTGCATACGGAGTGCGGAGCGCCTGTTTGCGCGTGGCCAGTTCCAGCGACGCTGCAAGGCCGGGTTCTCGCACATAAAGGGAACCGGATTAGAGCTTCGAAGGGCCGGATCGGAATCAGCGATGCAGCTTGAGTATCTTACCTCTATTGATCCATTGGCCACAGCATTCCCTTTGGTGCTTGCACCGCGAAACCTCGTGGAAGCATTTCCGAATGCTTTTCTTGGCGTGTGCGTTTCTGCTGAACAGTACGCTTGTATGCCGACTCTGAGGCGAGGCAAGAAATTCGATTGGCTCTACGGTGAGTGGTGTCAGACAGGCAGATTTAGATTACTCGTGAAAGAGTTGGCCTCGGTGCTGCCCGAATGCTTCGCTTCGCGTTGCGAAATCAATCCGGACCATGAAGAGCGCGCCGCGTTGATCTGCCTCGCAACAGCAGCATGTGTTGCAAGCGGACGTTACACGGCCGTCGGTGAACCGGTTGGTGGCTATTTCTTTTTGCCGCCGTGGTCAACGTGGGCCGATTGGGCGCGAACGGAACTGAACGTACAGCGGCACGCGGATACCACTGTTACTGTCTGGATCGATGGCGTTGCATTTCCCAATGGCAAAAAGCTGCCCTGAAACCCCGCCGCGCGAACGAAAGGCGGCATTACGGTATAAAAGCGCCGCCCGGATGACGGGCGGAGAAAGGTGAGCAGGCGGTACCCGTGTTGTTTTGTAATGGAATCCATTACAGTGTAATATTCGTGTATGGCTACTGCTACTGCAAGGAAATCGAAGGTATACACGATAAGCCTGCCGCCAGAACTTGCGCAAAAGGCCGAAGCGCTGGCTCAGCGGGACAGTCGCACCATGAGCGAGCTATTCCGGGAAGCTTTCCGCACCTATTCCGCGCAGCAGGCGCGAAGGACGCTGGATGAGTTGGGCAAATATGCGGAAGGACGCAACCCAAAGGGCTACACCGAGGCCGACGTGCCTCGGCTCATTGGAGAAGTGCGTGCCGAGAAGCCGCGCCGCCGCAAGGTACGGTCTAACGGGTGATCGTCGTCATCGACACAAACGTCTGGATTTCCGCGCTTCAGTTTGCGAAACGTCGCGGCACGCCGACTCTGGCGCTCGAAAAAGCGATGGGCGAAGATGTGATTGCCACCTGCGATGAGATCGACGCAGAGATTGTGCGCGTTCTGACGGAGAAGTTCTCCTGGGAACAGCACCAAGCAACGTCGGCGCTGCAAGCGATTCTGGCGCGTGGCATCCGTGTGAAGATTAGAGGCACGGTAAAGGAATGCCGAGATCCCCACGACGATATGTTTCTGGAGTGCGCCGCCCTTGCGAAAGCGGATTTGCTGGTTGCAGGCGACAAAGATTTATTGACTCTCGGCGCGTACAAGGGAACGCGCATTGTCACGCCCACGGAATACCTGAGAGCAAAATAAGCATTCCGGCAACTGCTCAGAGATGAGCATAACTGTAGATCGCCGGAGCGATATTCATCGCGACGGTTGCGGGGATGCCGCTGGCGTCGGCATTCCCGGCGTTTCCGGCTGTCTCCTTCTCTACCTCAACGTGCTGCCGAAAATCAGGTCCACGGTTGGAGCTAAATGCGGGCTGGGCTGCTCGTCGGGAGGGCCAGAATGTCGCCCCGGCGTTCGTCCGGGGCATCGCATGAGGGTGGGCAGACGGGCAGCCTAGCGCAAAGGGCATATCACCGCGCTTCGCGGACTATCGTTGAGTACAGAAGTTGGTCAGGCTGATTTTTGATCGCCGCCCCGAATGGGCGGCGCTGGCCGTTGGGTGGGCCGAATATGCCGCCCGGTGCTCTTCCGGGGCATCAAAAAGGGAGGGCAGACGGCCAGCAATACAAAGAAATGCGGAGCCGGTCTTGCTGGCTCCGCTAACGGCTTCAAGTTGGTTGATGGCTACGCCGCAACCTTTTTCGTCGCTTTCGTCTGCGATTTGGGCGTGGGCTTCTTAGCGTTCTTCGCCTTGTCCTTCACGGCAAACTCCTGCTTGACCTTCGCAGCGATGGCGTCGGTGTCCAGCTTGTAGAATACGGCGGCTTCGTTCAACACCTGCGCCGTCTGCTGGCGTGCGGCAGTAAGCAGGATTGTCAGTTCGACCAATACGCTGCCCAAGACGCTCTCCTCGGCGCGGCGCAAGTAGGCGGCAAACAGCTTGGCGATGGAATCGCTGTCCTTCTCCCGCTTGATGCCGCGCTGCCGGGCAACGATCTCCAAGCGCCGTTCCTCTACCAGTCCAGCCAGCCGTTCCACGACAAACAGCAGGTCGCGCTTCATCAGCCGCACGGGTACGGCGTCGGCGATGGCTGCGAGTACGCGGATGCCGGTAGTGTTGGCAATCGCCTCCTCGCGGCGCTGTTTCTCCTGCGCGGCCTTTGTCGCGGCATCGGGATCGGGCCGTCGCTGCTGTTTCTTCGGGTGATGCACCGGACAATCGGGATTGGCGCACACCTTGCGGAATTCGCCCTTGTCCGTTCCGTTCGCGACGATGGCCTCGGTGGTGTACTTGCATGTCTTGTATTCCGGCGCGTCCTGCTGGTATTTGTTTTTGGGCTTCTCCTGCCGGATTTCAACATACTGGTTGCGAGGCACAATCGCGCTGCCTTCGGCGGGTTTGCCGTAAGCGGTGGTGATCTGTACCAGTTTCGGTTTCTCCGCTACCGTCTGCTTCACATGCGCGTCCACCTTGGCCGCATAGCAGGCCGGATCGGAGCAGGAATCGTGCTGTGCTGCGATGCCCTCGAAGAGCAGCGTGTTGTGCCCGGTGCGTTTCGGGCAGTCATGGCAGGAACCCGCCTCGGGCACAAGCGTTGCATCCCCTTTCGAGAATGGCGCGGTGGCGAGTTCCAAGAGGATGTTGTGCTCGATCCATTCGCGCAGATGGCGAACGGGCAGCAGGATGCGCTTCGCCTTGCTGCCGCCCGTATAGCTCTCCTGCCAGCAAGCGGTCAACGCTTCCTCCTGTTGTTGTGACTGCAACTTCGCCAGCAAAAGAGCATGACCCAAGCCAATCTCGTCCTTGGTAAAGGCTTCAACGGCTGCGGGGGCAAGTTCGGTCAAGCGAAGGCGGGAGGTCACATACCCGGCGCTCTTGCCGCACTTGGCCGCAATGAGTTCCACGGAATACTTCGGCTCCTCAAGACGCAGCAGAGCGGCGAAACCCTGCGCCTCATGGAGCGGATGCACGTCCTGACGCTGGAGGTTTTCGACTAGCTGCGCCTCCAACACCTGCGCATCGCTCATCTCGCGGATGCACACCGGCACGGTATCTTTCTCGGCCATCGCCGCGCCACGATAACGGCGTTCTCCGAACACGATCTCAAAGCTCCGCTCTGCGCGGGGCCGAACCAACAAGGGCTGCAACACGCCGTTTTCGCGGATGCTGGCAGCGAGTTCCTGCATCGCATCTTCGTCGAATGTCTTACGTGGGTTAGTGGGGGATACAACCAGCCAATCGAGCGGCAGGTCGCGGTACTCAGACTGAGTTTGCACTTGAACCATAGTAGTCATGGGAATCTCCTATTCCGGTTGAATCTTGCGTGAGGGCGCAAGCGGGCACACTCCCAAGCGCACCCGCTCAGAATGCGTGAGTTAGCTGGCCGCTGCGAACTGCTCCCGCTCCGTGGCCGCCTCCGCGATTTCGTCCTCGTGGATAGCGGCCAGAATCAGGGCTGATGTGCGTTGGATAACCTCAAGGCTTTCGGTCAGCAATGCTGCGTTGCCGTTGTACATCTGGATGTAATCGCTCGAAGCGTTGCCCATCTCAAGGCCGATTGCCTGACCCACGATGAAGGCCACGGCCTCGGCTTCCGTTTCGCGCACGGTTGCCGTCGTGAAGGTGCGGCGCTCTGCCTTGTGCAAGAGTTCATGCGCCGTTTCATGAACCAGAGTGACGAATTCCTCCGGCTCTGTCTGTCCCGGAAGCAGGGCGATCTTGCCGCCGTAGCTAACGCCCAGTGCCGGTGCAATCCTTTCGTTGAACTCAAGCGCGATGTTCTGCTGTGCGAGAAAATCAATCAGCCGGTCGCGCCGCTCGCCAACTTCACCGGAGATGTTGTGCTCGAACTCGGGCAGGTCGTCGCCTTCGGTCTGCGCCACGTCGAACACATATACGGCGCGGAAACCGATAAGTGTCGGCCGAGGCTTGGTGCTGCCGTCCACGTCGGTGTTCTGTGGGGCATCGGCATTCTTCCGTCGGTAGCCGATCATCGGCGCGAGAATTTGGATACCCTTCTCGCCGCGCTTCACGAACCGGCCCATTTCTTTCCATGTGCCGAAACCCGCAACGCGCGTAGCCGTGGGCTGCTGCCTCGCAATGGCAACGATGTTGCCGAAGCTGTAGTTGTGAAAACGCGCCATCGCGGTCAAGTATGCGGCCAATGTTTCGCTCTTGCCTGCCTCGACCTGCCGGATGAGAAAATCCACGGCCTGCTTGATGATGAGTTGAGTTGGGTTATCTTTCTGTGCTGTCCGCCCCTGATAGGGCGAGTCGCTGCGGTTGCGCTGCGCCGCATTTTTCCTGTGCGGCGCAGCTTGGCTGCTGGCTGTGCCATTGCTGGCGGTGGTGGCTGCGATGCTGGTAGTGTGGTTGCTGAATTCCATGATGATGCTCCTCTGGAAGCCCCGTTGGGGCCGATTGGCGTCCAGAAGCAAGAGCACCCAAACCCAATTTTTTTCGTTGAGTGCCCCCGCTTCATGGCTCTTGCAACGGGCGGAGGCGGAAGGTTCTGTCAAGGGCGGGCGTTTGTTGCCCGTTCATCGCAGCGCAGCGGAGACCCTTTACAGGTTCTTCCGCCTCTGCCATGCCCGTTGCCTGAAGCGGGGGTGCTCAGACGAGAAAGAAATCTGGTGACACTTCCTTATTGCTCCACGTTTGTACGCACGTTGCGGGCGAAGAACGGGAACCACTGATGAAGACGGAAAGCCGAAGGGCCGCAGACAGGGAAAAGGCGTCCTCCAAACAGGCTACGGTAATGCAGAATTGTTGTCCGGTAGCACAATTAAGTGCGCAGAACACGGAACTTTGGAAATTTTTCGGTTCGCTGGACGGATCGGTGATTTGGCGTCGATGCGTCGATGCAGATTGCGGATTTTAAGCGGCGCGTGTCTCTCCCATATAGTTGCGCGCCCCGTGCTATTGCGCGCTATCCTTAGCAAAGACGCCTATACTTTTAGAGCAAATCTCGGCGAGCAAGAGGGGTTCATTGGTAATGAGCAATGGCCCGAACGACGAAATCTGCGCATATACTGGTGGGCGAGGAGTGCCGACAGTGAGGACACCCAGGCTCTTTGTTGCCGCGCAGATTGCAACCGTCTGCTTGATTTGCATGACACGTGTATCTGCTCAAACGAACGCCGTCTGCACTTCTTTTACTGTGGTCACGCAGGATAGGCTCAATAACGTCAAAGACGGATTGTCGGCTGAGGACGTGAAATGGTTTCGCGAGAAAATTGCGAAGAAGTACCCCGGAGTTTGTTACGTGGACCCAACCCCGACGGTTCCATTGATCTTTTACATCACCGTGACGCCAGACACTTATTACGGCACGAAGATCGTGACTAGCTCGTCTACAGAATCAAACCCGCTCAAAGCGACCATCACCGATGAGGATGGCAATGTTTCGCGGGTAAGTGGGACTGTGGAGACGACCACAACGAGTTCTATACCAGTGCCGTATTCCTTTGAGTACGGTGTCTTCACGCTCTCAGTGAAAAGTCGGCGGAGTGATGGAACACTTGAGGTGGTCCAGACATTTCAGCAGAAGGGGATATACAACACGATATATGGTATTCCGCTCGGCGGTAGGGGCCACCATCCTGCCCATGCCGTGATTGAAGATGCGACGAAATGGGTCAGTGGCGGCGGTCTAGCTCAACGCCAAAACATCTCGGACCTAGCTGGCCAAAGTTATGCAAAATCCATCGACGCCTCCGCTGCTTTGCAAACAATGGCATTGGCAGGAGATGCAGACGCGCAAAATAGCCTCGGCTTTCTGTACAACACCGGTGATGGCGTACAGCAGGACTATAGGCAGTCTGCAATTTGGTATCGCAAGGCGGCAGAGCAGGGATCAGCCGCAGGGCAGTACAACCTTGGCTGTCTTTACGACCACGGTCAAGGCTTCCCGCAAGACTACATTCAAGCCGCTTACTGGTGGCGCAAAGCTGCCGACCAGGGTTTGGCAGATGCACAATTCAACCTTGGCTTTCTTTACGACCTTGGTCAAGGCGTGCCGCAGGACTACTCGATGGCAGCCGCGTGGTATCGGAAAGCGGCGGATCAAGGGCTCGCGCCGGCGAAATCAAATCTGGGTTCCATGTACTCCAACGGTCAAGGTGTACCACAGGATTACGCCAAAGCAGCGTTCTGGTATCGCCAAGCGGCCGAGCAGGGATATGCAGATGCGCAAAGCAACCTAGGACGCCTGTACAACCTTGGTCAAGGCGTACCGAAAGACGACGTGGCAGCCGTTGTGTGGTATCGGAAGGCGGCAGAACAGGGCGACGCAACGGGGCAATATAACCTTGGCGCCCGATATGATCACGGTCAAGGCGTCCCACAAGACTACGCGCAAGCAGCCGGCTGGTGGCGCAGAGCAGCCGATCAGGGCTTGCCCCTTGCGCAATTCAACCTTGGCGTCATGTACGAGCACGGCAGCGGCGTGCCGCAGGACTACGCACAGTCCGTTGTCTGGTATCGTAAGGCCGCCGATCAGGGATTGACTGATGCACAATTCAATCTCGGGATTGCGTATAACCTTGGCCGGGGTGTGCCGCAGGATTACGCGCAAGCTGCCCTCTGGACTCGCAAAGCAGCAGAGAAGGGATACGCAGCTGCGCAATACCGCCTCGGTCTTCTGTGCTTTCTTGGCCGGGGAGTACCCCAGGATTACACACAAGCCGCTGTTTGGTATCGCAAGGCAGCAGAGCAAGGTGATGCGGGCGCTCAAATAGCTCTAGGGGATGCGTACAGCCTTGGTCAAGGCATACCGCAAGACGATGCGCAATCATTTGGATGGTATCGCAAGGCAGCCGATCAGGGATTGGCCCTTGCTCAATTCAAAGTTGGCGTCCTGTACCAAGAAGGCAAAGGTGTTCCCAGAGACTATGCGCAGGCCGCAGCCTGGACCCGCAGGGCAGCCGAACAGGGACTCGCAGAGGCGCAGCTCAGCCTCAGCGGTCTGTACCATGAAGGTGAAGGCGTTCCGCAGGACCACGCGATGGCTGCCGTCTGGCTTCGTAAGGCGGCGGAGCAAGGGCTTGCAGATGCTCAATTCCTTCTTGGTTTCCAGTGCGGCACCAGCGAAGGCGTACTGCAAGACTACGCAGAGTGCTATTTCTGGCTGGACGTTGCCGCCTCTGGCAAGCTGGGGAGCGCCACGTTGGAGGATGTAACGAAACAAAGAGACCTATCGGCGTCTCACTTAACGCCAGGGGATCTGACCCAGGCGCAGGCGCGCGCGAGCCAGTGGTTTGCAGACCACTCGACCTCGAGATGATCGAGTGTTTTCTTTGCCGATCAGCTAGAAATCTGGAGTTGAGGCCAAAGAGATGTCGATTCTACCGCGCTTTCTCGACCCACGTAAGGAGTTTGAGCTATGGCCCAAATGCCAAAGTGTGCTTCGTGATGAGCATTTTCGCCAGCATCTGCTACAGAATTCGGTCGCCTGCCTATTCGATGGCGAGGAGCGACGTGAGTTTGTAGAACGAGACGGCGAGAACTATTGCGGATTTTTCTGCCCGGTCTGTGAGCCTAATGCCCAGCCAGAGGTAAAGGAGAAATGGCCGCCAGACATTCTGAAGTATGTATGGGATGGCAACAGATTTCTCTGTGACGCAGCAGTATATTTGCGAAATCGGACTTGCCAATCGCCTACAGGCGTGGTTATTACTTTCGCTCACGAGATGCAGCACTTAACGCAGTACGGGAAGAGTCGCAAGGTCTGGCTAGCTATTCGCGACCTCAAGCGTGTTTTCCGACAATTTGGGCAAGGAAGGCTGCCGCCGTGGCATTTTCCCGATGAATATGAGGCCCTACTTGTTTCCAGGCAAGTGGCAGAGAGAGTTCTTGATCCAGTAACAGTGAGAGAATTTGCGGAGCAGGAAAGGGAGCTTGAGAGAGCTCAGCAAGAAGGAGATCTGAAAAAATGGGAGTTCTTTCTGTGCCTCGACGTACGTGAAGACTTCGATCTCCTTCAAGCAACAATTCCGCTGGTTGATAAAGATCGAGACAATCTAAGAATGATATTTTCCGCAGACGACGATGGGCCAGATTACACAAAAGAAAGATGGTGGGAGTAAGTAATACTTACAGGTGGGCGTAACGTAATTCATTTCTCGGTCTTGCCGCGGGTACTTGATTGCGCTCGATGGAAATCCTCTCGCGCAGATCTATCGCGGTGTTCGAGTAGCGCGCCAAGGGTGGGATACCCGGCTCATGTGAATCGGTTTATTTCGCCTCGGAGGTAGACTTGCTCAAATAGAGCTCTAATTCGTTGCGTTTTTCAATGCGCTTGATCTTCTCTTCAATTGTGAACATTCTGTAGTCGCAGACGGCCCGGTACCATTCTTGTCGTTGGTTTGGAAACGCCCTGGTCAGGAATTGCAATACGTTCACCGACAAGCGACGATACAAATCCCATCGCCGCTTGGCTCCTTCTTGATCGCGCGGAAAATTCTCGAGTTCCTCGTCAACATGGCGACCGCCGAGAGCAAAGATAGGAAACGCGCTGTCAATCGTGCTCACTATGTCGTCCAAGGTCATTGAGAAGCATCCTCCCCAAGAATGTTTGCTCGCTGAATCCAAGATGTCAAGGGCGTATGGCCGAACGGCACGAGAGGGATTGTGCTCATCCGAGCGATTGAAAGGTTCTTTCGGCCTGGCGAATGCCTGCGAGGCGGGTCTCGCGGCCGAGGACAACCAAGTCTTCAAAGGGCGGCGGCGCGGATGGGGTGAAGCATGGGACCGGCCTTGAGGCCGAGCAAAGCGGCGGGGCCGCGTAGCGTGTGGTCGAGCGAGTCGTGATCGGAATTCGTGGCGGCGAGAATCTCCCGCGCGCGCTGAACGGAGCTGCGCTATCCGCCGAGTCAGCTCCCATAGACCTTAGCAAGCATCGCAAGCAAGCGGGTCCGTATTGCGTACCGGCGCTCATCCACCTTACCTTTGCTCGATACACTCCAGGGGGTCACATTCACACCGCCAGCTGCAACAAGGTCCATGACGCGCTGGTTTTCGTGTGGCTTTAAACTATCGGTGATCTTCATGGGGCTATTCCAATCTCTCCGATTCCTGGATGAGCCGTTGCTGCGCATCGTGCTCTCGCTGGTAAACCTGCTCTAGATGAGCGAGACCGTCTGACATTGAAGTGAATTTCTGTCTGAAGGGCATAACGGCGCTTTCAAGTCGACCACAGGCTGCATTGACGTTTTGAACCTCAACCGGAGTTAGGTTGCCGCTATTCTGCGATACGGCGTGGCATTGCTGCTCAAAGGTTGTTGCTTGGTCCGCAATGGGCTTCACATTCGTTTCAAGAGATGATTGAAGTGACTCTCCCTGATAGTGCATTTGGTCCGTCTGAATTGACGCCTGATTTGCAGCAACGGAGAGCTGCCCGCGTGCCACTGCCGCATTCGGATTCCCTGCAAGTTGGCGTTCGTGTGCGACATACTCCCCCACCCTCGCAGTGATTCCCTCATACGCTTTTTCCGCGCCGGGGAACCTGCCAAGGTGAACGTCTGCCTCTGAATCGAATTGCGCCATTCTTCGGATGAGCTGGTCAATCTGCGCAACAAAATTTGTCTGTGCCTGAAACGTTCTCTGCTGAGATTGGGCAACCGCCTTCGCTTGGATGACGCTTTTAGACCGTGCGTTCAATGCGGCTACCTTGGCCTGAAACTCAGCGGGCGTTGAGCGCGTGAATGTCAGCGGGACGGATTGCGCCCCGGTCAGCGTCAACACATTTCCGCGCAGTGTTCCCGAGAGAACGAACGTGTCCAGACCAAAGAACCGGCTTCCCTGGATTGTCACGTTCTCCCCGTCAACAGCCCCGCTGATGGACACTGAGTTTTGCTCGATTGTGCCGTCCGGCTTTAGGACGTTTGCCGCCAACTGGCCTGTCAGATGGTTGTCTGGCGTCCGAACAACCTGGAGCCACACCACGGCGTTGTCGTCACTGGCGAGATAGGTCCCCGAGATGTTGCTGTGACAAGCAGCCATCAAGACTACAGCAAACACGCCGCAAACGGGCAACGCGCCCGATAGAAACCTTTTGCATTTTGACATAGCAAACATGATACGCGGGGCATATCCAGTCCTCATACTGGCTTTCCCGGCACAAAGAGGTTGGAACTGCACTAAGTACAGCCGCCAGCGGCGGCACGTGCAGAGAAAGATTTGCCGCTAAGAACGCCCCAGCGGGGCAGCGGCAAATCAGGGCAATCCCGGTCAAGAGCGTCCGGGCCGGACATTGGGACGACTACGTCCCTGCGCCAGCCTCCGCCAGCGGCTCCGGCAAAAGACGGCTTCGGGAGGTTTATTGTCAACGCGCCTTGCTGCGTTGACCTCCTTTCGACCTATCGTGAACCTCTGCCGCCTTCACCGCCTTGGCCTTGCTATAGTCCGGTTGCGGCAGTTCCCATCCCGCCATCCCCTGCAACACGCGGTCGGCGTGCTTGATGGTGTTCACGTGTCCATAGTGGGTTTCAATCATATGGACGGAAGTTCCCATCTGCTCGGCGAGGAAATACACGTCCACGCCTTCCTGCAATCGGAGCGTAGCGTAGGTGTGCCGGAAGCAATAGGTCGAGCGCGGCACACCCTGCGTGCCTTCGCGCAGTTTCGCTTCGTTCAGAAGGTTTTCAATCAGCTTGCTGTAAAGAGTTTTTTCAGGCTTGCCCGTGGTGTTGGTAAAGACCCTGTCGTCCGGTTCCGTGGCTTTGGAGATCGTGCGGATACGTTCCAGATACTCTCCGACGCTTTTAGGAGCGACCAGCTTGCGCGACTTGCCTTTGCCTTGGACAAACAGCACAACGATCTCACGCCCCTCGCGGTCTTTTGCAGGCATAATGTCGCGCCAGCGGAGATTCTTCATCTCCGCCGGCCTCATGCCTGTATTGCAGGCAATCAGGATCATGTTGTAGGTGACGGTGCGATACCAGATGCTTGAGGGTTTATGTGTCTCGGCAATCCACTTTCTCCCAACAGTGTGGAGTTTGCGGTATTCCTCCAGCGTAAACTCGTCGCGACGCATCGTCTTGAGCTTGGGGCGCTCGTCGAAACGCTGGCTGGCCGCAACGTAGCGTTTCTTGATGGCGTAATTCATCACCGCACCGAAGATGGACATCTCCAGGCGGATGGTGGAATCGCTAATAAAAGGAACCGTTCGTTCTGCGGAAGGTTTGACTTCAATCGGCTTCAAGACCCTGATGCCCAGGGTTTGCTGAACCTTGGTGCGGCGCACGGCTTCCTTATCCGCGAAGGCGTGTGCCATGTCGTCGCTGACTTCTCGAACGCCGTTGCGCCTGTTGCGCCCCGCACCGTTCTCCCGCCGCCATGCAGGATAGCCGCCCCAAAGCTCATCGCCAATAAGGTGGACTTGCGTTGAGCCTACATATCGGTCTAAAGCGCCATCGATGATGGCGCGAACTTTCCTGGGCCGCGCCGCGCTGATCTCTCCGCGTCTCGCCCGCGCCTCCTGCATAAGCAAATACTCTCGCCCCACCTCGCGGAAGGGATGGTTGAACACAGGAACGTCATGCTTTAAGCGGAACCGGATGTCTGCGTCCTGGTCGAAGGCGCGTTCCCGCGCCACCTCGATGTCGGTCGTTTTGAGCGAAACCGTCTTGTAGCGGTCGGCTTTGGGTATTTTCATGCGGCAATACCACATGCGATGATCCACGTCGCCACGCCGGAAGAGAACCAGACCCGGCTTGAGTTCCGCTTTGTCGGTGACGAATGCCATATTCGCCTCTATCTTTTTGGATGCGTCCTGTGCAGATTCCGTGTAGATTTTTCCGGCAAGTCATTGACTTTGCGTATCTGTGCAGGACTTGTATAGATGATATCAAAATGTTATGTTGCTTGTTTATATATATTTACGATATATTTGTCATCCTGAGCGAATGACAATTCCGCTCCTCGTTTTCAGCAGAGCGGAGGAGCCGCTGGAGTCCTGGGATGCCATGCATCAAAGCAAGAACTTCCTCGCACCGAACGTGCTTAACGAATGGACACATGGCGATCTACTGCACATCCATTTGCTGGCTGTTTCACATATCCAATTCAGCTCTCTGTATCAGCGAAGCGAGCGGTTTCGCAAAGAGGCGCTGCAATTTTCATCGGCGGACTACTCGCTGGAGGAAGGCGCAGAGAGCTACAACTGGATGGCTTGGTACACCCTGGAGTTCTTAAACGCGTACTTAAAGAAGGACAAAGCTGCCATGCTGTTCCTGAAGCGCACGCCATCTGAGAACGGGGTACCCAGGCATTTGGTGGCGGCAAGCTTTCGACCGGGAATCCAAGCGACCGGAGCCACTCCTCCAGTCCCTAACCACTAGCCACTAACCACTAACCACTGCTTTGCATACAATTACCCCCTCCAGGCGCACACTGATTCATGGAGCAAAGTGCGGAAGGAAGCGCGGAAAAGGGCCAAATCGGCGAGCAAAATCAAATACCCCACCCCTCCCCCCTCAAAAAACACCCTCCCAGAGGGGTTACGAATCGAACAAGTGCCTATGAATCAACGTCTTGCAAATACCACCCCAGTACTCATCAGTAAACAAAACACCCTCAAAAACACCGATTTTATGGCAAAAACAAGGGTTTTGGTGTCATTTCGTGCGAAATTGGCCCCGATTTACGGGATTATTCCCCTTCCGGCGGAACCTGCTCCAGCAGCCTCTTCCAGGTCTTCTGGTTCTTCCGGAATCCCTTCTTCATATCCTCCAGAATCCGTTCGAAATCCGCATTCGTCTTCAAATGATTCCAAGCCGGATTCTTCTGGAACCAGGGATAATTCTCATTCCCTAAATAGATCGCCCGCCGCAGCCAGTGCAGCGCCTCGCTGGAATCGCCCTCCACCGCAAAGTAAGAAGCCAGCCGGTAAGCCATCTCGCTATCCGCCTCAGCCGCGGCCATCGTGTCATCCTTCAGCAGCGCCGCTGCCCGCTCCCGCTGCCCCGCCTGCACATAACAAAGCGCCAGCGTCGGCACGGCAATACGCAGCGAGTCATCATCGCGAATCACAGACTCCAATATCTCGATCGCCGCATTAAGGTGGCCCAGCCGCATCTCCTGATACCCCGCCGAAGTCCGCAGCAGCGGATGCCGCGGCTCCAGCGCCAGGCCCTTCTCCAACTCATCACCAGCAAGCTCAATCTGGTTTTGATAGTGATACACACGCGCGCGATGGTTATACAAAATCGCCGCATTTGCCGGATTCAATTTCAGCGCGCGACTGAATTGCTGCAGCGCCTCGTCGTACATTCCATCCGCACGCAGGGCCAGTCCCGCAACCATGTGTACATTCCAATCGTTCGCCGCGCCCGCCAGCAAATTCGCAATCCCATGCCGCGCCGACTCTTTCTCGCCACGCGAAAGCAGCATATAAATGCGATACAGATTAGCTTCCGTCGATGCCGGGTCCAGCTTCAGCGCCTCATCAAACGAGCGCCTCGCATGCATAACATGAATCTGGCCGCCAAACCCATGCCGCACATACTGCAGTTCGGCAATCCCCAACCCTGTCCACCCCGCCGCAAACTCCGGATCCTTCGTCGTCACGCTGGACAACAGCGCACAAGCCCGATCCAGATCCGCACGCGAACCCGTCCGCACCATGAACGAGCTCAGCAGTGCCCGTCCCTGCAGATAGTCTTCACTCACCGGCCCCGGCAGTGAAATATTCGCCCCATTTGCGCCGCCCGGGTTGTCCCGGCCGCCCATGCGCCGCGCATCAATCTGGTCCCCTGCGCTCAAACCGTGCAGCGCCGCAAACACTTCGTTTGAAATCTCTGTCTGCACCGCAATCAGATCCAGCGAAGCCACCCGAATCGCCCCACCCGAACGCACGCTCTGTGAGCCCACATCCAGCAGTTGCCAGTTCAAATCAAACCCTTCATCCGAGCGCAAAAAACTTCCCACCAGCACAAACGACACCAGCAGCTTCTGCCCCACAGAGAGCGGATCCATCTGTGCAATCTTCAGCGGCATCAGCGTGCTCGAAGGCCGCACCACCAGCGCCGGAATCCGCGCCAGCCGCGCCGCAATCGCATCGGCCAGCGCAAACCCATACAGCGGCGCAACCTCCGTCGCTCCCAGGTTAGTAAACGGCAGCACCACCAGCGAATTCTGCGGCGCCTTATCCACTGCCGACTCCCGAAACCGTTCCGCCAGCATCGAGAGAAACCCCGTGTTCCGCTTCTCCGCTTCAATGCCCGTCGTGGGGAGATTCGCGGCCGCATCGCCGGGAATAATCCCGGTCTCAATCTGCAGCGCCTTCATAATCGTCTTCAGCGCCTCGCGCACCTCCGCAGCCGACGCGTATCGCGAGCCCGGAATCTTCTCAAGACACGACGCAATCACGCTCTTCAGCTCCGGCGAAATCCCATTCACTACAAAGCTCAGGTCCTCCGGCTCCAGGAACTGGATCGCGCGAATCACCTGGAAGTCTTCCGCCTCGGGCCGCGCAAACGGATGCCGCCCTGAAGCTAGTTCATACAAAATCACGCCCAGCGCCCACACGTCGGACTGCACGCTCGATTGCCCCGTTACAAACTGCTCCGGCGCCATGTAGCGAATGGTCCCGCCACGCGCGGTATATGTCGCCGCCATCGACGCGCCTCTATCCATCGCCGGCTTCGATGGATCAAAGCTCGCATCCTCAGGCCGCAGCCGCCTGGCCAAGCCGAAGTCCAGAATCTTTACCAGGCCGCCGTCCGTCAGCATCACATTCTGCGGCTTCAAATCGCGATGAAATATCCCCAGCCCGTGTGCAGCCTGCAGTCCATCCGCAATCTGTATGCCGACAGACAGCACCAGTTGCAAACTCGCAGGCCCGTTCGCAATCAGCCGGTCCAGCGACTGCCCCGGCACATACTGCATCACAATGTAGCCTTCATTGCCGCTCTCGCCCACTTCGTAAATGCCGCAGACATTGGGATGTTCAATCGCCGATGCGAGCCTCGCCTCCCGCAGCACCGTCGTGCGCAGTTGCTCCGCCGAAAGCAATCCCGTGCGCAGAATCTTCAGCACCACCGGCCGCTGCAGTAGCGTGTCGTTGGCCAGATAGACCACCCCGCTTCCGCCCGCACCCAATCGCCGCACTATCTCGTAATGTTCAATGATTCTGCGCGCCATAAGTCTATCTATAAGTGTACCGGCACACACATTGCTCGCGTATCAATCCTGAGAGTCAGCGCAGAATAACTCTCCTCAATCGGCTCACAAAGATGCAAGCACAAACTGCGTATAGTGTGTGTTCGTCGACCCGGGCTTTTGAAACTGACGACTGATCGCTTCCTTAGTGTCCCCGCCGCGCTTCACTCTTATCCACCGGTACCGGCCCCAGCTTCGCCAACCGCGCCTGGCTGCGCCGTCCCATCAGAAACATCGTCAACCCAAACACCAGCAGCACCAAACCCCACCAAAGATTTGCGTTGATCCCCAGGCTCGCCGCATAAATCGGCGAGCCATTCGTCGCCAGCCCAAATACGCTAAGAATCACGCCGACCAGCGTAAACATCAATCCCATCGGAATGCGCAAATCAAGATTCATAGCTCCCTCCTAATCCTGCCGCCACATCAAACAGGAATTCCTCAGTAAAAGAAACATCCCGTGGGTGCCCCCGGTCCCTTGCACTTGGGGACCGGGGAAAGTGTCAACCCAAATGTCCACACTAATAGAAGAAAATATTCAACGCAATCGCCCCCACCAGCACCGCTAAAGCCAGCGTCTCCGGCCGCTGCCACCAAAGCTCATTCTCCGGCCGCTTCGGCTTCGGTGTAAGCGAGTGCACCAGCCCTACCAACTCAGCCTCCGGCCGCGCCTTGGTGCAATAACTCACAATTACAGTCACAACAAAGTTAGCGCTGAATGCCCAAATCGCCGTCCAGAAATTCTGCGCCATATCGCTGTGATACGTATGCACAACCGTAATCCATCCCCCGTGAATCCCCGGGTGCGCCAACATCGGCAGCGTCAAGCCATGATGAATCATCGCCGTCGCCGTTCCCACAATCAGTCCTGTAAACGCAGCGTGCCCCGTCGCCCGCTTCCAGAACATCCCCAGCAGGAACGTCGCAAACAACGGCGCATTCACAAAGCTGAACACCAGTTGCAGTGTATCCATAATGTTGTTGAAGTTGATGGCCGCATACGCCGTCCCAATCGACAGCAAAATGCCGCCCACCGTCGCCCATCTCCCCACCGCCATGTAATGCCGATCACTGCCGTTCTTGTGGATATAGCTCTGATACAGGTCATACGTAAACACAGTATTGAACGCCGTCACGTTTCCCGCCATACCGCTCATAAAACTCGCCAGCAGCGCCGTCAATCCCAACCCCAGAATCCCCGTCGGAAAAAAATGCAGCAGCATGTTCGGTGTAGCCATGTCGTAATCCAGCAGCGGATCGCCATTCGTATCCAGCATCGCCTTGCCCGTCACCGGATTGATCTTCGCCGGCACCAGCCCTTTGCCCTGTTCTACCTGCGGCGAAACCACGTTGATGCTGTGATAAATTGCGCCATCCGCTCCACGCGTGATTACCGTCGTCGTATGCGGCGTCGGCAGCCCAATAGCCAGCAGCCCCGGAAGAATCACCAGGAACGGAAACAGCATCTTCGGCACAGCGGCAATCAGCGGCACTTTCCGAGCCGATTCCATATCCTTTGAAGCCATCGCCGTCTGAATCACCAGGAAGTCCGTGCACCAATACCCCGATCCCAGCACAAACCCCAGCCCCATACCCAAACCGATAATCTCAATTCCCATCGGGTTCGTGCTCGCGTGCGCCACGCCCTTCCACTCATGCATGTACTGCATGGGAACGGAAGCCTTCAGCCCTTCCCATCCGCCAATGTTCTTCAGCCCCAGATACACCAGCGGGAAAAAGCCGGCAATGATCAGGAAGAACTGCAGCACCTCGTTGTAGATCGCGCTCGTCAGCCCGCCCAGAAAAATGTACGCCAGCACAATCACCGCCGACAGCACAATGGAGAAAGTGAAGATCCCCTCCGGCGCCCACCCCAGCGCACGGAACAGCCCGTCAAACACATGCAGCGCCTGAATCAGCCGCGCCATCGCATACATCGAGATGCCGGAGCTGAACACCGTCATCACTGCGAACGAGCACGCATTCAGCGCCCGCGTCTTCTCGTCAAAGCGCATCCGCAAAAACTCCGGCACGCTCCGCGCCTTCGACCCGTAATAAAACGGCATCATGAAGATGCCCACAAAAATCATCGCCGGAATCGCGCCAATGCCGTAGAAGTGAGCCGTCTCCAGCCCATACTTGGCCCCTGAAGCGCCCATGCCGATCACTTCCTGCGCTCCCAGGTTGGCGCTGATAAAAGCCAGGCCGCAGATCCACGCCGGCAACGCGCGCCCTGCCTGGAAAAAGTCCTTGCTCGTCTTCATGTAGCGCTTCAGGGCAAACCCGATGCCCAGCACAAACACGAAGTACAGCAGCATGATCAGCCAATCGACCGAGGTCAGATTCAACACGAACGGCTCCTTCAGGTACAAGCAATCTTACATGGCGCGGAGAGCAACCAAACCACTCTACGCAGCTAGGCGAACCCGAGTCCAGCAGAAAATGAAAAGGTTTTCATGACGCCGTCCGTCGCCTGCCGCCGCCGAACACCAAATCAGTATTTGTCCTTAATTGCTATACAAATCGAAACACCCGCCGATATCATCAATTCACCAATTCCGCGACAGGATGCAGTTCGTTGCCTATTGATGAAAGGAAACAATGGGTAATCTGAGAACACCGCCGCCACAACGCTTCTTGGCGCCCGTTGCGGCTACTGTCATTGCGGCAGCAATCGGGGCTTGCTCGGGCTATCTGCTGGCGCGGTCCGCGACCCTCAGTGCGACTCAGAGCAAGCTCCAGACGAGCGCGGCCATGACGCTTTCGCGCACAGATGCCTTCTATAACGAGGCGCATGCCACCTTGGACGCGATCAACAGGTCTCCGTATTCCCCTTGCTCTGACGCCGACATCGCCAGTACGCGCAAGCTGCTCTTAAGTTCCACCTTGCCGAAAGATGCAGGCCGCATCCGGGATGGAAGAATTGAATGCTCATCCCTCCTGAGCCAGGCAGACTTACCCCTCACACAGTTTCAGCCCCAGTTCTCGCTCCCCGACGGAACAAAAATCTACAGAAACATGACGCCGTATAAGAACGGCGACTCCTTCATGTTCATCGTGGAAAAGGGAGGGGCGTTTGTTGTTTTCGGCCAAACCTCGGGCTATCTGGATGCCGGGCCGATGCACTTCACCATCTTGCTTATGGACGCTTCCAGCGGCAAAGCTGGGCGCCTGGGGGGCGACCCCCTTCTGACAGACGGTGCGACTACAGATAGAGACGCACAGGGCCGTTTGGAAAATGTCCTCTACGCAACCCGCTGCTCCGCTCAATATTCGGAATGCATCGTCGGTTACACATCCGTTCCGGAAATCATGCAGGCAGTGCGCACTCAGCAACGTGTTTATACAAGTTTCAGCGGACTCATTGGCGCATTCACAGGCATTCTCGCTCTCCTGATTTACCGGCGCAATCGTGGTATGGAGCAACAACTTCGCCGGGCCATCCGCCGAGACAACTTGCGCGTGGTCTATCAGCCAATTATCCAATTGGGATCCGGCCGCACCGTCGGGGCGGAAGCACTGGCTCGCTGGACCGATGAAAACGGTGTCGCTGTCCCTCCTGATGTTTTTATCAGACTTGCGGAGGATCGCGGATTTATCGGCCAAATCACCAAGTTGGTCGTAAGTCACGCTCTGCGCGATTTCCGCGAGACATTCAGCAAATATCCGGATTTCCGCCTGAGTATCAATGTCACCGCGTCCGACCTGGCTGATCCTCAGTTCCTGCCCATGCTGGCAAATTCCATTGAGCAAGCAAACGTTCTTGCAAGCAGCATCACAGCCGAGTTGACCGAGAGCGACACGGCCAACTCCAAAATCGCGATCGAGGCAATCAGGCTTCTGCGCGAGAATGGCCACAGCGTCCATATCGACGACTTCGGTACCGGCTACTCGAGCCTCTCCTACCTCCACTCGCTCTCCGTGGACGCGATCAAAATCGACAGATCCTTCACCCAGGCCATCGGCACTGAGGCGGTGACCGTCAGCATTCTGCCACAGATTCTCGCTATGGCGAACAAGCTGAATCTGCAGATCGTTGTCGAAGGTATAGAAACCGATTTGCAGGCCCGTTTCTTCTGTGCGTTCGCGCCGCTGACTCTTGCCCAGGGATGGCACTTTGGTCGGCCCATGCCTGCGGAAGCATTCCACGCAATGCTCTTGGAAGAAGAGAAAAAGCCCCCGAGGGCCGGTTTTGATCATGCCGTCTGCAGCGACGAGATTCAACTTGTCTGCGCGCGACGCTTGGAATGCCCTCATCTTGAAGCGGATGAATCGCAAGTCGTGTTGGATCACGAGCCAGTCTAGGCAACAAGTCCGACCTTCGCAGCCACGTCCTGTTCCCCATTCCCTGAACTCTGTCTTCTGCATTTACACTAAAGAAGCATGATTCCCACCCTCACCTGGACCCCCGACGGCGTAAGTTTCATCGACCAAACCAAGCTCCCCCTCGAGGAGAGCTATGTCCTCGCCAACACCTATGAGCAGGTGGCCGACATCATCGTCACCATGGTCGTCCGCGGCGCGCCCGCCATTGGAGTCTCTGCGGCCTACGGGGTCGCCCTCGGCGCGCTCAACACCAAGGCCGCCACACCCCAGGAATTCGCGCCCGAGTTCGACACCATCTGCGCCCGCCTCGCCAGTACACGCCCAACCGCCGTCAATCTCTTCTGGGCCATTGACCGCATGAAGCGCCTCTTCGGCCATCTACTCGCCTCAGGCGCAACCCTCCCGCAAATCCAGGAAAGAATCCTCGCCGAAGCCCACGCCATGTACGACGAAGACATCGCCGCCTGCAAAACCATGGGCGCCTTCGGCGGCGCGCTGCTTCCTGATGAAGGCGGCGTCTTAACCCACTGCAACGCCGGCGCCCTCGCTACCTGCGGATACGGCACCGCCCTCGGTGTCATCCGTTCCGCGGTCGAGCAAGGCAAAAGCATTCACGTCTTCGCGGATGAAACCCGTCCCTTCCTGCAAGGCGCGCGCCTCACCGCCTGGGAACTCATGGCAGACGGCATCCCCACCACCGTCATCTGCGACAACATGGCCGCCAGCATCATGCGCGCCGGCCGCATCCAGGCCGTCGTCGTCGGTGCAGACCGCATCGCCGCCAACGGTGACGTCGCCAACAAAATCGGCACCTACAACGTTGCCATCCTCGCCAAAGAACACGGCATACCGTTCTACGTCGCCGCCCCCTGGTCCACCATCGACCTCGCCACCAAAACCGGCGAAGCCATCCCCATCGAAGAGCGCCCGCAAATCGAAGTCACACACCACGGCGGCAAGCAACTCACGCCCCACGGCGTCGGCATCTGCAACCCCGCCTTCGACGTAACTCCGTCTAAATATGTAACCGCCATCATCACCGAACGCGGCGTCCTGCGGGCCCCGTACGTTGACTCGCTCAAGGAGATGGAACCGGCCGCCAAATAAAGGGTCCCCTTGCCCATCCCTTATCCAATCACGACACCGGTGCCTCCCCGCACTCCCATCTTTCGCCTCCGTCAGCGCTCGCTCGTCCGCGGCGTAGCCCTTTCGCTGGGTTCCTTCGCAATCAGCCTCCGCCTCGCCGGATTCCCCGACGTCCGCAGACTCCACGGCTCAACCTGGCAACTCCTCGTAGCCATCGCCGCCGCATGGGGCATGGTCGAAACCGCACGCTGTCTCCGCCGAAAATGGAGCCTCTACCACGCCGGCGTTCTCATCCTGCTCTACTCCGAGCTCATGATCATTGCCCTGGTCCTGTTCCTCTGCATCTATCCTTAGTGCTCTGTCCGCGGTACGCCTTGGGGCAACCATTTCCCCGGCCTGCCGCTCCCGTGTACCATGGGGCAAACCGCGCGAGAATCCCACCCGCGCCAAAGCGATCAAATCCACTTTGATTTCAAGCAGTTGGAGGACAAAATGCTCAAAGGTTTCAGAGACTTTATTCTGCGTGGAAACGTAGTCGACCTGGCCGTAGCCGTCATCATCGGCGCTGCGTTCAACGCCATCGTCACCTCTTTTACAAAAGACGTCCTCGGCCAGTTCATCGCCGCCATTGTCGGCAAGCCGGAT
>Ga0302274_10000746_pt1 | contig 32676 bp, 26 predicted proteins | sample III_Bog_N2_1_FD_198755 | JGI IMG/M metagenome (GOLD analysis project Ga0302274, IMG submission 198755) | Peat permafrost microbial communities from Stordalen Mire near Abisko, Sweden - III_Bog_N2_1 | ecosystem: Environmental > Terrestrial > Soil > Wetlands > Peat | place: Sweden: Abisko...
AGCGCTTCTGTCCGGACGACACCTTGCTGTGCGGCGACCAGTTGCGCTTGTGCTTGCCGCACCTGTTCTTGCGCCGCTGCTTGTGCAGCGACTGCGACCAGGTAGCTTGCGCGCTGGTGATCGACAGTTTGCTTCGAGACCTGCTCCTTCGCATAGAGGTCTTCGTACCTGTGCAGGTCTGTGTCCTCGCGTTGCAGCGTCGCATTTGCCTCTTGAAGCTGGGCCTCCGCGCGCGGAACGCCAGCTTCAGCAGCGGTGACGGCGGCTTTCGACGCCTGTATCGAAGCTCTTGCTTCTCCGATGGTGCCCTCCGCTTGTGTCGTCTGCGCCGTCGCGAACTGCGATGTGGAGCGGATCGCAGCCTCGGCAGTATCTGCCTGCCGGGCCGCTGCATCGAGGGAAGCTTTTGCCTGATCCAGTCTCACCTTGTAGTCATTTGGATCAAGGATGACCAGCGTCTGTCCTTCAACAACATGCTGGTTGTCATCGATCAAAACCCGCTCCACTGTGTCCGTGATGCGGGCGCTGATCGGGTGCAAATGCCCTTCCAGGTAGGCATCGTCGGTCGACTCATGATGTGCTGACCAGACGAGGTATCGGACTCCGAATACTAGCAACAGAACAAAGACCGCAGCTCCTCCCCAAATCAACAGAGTTTTCCTCCTTCCGGCGACCCTGCCGGGCTTTGGAGGCTCGGGTACTATGGCGAATTCTTCGACTGGTGGGTTCAGCACTGCTTGACTCATGGCCTTGTCCTCTCGCGGGATTTGATTGATCAGGGCTGTGTATAGGTCTGCTCGACACTGCCAACTGCGCGTGCGAGTTGTGCGCGCGCGATGTTGTAGCGAAACAGCGCACCGATCACCGTGTCGTTTGCGCGGGCGAGCGAATCCTGTGCTTGCGTTACTTCGATGTTGTCGGTAACGCCGGACTGAAAACGGCCTTGTGAAAGCGAGACTTCCTCGTTGGCCAAGTCAACTTCCTGCCGACCAAGCTCCACTTGGTGGAGTGCTGCCTGCAACTCAATCTGACCGTCTCGCACCTGCTCCGTTACCAGATTCTGTTGCTCGGTAAGTTGTTTCCGCGTTCGTTGCTCTGCCAGTGCAGTGCTCTTGCGCTCCGCGCTAAGCCGTCCACCGGTAAAGATGGGGAGGCTCATGTTGGCCTGATACTGGTATCCAGGATCGGCCGTGTTGAACGTCTGACCTTGCTCATCCCAGAAGCCGTCGAATGTAAATTTAGGCAAACTCCCTTCCACCGCAGCCTTATGGGCTAATTGAGCGGCTTTGATACTCTCGTTTAGAGAGTGCAGTTCGGGGCGCCGCACGAGGACTGTTACCAGCGGGTCTGGGATGTCAAGCGAAGGCGTCTGAAAGAAGTCCTGCTGATCGGCGAACTCAATTTGCTGGCTGTCGGATACGTTCAAGATGCGCTTCAGCGCATAGACGGTAGTGTCCGCATCTCGCTGGGCATCAATCAGGCCTTGCTGCTCCTCTCTAAGCCTCACCCGGGCGCGCGATACATCAATCTTGCTTGCTACGCCATCCCTTAACAGGTCATCCGCTTGGTTGGCCAGACGAGTCGCCAGTTCCACACGGGACTCGGCAGCCGCGACGCTGGCAAGGGCGCGAAGATGAGCCATATATTCGCTGACAGTCAGCAACACAGTCTCTTCGCGAACCGTCTGCTCATCAGCACGGCTTGCCATCAAGCGATGCCCACTCGCCTGGTATCGGCGAATCAGCGTTAGATCGAAAACAGGAGCCGAGAATGTTGGTCCAAGGTGAACCGCCTCATAGGGTCCGATGTTGTGAGGGACGACCGCAATCGGAATCTGAATTCCGAGCAAGGCTCTCAGGTTGTGACGATTGACGCTGTCATCCACCTCGAAGCTCGCGTGCGGCAGGAGCTCAGACCGCGCAATCACCCTGTCCTGCTGTCGCGTCGTGGTTTCGATATTGGCGATCTGGATGTCGAGATTCTGTCTGAGCGCCAAATCGATAGCTTCGACAAGTGTCAGCTTCTCGCTGCTGGGAGGCACATTCGACTGCCTCGAATCCGGCGAACGTTGCGCAAAGGTAGCGCCAGACATGACATATAGCATCACGAGGACCGCGATCAGCATCCGTGATAGAAGTCTCTCCAAGGTACCGCTCCCAGCGTTGAGTTTGTTCATGGGAATTCTCCGGACCCGGGAATCGAATAGCGCTTTCCAGGGATGACTGCACAGAATCCCTCCGAGTATGCACGGTCACCCAAGCACGATGCAGTCCAATTAAGCCAGAAGAGCCGACCAGTATCCATTAAACAAAAGTATCGATCGATACCTTGGTATGGTGCACCATCCGAGACCTAACAGCCCGTAGCGATAAGTTCTCGGGGAAACTCGCGCACTGGATGATCAGTGAGGGCGTCGAGCACGATCTCCCTGCTGCAATGAAACAAGCGGCACTCATCCATTCAGAAGCACGGGCCTGAAACTTGCGAAGCAATCACCCGACTTGCGAGTCTCACTGACGCAGACAGACTGACCGATCGCCAGTTGAAGCATTCCGATCCGGGGATGCACTCCATGCATGCGAGCTCGTCCAGCCACAGGTCACTCAGACTCCCAGAGGCGCCCCGAACAATCAAACTCGCCATGGAGTTTACGAAGCTGTTCAACCCGCGCTCCGGGTCAGAGACAGCCCTGCGCTCCGTTATAGGCGCTAACTCGATCGATTCTTGGCTCGAGATCAGTCGCAACGCGGATATGGCACTTGGCGATTCTGGAGGCCGGGGATCACGTACTGGCGCTTCGATCCGGATATTGAACCGGCATTCGCAACGCGCTCCTGTAAAGCCGTAGAGCGGCTGAGCTGCTTACGTGCGCGAAAGAGCCTGGACTTGACCGCTGGCAGGGAGAGCCCGAGAGTTCGCGCCACCTCCTTCACTGAACACTCCTTTTCGATCCAGGTCGTCATTGGGGTACGAAGGTTGACATCGAGTTTGCCGATGGCATGCAAGGCACCGTACGACCTCTGGCGAAGATCGTAATGCTGTTCCGGATTCAAAGCAGTATCCCGGACCTCAACCGTTTGCGGAGGCTCGCCCAAATCCGGTAATGGTGCGAACGGAACCTCGGGTCGACTGCGGCGCCTGCGCAGGACCATCAGCGCGGAATTGATAGCGATCCTAGTTAGCCAAGAGGCGAATTGAGATCTTCCCTCGAAGGAATCAAGTGCCAGAAACGCATGAAGAAACGTCTCCTGCAGGGCGTCTTCCGCGTCTTCGTGGTTTCTGGTTATGAATTGAATTCGCGTATAAAGGCGACGCGACTAACGACCCTGGAGTTCCTCGAACGCGGCGTTCGATCCGCCTTTCGCCGCAGCAACCAGTTCCAAGTCTCCACCGGCTGCATGATTATCATCCCTTATTCCGGGACTCGCACTGCCAGAGCGTAACTCCATCGCTGACCTCCTTGAGCCTCGAATGAAATTCGGAAAGTTGAGGAAGAAACCATTTCGCAGCCATCAGGAACAGATCTGAACCAAAGCCTCGCCGACTGCTCTGATTAAGCCTCAAGCGCAGCGATGAGGCCATTGGACGAAAGTATCGATCAATACTTTCGTACGATTTCGCAGTGCAGTCATGCTCCTTCGCATCCTCCATTTCGAGTGACGAGATCACCAAACCCGCTTGGGAAGAGCGACTTGGGGGAGAGCGTTTCCGGCCGGCAACCAATACCTAAGTACAATAGACGCCGCTGGCCGCGAGGCGGAGAATGGTCTTGAGGGTTGTCGCCAAGAAGGGACTCAATGGTGACAGGCTCAGTCGCATTTTTGATGGGCAGCCGTGAGAGTTGTGGGCGGCACTTCCGAGGTAGCACGCTGGCTCTGCCAATCGACGCTGGGGGAAATGCACGATTCTCCGCGTTGAGGAAATCTGTTTCGAGTGCGGACTGAGATATCCATGATGAACCCGCGTTCACTTGTGTCAATCGTTGACGATGATGAATCGGTCCGCGAATCGCTGCCAGATCTACTCAAGGAATTCGGTTTTGCGTCTCAGACATTCGCTTCTGCCGAAGAGTTCCTTGCGTCCGACGGCATCGCGCGAACGCAGTGTTTGATCCTCGATGTTTCCATGCCGGGAATGTGCGGCCCCGAACTTCAGAAAGAATTGAATCGTCGCAACGTTAGGATCCCGATTATCTTCATCACCGGACAGCGCGACGAAGTGCTACGGTCGCGGCTTATCGCGCAGGGTGCAACCGCATATTTGATCAAGCCGTTCAGTGATGCTGCTATGCTTGAGGCGCTGAATTCCGCGTTTCAGGTCAAATGATTGTTTTTGTTGCGGAATTATGTCGCAGATATAAAATTGCTCATGCAAGAGCACTTGAGTTTGGGGTGAGGCTTTGCCAATGCCAGAGAGCTCGTCAATTGTTCTAGTCGTCGATGACGACATCTCTGTTCGCGAATCGCTCGAACTGTTGCTTCGCCATGAAGGCTTCGATGTCGAGACGTTCGTTTCCGCGCAGGAATTTCTCGGCCGCCCACCCGCGACTGTTCCAAGCTGCCTGGTACTGGACATTTCTCTTCCCGGACTCAATGGTCTCGATCTGCAGAAACTTGTTGCAGTTGAGCGTCATGAGATGCCGATCATCTTCATCACAGGCCATGGAGACATTCCCATAACCGTGCGGGCCATGAAGGCGGGGGCTCAAGAATTCCTGACGAAACCGTTCAGCGACGAGATACTGCTCAATGCGATTCGCAATGCCCTGGTACGCAGCAAGGCATTGCTTGACCGCTCCACAGAGATCCAGGCTTTGAAGTCCAGGTTCTTGTGCCTCAGCCCTCGCGAACGCGAGGTGATGGCGTTAGTGGTCGCCGGCTTGCCCAATAAGCAGGTTGGCAGCGAACTCGGGATCAGCGAGATTACGGTTAAGGCACATCGCGGGAGCATGATGCGAAAGATGAAGGTCGAATCCCTCGCAGAATTGGTGAGCATTGCTACACGGCTCCGCCTGACGCGCCCGGCAGGGTCCGCATTGCGCGTGGCCAGGTAGGCCACAAGCGGGCACTGCGCTCCGTAATTCCACCTTCGGTAAAATTGCGCAAACCAGCACGAAGGTATCGATCAATACCTTCGTCTCATATTGCGCCTGCATACTTAGCTGCCACAATGACATCTCTGCTGGTGTGCGCGGGGAAGGCCACTATTTGGTGGCGGCATTCTTCGCGCGTTTCGATGAAGGCGACGATCTCAGTTGCTCGGCGGGTTGCTGGGCATCGCATTCAGATGTTTAAGGTGACCGAAAAAATCCGGAGAAAGAAATGTTGTCATCCCAAACGAGCACGTTACCGATTGCAGGGGGCGCCTTTTCCGCTGTTCGCGGCCTCAACAGCAATCGGCTTGCGCGCAAAGAATTTGATTCTTGTCGCCCCCAACTGGGAAGTCCATTCGAGGTGACGGCGTTGAATGGCGCCGATGTGTCTCTTATCGTTTCTGCGAAGAACGCACCTCGGATCCTGCTGGTCGACGCAACTCTCACGCTGCGTGAATTTCATCTAGAGCTTCTGCGGTCCATTCCGGCGATCGTGGAGACTCTGGGTTCCTGCGCGGACATGTATGTGCACGAGGATTGCGCATATGCACTAGTAATCTTGATGCTCCATACCCACTCAAGAGAGGTGGCGGAGGGCGCACAGTTTGTTCGCCGTCGGTGGAGATCGGCGAAAATCCTCCTGCTCGAAAGCGAGTCCCCAGTAATCGACGATTGGCTTTACGACGAGCGGGTTGACCCCCATCTGCATCCGGCGATTCTGCGCGAGGCGGCGATTCGGCTCATATCTGAAGAACAAAACCGGGTTCCAGCATAGACATCGGAAAGGGTCTCGCGCATTGGATCCCTCGGTGTGCCAATCGCAAGGTCCGAAGTTTCCACCGGGCCTGGGAGAGTCGAAAGCTGGGACATGGGGTGGTTTTTGTAGCGGGTCAAAGATGCAGGGAAAGGCTTCTGTAGGTTTGGCCGGGGGCAACAGGAGGTCACTTATGGCAAACGGGAAGACAATCATCGTTACTGGCGGTTCGCAGGGAATCGGGGCCGCAATCGTTCAGGCGTTTCTGGAGCGGGGCTATAGCATTGTTGCGACCTCGCGAAGCATTTCGAAGGCGGGGTACTCGCCGTCTCCCAATCTCGCGCTGGTGGATGGAGATATCAGCCGTTCAGAGACTGCGGAGGAGGTGGCGAAAACGGCTATCGAGAGATTCGGCTCAATCGACCATGTTGTAAACAACGCGGGCATATTCTCTTCGAAACCATTCACGGGGTACACCGCCGAGGAACTTCGCGCTTTTGTCTCTACGAACCTTGATGGGTTCGTCTTCATTACGCAGTTGGCCGTGCGTCAGATGCTGGCTCAAGGAAGGGGTGGCAGTGTGACCAGCATTAGCGCATCGCTGGCCGATAATCCCATCGCGGGAGTTCCGGCATCGGTTCCGATGATGACCAAAGGCGGCATCGATGCGATCACGCTGAGCCTCGCGAACGAATACGCGAAAGAGAGGATTCGCTTCAACGCTGTCGCGCCCGGTGTTGTGGACACGCCTCTGCACAAGGGGAACCTGAAGGCGTACTCACCCATGGACATGATTTCCGGACCGAGGGACATCGCCGAGGCCGTTGTCTATCTGACAGAAGCCAGTCACGTAACCGGGGAGGTGTTGCACGTGGACGACGGTGCGCACGTTGGACGATGGTAGGCGCCGGAGGTTCGCAGCCTGGCAGCGCGGAGGGTCGGCTTCTGGACCTTGGCATTCAGCTTCCTGCTGCCCCGACGCCGTTCGGTAGTTACGTCGAGGCGCTGCAGACAGGCAATCTGCTCTTCCTCAGCGGCATGCTCCCGGTCGTGGATCACAAGCCGAAGTATCTTGGCCGGCTGGGGAAGGAAGTGGATGTCGAGTCGGGGCGGGATGCGGTACGCACGGCGGCTCTGGGCGCATTGGCATCGGCCAAGGAACATCTGGGATCGCTCGATCGCGTGACGCGCGTGGTTCGACTGGGCGTGTTCATGGCGACATCGGGAGAGTTTTTCGACCAGCCGCGGGTTGCGGATGCGGCATCGGACCTCTTTCGAGATATCTTTGGTAGCGACAAAATGGCGGTTCGGCTGGTGATCGGGGTCGCCAGTCTGCCCCTGGGGGTGCCAGTTGAGCTCGAAGTGATCCTTGAAGTGGCAGGGTAGATTGGGGGATTTATGAACACTGCGAAATCGACATGTCGGATCCGCGCCAGCATTGCAGTGTTGGTACTGGTACTTGCAAACGTACCCGCCACAAATTCACAGACAAAGGACAAAACAATGGAACAGCAGGTCTTCTATCGCACAGTGAAGGTTGATGAGCTCTCTATCTTCTACAGAGAAGCTGGGCCGAAAGATGCGCCGGTCATTCTCTTGCTGCATGGTCTTCCGTCGTCGTCACGGATGTTTCAGCCTCTATTGACCCGGCTTTCAGACAGATATCATCTGGTCGCGCCGGACTATCCAGGCTACGGCCACAGCGACTGGCCAGATCCGAAGGAGTTCGACTATACCTTTGACCACGTCGCTTCGGTTATGCACGATTTCGCGCTGGCTGTTGGCTTGTCGCGCTACACGTTGTACATGCAGGACTACGGTGGACCCGTTGGGTTCCGTATGGCCTTGGCCCATCCAGAGCGAGTGCAGGCACTCATCGTGCAAGATGCGGTGGCTCACAACGAAGGCCTCGGTGCGAACTGGGCAACACGGCGCGCGTTCTGGGCGGACCGGCAGACAAACGAAGAAGCGCTTCGCAAGAATCTGTTGTCGATGGCAGCGACGAAAACGCGGCATGTCGGGGACGATCCGAATGTCGAACTCTATGATCCGGATCTCTGGACGGATGAGTATGCATTTCTGAACTCGCCTGGGCAGGCCCAGATTCAGAGCGATCTGTTCTACGACTACCGCACAAACGTCGAGAACTATCCGAGGTGGCAGGCATGGATGCAGAAGATGCAGCCGGGCCTGCTGGTGATCTGGGGCAAGCACGATTTGTCATTCGATCCGGGAGAGCCAGAGCGCTATCGCAACGACGTGCCGAAGGCGGAGGTGCACGTGCTCGACGCGGGTCACTTCGCGCTCGACACCAAGGCAGACGAAATTGCGGCTTTGGTAAGTCAGTTCATGAAAACGGAGAAGTGAACAGCGGTGTCACTCCGGCGGAGCGAAATAGATGGCAGTAGAAATCAGCTTGGATCGTCGCGACTTTCTTGCCAACGCGGTAATGGCAATCGGTGGTGCCTGGATCGGCATCTCCGGACGCTTGACTGCGGAGTCTCCTGTGGCGATCCGATTGTCATCTGAGGGCGAGTTTCCGCCACTCAGCAACGCAACAGCGTGGCTCAATTCGCAGCCCCTGACGACACGTGGCCTGCGCGGAAGCGTCGTCCTCGTCAATTTCTGGACCTTTTCCTGCATCAACTCCATTCGAGTGCTCCCCTATTTGCGCGCGTGGGCCACGAAATATAAGAGCCAGGGATTGGTTGTCATTGGAGTCCAAGCGCCCGAGTTTGAATTTGAAAAGAGCGTCGACAATGTTCGCTGGGCCGTAAAGGACAGGATGATCAATTATCCGATCGTCATCGATAATGACCTTGCGATCTGGCGCGCCTTCAACAACGAATATTGGCCAGCCCTGTATTTTATCGACGCGCGCGGGAATATTCAGCATCATCAATTTGGCGAAGGCGAATACGAACAGTCGGAAACAGTCATTCAACAGCTGCTCGCCGAGGCCGGAGCCCAGGGCATTGATCATGCGTTAGCTAAGGTTGAAGGCGTTGGCATCGAAGCTGCTCCGGATTGGGCCGACTTAAAATCGCCTGAATCTTATATCGGTTATGATCAGGCCGCGAACTTCGCGTCGCTCGGCGGCGAAGCCTGGGACCAGCGCCGCGCCTATGTTTGCCCATCGACGTTGAAGCTCAACCACTGGGGGCTTTCAGGGGATTGGACGGCAAAGAAGCAATTTGTCTTACTGAATTTACCTAACGGCCGGATCGCGTACCACTTTCACGCGCGGGATCTTCACCTCATCATGGGTCCGTCAGCGCCAGGGACTAGCGTGCGTTTCCGCGTGGCGATCGATGGACAGCCTCCTGGCATTGCGCACGGGGTCGACGTTGACGGCGAAGGCAAAGGCACAGTGACGCAACAGCGGCTCTACCAGTTGATTCGTCAATCGAAGCCGATTGTTGATCGCCAATTTGAGATTGAATTTCTCGATCCGGGTGTCGAAGCATTTGACTTCACGTTTGGCTAATCGAGCAAAAAGGCTTTCGCGCCTTACGACTCATCGCTTGCCCAGTTCATTTCGGCCAGTGACGATCCGGCGTATCAACTTAACCCACGGCGGGCGTGACTAACCGGGAGTATTCGAATCGAAGGAGACGATCTATGAAGAACGCGGAAGCGATCGGAATCTCACGTCGGCGTTTCGCAATCGGTGGACTATCGGCTGGTGCTGCGTTGCTTGCACCGGGCGCAGTCTTCGGCGAAGGCGCACAGCCCGTTTCCAGCACCGCGGACTCAGCAGAACCGGCCGCGATTGAGCCGGGTAGAAACACGTCGTTCCACTCATTGAAGCAAATCGATGCCGGTCTCCTCAATGTTGGCTACGCAGAAGACGGCCCGCCAGATGGTCCCGCCGTCATTCTCTTGCATGGCTGGCCCTACGACATTTACAGCTACGTCGATGTTGCTCCGCTGCTGGCCTCGAAGGGCTATAGGGTGATCGTCCCGTATCTGCGGGGCTATGGGACCACCAGCTTTCTTTCCAGAGCAACCAAGCGCAACGCCCAGCAGTCGGCCGTGGGCCTCGACATTATCGCTCTCATGGATGCACTCAAAATTCAGAAAGCCACCATCGCGGGCTTTGACTGGGGCGCGCGCACGGCGGACGTCATGGCAGTACTATGGCCGGAACGTTGCAAGGCGATAGTTTCCGTCAGCGGCTATCTGATTAGTAGCCCTGCGGGCAACCAGACACCGTTGCCGCCCCAGGCCGCATTCGCATTTTGGTACCAGTATTATTTCGCTACTGAAGTCGGCAGGGCCGGCTACGCGAAATACCTCGATGATTTCAATAAGTTCATCTGGCACCAGGCTTCACCGAAGTGGAATTTCGACGATGCCACGTACAACCGCACAGCATCGGCCTTCAACAACCCCGACCATGTCGACATCGTGATGCACGATTATCGCTGGCGGCTCGGCCTGGCGGATGGTGAGCGGAAATATGACGACCTCGAAAAGAGGCTGGCCGCGCTTCCTGTCGTAACCGTGCCAGCCATCACCATGGAAGGCGACTCCAACGGGGCAATCCACGCGCTCAGCACGGCCTATCGCAACAAGTTCTCCGGCAAGTATGACTACCGGCTCATCACCGGCGGCGTCGGCCACAATCTGCCTCAAGAAGCGCCGCAGGCCTTTGCCCAGGCTGTGATCGACGTCAATGGGTATTGATCCTTCAACTTATTGGCGCCTGCTTGTTTTATCGGGTTTGCCAATGGCGTTTTTGTATCACTGCAACTGCGTTCGTTTTTTGCCACGAAGCGGCTGCGCGGCAGTTTCTTGACCAATGAAAAACGGATGAACGAAAATCTTGTTGAAGCGAGATCGACGCCGTGGACGCGCCCGAACAACTAAATCAGACCGTTCTTCCTCAGACAGTGGTCGCTACGCTCACGCGCGCGGCGATTTTTCTGGTTGTCTGCATTCGTCAGAATTCAGAGGCCTACACCCGCCTGCGCTCGTTTAGCTCGGGCCTTTCCGGGCTCGTCCGCGCCGTTGAGTTTCGCGACATCGAGGCGGGACTCACGTGCATCGTTGGATTCGGGTCCGACGCTTGGGACAAACTGTTTGTATCGCCCCGGCCCGCGGAGCTTCATCCCTTTCGAGAGATCCGCTCAGGCGGCCGCCACGCCGTCTCCACCCCCGGCGACATTCTGTTCCACATTCGAGCCAAACGCATGGACCTCTGCTTTGAGTTGGCGGCGCAGATCATGGATAGCATGGGCGATACAGTCTCAATTGCCGACGAGGTTCACGGTTTCCGGTATTTCGACGATCGCGATGTCATTGGCTTCGTCGATGGCACGGAAAATCCGCGAGGTGAGGCTGCCCGTGAGGCTGTAATTATCGGCGATGAAGACCCGACTTTTGCCGGTGGCAGCTATGTCATCGTGCAAAAATACCTTCACAACATGAAGGCGTGGAACGGTCTTTCCATTGAGGCACAGGAGCACATAATCGGCCGCAGAAAACTCTCAGACATCGAGTTGAGCGATGCCGAGAAGCCGACGTCGGCGCATAACGCGCTGACAGTCATCGAGGAGAATGGAAAAGAAGTCAAAATTCTCAGAGACAACATGCCGTTTGGCCGGCCCGGCCACGGCGAGTTCGGGACATACTTCATCGGCTACAGCCGCACTCCGCGCATCACGGAAACGATGCTTCAGAATATGTTCGTCGGCCGTCCCCCAGGCAACTATGACCGGCTGCTCGATTTCAGCCACGCGGTTACAGGCAGCTTGTTCTTTGTGCCGTCAGCGACGTTTCTTGACAACATCAGCGGAGAAGCGCCGGACTCAACGGCTACTGCCGCGCCACCGATCTCGGACCAGCCGTCGGCCCCGTCGGCGGATGATACATCACTCAAGATTGGATCACTTAAAGGAGAGAAGGATGAATAACCTCCATCGGGAATTGGCGCCAATCTCTGACACAGCCTGGTCGCAGATTGAAGAGGAGACAACGAGGACGCTGAAGCGGTATCTGGCCGCACGACGTGTTGTTGACGTTCCATCGCCGGGAGGAATTGCTCTGCCCGCAGTTGCGACCGGCCACCTGCGTTCCATCGCTCCTCCCGCGGACGATATCATCGCGAGCCAGCGAGAGGTCAAACCTCTTGTCGAACTCCGGGTGGCTTTTGAACTATCCCGACAGGCAATCGATGACGTAGAGCGTGGGTCGGACGACTCCGACTGGCAGCCCGCGAAAGACGCCGCGAAGAAACTTGCCTTTGCCGAAGACAGGGCCATCTTCAACGGATATGCCGAAGCCGATATCAAGGGCATTCGAGAGGGCACCAGCAACCCAATCGTCTCGCTCCCTGCAGATGTGCGTGATTATCCAGATGCTGTGGCGCAAGCACTGAGCCAATTACGCCTTGTAGGTGTCAATGGGCCTTACTCGGTCTTGCTCGGGGCAGGGGAGTATACGGCGCTCGCCGAGACCCGCGATCATGGATACCCTGTCCTGGAGCATGTGAAGCGCATTGTTGACGGTAACCTTGTCTGGGCGCCGGCGATCGAAGGCGCGTTCGTTCTGACTACGCGAGGCGGCGATTTTGAGCTGAACATCGGACAGGATGTATCGATCGGCTACCTCAGCCATACCGACTCTCTCGTACGGATGTATCTCCAGGAGACATTTACTTTCCGAGTCCTCACCAGCGAAGCCGCGGTTGCGTTGTCTCCGCCACAGAAATCCTCGTAACGAGTGCGCGAATCCGCTTAGTCGGAACGGTTAAGCCGATTCCGTCGCCCTCAGAATTCGAGCTTCAGTGCCAGTTGGATCGAGCGTGGGCCGCCGATTTGATAGAGCGGATTGAAGCCGCCATTGGCCCCGCCTGCGCCGAAGCTGCTTGCCAGCGTTTGCGTCGACTGGCCGAAGAGGGGGTTCGTCAGGGTGTTGTCGGGTGGGCCGAAGTTCGGGTGGTTGAAGAGGTTGAAGAACTCGCTTCGGAAGCGCAGCCCTACTTTGTCCGTAAAGTGAAATTGCCGCTGAAACGCGACGTCAGCCTGGGCAGCGTCGAAACCTCGCAGTACATTGCGTCCGAAGTTGCCCTGCTGTCCAGTGGGCGGAGCGGTAAACGCTGCCCGATTGAATGCCTTGCCGCCGGGGAATTGCGGGCCATCGAGCACAAGCGGCACTCCGGGTACTACGTCCGGACGGGGGTAGAGCGCAATGCCGGCCGCAAACACCTCACCGCTAACCAAGTCCACAGGCGGAGCCGTCCTCGCGAGGATGAAGCTATCCGCCGACCAGCCTCCCAGGGTGGCGCGGGCAAGTCCGTTCAATCCGGGCGAAGGCAACACGTAGGAAATGCCTGCGGTGAAGGAATTCCGTATGTCAAAGTCCGAGTTGCCGCGGTCGATATTCGGATTCGCAATTGAGCTTGGCGTGTTCAGGTAGTTGCCAAACGCGTCTGTCGAGGCAATATCAATCGAGTGCGACCACGTATAGGAACCGACTGCCTGCAAACCGCGCGACAATCGCCGCTCAAATTTGACCTGCAAAGCCTGGTAGTTCGAATTCGCCGAATTATCCGTTACGCCAACAAACTCAAAATCCGGGGTCGGAAAAAACAAGTTGGTGACTCGAAGCAAATCACGGCCAACCGCTCCGATGTAAGTCAGCGATAAAGTTTGACTACTCCCGAATGATTGCTCAACTGCGGCGTTCCATTCATACGTGCGTGGAAGTTTCAGGTCAGGTTGCGCCACCACCATGAGGAGTGCAGGCAGTTTCGTTGTGAGAGGGGGCGGGGTAGCGTTCTGCGGGCTGAGCGGAAACTGCGCCGGCGCAAATACATTGATCGCCAGGAACGGGAAATAAGTGGAAGCACCTCCGAGAGAACCCGAGCCCAGATCGTAAAAAACGCCGAAACCGGATCGAACAACGGTGAGCCGGTCAGTGCCTCCATGAACTAGATAAGCGACTCCGACTCTTGGCGCAACGTTTCCATACGTGGTTTGATACAGCGGAGTGCCGCGAGGCGCAAGGGCCAGGCTGGAGGGATTATCAAGTCCAGTGACCGTAAAGGGTTGGTTCGTCAGGTTCGTCCCTTCCACAGGCGGATTCACATCCCATCGCAAGCCGTACGTCACGGTCAGGCGCTCTCCCATTTTCCAGGTATCCTGGCCATAGAGTGAAAGATTGTAATTGAGCAAGGCATCGCTTTGGAATGCCTTTGTCTCACCCACTGCAGCCACACTTGAGAGAGCGCCTCCGGGACTGGCTGAGAGTCCCGTGAACTCCGCAAACTGGCCATAGGCAGGCGGGCTGGTGAAGGGAGAAAGCCAGCGATAGTCCACACCGAATTTCATTTGATGGCTGCCTGAGGCAATGGAGAAGTCGTCAAGAACATTCACTTGACGTTGCTCATCTGTTCCAGCCGTACCCTGTGCGAATTCACCGGCTCCTACAATGAGAAGCTGAAAAATACCGTTCGCGGATGAATACCCCGTGGGAAACAGTTGCGAATCTGGGATGGGCACGGCGCCCCCAAAATTATCCATCGCATATCCACTGCCCACGCGATCATTGCTGTAATTTGCGCGCAGTTCATTAGTCGCACGCGGCGTGATCGTTCCCGTTAGTCCAACGGTGGAAGTATTCACCGTTGCGGAAAGCGGCTGACTGGTGTTCAGGTCGCCGAATGGGTCGCGCGTGCTGCTCTGGGAGGGCGAGTAATTGTATCGTCCGAATAAAGCGAATTTGGAGTTGATCGAGTGATCCAATCGAATGCTATAGGTGTCAAGTGACGTGGGATTGGAATAGCTGGCGTTGAACTGAGCTAGACCAGCGCCGAGCTCCGGGCCATTCTGTTGGGGAAATGCGTTCAGGTACGGCTGCATACTTGCCGGAGCCTGTTGCCGGGAAGCATTGTCTGGCACAACGGTCTCTTGGGTTGATGGCTGGCGCAGGCGCAAACCTTCATACGAGAAAAAGAAGAAGCTCTTGTCCCTGAAGATGGGTCCGCCAAATACGCCGCCGAAATCATTCTGGCGCTCTTCCGCTTTGGGAAGAGGTGGATTGTTTATATACCCATTGAACCAGTCGTTGGCATCCAGCACGTCATTGCGGAAATAGTCGAAAAGTGCGCCGTGAAACGTATTGGTTCCTGAGCGGGTGGCAATCGAAATCTGCCCACCTGGAGTGCGACCGAACTCCGGTGCAAACGACGAGGTTTGCACACGAAATTCCTGCATCGCATCGACAGAAACTAGGCTGTTCGTGCCGCCACCCACACTGAGTGCGGGCAATGCGCCGGTTCCGCCTTGCGTCAACGCCAGATACCCGGTGACGCCGAAATTCGCACTCACTCCGTCCACAGAGAAGTAGTTTCCGTCCGCGCGCTGCCCGTTCACGCTGAATTGCCCCTGGTCATCGTAAGCTGTCTGCGTTGCGACAACGCCGGGAGTAAGCATGAGCAGCGTTTGAAAACTGCGACCATTGAGAGGAAGGCTGTCGACAAAATCTCTGTCGATCACCGTACTCACCGTAGCCGACTCAGTGTTGACCGCAGGCGTGCCCCCGTGCACCGTGACGCTTTCAGAAGCGGGGCCCACCGTCATTTCAAAGTTGATCTCGAGAGCATCCTGCACGTGAAGAATCACATCCGGCCTGACGAGCCTTTTGAAGCCAGCCTTTTCAATTTCGAGGCGATAGAGTCCCGGAGGAAGATTGGAAAGGTAATAGTCGCCGGAATCGTTGGAAATGGTTTTGTAACCCACACTTGTTTCCGCACTCATGGCGACGACCTTCGCGTCGACGATTCGGGCCTTTGAAGGATCGGTGACGCGGCCAGTGAGCGATGCGGATGTCGACTGGGCAAGGAGCACGGGCCTGCACAAGACCAGCGAGATAACGGCAAGGGCAGCAAGGGGTCTCAGCATGATTCGCCTCAGAGGGGAAAGGATCGGATGCCCTGCTCCAGGAGTTTCTGTAGATGAAATGATAAAGGCGGGAAAGAGAAGGTCAATTGTACTTTGGTATTGGTGAGTAACTCGGGAAAAAGGGTTTTTCTCGTTGTCGATCACGCTCAAGTAAGTAAGTGCCAGACGTTTATAGGCAGCAAATGCCGACGATGCGATAAGATTTTGGCACCAAGGGTGTAGGGGGATGATTGCGGCGATTCTTCGCGCTGACGGCTGCGCTGTTCTTCGTCGTACTTGCTCTGCGTCTTTCCGCATTTGCATTGAACCCCGAACTCGACGTCAACCAGTACGCGCATGCGTCATGGAAAATCCGGGACGGTTTTGTCAAAGGTGAAATCTCCGCAATTGCGCAGACGCCGGACGGCTATTTGTGGCTGGGGATGGAATTCGGCCTCTATCGCTTTGATGGGATACAGGCAACCCCATGGCAACCCCCAGGCAAACAGCAACTGCCTCGCAGTTGGGTCAGAAGCCTCCTTGTATCGCGCGATGGGACGCTATGGATCGGCACTTTTAATGGCCTCGCAAGTTTCAGAAACGGCAAACTCACCGAGTATCCGGAATTAGCTCATCTCTATGTTTTCGCGCTCCTGGAGGACCATGAAGGCTCCGTGTGGGTGGGTGCGGGCGGAGTGCCGATTGGAAACCTGTGTCGAATTCGTAATGGCAATGTGCAGTGCTACGGGGCTGATGGCAAATTTGGCAGATTTGTGGGGGGATTGTTTGAGGACCGAGCGGGTAATATCTGGGCGGGCGTCCGAGATGGGTTATGGAAATTTGAGACTGGACCTCCGCGGTATTTTCCGCTGGCCGGCCAACCAGACGGCATCATGCCACTCAATGAGGACAAGGACGGCGCACTCCTTTTCGGCTGGAAGGATAAAATTTACAGGTTCGCTGACGGCAAAAATGAAGTGTACCCGCTTCCACCAGATTCACCTGCATTCAGGGCGAACCGAATACTCCGTGATCGAAATGGCGCCCTTTGGATAGCAACACAAGATGGCATTTTGCACGTTCACCATGGAAAGCTGGATCCATTTTCGATCGTCGACGGTCTTTCCGGCGAGATTGTCCAGTCCATATTCGAGGACCGGGAAGGAAACATATGGACGTCGACAACGGAAGGTCTGGACTGCTTTCATGAGATTGCTGTCCCCAGACTTACGGTAAAACAGGGACTGTCGAACAACGCCGTCGGGTCAGTTCTGGCTGACCGTGATGGAAGCGTTTGGCTTGCCACTTATGGAGGGCTCGATCGACTCGACCATGGAGTCATTTCCGCGCTTTCAAAAAGCGATGGAAGTGAGGGCGGAAAGAAAAACCTGAGCGCCCCGAATTCGCTCTTTCAGGACGAGCAGGGTCAAATTTGGTTCGGGACGTTTCGTGGTCTGAACCGGCTGGAGAAGGGCCGGATCGGTTCCATTGAGGGCGTTCCTGGCGGAAATTTCCTTTCCATAGCCCAGGATACGGCTGGAAACGTTTGGGCGCTCAACGAGAATGCGGGCCTCTTTCGGATATCGCCCCACAATGAAGTTCAGGCCATTTCCTGGGCTGCCCTCGGACATCAAGACCACGCCAGTGTTCTGTCCGCCGATCAGAGGCAAGGCGGATTATGGCTTGGCTTCTATTCGGGCGGCGTCAGTTATTTTTCCGATGGCCAGGTCCGCAAATCGTATACAACTGCCGATGGGCTTGGTTCCGGCCATGTCAGCGATTTTTTATTCGACCATGAGGGCTCGCTCTGGGTCTCAACCGAGAGCGGTCTAAGCCGCTTGAAGAATAATCGCTTCGCCACTTTGACCAGCGAGAACGGACTTCCATGCAACACGGTCCATTGGGCCGTGGAGGATAATGATCGTTCCATGTGGCTATACACCGCCTGCGGCATGGTGAGAATTGCCCGCTCTGAGCTTGACGGTTGGACTGCCGCCGCGGACAAAGGTCAGAATGCGCCGGTCACTGTCAGGGTTACAGTGTTTGATATCGCGGATGGTGTCAGGAGCCTTGCCATCGCCGGTCACTACCACCCGCAGGTCGCCAAGACCCCCGATGGAAGAATCTGGTTCTTGCCCAAGGATGGTGTCAGTGTGATCGATCCGCGCCATCTCGCGCTCAACAGCGTTCCGCCGCCAGTGCATGTAGAGAAGCTGATTGCCGATCGCAAAGCCCACGATGCAGCCTCAGACGGGAGTGGGCAAATGCAATTGCCTCCAGAGCTTCGAGATTTGGAGATCGATTACTCCGCACTCAGTTTCGTCGTGCCGGAAAAGAATCTGTTCCGCTACAAGCTGGAGGGCTATGACAACGATTGGCAGGACGTCGGCAATCGCCGCCAGGCGTTCTATACCAATCTGCCACCACGCAGGTATCGCTTCCGTGTGATTGCCTGCAATAACAGCGGCGTGTGGAACGAGACCGGCGATTCTTTCGAATTCTCCATTGCCCCGGCGTATTACCAGACCCTTTGGTTCAAGATGCTCTGCGCGGCTGCCTTCCTGGCTCTGGTGTGGGCACTTTATCAACGGCGTCTTCACATGATCCGGCGGCAATACGCCTCTGGACTGGAAGCGACCGTAGGCGAACGCATGCGTGTTGCCCGAGAATTGCACGACACGTTGCTGCAGAGTTTCCAAGGCGTGGCTTTTCAACTTCAGGCGGCGCGAAAATTGTTCCTCCGGAAAGCGGACAATGCTCAGCAGATCCTGGATGAAGCTATCGTTGCAACAGAGGAAGCTCTTCAAGAGGGCCGTTCCGCAATTGGCGACCTGCGCCCCGAACCGGCCGCTCAGCGCGACCTTCCCGAATTGCTGAATGTCGTGGGCAATGAGCTGGCGACCGCTCACGAAGGGAATGGGCACTCTCCGAGCTATCGCGTTGTTGTTGAGGGTAAGCAACAGGATCTGTCGCCAATGCTTCAGGATGAGGTCTACCGGGTCTCTCGCGAGGTGATCCGAAATGCCTTTACGCACGCCGCTGCCAGCCACATCGAGGTAGAAATCCGTTACGATCAGGATCAACTTCGTTTGCGTGTCCGTGATGACGGCAAAGGGATCGATCCCAAGGTATTAGCCGAGGGACAGTCCGGACACTTTGGCATACCCGGAATGCGGGAGCGGGCCCTGCGAATTGGCGCACGCCTGGATTTCTGGAGCGAGATGGGGGCAGGTACGGAAGTGGAGTTAACAGTTCCCGCTTCGATGGCATACGAAAAGCAGCGTGATGGACGTCGATTCCGGTTGTTCAACAGGGCAGGTAAACATGATCAACGCTCCTAAGCTGATTCGAATTCTCGCGGTTGATGATCACGCTCTGCTGCGCAGGGGGCTTGCCGCTGTGATCAATGCCGAGCCTGACTTGAAGTTAGTAGCGGAAGCCGCGAATGGAGAAGACGCAATCGAAAAGTTTCGGGCGCATCGCCCGGACGTTGTCCTTATGGATCTTCAGATGCCTGGGCTCAATGGAATCGAAGCCACGGTTCGTATTCTGAGCGAATTTCCCGATGCGCGCATCATCGTGCTTACGACCTATAAAGGCGATGCTCAAGTGCTGCGCGCACTTCGAGCCGGCGCTCGGGCTTATCTGTTGAAAGGCCATGATCGGGAACTGATCGAGACCATTCATGCAGTCAACGAGGGACGGAAGCGAATACCGCCGGAGGTTGCCGCAGAACTAGCTGAGCACGCCACCGACGATGAACTAAGCGAACGCGAAATCGAGGTTCTGAATCTGATTGCAGTTGGGAATTCCAACAAACAGATCGCCGACAAACTCTCCGTTGCGGAGGCGACCGTGAAGAGCCGCGTGACGAACATACTTTCGAAGCTTAGCGCCAGTGATCGAGCTCACGCGGTCACGATCGGGCTCAAGCGCGGAATTATTGAGATCTAATCACCCGAAAGTATGAACACAGTTCCGAGTTTCAGCCGTTCCCAAGCCGTTGAGAGTGCAGTACGCTCCCTTAAGGTGCTCCTTGCAACGACTCTTCTCGACGTTCGCGAATGGCTGGCCGGGCTTCGGACTTCTCATTCAACGATTAGTCCTGGGCATTGCGCTGCTTTACCACGGCATAGCTCTGCTCAGCGGCATCCCTGCGCCAGGGCCAGTTATTCCGCAATTGATCGGAAGTGCCCTGGGCTTGCTCATTCTCGGCGGCTTATGGACTCCCGCAGCGGGAACGCTCGTCGCGGTCGTGCAAGTATGGATCGCTTTGACAGGCGCTGGCGACGAGTCGATGGCAGTGATTCTCGCGGCCCTTGGCGGCACCCTGGCAATGATCGGTCCTGGCGCATGGTCCATCGATGCCCGTCTTTTCGGACGGAAGCACATCGGTAATTGAACGAAAGCCGCCTGCTGCACTCTGTCCCTCCACATAAAGTAGGAAAATCGGACATACGATCGGACGAAGAAGGTTCCTTCCATCTGGGGTTGTGGGCTCGGCTGGCAGAGTTGCATAGTGAATCTCATAGGTTGATGCGTTTCCCCTTCTGAATCGTTGATTCAAAACGCGTCCAATCCACGAATCGCCAGCCAACGGCCCGTTCCTTCCACCAGAGGTCAATATGCTTGATTCGAGTTTAGTCAACACTTCCCCGGAACCCATCCCGGCGATATTCGACCCGATGATCCCAAACAAGCAATCCGAATATCAGCGATCGGTGCGAAATCCCTTCCACCGTCACCGCAATGAAAGCTGGGGCAAGCGTTTGAATGACAGCATCGAGGAGGAGAGCGTGAGCCTTGGTGCGCGAGACGGTCAGACACTGCGCCTGGACGAGCAAAAGCGGATTGCAGATGAAGTTGAGCGACGGGTTGCGGAACGGACAAGAGAGCTTGCCGAAGCCAACGAAGAGCTGCAACTCCAGGCTGGGTTGCTGCAGCATCTTCCGGTATCCGCCTGGACGCTTAAACCCGATGGGACACCGGATTTCGTGAATCGTGTTTGGCTTGAATTCGCAGGTCAGACGCTCGAGTTCGTCCGGTCGCATCCCGAGGCCTGGATGACCGCGGTCCATCCCGAGGATCGGGAAACGGCGTCGAGGGCCTTTTGTGAGGGAGTGCGCTCGGGACAGGGGTTTGCGTTCGAGACCAGGTCTCTCCGCGCTCAGGACGGGACCTACCGCTGGCACCTCCAGCAAGCCGTGGCCTTGCGCGATGCAGATGGAAGAGTTATCAAATTCGTCGGTACAACCACTGACATCGACGATCAGAAGCGCGCCGAAGAGTCATTGCGCCAAGCGCAGGGCGACCTTGCACACATCAACCGGGTGACAACAATGGGAGAGTTAACGGCGTCCCTGGCTCATGAAATTAGTCAACCGATCAGTGGAGCTATCACCAACGCCAACGTCTGCCTGAGAAAGCTCGGGCACGATAACCCCGATCTTGATGAAGTGCGTGCGACTGTCACCAAAATTGGAAGGGACACAACGCGAGCTGCTGAAATCATCGCAAGGATCCGTTCACAGTTCGAACAGGGGACCCTGAGTCGAGAGGTTATTGATGTAAACGAGATCAATCGAGAAACCGTCGCCCTCTTGCGAGCCGAGGCAGTGCGACACAGAATATTGATCCGGACGGAGCTGGCAGCCGATCTTCCTCAGATCGTTGGCGACCGCGTGCAATTGCAGCAGGTTGCGATGAATCTAATCGTCAACAGCATCGAAGCGATGAGGGACGTTGATGGAGTACGAGAGCTGGTCATCAAGTCGCAGCGAGCTGAAAACAACCAGGTTCTTGTGTCGGTGAGTGATACCGGCGTAGGACTTCCGCCGCAACACACGGAACAGATGTTCGACCCGTTCTTTACGACCAAACCGCACGGGACCGGCATGGGGCTTCGCATCAGCCGGTCGATCATTGAGTCGCATGGTGGGCACTTGTGGGCGGTCGATTCCCCGGGGCGCGGCGCAACTTTTCACTTGAACCTACCCGCCGCTATCCCAGGCCTTCGATAAATCCTGGCTGATTTTTGCTAATGGGAATCACGAATCCCAAAACAGGTCGAAAAGAGCCCCGAGCGTTGGAGCCTTAAATGCTGGCGGGAGCGACGGGGCTCAAGCCCGCGACCATTGTCGTGACAGTACTGAACTGTCGGCCAGTGTTTACAAATCCGATCCGCCTGGTCGTCAAAACGTGCTGATCGGACAGGTGACCACATCCATTGCTTTGGAATCGCTCGGGCGAGTTCGAGCGTCTGGTCGACCAGTTGTCCGTTCTGTCCGCGACCGGATTTCCAGAAGCGGTTGTGCCATCGATTCTTGATCGTTGGTTGCCTGATTACTGATGATGACCTCGCCGAAATGTTCGCAGAATTGTGCGCCACAGAGGCTCCGATCGTTCCGCTCGCTGCTCTCTCCTTCAGCAGTATGGTTCAAGAACAAAACTTGTCAAAGCAGACGCGCTAGTGGATGCGGATTGTCGGGCAAATGGCCTGTGCCCATTTTTGTGCCCACGCTCCTTCAAAATAGGGCATAATCTGTGGTGTATAGGTAGCAATTGACGAAATGGAGGGAGGGGCTAAACTGCACAAAGGATAGGGGCTTATAGCAACCGGTAGCAGCGGGAAGGGAATTAGCGCGTACGGCTGTTAACCGAAGGGTCGCAAGTTCGAGTGCTACCTGAGGAGCCAATAAATCAACAACTTACAGGAATTTCCCGGATTCTCTACCCCACAAAACCCCACGGTAACGCGTAGATTGCTTCTTGTCTTCAATTAGTCAAGCAGCCTTCTGCTTGATCAGCATCTGAACCACTTTTGAGTCAGCTTGCTGCTTCGCTCTTAGAGACGCTTTGCCGTACACGTTCATAGTCGTTGCAATGTTGCTGTGACGCATCAGTCTTTGGTGAAGCAACTTCATCTGAGAATCTCGATCCCGCTTAGTCTTGTGATGAGTCATCTGAACACCCCGTCTGAGTTGCGTCCGACTACTGCATGGATTGCGACCGGAGTCGGCTAAAATTGACCCATCGAACAACTCCAACCCGAGCATCTGGGACCGTTATCGGATTCCAAAGGGATACCGTCTTGAAACCCGGACCGCGAGTGCCAAGAGCAGAATTGACAACGCGTATCCAGTAACGCGAATTAAGAAGCACCGCATGGTGGATCACCTCCTTTCTTTTGTTGGGGTATACGATCCTGCGCGGGCGCCCGGGTGTGGATTCCCTGGCCAGGTTGGACCTTCGTACGACCGGCCGCACCAACCTTTTCGAGGGGTTGTCAGATTCCCACTGTGGGTGTATGGCTTACAATCCCCGTTACGGGAATAGAGGTTTGGATTTGGGCGTGACATGGCTGAGGGAGAAGAAGCACGCGATGAGTAAGGTGCTTAGCGCCCAGGTTACATTGGGCAACCTCACCGATTACCGGCACGACGAAGAGACGAGGAAGAACAACCCGACGGCGAAGTTTGCTGCCGAAGGGAAGCACTAAGCACTAGAACGCTGAAGAGTCCAAAGGGAGGATAAATGCCGAGATGCACTCGACTAGCTATCCTTGCGCTCCTAATTCCGTTTTTGATTTCCGGCTGCAGCGAGTATTTCAGTCACGCCTCTTTTACCGCGCCGCAAACAACGGTGAACATGGTATATGACGATGATTGCGATGGGGATATTGACTGCGCGGTTACTCAGCCGATCATTCATCATTGGATCAACGCTGGGTATGTGAAGATGTGGGGCATGGTTTCAAGTGGGCCGTCTCAGCTTGGCGCACCCACCATGAAAGTCTTCCGGCATTACTATGGGCACGACGACTCTTTTTCGATTGGAGCCTGGACCCCAATTTGTGGGCTCCGCACCTCTGCCACATGGAACATCGCCGTGGTTGGAAAGTTCGACCCCGGCGATATCTGCACGAATTATGAGAACTGCGCAACGGTCTTGAGGCAGTCGGTAGCAAAGTATATTGCCAGTGGCGGCAAGGCGAACGGCCTGGCCTATGTGATCACCGGTCCTTTGTCGTGCGAAGAGGCGCTCCGCGCAACGCCAGCCGACGCGATCAGCCCTCTGAACGGTGCGCAGATGGAACAGCAGTTTATAAGTCAGTTCGTATTGATGAACGGATGTTCCGCTTCTCCCTCGCTCTTCAACTGCACATCGGAGGCTAACTGCATGGAAGACATCAATGCCTGCAGTGCGTTCTTTGCCAACGCGACCAGCCAGAAGGGCTATCCTCCCGTATATGTGATTCCCCTCAATACAGGCGCGGCAAATGTCTATACCCAGGTTCCGATCGCCTCCCTTCCGCTGACGAACCCGACCGCTTATGCCTACACTTCCATTGGAACAAGATCCACCGCGGACGAGGATCCGCTTGCGGTGGAATTCGCGGTCTTTGGCAGCGCCGGATGGATGCTCAGCACAAACAGTTCCGACACGGTAAGCACTGCAACAGACGAAAACAGTTGGAACAACAGCACGGCTTCTGGCCAGTACTACTTGACCCCCGTGATCAATCCAAGAAACTTCGAACAACTACTTGCGCCTCCATGGATTCCTGGATCATGAGTCCAACACACAAATAGATGCCGCTATTCCTTGCTATTGAACATTGTGAAGCTCTCTCCTGGCGGACTTTGCCACCCAAAGCCCATACTCGAAGTTTTCCGGTGCTGGCGCTTGCGCCAATCCGTATTGGGCTGAAATGTAATCGCAGATGGGCTGACGAACGCTCTCCGGATGTATGGCTCTCCCCAGGTAAGGAAATCCGAACAACTTGCTGATTTCCAATCTCTCCGCCGGAATATCGATTCGGCAGGTTTCCTCAAAACCTTCGGGAAGCAGAAGCGCTTTTTCCGGATGGTTCCTGATTTCAGATAGTTTTTCCTGAATGGCTTCGACCGTATTGGCGTTTTCGAGTCCCTCATAGCGGCCATAATCCACCCGATTGGACAAATAAGTTCCAATACCGTTGGGCTTGTAGCCAAGTGGGGCCAAATAGGAACCATGCCATGCAGGATAGATTGCCGATAAGTCGACCGTCTTTGGCACTTCGAGGTCCTCTGCATCTTCCAGGGCCCTTTCCCACTTCGCCCGCTTGGCCGCAGGGGCAAAATCCGCAATATAAACCTTCCCCAGGTTGGTGAGAGTGCGATGAATCTGCGAATCGCTACCGCTTTCACCGATGAAAAGCAAGGCGCATCGTTTCATGGGCAGCAGAAAGAGCCACAGCCCGAACAGGGCGGGAAGCACCATCAGAAATACGATAAACGTCCGGCTGTACCACTTCCACGCGGTTTGGTAGTTGGAAGCGTAGAACATGCTGGCTAAGAATATGCCTAGCCCATTCAAGAGAACATGTCCCGGATCGCACCTTCCCAACGCCGCGGCAAGCATGGGTATCGAGAAAGCGATCAGTCCGATGGTATTGTCTTGGATGTTTGGGCGAGACAGCCGCAGATATACATAACATCCGCAAAGAAATATGGCCGTGAAAAACACCAACATGTACGGGGCGAAGCTGAGGGGAAAGCTGTCTGCGCCACCTCCAGAGGCCCTTACGGTATCCAGGACGTGAAGCTTGAAAGCAGCCAGAAACACTGCTCCCAGCGCAACGATCATGCCTGCAAGAATCGCCAGATTGCTGCCCTTCCTGCTAGCGTCGGCAAGCGCAAGGATACAGACGCTGGCGAAGGCGAAAGCGATCGCAGTCTCAGGAGAGATCAAAAACAAAACAGCGGTGAAAGCTACCGCTAGCAGCGCCCCGTACGCTCTCGATCCAGCCCCCGCCGCCTTGATGATTTTGTGGACAACAAGAATAAAGCAAAGTGGGCAAGTGTAACGAACCAGCGTGTAATGAGTGCCCATGTTGAGTATGGACAGAAACCATGAGCAGAAGAGGATGATATATATGGTTTTCCTGGATTTGGTCGGATAATCGATCCGGTTGACCACTGCGAACAATAACACTGTTCCCAGCAGGCAATTGATCGCCCAGAACAGATAGTATGCCGGGACGATGCCGAGGGAAAACAGGCGGCTGAAGAGCAGTGGAATATAAAGAAGCGCGACGCCAAACGGCCACTCGAAATCCACATAGGGAGTCTTGCCCTGCGACAGCAACCATGCCCTGTCGATTTCATAGGAGGACTCCCCCAAACCGCCGAAACGGCCCGCGAGTACATACATTGCCACGCACCCGGCCAGGACCGCCAACAGGGAAATCAACAGTGTTTTGCGGGGGACGGGCAGAGAAACGCCGTTTGTGGACAGTTTGAGATTCAGCCCCTTGGTCCATATCGCCGCGATCGCAATCAGCAGCAGCAGCAGCAGGACGGCGACGCGGTTATTGTAGCCGAAAAGATAAGAATCCGACGCAGTGGGTCGCATCGGGACCAGGGCGGGAAGGTAGAAGATGGCGGCCAAGCCGACTCCGACATAGATGAGAAAGAATCGCAAGTTGAACGTGCGCAAGTTCTGATTCGGCATCCATCCCTTTCGAATCGATACTCCAAATTGCGTCCATTGCACCTTTAGCGTTTACGCGTTCCACTCTTTACAAAAGAGAAGGTTGTTTACCGACCAATCGCAGAAGGCAGTGTGGGCGCAAATATCTGCCCCAAAACAGGAATGTTGAAGTAGAGCAGAGCTATCATCGATGTCGCGACCAGCCCTGCTTCAATCATCAGGCGGGGTTCGCGATAGAGCTTTTCGGGATTCTGGGCGGCGCTATTGGGCTGGAAGGCAAGCCTGAAGTATGTAGACATCAAGAGCGCGACCAGGGGAAAAACCAGAATCAACTCCATCCGGTAGCGCATGATGAACGCGCCAAAGAAGAGCATTGCGGCCGCGGCGTAAAACGTAACAGACGTGAGAAGCGAGACTTCCGTGTAGTGCTGGAATGACCTTCGATAGGCGCCGGCCAGTTGTGGGTCACCGATCTCGCGATATTCGCTGAACCTTTTCAGCGCCATCAGATAACATCCGCCCATCCAATAGCAGATCAAAAGCGAAACCGGCGGGACCAGCAGCGAGGTCACCATATACCAGCCCAAGAGCATGCGAAGCGGGTTGTTGACGGATTCTGAGAGTACGTCCAGATACACCTTGTCCTTCGTGCGAATTGGAGGAATGTTATACAGACACCCCATAGTCCAAAGCGCGCCTGCCGCATAGGCGAAGAAGCGGGAGATGGTCAGCGCCAACGCCATGCCCGCAACCATCATTAGAAGCCATTGCACGTAGGCGAATGGCACGCTCACCAGCCCCTGGGCGACCGGCCGGTTCTGCTTCTTCGGGTGCAGCCTGTCGAAGGGGGCATCCAACACCTCGTTCAAGACATAGTTGCTACATGCAATCAAGGTGGTCGCAACAAAGCCAACCAGAACGTTACGAGCAAGAGGCAGAGAGAGCAAAGGTTCCCGAAGCACGCTCAAGGGAATAACAATTCCAGGAATTACAAAAATGTTCTTGATCGAGTGATCCAGCCGCATGATCTGCAGATGTGCCCTGAGGCGAACTGAAAAAGTGGGCTTCGCGAAAGAATCTGCAGAAGAAAAACTTCGTTGAATAGGCAATATCATCCTCTTGCGTTTCAATTGGATGGGGCGGATTGAATTCTTCGCGCTTGTAACCCAATTCGAACCTTGCTTAGGGTTGGCGTCCCTTGACCGATTTCAATTCACAGGATATAGCGGTCTTATGATCTTAAACTACCCGCACAAGTCTGACACGAACGATGGGTAGGGAGCCCACCCTTCACCTCGCGCCAAGCGAGTTGCGAGGCTTCTGGTGCAAATAAGCGCGAAAGTCGCAGCAAGGCCTGAAGATGAGTTAATACTATTCGGCGAGAACCGCATTTCGGATTCAACAGTGCCCATCTGCTGGGCTCTCTCATCGCGCGATTGCGCACGGAACTGGCAGTCGCCTGTGCAGCCAAAACTACAACTCGCCCAGGCAATCCACGACCTTGCTGAACGGCATCAGGGGGCCCATATCTCCTGACCCATCTTCGGCTCTATTCATATACCAGGCTTGGGATATTTAACTTCGTCGCCCTTGGCTGAATGGATCTTCAGCGCGGACTCTACGGGTTTATTCGCGACGGATTGGATTCGCGTGCCTAGGCTGTTAGTGACTCGCAAAAAAAGGGCGGGTGGAGGACGGCCAAGACCCGCCTTTGGAAGAAAATCAAATCAACAAATTAAGAAATCTGAACTCGGATTCGATGGCTAACGAGATCCGCCCGGGAGAGTGACCTTAACTCTTTTCATGGGTCTTGCATTGCGGAATCACAATTACATCTGGGCATTTCCCTGCGCATTGTGGTAGCCAGGGGTTTTCCCTTCCTTCTCAATATCGGTGATTAAGTGGTTAGTGTACATACCCAGTTTGTCTCGATTTATGCTAGCCACTACACTGTGACAATGAACAAGTCATCGATCGGAGTCTCTCCCATCATTGTCGTCGATCGCAATTCGTCTACCCCTTTTTATAAGCAGATCTACGACGCGTATCGTACGGCAATCCTTCAGGGCAATATCAGCCCAGGCCAACAGATACCGTCAAGCCGGGATTTGGCAATCGATATTCAGGTGTCTCGCTATCCTGTCCTTCATGCCTATACGCAACTTCTGGCTGAGGGTTATTTTGAGAGCCGTAAGGGTGCAGGAACATTTGTCTCAAGTTCTCTGCCTGAACAGTTGACGTCGGTTGAGGGAGAGGGGAGTTCTTCGACGCTGGAGTTGTCCGGCCCTCGTCCGGTGGCACGACGCTGTTCTCTATATCCAGCCTTCGAAGGTTCTCCTTCGCTTCGGGGTTGGGGTGCCTTCGGTTTACATCAGCCGGCCTTTGACCAGTTCCCATTTCAAATTTGGTCCAATTTGGTCGGTCTCCATAGTCGAAACCCAAACGCAAATTCTCTTCACCATATTGATCCGCGCGGTTCTGAGCAGTTCCGAGAGACGATTTGCGCTTATCTCCGAACTGCTCGCGGAGTGAAGTGCGATGCGAGCCAAATCATGGTGGTCTCCGGATCTCAACAGGCTCTTGATATCACAATGCGCGTACTGCTCGATCCAGGAAGCCATGTGTGGGTCGAGGAGCCCGGCTATAGCCTTGTGCGAACTGCGCTCATCGCGGCTGGTTGCCATGTGAACCCTGTTCGAGTTGATAGTGAAGGGATGGATGTAGCCGCTGGGATGAAACTGCATTCGAAGGCGCGAGCCGCCATTGTCACACCTTCGCATCAATTTCCGCTCGGTTCGACGATGAGCGCCTCGCGACGCCTTCAGCTTCTGAACTGGGCGCAGTCATCGGGTGCCTGGATCATCGAGGATGATTATGACAGCGAATATCGCTACGAAAACCGTCCTATCTCTTCGTTGCAGGGAATGGATGTACACGCGCGCGTGATTTACATTGGCACTTTCAGCAAAGTCCTTTTTCCTTCATTACGAATTGGCTATATTGTCATCCCTCCGGATTTGATGGACAGATTTGTTGCAGTCCGCGTCACCATGGATATCTTCCCCCCATACCTATATCAAGAGGTACTCACAGACTTTATGCGCATGGGACATTTTGGGCGGCACATTCGAAGGACACGGCAGCTCTACAGCGAGCGCCGAACCGTACTTCTCAAGAGTCTCAAATCGGAGTTTGGGGACGCGCTGGAGATTCATGGAGCCGACGCTGGAATGCATTTGACAGTGACGTTACCGGCTGGGGTCACAGATCGGGAGGTAGTAGAAAGAGCGGCTAAGCGCGGGCTCTGGCTGTGGCCGCTCTCACCCGCATACTACGGTAAGAATCGCCGCCAGGGATTGATCTTAGGTTTTGGGAGTACACCCACGGATTGGATACCTCGCGCTGTTTCTCAATTGAGATCCGCAGTCACCGGATAACGATTTGTTACACGAGGCGAATTACTCGGGATTCGGTTCATTCAAAGCGCAAACCTTTCTTTGATTTGGAATCAATTCGTGGCTATCGCCGTGAATGCGGTTCGCTTCGCTGATCGAGTCGGAGACGACCCAGGCAGCACCGGCCAACGCGATGCAGATGGCGTTGGCGGACCAGTTGAAGTGATTCTTAGGATCGCTGGAGAGAATAGGAATCCAGATCAGCAATTCGAAGATTACGATCTCCGCGGTGAGGAGGCGGGCAGCAACCGGCGCCATGATGCCGGTCAAGATGGCGACAGCGGCCCCGAAAAAACCCAAGGTGGAAGCATAGGCCCAGAACATCCTGGTGGGCGGCAGCCAACTTGGGATCATGCCCAGCAACCCGGGCATGTCAATGATGTGGACGATACCGAAAGAAATGGGGCAAATGCCGAAGAGAAGCACAAAGAAGTGCCGGCGACGCGCGGTGAATGAATCGGCAGGCGAGAAGATCGCGCAGAGAACCAAGCCGGCGGCGACCAGGGCGAACTCCTCAAAGACATTGCCGATGGGGTCGTACTTGCCGAGATTCACAAAGGCTTTTGGCACCCAGATGATTGTGAAAACAAAGTAAAGAATCGTCAAAGTCAGAGCACCGACGCGCGTGGTGCGAGGCACGAGGAGCGCGATCCCGCTGGTGAGCTCAATGACTGCGGTGAGATAGGCGAGCGGTACTCGCAGAGGGATGTTGGGGCCGACGTTCTGCCAGGCGGTTGCGAAATCTCCGGAGACCAGGCCCAGGAGACCGAGAAAGATGGCGGCTCCGCTGTAGACATAGAGCCCGAGATTTTCTGTGATCCTACGTTGTTTTGCCATCACATGCCGGGAACTTCAGTGTCTACAGGCTAAATGTTGTTGGCCATATCCACATTGGGCGATTTGTACCGGACCAGACGATGCCGCAGCCAGACTTCAGGTCCCGTAGACTGACCGGGGCAGATCTCAAGACCCGCGAGTTCACCTCTGGGAGATAGATTCCTTTGCCTCGCCGGGGGGGCTGAAAGCTTCGGCCGGGACTATCTCCGCTGAATCATTGACTCGATAAGTAGCCGCGAACCAAGAGCCGTAAACGCGGTGTCATCGAGGATCGAACAGGAGTTGCCAGTAGCCAACATCGATCCAGTTTCCGAATTTGTGTCCGACCTGCCTAAACTGTGCCACCTTCGAAAAACCTAGCTTCTCATGTAGGGCAACGCTGGCATCGTTTGGGAGTGCGATGCCTCCCATCACTGTGTGCAGGCTTCGATCCTTTAGCTCCTTCAAGAGCTCAAGATAGAGCTGCGTTCCCAAACCCTTCCCGGTCGCATCCGGGCGCAAATAGACAGTTGCTTCCGCAGAATAGCGGTAGGCGCACCGCCCCTTCCATTTGCTCGCGTAAGAAAAGCCAAGCACCTGGCTGTCATCCTCAACAACCAGCCACGGCAGGCTCGATAAAGTTTCCTGGACTCGCGAGGCCATTTCTTCCACGGTGACGGCCTGCTCCTCAAAGGTGACGTTCGTGTTCAGAACGTAATGGTTATATATCTCGCAGAGCTGGGCTGCATCGCCGACATTCGCGATTCGAATCATCTCCATCCTCCTATTCACACGCGGTTCGACAGCGGGTTGGACACGAATTGTCCGCCTAATGTCACTTAACTGCGGCCTTGATTGTGTTGACGCGCTCCGTAAGGCTTGCTGCTGTGATGAAGACCAGTTCGAAGCCGAGGGCGGAGTAGGTTTGTTCGTGAATTCTTTCGAAGCGCAGAGTGTCTTCAAAGCTGATTTGCCGCTCGCTGGTAGGTGTGACGAACCCAAGATTGCGAATGAAGAAGACTCGATGCTGGTAGATTGCTTCATTTTGAATACGGTCCAATTCACTCGAGAGAAAGGCTGAAATGGGATATCCAAGGAAGACGGCCAGCGCGGCGGTACAGACGGCGCAACGGTCGTGAAACTGAATCTCGTCTCGTCGAACAGATGAGCGAAGCTGACGGCTTCTCTGTAGTTGGGCGATCTCATCGATAAAGGAAGGCTGCGTCCAGGGCTGCTGTCTTCCCTGGACCTGTGCGGCTGCGATAAGGTCCGTTGCCGCTTCTTCAACCACGCTGAACCCATCCAGCTCCAGTTGACGGAGGATTGTTGTTTTCCCAGAGCCGGGTGCGCCAGTGAGGATAAACCTTCTCATCGTCTCGGGACTCCCACGGGCGTGTTGAAAACCAGTCGCGAATCGGGTTGGGCGCCAATCTCATCGAGGCGCATCCGCTGATCCCACGATGCCGTTTCTTTCTAAGTTTGATAGCGAATCGTACCATAGTTTCTCATATGAGAATATAGTAGCATCGCCAATATACGAAGTCAGTTTGCGTCCAGCGACTCTGGGTGCTCAAAGAACGGATTCTGCGCGACTATAGTAATAGTGTGAATACTATGGTGGATGAAACTGCCAGCCGTTTAGCTGTGCGCATCAAGGCCGAGCGGGAAGAGCGCGGCTGGACTCCAGCCGAGTTGGCCGGGCGCTCTGGCGTGTCGCGTGCCATGATCGCCAAAGTCGAAGCGGGTAAAAGTAGTCCGACAGCGATGCTGCTCGGCAAGCTCTCCGGTGCCTTCGGAATCACGATGTCTACATTACTCGCGCGCGCAGAGAGCACCAGCCGTTCAAGAGTCCTACGCCACGATGAGCAACTGATGTGGCGGGATCCGCAAAGCGGCTATGTGCGGCGGCAGATCTTTCCGATTCCAGGTTCTGCGATCCCGGTCGAGGTCGTGCGGGTGGAATTGCCTGCCGGGAAGAAGCTGTCTTTTCCCGCGTCGAGCTACGCCTTCGCAAACCACCTCATCTGGGTTCAGAAGGGAAGGCTCGTGTTCGTCGAGGGCGAGGAAGAACATCATCTGCGTGGTGGCGATTGCCTGGAACTTGGTCCGCCGCAGGACTGCAGGTACGAGAACCGGTCGAGTGCTCCGTGCACCTATCTGGTCGTGTTGCTCCGTCATCGCGCTTGAAGGTTCTGCCGC
>Ga0302274_10000747_pt1 | contig 32669 bp, 28 predicted proteins | sample III_Bog_N2_1_FD_198755 | JGI IMG/M metagenome (GOLD analysis project Ga0302274, IMG submission 198755) | Peat permafrost microbial communities from Stordalen Mire near Abisko, Sweden - III_Bog_N2_1 | ecosystem: Environmental > Terrestrial > Soil > Wetlands > Peat | place: Sweden: Abisko...
AATGCTCTCGCGTCCGCTCCACCCGCGGGTCCGTCAACTCGGCAAAATACTTCAGGGGATTTTCCATCTCCCCATCTCATCCGATCCTCTCTGCCTTGCATATACCGTTTTAGATGCGTTTGCCCTGCCGCCTCCTGCTATCATCAACAACAAAGAGAACGCGTGCAAAATACCGCAGCTATCTGTAGATAAGTGGAATGGAACCAACTCCCGCGTTTCCGCGTATAACGCAACAGGGCCACACCAAACCAGCATCAAGAAAGCCTGCATGAGCACGAAGAAGATTGTTGCAATCGTCGTCATCGTCCTGGTTCTGGCGGGAATCATCGCCGGCGTCATTCTGTATCGCCAGTCGAAGATCATCAAGGTCGCCACCGGCAAGGTCGTGCGCGAGAATCTGGTTTCGGAGGTCAGCGGTACCGGCCAGATCAAGCCCAAGACCTACGTCAACATCGGCGCAACCTCCTTCGGACGCATCACCCACCTCTATGTCAAAGAGGGCGACCGTGTCCGCAAGGGCGACATTCTGGCTCGTGTCGAGAGCGTTCAGCCCGAGGCCACCGTCGCTGCTCAGCAGGCCGCCATCGCCAGTTCGCGCACCGACATTGCGTCGTATGTTGCCGCCGAAAACACCGCTCAGGCCAACATCGCCGAGGCCAAGGCCGACCTCGAGCAGAAGAATTTTGACTTCGTCCGCGCTCAGGCTCTCTACAACGCCAAACTCATCGCCAAGCAGGACTTCGACTCCAAGAAGGCCGCCTACGACATGTCGAACGCGACCCTCGCCCAGCGCGAAGCCGCGCTCACGCAGGCCCGTGCGCAGACCGCCAGCCAGCGCGCCCACCTCGATCAGGCCGTTGCCAGCCAGCGCTCTAACTTCGACGCTCTCGACAAGACCATCAGCCGCGCGCCCTTCGACGGCCTGGTCACCAACGTTCCCGTGCGCGAGGGCGAGACCGTCGTCGTCGGAATCCAGAACGCCGAGGGTTCGACCCTGATGACCCTCGCCGATATGTCCATCATTACCGCCGAGGTCAAGGTCGACGAGACTGACATCGTTAACATCCGCATGGGGCAGGTGGCCAACATTACCGTAGACGCTCTGCCCGGACGCACCTTCAAGGGCCACGTCACCGAGGTCGGCGATCAGGCGCTGCTGCGCACCACCGGCATCGCCACCTCGCAATCTACTACCGGCACCGAGGAGGCCAAGGACTTCAAGGTCGTCGTCACTCTCGACCAAGGCCCCGACGCGCATCTCGAAGAGCTTCGCCCCGGCCTCTCCACCACCGCCAGAATCACCGTAGCCGAGCGGCCCAACGCTCTCACCCTTCCCATTCAGGCGCTGGTTCAACGCGATCCAGGTCTGGAAAAGATCTTCGCCGCCCACGACGGCAAGCCCAGCGATGCCGACTCCTCCGCCAAATCCGCGCCCATTCAAGGCGTTTACCTGCTGACCAGCGATGGCGGAAAACTTCATCCCATCTTCGTTCCCGTCACCACCGGAGTCACCGGAACCACGGATATTGAAGTCCTCTCTGGTCTGAAGCAGGGCGACGAGATCGTCGTCGGGCGCTATCAGGTTCTGCGTGCCATGCACAGCGGAAGCCCGGTCAAACGCGACAACTCCACCCCAGTAACTACCGCCGACGATGAGGACAAATCCTAGACCGTATCGACACTTAGGCTGAAATCTACAGTCGCGACTCTTCCTGCGGATGGAATGAAGCCGTCGGCAGGACTATTATGGGAACCGTGCCTTCGCAGTCGCAGTATCGGTTGGGAGATATTCTGGCCAACGCCATTACTCATGGCGTGGGAGCGATCCTTGCACTGGTGGGAGCGGCGTACCTCGTCGTCCGCGCAAGTCACGGCAGCGCGTGGCTGATTGTCAGTTGCAGCATCTATGCATTGTCGCTTCTGCTGGTCTATCTCTGCTCTACGCTCTACCACTCGCTGGTGCGGACGTGTGCGCGGCACGTCTTTCTGGTGCTCGACCACGCGGCGATCTACCTGCTGATTGCGGGAACCTACACGCCTTTTATGCTGGTCTCGATGCGCTCTCGATTGGGCTGGACCTTGCTCAGCGTAGTGTGGACGCTGGCGGTTGCGGGCGTGATCTTCAAGAGCTTCGCCGTTGGGAGATTTCCCGCAGCCTCGGCGACGGTCTATCTGCTGATGGGATGGTGCATCGTCTTCGGCATACGCCCGCTGCTGGCCGCAATCACCTGGCATGGAATGATGTGGCTTGGCGCGGGAGGCCTCGCCTATACGCTGGGAATCGTCTTCTTCGCCAATGATCGGCTGCACTACTTTCACGCTCTCTGGCACCTGTTTGTTCTGGCCGGAAGCCTTGCCCACTACTTCGCAATCCTCTTTTATGTGGTTCCGTCAGGTTCTTGAGGCTGAAAGCGCTTCCTCCTGTTACTCTAGATAGCAGTGAGCGCCCTTTCCATTGCGACCGCAAAAGAGGTCTTCGACCTGCTCCGCGACGATCTCGCCGCGATTGAGCAGGAGTTTACCCGTCAGTCCGCGTCTGAAGTCGAGGTCATCACCGACATCGCTCAGTACCTGATGGCGGGCGGCGGCAAGCGCATTCGACCGCTGTTACTTCTGCTCTCGTCGAAGGCACTGGGCTGCACCAGCCAATCGCGCATCCGTCTGGGCGCAGTGGTCGAGATGCTGCATACTGCGACGCTGGTCCACGACGACATCATCGACGAAGCCGACACGCGGCGCGGTCGTCCCTCGTCAAACACTACCTGGGGCAACGCAAAGTGCGTTCTGGCGGGAGACTGGCTCTACATGCAGTCCTTCTCGACCGCGCTGGAAGAGAGAAACTTCCGCGTACTGGAGTTGCTTATCTCGCTGACTCAGCAGATGGTTGAGGGCGAGTTGCTACAGATGCAGAAGCTTGGTCACCTCATCAACGAGGAAGAGTACTTCGACCTGATCTTCCGCAAGACCGCATGCCTGTTCAGCGTCTCCATGCAACTCGGCGCGGCGATCACCGGAGTCAGCGACGAGACGGAAGTCAAGCTCGGAGAGTATGGCCGCAACCTCGGCCTAGCCTTCCAGATTGTTGACGACGTGCTCGACCTGACCACAACCGAGAGCATTCTGGGCAAGCCCGTGGCCAGCGATCTGCGCGAGGGCAAGGCAACACTGGCCGTCATTCATGCGCTGGAACGCGGCACCGGAGCCGAACGCGAGGCGATCCGCATGGTTCTGGCCGACCGCAGCTTCGCCAACATCTCTCACCCGGAGATTATCGAGATTCTGGAACACCACGGCTCCATCGCCTACGCCATGGATACGGCCTGCGCCTATGCCGAGGCGGCGCGCCTCTCCATCGCCGACCTGCCCCACACCGAGGCCAAACGCGCCCTGCTCTGGGTTCCCGGCTTCGTCACCAGCCGCGACCGTTAGTACGTTTTAGGAATTGAACAAACCAATTTGTTTGTCATTCCGTAGCGAAGCGGAGGAATCTGCTTTTTCTCGTCGCAGCTCAATTTACGCCTTTACCCAAGATGCTGCTAAGGCAGAATGTTTTATCCGTGAAGATCCGCTTTTATCCGTGGTCGGCTCTGTTTTCTCTGATAGTTTGTTTCCTGCTTTTGGAGAACTGATATTCTATGGTTCATGTCCTTCATGCTCGTAATAAACGGTCAGAATCGCAGCTTTGAGAAGCTGACCTCCTCGTCCTCGCTTGCCCATCTGATCGCAGAGATGAACCTGAAGGGCGACCGCATCGCGGTAGAGCTCAATGGCGCAATCATCCAGCGGGATCGCTGGAACGACACATCCATCGCCTCAGGGGATCGGCTGGAGGTTGTTCACTTCGTCGGCGGCGGCTCAGGGATGTTCTTGTAGTGCATCTTTGGTAACGGTGTAGACCGACGTGGAGCGAGTAAAAGCGGATTCCTTCGCTTTGCTACGGAATGACAAAAAACTGGTCTATAGCAATTCCGAAAATACTCTAAAAGATTGAGTCCAGCCAGAGACGCCAGAATCTTCCCGCAGCCTCTGCCAGCGCGGGTGCGTGGCTTTGTGCGGCAGATCGCAGTGTTGTGGGAGAGATGCCGTGATGGCTCAGTTCGCTGGCGTGGCCTACATACCAACGCTCCAATTCCAACTCCGTTACCTCAGGATGAAACTGCAAGCCAAGCGCGAAGTTATCAAGTATAAACGCCTGATTACGATATAGTTCCGTGCTTGCCAAGTGGGTCGATCTTGGCGGGAGATCGAAGGTGTCCCCATGCCAGTGAAAGAGCGATACCTCGGGAGCGAGAAGAGGAGCAAACCACTCCGGGGGCTGCGGAGCGTCGCTGGCGAGATGAATCGGCGCCCAGCCAATCTCCGCTCCATGCGCACCGGAGTAGACACGCGCGCCCAGCGCCGCCGCCATCAGTTGCGCCCCCAGACAGATGCCGAGAGTTGGCTGGTGAGCCTGCAAGCGCGCTGCAATGCATGAGATCTCGTCCTTGAGAAAGGGATAATCCAACTGGTCGTATACGCTGATGGGGCCGCCCATAACCACCAGCAGGTCGCACGTCTCCGCCTGTGGCAGAGGGAAGCGCGCCGTGGCAACATCAACCGTCTCAATAGAAAAGCCACGCTCACGCAGCGGCAATTCGAGAGAACCAAGATCTTCAAAAGCGACGTGGCTGAGTACTAGAGCGTGACGAAGATTCATCAACTAATCCTCTGACAAGCGGCAAGACTCAATGGCTACTCCTGTGCGCCGTGGCATTTTTTGTACTTCTTGCCGGAGCCGCAGGGGCAGAGGTCGTTGCGGCCGACCTTCTCTCCGGTGACGCGCTGGGCTGGAGTGGCAGCTCCGTCGCCTGCTCCTGCTGCGCGGGCCTGCTCCAGTTCGCGCTTCTTCTTGCGCTGGAACTCCTTTTCCAACTCGTCAATGGTAGTCGATGGGGCGCGAGTGTGAATGGGAATTGGCTCGTGTTCATGCTCGGCGGAAGACAGGGGAAGGGAAGACTGCTGAGCCTCTGCCAGAGCGCGGGCGTTCTGTGCGGCCTGCATCTGCTCAGGGGAATCGATGGGAGTTCCATCAGGCCCGATGATCTGCATGCGGAAGAGGTGGCGCGCAGTGTCCTGCTGGAACTGCAGCATCATCTGCTCGAACATCTCGAAGGACTCGCGCTTGTAGGCGACCAGGGGATCCTGCTGTGCGTAGCCGCGCAGACCGATTCCTTCCTTCAGGTGATCCATCGCCAGCAGGTGATCCTTCCACAGGCCGTCGAGTACCGAGAGCATGACGATGCGCTCGTGGTAGCGCAGAGCGGGTGCGCCAAGAATCTGCTCCTTGACGTCGTAGCGGGCGCGGATCGCGGCGAAGATCGCCTCGCCGAGTTCGTGGCGATTGAGCAGCGCCGCGTCGAGAGCGTCCGAACCTTCGTTCAGCTTGATGCCGAAGAGGTCGTAGATCTGGTTGAAGATGGCGGTGAGGTTCCACTCCTCGGCGTGTTGTTTTACGGGTGCGAACTCGTCGAGGATGTTCGACAGAATGGTGGAGACGTAGTCCTCGGCGATGAGCTGCTTCTGATCGACACCCTCCATCAACTGCCTGCGCAGTCCGTAGACCGCCTCGCGCTGCTTGTTCATCACGTCGTCGTACTCGAGGACGTGCTTGCGGGATTCAAAGTTCTGCGATTCGACGGCCTTCTGCGCGGCCTCGATGCGATTGGAGATCATGCGGCTCTCGATGGGAACGCCCTCTTCCATGCCGAGGCGCTGGAGCAGCGGGCCAACCCAGTCGCGCGCGAAGATGCGCATCAGGTCGTCTTCCAGCGAGAGGAAGAAGCGCGAGCTTCCGGGGTCGCCCTGACGTCCGGCGCGACCGCGAAGCTGATTGTCCACGCGGCGCGACTCGTGGCGTTCGGTGCCGAGAATGTGCAGGCCACCGGCGGCGATGACCGCCCCGTGCTCCTTCTGCGCGGTCTCCAGATGCGACGAGATGGCCTCGTCCCAGGCCTCTTTGGTGGTCTCAAACTCCTGACTGGCGTAGTAGAAGCGAACCATGCCGGGGCCGGCGTTGGGCGAGATTGCACCCTCTGCGGCGGATACGGCGCGGGCTCCCGCTTTCTTCACCAAGTCCTGCCGAGCCATGAACTCGGAGTTGCCGCCAAGCAGAATATCGGTTCCGCGGCCCGCCATGTTGGTTGCGATGGTGACCATGCCGAGACGTCCGGCCTGCGCAACAATCTCGGCTTCCTTCTCGTGGAACTTGGCGTTGAGGACGACGTGGCGAACGCCCTTGCGCTTGAGAATGTCGCTGAGAAGTTCAGACTTCTCGATCGACGTTGTACCGACCAGTACGGGCTGCTTGTCCTCGTGTAGACGGGCGATCTCATCGGCCACGGCAAAGTATTTCTCCTTCGCGGTGCGGTAGACCACGTCTGGATTCTCAATGCGCAGCATCTTGCGATTGGTCGGGATGACAACAATCTCCAGCTTATAGATCTTGTCGAACTCGGCGGCCTCGGTCTCGGCGGTTCCAGTCATGCCGGAGAGCTTCTTGTAGAGGCGGAAGTAGTTCTGGAAGGTGATGGTGGCCAGCGTCTGATCTTCCTTGCGGATGGACACGCCTTCCTTGGCTTCGACGGCCTGATGCAGTCCGTCGGACCAGCGGCGACCGGGCATCAGTCGGCCAGTGAACTCGTCGACGATGATGACCTCGCCCTCTTTGACGACGTACTCGACGTCGCGTTTGTAGAGGTGGTGCGCCTTGATGGCGACCTCGACATGGTGCTTCAGATCCCAGTTCTCCGGGTCGGCGATGTTGCCGATGCCGAGCAACTTTTCGATCTTCTCCCAACCCTCATCGGTGACAGTGATGGCACGAGCCTTTTCGTCGACAACGAAGTCGCCAGTCCAGGTCTTGGTCTCCAGCGTCTCAACCAATTCGCCGGGTTCGAGATTCGGAATGATGAGGTTGACGCGGGCATATTTGTCCGTCGTCTGGTCTGTCGGGCCAGAGATAATCAGCGGAGTGCGCGCCTCGTCGATCAGGATGGAGTCAACCTCGTCAACGATGCAATAGTACTGGCCGCGTTGCGACATGTCCTTCAGGTCGAACTTCATGTTATCGCGCAGATAGTCGAAGCCAAACTCGTTGTTGGTTCCGTAGGTGATGTCCGAGCCGTAGGCCTCGCGGCGCTGCTCGTCGGAGAGGTCATGCACGATGACGCCGACGGTGAGGCCGAGGAAGCCGTAGATCTTTCCCATCCACTCCGCATCGCGCTTGGCGAGATAGTCGTTGACGGTGACGACGTGGACTCCGTGACCGGCCAGCGCGTTCAGATAGCAGGGAAGCGTGGCAACCAGCGTCTTGCCTTCGCCGGTCTTCATCTCGGAGATCTTACCCTGATGCAGAACCATTCCGCCGATCAGTTGCACGTCGAAGTGGCGCATCTGCACAGCGCGCAGTCCGGCCTCGCGCACCACGGCGAATGCCTCCGGCAGGAGGGCGTCGAGCGCAGCGTTTTCCACTGCGCGAACACGCTCGTCGGCGTCTTCGTCGGCCGGGTCGATCTTCGCGTCTGCGAGTGCGTCGGCAATGCGCTTGCGGAACTCGTCGGTCTTGGCGCGGAGCTCCTCGTCGCTGAGTGCGTGAATCGCAGGCTCGAGGGCGTTGATCGCGTCAACGGTGGGCAGAAGTCGCTTCACCGCACGTTCGTTACTGGTCCCAAATATTTTGGCGAGTAGATTATTCAGCAAACTGGGTGTCCTTCAAAGTTTCGCGGGCCTTAATGACCCAACTTCAAGTTTACGCGATGTTTGCGTTCAGGGGATGCAACGAAAGCCCTGTTCCGAAATCAACCTTCATTTTTTAATGAACATTGTGTATCAGTGCATCTTTTAACCAGCCGTTTGCGTCTTGAAAGATAGAATTGATCGAATCGGATGTTGCGGCTGCTACCCAAGTGGGCGGAGCTTCATTCCCACAACTTTTGGAGGATCTATGAAATCTATTGCAAAATATCTGGCAACTGCACTCTTCTGCGCGATCGTGGTCGGAGGCTCCGCTCTGGCGCAGACCGTCAACATTGACTACGATCATACCGTCAATTTCATGAAGTTCAAGACCTATACCTGGGCACACGTTCACGCGACCGACCCGGCGGTCGAGAACCGCATCACCATCGCCTTCAATCGCGATATGGCCAGCCGATATATGACCGAGACGCAGACGGGCGGCGATGTGACCATCTCCGCCGTCGAGGTAACCAGTGACAAGCAAGAATACACCGACTTCTACAACGGCATCAGCAACCTGACCTGGCAGCGCGGGTGGGGCAGCGGCGGATTCATGGAAGGGCAGGCCTCCTTGCAGGATCTTCAGATAGGCTCTCTGGTCATTGACATGTACGACACCAAAACGCAGAAGATCATCTGGCGGGGAGTCGTTGCCGAGCCCGTGGCAAACGGTGTTTTGAATGTTTTAAAGGTGGATAAGGCTGTCACCCAGTAGATCACGAAATATCCGCCTAAATTCTCGAAGTAGTTATTGATTCGAATTGGGGCGTATCCATCGATTTCTGTTTATTTTCTTATGGCCTCGCGGTCTTCGCGAGGCCATTGCACTGTAGGGGCTCGACTGATGGATTGTGCATGACAGGCTGGGAAATCATTCGCCGCCGCAATTGTGGAGAAGTTTCAGCCATCCATTTTTCTTCGTCGCGCATCCGAATCCACTGGGCGTAGCAGTCGATCGTTGGCCCTCATTTTATGGAGGATTACATGAAGTATTTTTCAAAATTACTGGGAAGTGCAGTGTTCAGCGCTCTACTGATTGGCGCTCCTCTGCTGGCACAGGATGTCAACGTCGATTACGACCACACTGCGGACTTCAAGCGCATGACCACCTACTCGTGGCAGAAGATCCACGCGACCGATCCGCAGGTGGAGGAGCGTATCTCCGCAGCAGTTAATCGCAACCTGGTCAATCTTGGATTTAATACAGTGGACAAGAACCCCGACCTGCTAATCACCGTTGTAGACGTGACCAAGAATCCGCGGGAATATGGCAGTTTCTACGCCAGTCTCAAGGGCTTCAACTGGCGGCGTGGATGGGGCAGCAAGGGATTCTCGGACACGGCTCGTACCGTGCAGCAGATTCCGCTGGGGACGTTGGTCTTCGATCTGTACGACGGCAAGACGCATCAACTTCTATGGCGCGCCACCGTCGACGAAGCTGTTGCCAAGAGCAGCGACAAGAACAGTCTGGTGCTCGACAAGGTGATCGGCGAGATGCTGGATCAGTTTCCCAAAAACGAAAAGTAACTCGGCTCGGCGCGCAAACCTGACGCCGAGCAAAAAACATTCGGCCTGCCTGTCTCCACACGTGGAAACGGGCAGGCCGAATGTTTTTTGCTGCTCTATTTAGCTGCGTCAGGAGTTGGCGCGGGCAGTGAAATTGCGGTCTTAAGGTAAGGAAGCAGCGGCGACTTGGCCTCTTCCAGCGCGATGACCACCGACTGCGCGTTCAGATCCGCGCCAACAGCGCTGGTGTGCGTGTGATCCTTCGGAAAGAGCAGCGCCGTCTTCTCTGGCCCGGCTGCTTGCAAACGGTCGGCCTCAATCGTAGCCATGTCGACGTAGGCGACGTGCTCGTTTTCGGCAAGCTGCTTGAGAAGTCCGTCGTAGCCCATGTCGCGCTCGACCTGCTGAACGCCGTTGGCATCCTTCGTCCACACGTTGCGGATGGTCAGAGTGAGCAGCACCGGCGTCGCTCCCTTGGCCTTGGTCTCCGCAATGTACTTGCGGAGGTACCAGCCGTAGGTATGAACCGTCTCCGTCTTTCCGGCCAACGGGCCGGTAATCTGCGGCACGTCCTGCGACTCGTCGCCGATGTCCTTGATGGTTCCGCGCGGCTTGTCCCCGCCCAGATCGCCAGCGTCGTTATGTCCCCACTGGAGTAACACGAAGTCGCCCGGCTTCATCTCCGCCAGCACGTTGTTCCACGATCCCTCGTTGATGAAGGTCCGGCTGCTGCGTCCTGCGTGTGCGCGATTGGCTACGTTGATCTTTTTGGTGTCGAAGTAGCGCGCCAGATGGTCGCCCCAGCCAAGGTCGGCTCCGTTGCGCGCCGTTGAATCGCCCACAATAAAAACCGTCGGCAGCTTGCGATTGAGCGCCTGATCCTTCGGCAGATTGGTCTGAACAGGGGTGTCGGGAGGACGCGTGTCCACAGGCTTATTTTGAGCCTGTGACGCCAATGTCGTGGTGAATGCGAGCAGAAGAACCGATGCAAAGCGGGACGGGGAATTTGACATGAGCAAAAGCGTATCACTGGCCCTGAATAATTGTCATTCTGAACTTGACCTGTATTTGAATTTGCTCTGTTATCCGACTAGGATTGTGACGCCAGCACTACGGAGGAAGATCGATGCGTAAGTTGAAATTCAAAGGAGATTTGTTTGCTATCTTCTTGTCGTTAGCCATGGTCGCATGGAGTGCATCAACCTCTGCCCAGGTTCCGTCTGCTGTGCCCGCGACTTCCTCTGCGACTCCGGCTTGGAGCGACGTTGCAAGCTGGGATAGCGTTCATCCGACCATTACGAAGAACATTGTCTACGCTAATGTTCCAATTCTGCCCAACCCCAGCGCGAACGGCGATCCCGGCGTTGCAGGCGGTGGAGCGCCTGATGTTGCCAACTCGCCGAGCGCGGCTCTGGGAACGATGGATCTTCATCTCGACGTGCTACAGGTCTCTTCGTCGAAGCCCACTCCAGTTGTCATTCAACTGCACGGCGGAGGCTGGATTCGCGGCTCTCGTCCGGGTTCCTACAAGACCTTCAACGCGCTGTTGGCCGCAGGGATGAGCGTGGTTACGGTTGACTATCGTCTGGCCAAAGATGCTCCCGCTCCCGCCGCCATTGGAGACGTGCGCTGCGCCATGGCGTGGGTCAAGGCTAATGCCGCTAAGTATAACTTCAACCTCTCGCGCGTGGTCGTCTACGGCGCATCGGCAGGCGGGCATCTCGCTCTGATGGCGGCCTACGCTCCCGCTTCGTTCAATCCGGCGGGATGCACCGACCAGCCCAAGGTTGCCGCAGTTCTCGACTTCTATGGGCCGACGAATCTTGTCGAAGGACTCAGCGAACATGGCAGCTCGGACTTTACTCATCAATGGCTGGGCATCGAGAAGCCGCTCTTTCCCTATGCCCCAGCCTCTGGCGCTGCGGCCACCGGTGACGGCGCGCCCGCTCTGCCAAGCTCGCGCACTCCGCGCTGGGCTGCTCCAAACGCCGCAACGCTGGCCCGCGCCAGACAGATGTCGCCGATGAACTACATTCACGCGGGACTTCCGCCGACCTTTATCGTCAATGGAGATCACGATGGAGCTGTCGATCCGACTCAGGATGCGCAGTTGAAGAAGGCGCTCACCGCAGTCGGAGTTCCCAACGGGCAGGACATCGTGCCGGGCGGCGGTCATGGCAACTTTTCCAAGGCCGAGTCCGACAAGGCGATGCTGCTCTGCCTCCAGTTCCTCAAGGCGCAGGGCATCCTGTAATAGATTCAGTGCAGCAATAGAACAAGGGAGAGACCATGACGATAGCAGCGGTAGAGTTTGCAAAGAATAACGAGGCGCGTTTTGTCGAAGAGTTGAAGGATCTGCTGCGTATTCCTTCTATCTCGACCGACCCCGAGCGCGCGGCGGATGTGCGGCGTGCGGCGGAGTTCGTCGCGGCGGAGTTGCGACGCATCGGCATGGAGAACGTGAAGCTGATCGAGACCTCCACTCCCGAGATCGTTCTTGCGCCCAGCGATGGTCCTGCCCAGGTGGTTCCTGCGCGCCAGGGGCATCCGATGGTCTATGCGGACTATCTTCATGCTGCTCCGGTCAACGGCAAACCCGCAACGACTGTGCTGGTCTACGGGCACTACGACGTGCAGCCCGTTGAACCGCTGGACGAGTGGCTTTCGCCGCCGTTTGAACCCACTGAGCGCGACGGCAACATCTACGCGCGCGGTGCGGTGGACGACAAGGGCCAGATGTGGATGCACGTCAAGGCTTTGGAATCGCTCTTTGCAACCAACGGTGGCACGCTTCCGATCAACGTCCGCGTCATCATCGAGGGCGAGGAAGAGGTCGGCGGCGAGGGCATTGCCGCCTTCGTGCGCGAGCACCCAGACCAGCTCCGCGCCGACGTTGCTCTGGTCTCCGACACCGAGATGTTTGCGCCCGATCTGCCTACGCTCTGCGTCGGGTTGCGCGGCATGATCTACACCGAGATCGAGGCGCGCGGTGCGCGAACAGATCTGCATTCCGGCATGTACGGCGGAGCTGCACCCAACCCCCACGTCGCGCTGGCGCAGATCATCGCGCAGCTCAAGGACTCCAACGGGCACATCTCCATCCCCGGCTTCTACGATAAAGTTGCCGCGCCCACGGCCGCCGAACTCGCTGCATGGAAGACGCTGCCCTTCGACGAGGAGCACTACCGCGAGACCGAGGTTGGCTCGATCAAACTGACCGGCGAGGCTGGCTTCTCCGTTCTGGAACGCACCTGGGCGCGTCCCACGCTGGAGGTTCACGGCATTGCCGGAGGCTTTACCGGAGCGGGCGCGAAGACGGTGATTCCAGCGCGCGCGTTGGCCAAGATCTCCATGCGGCTCGTTCCTGACCAGAGTCCCGCCGAGAGCTTCGCACTGTACAAGAAGTACGTCGAATCGATCTGCCCAGAGGGAATCACACTCGAAGTCCGCCTGATCCACGCCGGCGATCCGGTGGTCGTCTCCACCGACAACCCGTATGTCCGCGCGGCGACCGAGGCGATGCACACGGTCTTCGCCAAAGAGACGGTCTTTGTGCGCGGAGGAGGCTCGATCCCCATCGTCGGCGACTTCATCCGCGAACTGGGTACGCCGACCCTGCTGATGGGCTTCGGCCTGCCCGACGACAATCTGCACGCGCCCAACGAGAAGTTCCACATCGCCAACTTCCACCGCGGCATCGAATCCATCGTGCGCTTTCTTTCCAGCGTCGCCGCGATCTGAGCTGTATTACTAAAGCATTTTAGAAAATGGTGCAGACCCTGCTGCGACGAGAAAAAGCAGATTCCTCCGCTTCGCTGCGGAATGACAAACAGGTTGGTTTATAGCAGTTCCTAAAATACTCTAAAGCAGCCGCGCCGCTTGCGTGGGGCGCGGAGTTCTCGCGTCTCCCGCGCGAATGATGCATCATAGAAAGAATTATGGCAGAGCCGAAATCGAAGCTGAAACTCCGCGAGACAGACAACGGCCAGACCCCGCTGCATGAGGCTACGCCCTCCGATGCATTGTCGGCCGAGCCAAACGATCTGGTCTCCGAGGTCTCGCCAGCAGCGCAGGAGACGGTGCAGGAGTTCATGGAGGTGGCCGCGCAGCAGAATGTTGCTGCCAATGAAGCCGTCCCGGATCGCCGCAATCGTCCCGGGCCGTACATCGCGTTCGACCATGTCTTCAAGGCCTTCGGAGATCTGGTCGTACTGGAAGACGTGAGCTTCTCCGTCCTGCCCGGCGAGACGCTCTGCATTCTGGGTCGCTCGGGCGTGGGCAAGTCGGTCGCGCTCAATATCCTGATGGGCTTCCTCAAGCCCGACAAAGGACGCATTCTGGTTGCGGGCGAGGACATCTCTCACTTTACCGAGCGCGAGATGCAGGCTGTGCGCAACAAGGTCACTATGGTCTTCCAGAACGGCGCGCTCTTCGACTCGATCACGGTTGGCGAGAACGTCGCATTTCCCCTGCGCGAGCGTCACGATCTGGCCGAGGATCAAATTCAGCACATCGTTACAGGAATGCTGGAGATGGTCGGCGTAGCGGGCATGGAAGACCTGCTTCCGTCGGATCTTTCAACGGGGATGAAGCGCTCGGTGGCCATCGCGCGCGCTCTGGCCAGTCAGCCCGAGGCGATTCTCTACGACGAGCCAACGACGATGGTCGATCCGTTGATGGGGCATCTTCTGGCCGAGCTAATCACGCGCCTGAAGACGCAACTGCATTTGACCAGCATCGTCGTTACCCACGACATGCGCTTCGCGCGCAAGCTGGCAGACCGCATCGTCTTCCTGCATCAGGGTGCGGCGAGATTTCTCGGTACCGTGGAAGAGATGGATCGCAGCGACGATCCTGTTCTTAGGGAATTTCTGGAGATGGACGAACTCGTTCTTCCCGTATAGAACATTTGGGAATAGGGTAGTCCGTCGTGGAGCGAGAAACAGCAGATTCCTTCGCTTCGCTACGGAATGACAAACAAAAAATGCTACGGAATGACAAACAAATTGGTCTATAGCAACTCCGAAGATGCACCTCAAAACATGTAAACTCTGCTCTGAATTGCATTCTTCTGTTAGGCGTGCGTTCTTCTGTACAGCGTACACTTAAGGCATATGTCTTCTGCATTCGGTCATGGTGGAATGAGCGGTGGGATGCCTTCGGGCGATCGGTCTAGTCGAGGCCATGGGCGCGCGCAATCAGCCGACCTGACGGCCAGCCGTCCCAAGCCGAAGTTGAAGAAGGTTATGCCCGAGGTCTGGGCGCTGATTCGTCCGCGTCGCTGGATTCTGGCAGGCAGCTTTCTGCTGATGCTGGTCAATCGCCTGTGCAGCTTCGTGCTGCCGCTTTCGGCGCGTCCGCTGATCAACAACGTGATGGTAGGACGCAATATGAAGCTGCTTCCAATCATCATTGGCAGCGTGGCGGCGGCAACGCTGGTACAGGGAATCTCCTCGTACATGCTGACCCAACTGCTCTCCACCGAGGGACAGAAGCTGATCTCCGAGCTGCGCATCCAGGTGCAATCGCACATTGGGCGGCTGCCCGTCTCGTTCTACGACGAGAATCGCACGGGAACGCTGGTGGCGCGCATCATGTCCGACGTCGAAGGGGTACGCAATCTGGTGGGAACCGGATTGATGGACTTCGGCGGAGGCATTCTGACTGCGATCATCGCCTTCCTTCTGATGATGCGTGTAAATGAGCGCATGACGCTGCTGACCCTATGCATCATGGTGACCTTCGGGCTGATTCTGCAAAAGGCCATCAAGAAGATTCGCCCGATCTTCCGCGAGCGCTCCAAGATCAACGCCGAGGTCACTGGGCGACTGACCGAATCGCTGGGCGGAGTGCGCGTGGTCAAGGGCTACCACGCCGAGTCCAGCGAATCGGAGGTCTTCGCGACGGGCGTGAAGCGCTTGCTGGACAACATCATCAGCTCGCTCTCGGCTCAGTCGTTGATGACGCTGACCTCGACCATGGTGCTGGGCATCATCGGTGGACTGGTGATGTACATCGGAGCGCACGAGACGGCGGCGCATCGGCTGGACGTGGGCGGATACGTCAGCTTCACCATGCTGTTGGCCTTTACCATGTCGCCCATTGTGCAGTTGGTATCGATTGGAACGCAACTGACTGAGGCTCTGGCTGGACTCGATCGCACCAACGAGATCATGAGCGAGTCCGAAGAAGACTCCGAACCACAGCGGACAAACACGGCGGGCGTGGTGCGCGGCGATGTCGCCTTTGAAGACGTGGTCTTCGAGTACGAGGCGGGCAAGCCGGTGCTGCACGGCATCAGTTTCGACGCAAAGCCCGGGTCGGTGACCGCGCTGGTCGGCTCGTCCGGCTCAGGCAAATCTACGATCATCAGCCTGATCTGCGGATTCCATACCGCGACCTCAGGACGCGTCCTGATCGACGGCGTGGATCTGGCGACGATCCGCTTGAGCAGCTATCGCCAACAACTTGGCGTGGTCTTGCAGGAGACCTTTCTCTTCGACGGAACAATCCGCGAAAATGTACAGTTCTCGCGGCCCAATGCAACCGCGGCCCAGTGGATGGAGGCCTGCCGGATCGCCCGTGTCGATGAGTTCGCCGAGAAGTTTCCCGATGGGTACGAGACCATCGTCGGCGAGCGCGGCGTGAAGCTCTCCGGAGGTCAACGCCAGCGACTTTCGATTGCCCGAGCGATTCTGGCCGATCCGCGCATCCTGATTCTGGACGAGGCTACCAGCTCGCTCGACTCCGAATCCGAGGCGATGATTCAGGGCGGACTGAACCACCTGATGCAGGGACGAACCACCTTCGTCATCGCCCACAGACTCTCGACGATCCGCCGCGCCGACCAGATTCTGGTCATTGAGGCGGGGCTGATTCTGGAACGCGGAACCCACGAATCACTCTACCAACTGGGAGGACGATACTACGACCTCTACACGCGCCAGCATGGGGTAGAAGCAAATCTCTTTCTGGCTCCGGGCGAGGGCAACAAGCCGGACGACGAAGAATCAGTCGAAGATCAATAAGCTGCTTGCATATGTACCTACCCCTGGGGGGTATACATATCGATATTGGAAATAAAGCCCATCAAATCATAGCTTTGCAGTAGTGGTATCCATGCAGGATATTGATAACAATAAGCTTACCTGCAAAATATTCCATACAAAGGACTTGGAGCATCAATGCTCGGGCGTAGCGTGTCGCTTCGCTCAGAATGACAGACCCAGATCAGGCAAAGGAAGAAGCAGATTCCTCCGCTTCGCGACGGAATGACAAGCCAGAAGGCTGCGGAATGACAGACCAAGAGGCTGGCTCTGTTTATTTCTCTACTACTTCAATTGTAGAGGATTGAGTATAACTGTCATGCCAACTATGTTTTTAGGTAAGTTGTTGGTTTTATTTTGGTTATTGGGTTTTCCCGAGAGCGTGGGGCTTGACAGAGGGAGAGGCCGTGCTGTCTCGGGCGTGTTGACGTTTGCGCGAAGGCTATAGCGCGGGCTTCAGACGCAGGGGATGGTTGGGACGGGTTCCTAGGCCTTCGGCCTAGGCTAAATATAGGACGGGCCTTTGGCCCTTGCCCGGCAAAGACAACGACAAAAGCAAAGACAACGGCTGGTGGTGCGATCTGTATTCATCCCACCCATCGCGATGTTGCTGCGATGGATGGGGCACCCGTCGGTGAATGGGTGTCCGGCAACGGCAAATGCAACAGCAAATGCAAAAGCAAGGGATCGAAGATCAGCAACCACGGGAAGAGTTGCGACGGTAGATTTTCAACTTATATGTCGATACGGCCTAATATTTACGATTCCTGCGACTGTCGTGAGTTCTCTTGTGGATCTGTTCGCGCTGGGGGCTTTGAATCGTGTAAACTAACACAAGATTCCTGCTGCGGTTCTTCTCCTTCGATTCGTCCCCAGAGAAGTCTCGGGCTGTACCGGTTGCGTTGCCGAAGATGGCCCCGCCAGATACAAAGACCGTTCCAGTTTGAAGACGCGTTAGCGAGAGTCAACAGATTCGGCAATACAATAGATTCGGCAACCAGGAGATGTGAGCAAAATGGCGAAGATTGCCAAGACCGGCGACCGCAATAAGGTAATGGACACCAACAAGAGCACAGATTGTCCCAAGTGCTCCAAACCCACCCGCATTGTCAAGCGCGTGAAGGATCGTGAGCGCGGCATTCCCGGCGGCGTCTACATCTCCTGCTCGGCCTGCGAGTTCTTCGAGAAGCTGTAGTTTGGAGCTACTCCGCGTATTTTAGAGTATTTTCGGTAATGGCGTAGACCGTCGTGGAACGAGCAAAATGCGGGGATTCTTCGCTGCGCTCAGAATGACAATTCATTTACGGTCTACAGTAATTCGAAGATATTCTAGACAGATTTTAGAGAAAAACACTGTCGTTCTGTTTCCTCACTACACTTGGGGACAGGATGACGGTGTTTTTTCGTCTACGCGCTTGCGGCACCAGGCGGCGGCTAGTTGGGTGACAGCGTAGGCGGCAAGAATGGTCATCAGGGGATCGATGTTCAGGCGGTAGCGAATCTCGGCGTGGGTGATGTAGTAGGGAAGCGGGAAGAGTAGCAGAGGCAGAGCCAGCAAAACTGCAAGGGCGCGTCTCCGGTTGCGGAGTAGGATGAAAAGTCCGGTGAAGCCGAAGACGGTTGTGAGCAGCGCATGAACCTCGAAGACACGCGAACTTTCCAGATTTCCGGTTCCCGACCAGAAGCGAAAGAAGCGGCGTACGCTGAGGCGGAGAAAGACCGCGGGGTAGGAGCGAACGTACTGCCATGCCTGAACGGATCTGTTGTGGGTGTAGGCGATCTCGCCCAGAGAGATGTAGCTGGCCATCTCCTGTTTGTTGAAGGCGGGCAAGGCATTTGCGTCAACGTAGCCGGTCGCTCCAGGATGGTTGCCCATATACATCTCCAGGCCGACGGTGCTGCGCATTGGAATGAAGGCGTGGAAGCGGATTGCGTTGCGAATGGGCCAGGGCGAGTAGAGAGCCAGCAAAACTAGCAGACCGATCAGCGGAGCCGTGCGCGATTGGCGGCGCGTCTGCCAGCCAAGCCAGCCGAGGATCGCCAGAAGCGAGGGAAGAAGCGCTGGATTGATGAGCGCGATGAGGGCAGAGGTGGCTCCAAGCAGAGCCCAGATTGCGCGCGTGGGCTGTCGGCGGCAACGCAGGGCAAGAGCGAGGATGGCAGGAAGCGCGCAGGCCGAGAGGCTGGACTCCCAGAAGATAGTGGGAATCCAGAAGAGAGGCAGCGAGAGAGCCCAGAAGGTTCCGGCGAACAGGGCGGTGCGCTCGTCGAACAGGGTGCGAGCGAGATGCATCATCAGCCAGATAGTCAGCAGGCTGAAGAGAATGTTCAGCAAAATGAGGACGACCGCCGAGGCAAGCGTAAAGCTGCCGAAGACCAGAAAGACGGCCGCGACAACGGTGGGGTAGCCCGGAGCGATGATCGCCGTCGGACCGGTTGCGCCGCCGAAGGGAGAGCTGTAGCCCAGACCGTGGAGTAGGGAATTGGCCACAAGGCCCATCTCGATGGGGCGCGAGTAGAACCAGTTGTGAGGATTGTGCGTGATCGTGAGGATCAGGACCAATAGGCGGGCAAGCAGGGCAAGACCGAGGATGACGACCGTCGAGCGTCGCACCCTGTGCGAATCTTCCAGCGAAGAAGCCCCATCGCGGAGATTCTGATGTGGCTGTATTGTCATTCTATTGAGATCCTGAACTTGCGAAGATGGACGAAAGATCTACACAATTAAAGCATTCCCTCAGGGGCTGAAGCCCATTGGAAATAGGCGATTTCGGCACGGCTGAAGCCGTGCCCTTCCGAAACGAGGAGTTATTTTGCTGAGTGTAAGGCCCTATTGGAAAAAAGAAGCAATTTACGGTGCGGCTAAAGCCACACCCTTTCAAAACGAAGGCTGGTGCAAACTTTCCTTAGGCTACAGCAATTACGAAATGCCTCAAGTGGTGCTGTTGTCTATCAACCGCGCGCCCCCTGAGTTGAGCCGCTTTGCAATGGCTGAAAAGATATTGCTCAGATTGGTGGTCGATTGATTGGCTCCGCTGCAGGCGCTTCCTCCCGAGCCTGCCGCAGTGTAGTCGGAGTAGAAATTATTCGTCGTATCGGAGGCGATATTCTGCATGGTGGCGCAAGGAGTTGTCGTGGTCTTGGTATCGGCAGCGCAGCCCGATGCCGGAGAGCCATAGGCCACCGTATAAACAATAGTTCCCGGTACCGTAATACTTCCGACCGTGGTTGGCTTTGCCGCAAACTGGCCAGCCGTAACCGCCTGAGCGCACTGCTGGATGGTCGATGGATAGATTCCCGTTGTGGTGGAAGCGCCCGTCATGGCAGTGCTCTTGGCGTCTGCGTCGCCATCACTGATGAATATCATCACGTTTTGAACTCCCGAAGCGCCCGGGGAGGTTGCATACGCTGAATAATTTGCGTAATTTGCCAGATATTCTGCTACCAGAGAGGCCTGCGCCGCATAGATTACAGCCGCGTAGTAGGTTCCCTCGCCGCCCGGAGCAGCCATGGAATGCGCGCATACACTTGCCGCACCTCCAACCGCCTTCGAAAGAGCAGAGGTGGTAGATAACGTATTTGCCGAGGTGGAGACGCGATAATCGCTGGAATAGCCCAGAATCTGATAGGTCGGATAATAGGTACCCACCTTCGTCAAAGTATATCCAGACCCAGCCAAATATCCCGTCTGTAGAGGCCCAAGCGGGAAGCTGTACGGCTCAACTGTGGGGTTGGTTCCACTACAGCCCCAATCATTTGGTGCTGTCGCTGCGGTAATATTCGGAAAAGCGAAGAGGGAGACGTTGTCGATCGGGAGAGCCGAAGACCAGTTGTAGCTTGCGATGGTGCTGGCGCTGGATGTAGTTGTGGCGACGGATGTGCCGCAGGTTGACAGCGCTGGATTACATGGTGTGAGCCTCTCCAATAGAGTTTGGATGCCAGCCAAGGAGCAGGAGAGTCTTGTGCCGGAACAATTCGTATCAGTGTCGGTATCGTTCATCGATGATGTGGTGTCGGCAATAATCGCTACATTGTAGGGAACAGCTCGATGGCCAGTCATGGCCGCAGTTGCTGTGGCCGAAATGGTAACCTGCTTCACCCCGAATACTTTGGCGAAGTACATCGGAATAACCTGTGTTTGCGTCACCTGCAGGGCGTTTGCGGTGGTTGGCGAGGTGCAGGCCATTCCCTGACTCTTCAAGGTGGTGAGACATTTGGCCGTCGGAACCATCTGCGCTCCGTAGGCCTGCGCGGCGGTGAGCGCGGCACTCGAAATGGGCAATTGCAGCGCTCCGGCCAACGCCGCAGCATTGCTGGTGCTTTGAATCTGGCTTTTAGCAACATAAACACGGCCAGCGTCAATCGACAACGCGGCAACTGATAGAGCTGCAAACATCGTAATAGACATCAGCGCTAACATCTGCCCACGTTCATCATGAAAAAAACGGTATATGAATAATTTGTTATAAATTTTCATTGGACTGTCTCTGTCGATGTAGAAGTGAGGATGCAGCTAGGAAAATAGCTGCCGTAGTGAAATGAATTCGTGCTACATGGATAGGTTATGCTTACCAGCGCTGGCTGTCCCGATACGAGATTTCCTGCTGCCCCGGCAGTGTTCGATGCACTGGGGCACGATATCGCTTTACTGGGAACGGTAACGCCGTTGAGCGTAATCGTGAAGGATAAATTCGCCGGTTTGAGGCTGGGAGCGGCCTGCTCCGCCGCTGTGACTGCAACAGCGCATGGGTCGTAGGGCGATGGCAGATTTCCTCCAACGACCTGAAGTCGCATGACCGCGGCACTTGCAGCGTTTGTCAGCGCGAGTTTGTCGGCGAGGATGAGTCCAAAGACGAATATGCCAAAAACCAGCAGTAAAAACGCAGGTACACACAGAGCAAACTCAATCAGCGACTGACCTTCTTCGTTGTTGAGATGACGCTCGCTGATCGACTTCCAGCGAAAGCGAATTTCGAGACTCTCACGCTGTATCGGTACTCTGTTATCAGTCGTAAGCATGTCTAACCTCTTAGCACACGATATAAAGATATCGGAGCAGAATAGATTGGCGGTATTCCACTTTCGTATTAGTGGGCTGGATAGTAACCAGTTGAGCAACTTTCAGATTCATGACAGTTGACGTTGTAGATACTAATACCTGTTAATATTCCGCATAAAACAAGGAAATTCTCGTTTCCTTCTCGCAATAGAATCTCTTTTGATGCGCCATGATCCGTGTAAGCATCCTAGATATATAAAGATACGGCACATCTCTCCGAACTTTAGTGTTACCTGATGACACTTATTGGGGATTTCTAATATTGCCCTCGAATCCTACTCTCATCGTATCCCCCGAGGGCTCGCTAAAGCAGAGTACTCAGGAACCCAAGTAAAGGAGAAGCAACAAATGAAGCAGCTTCTGAAGAACCTCATGGCGGAAGAGTCCGGTCAGGATCTGATCGAATACGCATTGGTCGCAGCTCTAATTGGTCTTGGCTCGGTCGCAGCGATTGGCAAGATCGGTGGCGGAATTTCAAATGAGTTCAATAACATCAACAACACCTTCAGCACTGGCGTCTAACCCAGAAACAGCTTACGGAAGCGTTATGTGGCAATGCTCCCGTAAGCTGGTTCGTTTACCTTTGCGCTTAGTTTTTTCTAGCTTTGCCGTAGGGGTGCGAGATTAACCATAATCTTTTCGCATAAACTTGCGAAACCTAGAGGATATACAGCGCATGAAACAGCTTCTAAAGAATCTTATGACAGAAGAGTCCGGTCAGGATCTGATCGAATACGCCTTGGTTGCAGCTCTAATTGGACTTGGCTCGGTCGCCGCGATTGGCAGCATCGGTTCCGGAATTTCAACCGAGTTCAATAACATTAACAACCAGTTCAGCACCGGTGTTTAACTTGGAGCCATCATGCTGAAGCGTTAGACGCTGACGCTCCCGCAATCCAGCTATTACTTGCCGTCTGACGGGTGTACAAGTTTCTCATTTTTACCGCAAATCCACACGGTTATTTATTGCGTGGCGGAAACAAGCATAAGAGCGGCAAGTTATACAGGATAGGCTGCTTCTCCGAAGCTTGATTGCGCAAGATTATGGTCAGAATTGCTTGAGTTCAGCTCGGAAATTTACCTTGTTGGTTCAGCGATGTGTAAAGTTGGTTCCAGGAGTGGAATCACTTTACTGCTAGTGTTTTAGTCTTGACTTTGCTTGCGAAGACGTTAGACTGACCAACTATATATAGTTATTAATTTGCGACGAATAAGGAGAAACAACAAATGAAGCAGCTCATGAAAAATCTTATGACAGAAGAGTCCGGTCAGGATCTGATCGAATACGCCTTGGTCGCAGCTCTAATTGGTCTTGGCTCGGTCGCAGCGATTGGCAAGATCGGTGGCGGAATTTCAAACGAGTTCAATAACATCAACAACTCGTTCAGCACTGGCGTCTAACTCGGGATCAGCTTACGGAAGCGTTAGACCTTGACGCTCCCGTAAGCTGATTCTTTAATTTTGTCGTCTGACATCTGACGGCATGTATCTGTTTATTTTGTCTTTACCGGAAGTCCGACCTCACGGGGAATTGTGTGGGTAAACCAGTGGAAAGACTGCAAACTTAACAAAAATGAGCTAGTTATCCAAAGCTTGATCACAAATAACTCTCGCCAGAATCTGGTTGAGTAACGCTTGATTCTGTATCTGCCAGCCGCATTGTGGCCTGCCCAGAAGTCCGACTCGCCAGAAACGCGCCGAATCGACTCGCGGCCGCAGGAATCAACTTTACTACTAGGACTTTGCTCGAAGGAGCGTTAGACTTATAGCAAAGTTATCTGTGTAAGCCTACTAATATAGTGGATTGCGTTTTGGCTTTTGCTGACAATCTGATCTTCGGTAGGCGCTGGCAGTTAAACGATATTCTGCTTTTGTAGATGTTTTTAGGAACGATCAATGACTTTCTCTTCACTGGAATTGACGTATCCTGCCGCTGCCAGCGTCTGCGCTGTCATCGGATCTATAACCGACGTGAAGAGTCGGAAAATCCCCAATCTAATTACTTTTCCAGCCTTTGCGTTTGGCGTTCTGATGCATCTTGTGCTTAACGGCTGGAAGTCTTCGCTCGTCGCTCTGGCTGCCGGTCTTATTTGCGGAATGGTGTTTCTAGTCTTCTATATTGCCGGAGGAATGGGCGCTGGGGATGTAAAGTTAATTACAGCGGTCGGATGTATCGCTGGGATGTCTCACATATATTCGATTATGGTTCTGACCGCCCTGTCGGGTGGGGTGATGGCGATTTGTCTGGCGCTGTTTCGCGGACGATTCAAGCAGACGTTTCTAAATGTGATTGCCTTGGCATCGCACCATGCGCATCAGGGATTGCAGGCGCATCCAGACCTCAATGTTTCAAATGAGAAGACTCTTCGTCTGCCGTATGCACTGGCGATTGCCAGTGGATGCATATTAACGCTTTCTATACAAATAGTGTCGAGGTAAAGCTATGAATCGTAGTTTTACCTCAGCCGTGCTGGTTGCTCTCATCGTTACTGGCGCAATAGTACTCTATATTCTTCATAGGGGTACTACTGTACATCCGCCGCCACCGACACCCAAGACTCGGTATGTGGTGACTGCAACAAATATGCAAGCCGATCAGGTTATCCGAGCGGAGAATTTGCGTTTTATCGATTGGCCGGTGACTGCACCTATCCCCGGAGCGTTTACTGCGACGGAGCCATTGATCGGACGAGCCACGCTGTATCCCCTGGCCGAGGGGGAGCCTATTATTGAGCGACAGTTGGCGGCTCCTGGCTCAGGAATAGGTATTACACTCAAAATTCCAAATGGAATGCGCGCCATCTCGCTTCGCTCAGACGAAATAGTTGGCGTAGCCGGATTTCTGCTGCCTGGAACTTATGTGGATGTTCTTGTCACCCTACACACAGAGAAATCGCCAGACCCCGTTACTTTCACGGTTCTACAGGATGCGCAGGTAATAGCAGCAGGGCAAAAAATTGATCCTGATCCAGAAGAAAAGCCCACCACCGTAACGGTAGTCACGCTATTGGTTAAGCCAGAGGATGCTGAGCGCGTCGTGCTGGCAAGCAGTCAGGGAGCAGTGCATTTCGTACTCAGGAATGGCACTGACCGTCAGGAATATAAGGGGCCACCCGCAATTCTTTCGCGTCTTTCAGGAATTGCACCGCCTGTTCCTGAGAAGGTGGCTTCAGTTCCGGGTGTAAAACGATATGTTGTTGAGACTATTTTGGGCACAAAGCCGAGGACGGACGATTTCTAGTGAGAGCCCATATGTCAACTTACAAAGAAAAATCGGCGATAACAAATACGCGAGTAGGCGTCATAGTTGCCGTGGCAATTTTTTTATTCGCTTGCGTGTCTACATGTATAGCGCAAACAGGGAAGGGGACAGTCTCATTGGGCTCCACCCAGACCTCGGGAATGTCCTTGCCGGAGGGCGTCGGCCGAGTAACATCAGGGGGTGAAACCCTACACGTTCTCGTGGGGCACTCCTTGTTTTTCAACACCCGATTGCGTCTTCATAAGGTAATTATTGCCGATCCTACAGTTCTCAATTCGGTGACGCTTAGTGCGAATCAGATTGTTGTGACGGCAATGACTTCCGGTATTTGTTCCCTTGTTTTATTGGATGAGGCAGGTCACGCGCAGTCCTATATCGTTTCCTCCGACGTGGATGTCGCAGGACTTCGCGTCGCAATGTCAGACGCGATGCGGAACGATGCAGTTAAAGTGGAGGGAAGCGGAGATCGTGTAATTCTGAGCGGCAAAGTGGGCAGTGAAGCACTTGAGCAAACTGCGGTAAAACTTGCCGGAATTTATTCAAAAGACGTTGCCAATGCCATGACTATTTCGCCCGAGCACGCAAAGCAAGTAAGGCTGAAAGTCAGGATACTCGAAGTCGATCGCAGTAAGGCTCAGCAATATGGAATTAACCTGTTTAATCCCGGCGGGAATACGAGCTTTCTTGCTTCCGCAACTACAGGGCAGTACGCCTCGACTGCAACCTACGGCACGTCTTCTTCCGGAAACGGTACCGTGACGGTCTCTGATCCATTGAACTTCCTGCTGTATAGCTCAAAACTTAACTTTGGGGCCACGGTGAGAGACCTCGAGAGCAAGCAGGTTCTACAGATCCTTGCCGAGCCAACCATAACGACGGTTAGCGGGCAGAAAGCGGATTTTCTCTCTGGCGGAGAATTTCCGTTTCCGATGGTTCAACCAGGAGGGACGGGGAGTTCTCCCATTGTCACAATTTCCTTTCGACCTTATGGAGTTAAGCTGGAATTTACACCTATCGTAAACGACGATGGAACAATTCGGTTGAAAGTTGCTCCAGAAGTAAGCGCTTTGGACTATACCAACTCCGTTTCTATCAGCGGATATACCGTTCCGGCGTTGTCTGTGCGTAAGGCTGAGACGGAGGTCGAATTGCGGAGCAATCAGAGCTTTGCGATCTCTGGCTTGTTAGATCAACGAACCACAGACATTCTACAGAAGAATCCTGGAGTTGCGAGTATTCCAATTCTGGGAGCTCTCTTCAAATCAAAGAACTATAACCACGCCACAACTGAGCTAGTTGTTGTAGTTACTCCAACATTGGTTGATCCTTTGACCGAGACATCCGATCCTGTCCAGCCGGATCTTCCGCTCCGCAGATTGAATCCTGAGGAATTTGACAAGTCTCTGAATAAATCCTTAAGTCCTCAATCTAAAGCTCCACAGATTAATCCAGACATGTCCTTTAATCCGTCTTCGACAGCCAGTTCATCATCTCCATCCCTGAATGATTCGACTAAAATTGTAACAACCAAGGTAACTGATGGTGCGTCACAGGCAGGCCGTGCATTGCTAAGCAATACACAGACAGCGACCGTCTCTGTAAATCCTACGAACACGACTATAGTATCGCCATCTCCATCTGATTATGGGCACTATATTCCATACCATCCGGAAGATTCGACTGGGCATTCAGGTGCGTCAGCAAGCGATATTTCAAAGCCCGAAACATCACGGAGTTCGCTTACAGAAGCTTTGCCTGAAGGTGAACAATCAAGCAAAACAACAAATTCAACCGCGCATTTTATGATTCAGGTTATGGCTCTATCAAATGGAGAATATGCTGAAACCATGGTGGCAGCTTTAAGGCGTCAGGGCTACGCAGTCGCCGTAACCCATGATTTACAGGATTCTCTGTTTCACTTACAGATAGGCCCATTTGAAAACATGAAGGATGCCGAAATAATACGTAAACGGTTACTTCATGATGGGTATAATGCCATTATTAAATAATTATTAAACACCTAGCTTTATCATGTGCGGAAATAATCTATCTTCGGCAGATAAGAGGATAATAAGTGAATCCAGTTCAGTATAATTCCAGCATTACCAGTATTATCAGTATTGCGCTGATTACAGTAAACATTGATGCCAGAATAGCGGATAACATAGCCGATTCTGTCTTTCAGATGTCCTGGAACGTGCATCGCGCCGACTGTGAAGGTTATATTTCGTCTGTTAAGCGACCACCGTTTTCGCAACCCGTAAAATCCGCTACTGCGTGCATCGCTGTAATTGATTTCGACAAGGATATCGAGCAAGCGGTTATCGCCGCAGCTTATTTACAGGAACTGTATTCAGGAAAAGCAGCGTTGATTGCCCTGTCAACGAGTCAGGATCCCGACATCACGCTGCGTGCTATGCGCGCTGGGTGCAACGAACTTATTGGCAGAGAGTTTGATGGAATTTCTTTTTCAGATACATTGAGCCGACTTTACCTGCAATGGTCCGCAAAATCCGAACAGAAATTCACACAAGGGAAAGTCGTAACTCTTTTTGGAGCCAAGGGAGGAGTGGGTACTACAACATTAGCGGTACATCTGGCTATGTACATGGTCGTATGTCACAAGAAGAAGACTCTTTTAATTGACAATCATCCAGAGTTGGGACATGCATGTATACATCTTGGTATTGATGGAAGTCGTTATCACTTTCAGGAATTGGTTCGAAATATAAACCGCCTAGACAGTGACTTGCTTCGTGGTTATATTGCTACTCATGAGAGCGGACTTGAGGTTCTTTCTTCACCTGACATCTGTAGCGGAATGAAGACTCTTGATCCAGACTCGATTACGCAAACTCTCGATTTCTTACGCGGCGAATATGACTATGTCATTGTTGACAATACATCGTCATTGGATGAAGCAAATTTAGCCGTAATCGACGCATCCAGTCACGTATATATTGTAGCTGCTCCTGATATTGCCGCAATTAGAGACTTGTCAAGATATATAGATAGTTTGTCGCAGAATAATCACGACGTAGATAAGATTAAAGTCGTCATCAATAGATTCTCTTCAAAACAAGCACTTACGATCGAACAAATCGAAAAAGCCATTCGGCTTCCGGTTGCGATCAAACTACCAAATGGATACGCTGAAGTTACCCATTCAGCAATACTCGGCGAACCGATGAGCCCCAAGAAAAAGACAGGGTTTACGACTTCAATTGTTAAGTGGGCTAATGCATTGGCCGACACTGCGGTTCCTACTGAGGCAGGTGCTCCCCAGAGGTCATGGTTTTCCCTCTGGAAATAATTAATAAACTAGTATTTCAGGATATTCAATATGGCAACTACAAATACCGTTACGCCGAATTCATCCAACGAACGTGGAGAGCGCGTCGCGCGAATGATAGGTAGCGATGTTCAACAGCAGATCAAGGCATCTGTTCATAAGGAGTTGATTAAACGTGTCGATCTTGATCTGTTAGGTAAGATGCAGGAGCAAGGTCCTGCACAGCGACAACTATTTGTTGTCATCCAGCAGATTATCAATGAGCAAGGGGTACCGTTAAGTTCTATCGAGCGTGACAGGCTCGCACAGGAAGTGGTCGACGAGGTATTTGGTTTTGGGCCGCTTGAACCTCTACTAAAAGATGACACGATTAGCGATATATTGATTAATACTTTTAACTCAATATATGTTGAACGTCATGGCGTTCTGGAGAAAACCCTACTAACGTTCAAAGACAATAAACATCTTATGCATATTATTGACAAGATCGTGTCTGGGGTTGGCAGGAGAATTGACGAATCATCCCCCATGGTGGATGCTCGACTTCCTGACGGATCGCGAGTTAATGTCATTATTCCTCCTCTGGCTATTGATGGTCCCTGTATGTCTATTCGACGCTTTGGGAAATCTCCGCTTGGAGTAGAGGATTTGTTGCGCAAACAGATGCTGACATATCCCATGATGGAAATACTTCGTGGCGCAGTGAAAGCCAGGTTGAATATTGTAATTTCAGGAGGAACTGGAGCAGGCAAAACAACTTTACTTAATGCTCTGTCTAGTTATATATCTGACAAGGAACGCATCGTAACCATTGAAGATTCTGCCGAGTTGCAGTTGAAGCAAGATCATGTTGTACGTCTGGAGACCAGGCCTCCCAACGTTGAAGGGGAAGGAGCTATTAGGCAAAGAGAACTTGTCATTAACGCATTGCGCATGCGCCCTGATCGGGTGATTCTTGGAGAAATTCGTGGTGGCGAAGCTTTGGATATGCTACAAGCCATGAATACTGGTCATGATGGATCGATTACGACGATTCACGCAAATACTCCACGGGATGCAATTGCACGACTTGAGACCATGGCCATGATGAGTGATGTCAAGATTGCGGAAAAGGCCATTAGAGCGCAGATAGCTTCAGCAGTGCACATGATTGTTCAGGTATCTCGTATGAGCGATGGAACGCGACGCATTACTCATATAACAGAGCTAACTGGAGCATTTGCCGACGTTATAAGCATGCAGGACATTTTCCTATTTGAGAAGAAAGGCCTTGATGCTGATGGCGTCGTCAAGGGGAAGTTCTTTTCAACAGGAATTGTACCGAAATGCGTAGAAAAGCTGGTTGCTGCTGGAATCCCGGTGCCCGCAGGACTTACAGAGTATTCACTTGATATTTAATCGGAAAGGGGAGCCATGGTTCCATATATTACATTGATATGTATTATTTCTATAGTATTTGGAGTCCTGGCTCTTACTGTTAGTTCGTCGCGCAGCCAGAAACTGATCGATAAGCGACTCTTACGAATTCGAGCGACTAATAGCGATATCAACTCAAGCAAGCTGCAATCAGTTCGCTTACTCAAGGTTGATCCAACGACCAAGCTTGGATGGATTGAGGGTATCCTAAATGAATACAAGATAACCCATGTGCTGGAAAAGAAGATTCTGCAAGCAGACTGTAAAATATCAGTAGTTACTCTCTATCTATGCAGCATAGGATTGGCAATCATAGGTTTTGCAGTTACATTTTTGTATGTACACAATATCGTATTTCAGGTTGCTGTGGCCTGTTCGCTCAGCATCGTTCCGTATGGAATTGTATCGTTCATGCGTACGCGGAGAATTACCGCGTTTGAAAATGGACTTTCCGATGCAATCGATATGATGGGACGTTCTTTACGGGCGGGTCATTCAATAGTTGCTTCGATCAACATTGTAGCTGAGCAGTCTGTAGCGCCAGTGTCTACAGAGTTCGGGGAGGTATTCAAGCAACAGAACTTTGGACTTCCTCTACGAGATGCGTTGCTGCAAATGACGGATCGAGTTCCTTCGCAGGATCTTCGAGTGCTAGTCACTGGAATCCTGGTTCAAAAGGATACTGGCGGTAATCTCACAGAGATCCTTGAACGAATATCATCCGTAATTCGCGAGCGTATTCGTATTAAAGGCGAGATTAGAACCTATACCGCACAGGGTCGGTTTACAGGATATATATTATGCTCTCTACCGTTTGTCATGCTTGTTTTAATCAATATTGCTAATCCCGGTTACTCGGCAGTTCTGTTTAATACTCCAACGGGAAACCAGCTTTTGTATGTAGGAATTGGACTGCTTGTGGTTGGAGCCTTAGCTATTCGTCAAATTATTCTTGGAATTGAGGTTTAGAGATAATGCCTCTCATTCTATATAGTTTGCTTATATTGATAATATTTGGGGTGATTCTTCTTTTACTCACGCCAAACTTATTTCGTCCATCGCCGGAGATCCAGCGGTTTTATAACATAGCGACGAGTACACGAGAAGATCGACGAACGATAGGGGGGAAAGAACAGATTCAAGGCAGGTTGCTCGGAATGGCAGCACAGTTACGCATCCGTTTAGGGTTGGCAGAAGATAAGCAGTTGAAACTCAGATTGGCTGCGGCTGGAATTTACTCGAACTCTGGAGCGGATGCGTATTTTGCAGCGCAGTTTCTTGTACCACTCGCGGGAGTGGTAGCTGGCACCCTCGTAGGATCCAATATGCTTTTTGCCGTTATATGTCTTGGAGCGATTGGATATCTACTTCCAGACATGTGGCTGAAGAGGAAGATTAGTGCTAGAAGGAACCGTATTCGACGCAGTATTCCTGACGCTTTGGACTTGATGGTGATTTGTGTAGGCGCCGGGCTTGGATTGGATCAGGCGCTCCTCCGCATCAGCCATGAGCTTATGATGAGCTATCCAGACATTGCGGAGGAGTTTACCCAGGTAAACCTTGAACAACGCGCAGGAAGACCGAGGCTTGAAGCATGGAAGAGTCTCGCTGAACGCTCGCAGATTGAAGAGTTCACCTCGTTTGTGAGCATGCTTACACAGACGGATCGATTTGGTACTCCGATTATTAGCGCATTAAGCCGATTTTCCTCGGATATTCGAATTAAACGAAGACAGCGCGCAGAAGAGGCAGCGGCCAAGACCAAAATAAAAATTATTTTTCCACTTGTATTGTTTATTTTTCCTTGTATCTTTATTGTGTTGTTAGCACCTGCGCTGTTGAGCATAGAGAGCGGCATGCAGGGGATTGGTAAGTAATCAGATCCGGCTTCGCTTTAGTGCGACGGATAGGATATATTGTATTCGGCAGTTGTAAAGAGATGATGTTATGCCTCAAACTACGACTTGGCGAGACCGTTTTAATTTCACCTAAGAACCTCTATTTGAATGGAAAGGAGGATATTTATGATTGATGGGAAAACTATTCAAATCATAGCTGGCGTGCTGGCTGTCATCGTCTTGGGAATTATCATTTACCGTAGAAAGCAGAACTCTAACTAACTACAGGGAAGCAGTCCATTTTTATGCTCAGCGTTTTCAATACAACTCAGGGTGTCGTCGTTGGAAACAGCGTGGAGTTAGCTGATACATCGATGAAGCGCCTGTTTGGCCTACTCGGGAGACGTGGACTGGAAACCGGAGGAGGGCTGTGGATCAAGCCCTCTTCCGGCGTTCATACCTTTGGCATGACCTTTGATATTGATGTCGTCGGTCTGGATCGTAATCTTAAGGTCATTAAGCTCTGGAATAGCATGGTTCCTTATCGTGTGACCAGTGTCAGCTTCAAGCTGAGAAGCGTTCTGGAATTACCGAGCGGAGTCATCCTAGCATCCAAAATGCAAGTTGGGGATCAACTGCATATTACTTCGACGCCCGAACCCTGTTAGTAGGAGCGGTAGGTCTGTTTAGATCCTGTACACCAAAGGTGTAGAGTGTTGCGTTGCGAGCGAAAAGCAGATTCCGCCGCGCTACTCTATCAGCTATCCATAGTGTCCGATATACCGAATTGGCCAATATTCTAGGCAAAAGTCGGCGATCAATCACCACTTATTTCGAGGAATTGAGAGGCAAAGGTGTTTGCCGAATTCGCCCAGCAGTGAATCAACACCAGCGCAGTGAGGTCGAGATCTGCGATGAGTTCTGGCCGTATACAAAAGCGGAGACAGCCGCTAAGCCGTCGAAGAGAGAGAGTCTTATCGCTCTGATCCAGGCTTTTCTGTCTAAGCGAGCCTGCGTTAGATGTACCTTCACGGTTGCAGATGAGAAATATGCTGCTGATCTTTTGTCCCGCGATGTTTCTTTCGATCAGATTCAACGAGCAATTGCGTTAGGCTGCTGCCGAAAATATGTGAGTCTTCTCAACGGATTCAATAGCGAGCCGATCAATAGCCTCGGTTATTTTCGTGAGTTGATTGAGGAGGCAGAAGACTCAGAGACTCCGGCCGGGTACTGGAGCTACGTGATGCTAGAGTTGGAACACCTCGAAGCAAAATGGTTGTCGAAGGTCAAGGATGCTGCTGATGCAAAACTTGCGCTGGCGGCGGCGTCAAAAGCGAAACAGACGAGATGATGTTGCTTAGATCTACTAAGAGCCTGTTTACGATCTTCTGAGCAGTAGTCTGAGAACGGCCAAGTGGATCATTTGTAGGCTGGTATTGAGTTTTCGCTCGCAGTTCTTCCAGAGTCTGCGGTA
>Ga0302274_10000754_pt1 | contig 32477 bp, 29 predicted proteins | sample III_Bog_N2_1_FD_198755 | JGI IMG/M metagenome (GOLD analysis project Ga0302274, IMG submission 198755) | Peat permafrost microbial communities from Stordalen Mire near Abisko, Sweden - III_Bog_N2_1 | ecosystem: Environmental > Terrestrial > Soil > Wetlands > Peat | place: Sweden: Abisko...
GCCAAGCACAGTTGCGCCCGGACCTAGGGAGAGAATGACATTACTTCTGAGGCGGATCGAATGAGAAAGGTAGATTCCCGCCGGAAAGTGAACCGTTCCTCCGCCAGCCTCACCGGCTGCCTCAATGGCCCTGTTAATCGCGGATGTATCCAGGGCCGTGCCATTCCCTCTTGCCCCGTAGGCTCTCACGTCGAATTCTGTGCGCACGTCGCCTCCTGCCACTGCAGCATGCTGAGTACGTTCAGGTGGAAGCGCAAAGGCCCCTGCTGCAGCCCCTGCCATACTCGTGCCAACCAGTTTCAGGAAGTTCCTACGAATTGAATTTGTATCCATGAATTTCCCCGATGCTTCGACGGTTATGCTCAGAGCTAACAGTTAATCCGCAAACCTCACTTAGAGCGGCACCCTCAGCCTCTTGTCTCTATTGGCCATTCTCACCCTCCGAAATCTTCGAAGGTCGATGCTTATGGCCTAGGGCAATGTGCTGACGTATGCAGGATCGGTAGCATTGAGCAGCGCTGCGGAAAAACCGTCCCATGTGCAGGACAGATCATGCCGGCTGCATCCCGGCATGAAGATGGGCGCTGCTGCTGGTGGATTCGCAGAAGTAAGTGGTTGCGCATAGCGCATCTGTTCCAGCGTCTGCGCGGTGTACTCAAGGCGCACGAAGGGCTTACCGCCGTCGCGAGGACGCCAGACCTCAAAAAGCAAGACTCCTCCGGGAGGGGTATCGTCGACGCGGCCATCAATGACCCAGTTAATGCCCAAGGCCCCAGCGACCGTCACAATATTGCTGTCGTGCCCCACAATGATGAGTAATCGGTCGTCCGGTTTAGAGAGCGCGCCGGCGGCTGGTTTTCCCGTGACGTTCTGCTCCATGCTGCGCTCGATGCGGTAGAGAAGATTGGACGCGTAGATGCGCGCAATCGTCGGCGTGCGGTAGCCGTAGTCCCATGAAGCCGTCGCCAGTTGCATGAGTCCACGAAGTTTTGCGCTATCCACGCAACCCCAGCCTATGTTTGCATCGCTCATGCCGGTGGTGTATTCGAGCAGCAGATTCTCAGTGAATTCGGAGGAGGCGATCACCGGCCCGGTCAGCGCAGTCGGATCGCCGCCGGTGCCCGGCGAGAGGCCGGCAGGAATGTCGAAGATCGATGTACGAAGTTTGTTGGAGGGCGGGGCATGTCCGCAGCCAGCCAGTACTCGGTCAAGCGCAGCCAACTGAGGCCGGTACGCCTCAGTCAGTTGATTGGGATCTCCGCCGATGCGGCCTGCAACGGCTGCGGTAACTAGAGCAGCATCGCCCGGGCGAAGCCCGCTGACGAGGTTGAACAGCGGATCGGCCGTGCCTTGGGCTTGCGCATGCACGTCGATAAAGCACCCGGGAAACATTCCTTCAGCGAGGGCTTTCCCGGTTTCCCGCGTGCGCTGGTCGGAGTCAGCAAGGATGGTTACCTGTGCGGCGGCGGGACAGCCAGAAGAGGCAAAGAGACCCTGGCCAGAGAACTTGACGCGGTCCCATGCACCGAAAAGCTTCATCAACTGGTAGCCTTGCGAGGTCAGATAGGCAGAGGGCACATCCCACTGCGGCCACGGCGCGGCGGAATACCTGTCATCGGGCCTGCCAGTGGGAGAGCGAACGCCGTGACGGCTGAGAGCAACTACGAATTGCAGATCCGCCACCTTGTTTGGAATACCAGTTTCCGAACCCTGTATTGCCCACGTGGCGGCGCAAGCCAACAGGCTGAGGAAACTGGAAAGCAAGAACCGAATCGCGACGCGGATGGTCATTGTCTACCCTCGGAATCGAATTGGCAGGGACGTGAAGTTCTCAAAGCGTTTGCCTTGCACCTCACACGTTCGGTACATACTCAAGAGTCGAACCCATCCTTCTGCACCTGCAGGGTGTACGCTCCAGGCACAAGGGATGAAACTGTGAAGGGCCGTCGTTGTTGGAAACGGCTTTGCTTACAATTCCCGTGTCAGTGTTGGTCACCAATAGTTGCGCTCCCGGCACTGCTGCGCCAGACGGGTCGGTAACTGTACCCAGAATGGTTGCGCGGTAATCCTGCGCATTCATTGTTGCGATTCTCAAAATGAACACAATGAATAAAAACAAGATGCTTCTCATCATTACTTTCATTAGTAGCTTCCTCAGCGTGGATAGCACGGCCGGCATTCAACACCGGAATCATGGCGCCGATGGAACCTGTCACATCGTCTCGTCGCGTATCCTTTATCCCCTTGTGAGTGCTATCGAGGCAAGCAAAATCACAAGGGAGAAGTGAATACCGTTCAGCTATTTGGACGACCCTTGCCCAAGAACATGCTGCCAGCGATTGAACTCACAGAAAGCAGGCGCCTTCTGCCACATCCTATCGTTGAGGAACAACGCATGTGACCGGAATGCAATGATCTGCGAATTCCGATTGTTCCGTTGAAAGGGGTGGGGCCGAGAGATACAGACGGGCTGTTAGACCACGGTCGACAGACGAACTAGCGCGCAAAAAGATCGCGTTGCAGCTCCCTGAATCAAGAGCCGACAAGCGCCCGGTCAGGCAACTAAAGTGCTTGGATAGTGAATTGGTCGACAATGCCGCCTGGAGTGCAGGCGCGCTCGTTATTTTGGATTCTTCCTCGCCGCCCCCCCCGAAGGCGATTGCGTGGGGCTGGCCGATGCTCAATCGCCCATCGCAAGAGTGGTGAGTTTTCGCCGCACTGGAAAACGCCGTGGAGCATCGCAACAGGGCAGCCAAAGCCAGTGCGGCTGCACAAGGCCGACGCTCCGTTCTGAATTTGCTCTCCGACCCGCACTCACCTGGGCAGCCATTGAAGCGGATTCTAAACATCAGCTCTCAAAATGGATTTTCAGCAAGCGCGCTGAGCCTTCTCCTTCGAAGCAGGCTTAGGCTATTCATCCCAATGGGCAGTGGAATGTAGTCAGCTTTCACATCCGCGCGGACACTCTCCTATGATCGGACCGAGGCGTCCACCATATTGGACGAAAAGGAATCGAAAGGCATGCCAACTGAGTACTTTGTTCCTTCCGTCAGTCGGGCACTGAAGATTCTAGAGCTGCTTGCCCAATCGCAGCGTGGTTTTCCTTTTCGGACATCAGCAGAAGACCAGGCCTCCCAAATGCTCGGCGCAGTTGTTGATCAAGACGCTCGAGAATGCAGGCTATTTGAAAAGCGGCATGAGTAATGGGAAGTTCAGCTTTGGATTGAAGTTGGTCAGCCTTAGCAAAATGGCACTTGAGAACCTCGACCTGCGCAAACAGGTCAGGCCTCTTTTGCAAGATCTGATGCTTCTCACCGGATTAACCGTACATATGGCTATTCTCGAAAAAGCCGAGGCAGTCATCATTGAAAAAATTGAAGCGCCTGGAATGCTGCGCGTGGCTACGTGGGGCGGAAAACGGCTGGACGCCAACTGTTCCGGAGTAGGCAAAGTGCTTCTGACGTTTGCTGCCGAGGAGAACTCAGATAGCCGAATTACCAGCTTGCCAATGGCGAGGAACATAAGAATACGATCGCCTCCCCAGAGCGAATGGCATGCGAGTTAAAAAAGGTCCGGGAATCAAGATTTGCTTTCGAAGATGAAGAGGGAGAAATCGGTTTCCGGTGCATCGCAGCTCCAATTTCTGACTCTACTAAGCATGTGGTTGCCGCGATCAGCATCGCTGGAGCCACCTCCCAGATCCTCGATGACCGCGTCTCCAAGCTGACCGCGCTCGTCAAAGCTGCGGCTGGAAGAATCTCGGCCGAACTCGGGAACAGTTCGGATTTGGCTAGGGCCGATGGCAGGCTCAAGCGACCGCGCAAACTGAGATGACGGGTGCCCTGCTGCTCGTTGGGGAGCGAGGGTGGGGCGGCTTCTGGAGCGATGTGGAAGAATTGTTGAAAGATGCTCCGCGACCTGTCTCATAATCGCATCTGGGCAGCCCAAGCAAGTGACATCCTGAAAAAGGTCAAAAGCGCGAACTGTGCCCTTCCTCAACAGGAGGCGATCCGCTTGAGACACGACGCTACTGAACAGGGCCCCGCGATAGCCGTGGATTCTCGATCACCTCGTTCAACGACGGCAGAGGATCGCCAGCGTCAGTACTCTCGTTGAAGTGTCGAAGATTTTCGTGTATGCCACGCCAGAACTGGTATTCAGCGTCCCAGCGCCCCAAGGCCGCACCAAGACGGTATGGGGTGTACTCATTTAACCATTCCGCCTTGTAGGCGGGTTCCAAATCTGAAATCCGATCCATCAGATCGGTGACATTGGAGTGGTCATAGCATGTCACCTGCGACTCCCATTGGTTCCACCAGGTTTCGGAGTCAGGCCGCTTCCCCCCAAACTTGTCCCAGATCGTTGTCGAGTCCAGCGGCGTCTGAAACTTCTCGCCTGCATAGTCGAGGAGTTCGCTGCCGAGGAGCAAGCTGTTTACCGTATCCGGCTCAGCGCCCAGGCTCTGGGCATGGAGAATCGCGGTCTCGGCCTGCTCTGCGTGCATGCGCGCCTCATGCAAATCCTCTCGGTGCACCACCAATCGGTTGTAGTAGGGCGCCGAGAACGGATCATTCCAAAGACTGAGCATTGACTGCTCGCCAATCACCTTTTGTAGATCCGTTTCGGCCAATGTCATTTCGCGCAACGCGGAAGCGATGTCGGGCGCGGCTGTCGACGAGTACATCTGTCTCGCGTAATCTGAGAAGAAGTCGGCGCGATCCATAGGAACGGATTGCCACGGTGCGGCCGCTCCATATGCAATCCCGGGAAGCGACATGCGAAACAAGAGTTGCGCATCATCGGCCCAGACAGAGTTGATCAAGCCGAGCGCGCCCGAGCGTCGTCCTGCGGCCAGAAATGTATCGATATTTTCGTACGCGGTCTTGTTATCCGGGGTGACTTGGCTGTAACTTTTTACGCCCGGTTGCACGAAATGCGGAATATGGTTTGCTACGAGGGGACCAAGCTGCCTTTTGTATGTCGGATCCTCCGAGGTTGAATGCCAAGCGACTGCAATGAGCCCATGAGGGAGTTCTGGAATGATTTTCGGGTACTTCACGATGATGTCACCGTAGGCCATCACGTGCTTGCCTCGTTTCGCAAACAGTTCAGCCACAGTCGTGAGCTGCTTTGCGAACAAACCCTCCGGAACGGCAGCCGCACCGCTCGCATGCGACGCGGCTTCGATCTGAAAGGTCTCATCAAACCCGATGCTAACGAAGGGGCTTGGAAACAAGCCTACGAACTGGTTCACCCAGTCGGTCAACATTGGCATCACATTGGGATTCGCTGCGTCGAATTCCGTCCCGTGCGGCTCATCAGAGAGTTCCGAGTATTTCTCGATCCGGAACAGATCGTGCTGATGCCCATACAGATCGAAGTTCGGTATCACGTCGATATGTCGCATGCGTCCGTACGCCACAATCTGCCGCAGTTCGGCCTGTGTCAGCCTGCCGTCGGGGTTCAGTAAAGGGTATCCCGTCAGCTCAATGCTGTCTTCGCTGTACAGGTAATATTGGTTTGCCTTCCACCGCGCCAGAAAATCCAGTTCCCGCTCGATCTCCTGTTCCGTCGGCAGCGGACCATGACTGATATCCACCATCGTCCCACGATAAGCAATCGAAGGCCAGTCATGGATCTCCACTTCCGGCAACACCGCTCCGGCGCCATCTCCTTCCACCAGTTGCCGTAGCGTCTGGGCCCCGTAAAAGACCCCCGCCGAAGAACGCGCGTGGATTTTCACGCCCTGACTTGTAACTGTCAGGTCGTAGGCTTCCCTGGAATTCGGCCCCGGCTCCTCACCCGGCTGCGCCAGTGGCTCATCTTGTGAGCCGACTCGGTCCAGAGATATTTCCAATTCCTCGTTCTGAGCGTTGCCGCGCGACTCGATCGGCACGTTCAGCCCGGTGCGCTCTCGGATCCACAATCGCAACTCTTCTGCAGTAAAGGAGTCTTCCGTCATGGGAGAAGGCAAAACTACGATTCGAAGCCCTTTTAATGGAATGCTGCCCGAACCATACCGAATCTGTTGGGGTCGCGGCAAAAGCGGACTGTGCTCCGCATAGCCTGCGCAGCACATTACCATGCTCAGCAACAACACAAGCAAATGCTTCCGATTCATTAAGACTCCTTTAGCCGAGCCATCTTGATCTGTAATCACCGGAATGCACTCAGAGAAGGTGAATATCGAAATGCCCGCGTTCGCTTTTCCTCTCAGGGCCATAAAGAAAGGCAATGACCTGTGAGCAGAAAGGCTGCTGCATAAGTTTGATGCCGAGTAGTATGGCCGATCAATTCACGGCCAAGTGCGAAAACAAGCGGCCGGCAATGCTGGAGCGCTGATCCTTTTTCTATTTCGAGAGACGCAGCATGACCACACCGCCCGGTGGGACGACGACTGTGTACGAACCTTGAAGTATCTCGAAATCTTTGTGGGCCCAAAGGTCCCTGGCATGAACATGACCTGCAAGGCCGACTTCTTTCAGTTGGAGCGTTATTGGAATGGCCTGATCATCTAGGACGTAATTGAAAATGGCCACAGCCTTGGCACCACCACTTAATGGTTTCATCCAGATCTGAAGCGGCGCGATTTTCTTTCCCTGGATTCCAAGGCTGTCCTGGTCAACTGCGATCACTTCCTTGTTCATTAGGATGCTCTTGGTCGTAGCGCTCATATTGCCGATGTCGTTGCCCGCAAGCAGCGGCGCAGCCAGGATTGCCCACAAGCTCATCTGAGTGCGATATTCGTCGGCAGTCATGCCCCCGTTGCCGATCTCTAGCATGTCAGGATCGTTCCAATGGCCTGGACCGGCATACGGCTCCAGTCCTGCCTGGGAAAAGCCAATCAGCGACATGCTGCGATAGTCGTCCCGGATGTCGTCGGTCGTGCGCCAGAGATTCCCTCCCGCCTTCGCCCCCCATTTCCAGACCGAGCCAATGCCATACTGGCAAAGGCTGAAAACGATCGGCCGATGAGTATTCAGAAGAGCCCGATGCATTTTCTCGTACGCCTGTTCCATCGTGGCAACAGCTTTTTCCTGCTGAGTCACCGACACGGGCTTCTCGGGGTGCTCGAGGTCCCACAACTGCATTATTGATTCATAGCTGCATAAATCATATTTGAGAAAGTCAACGCCCCATTTGGCATAAGTGTCAGCATCCTGCTGTTCATGGCCATAGCTGCCTTCATATTTCTCGCAGGTCATCGGCCCCGGAGAAGAATAGATTCCGAACTTCAGCCCCTTCGAATGGACGTAATCGGCCAAAGCCTTCATATCGGGGAACTTGCTATTGGGATGTATAAATCCCTTGTCGTCACGCTGACCTTCCCAGGTGTCATCTATATTCACGTAGATGTATCCGGCATCTCGCATTCCGCTCGAGACCATTGCGTCCGCTGTCGCGCGTACGCTCGCGTCAGTAACTTTGTCACCGAAGTGATTCCAACTGTTCCAGCCCATAGGCGGTGTCGCAGCCTCGAGCGCGATTTGGGCGTTTGCCCTTGGAAGCGGAGAAATTAGAACAATCGTCAGAACCACGAGTACTTGAGAGAAGAACAGGCGATGAAAACGCATTGGGATTAGCTCTTTCATTGAAGGTGAGAATTCCAAATTTGTGGTAAGTCTAGGTTGAGGTGTCGGCAGGACGAATGACAACGTTCATGAAATCGAGCGCTCATTCCATATCCGAAGGAGAATCCACTCGGGTGCTTCCAACATTCGCTGGATACTTCGCGGCCACTGCGCGAATCTCATAACTGAATTTCAAGAACAGCTTCTCCCAACGAACAGCCTCTTCCGGCGTGTACTCATAGAAACCCTTGGCGTTTCGAATTCCCTGGGCTCCCGATTCAACCATGCGTTTCATTAGCTCGGGCACACTCTTGCCGCAACTCAAGTCAGGCAGCAAATCTTCCATTACCCTGGCATAGGCGGGAATGCCTGTAAGATCCATGAATCTAAACGGCCCCGCGAATGTTGCCCAATAACCAAGATCATTTCGGAATGAACGGTCAACGTCGCTGCAGGTCGCATATCCCCCTTCAACAAGGTAGAACGCTTCCCTTATCAAGGCGTACATAAGCCGGTTGGTAATGAAGCCACGCACATCACGCTTGACATATGTAGGTTCCTTCGCCCAGAACTCTGCCAACTTTACGACATACTCCGCATACAGGCTGTCGGATTGCGGCCCGCAGATCACCTCGAGAAATCTGCTCACGTGGGCCGGCTCTCCCCAATGGATACCCAGGATGCGATCGGGACATTTCGCGCCTTTTTGCAGAAGAGCCACCGGTATTGAGGATGTGTTGCTGCCAATGATTGTCTTATCGGAGACGGCGGCTTCGATCCGCGAGATGGCCTCTCTTTTCACGGCCAGGTTCTCAACAATGGACTCGAAGACTATGGAGCGATCGGACAGGTCGGAGTAGTCCGCACTCAAGCGAAACTGCTTCACAATACTGCCCACATCTTTGTCCAGCAACCCCTCGCGCTGCATTTCCTCAAGCAGGGCGCGAATATGATCAGGGACCTCGCGATGCCGACCGACATTCCTCGTGAGGCCAATGACAGGATGGCCCGCAGCCAGTAGACACGCGATCATGCTCGTCCCCATGAGACCCAGTCCTACAACCGCGACCGGCACTTCAGAAGGATTTAATTCGGCGGTTGCCAGTCTCGCCTGGTTTTGGGGGACACTTGTCGTGTTTGTCTGTTCCATTTTGGTTACCCTGCCTTAGGCGATACACGGGCGATCGCATCGATTTCAACTTTAATCCCACCTAGAACACTCTGGACTGTCGTGCGCGCCGGAAGTATTCCCGAGAAGAACTCACGATAGATCGAGTCAAACCTTTCGAAGTCGTCGATATCAGAAATGTGGCAGGTGCATTTCACAATATCGTGAAAACTCATGTCGGCAGCTTTGAGTATGCTGCCGATGTGCTCAAGAGTTCGCCGCGTCTCCTCTTCGATGGTTCCATGAACCACTTCGCCGGTGCCAAGATCAAGCGGCCCTTGGCCGCTGATATAAAGCCAGCCGTCAATAAGTACAGCATCGGAATAGGAGCCCGTGCTTGCTCTCTTATCTGGATTAGAGACTCTGATTTTTGGCATTTCCACCCTCATGAACTGGATTGTGATTGCGGCGCGCCATCCCGCCGGCCGCCCCTGACGCATGTGACCAGTGACCTGCAGGCGAGTGCAATCGCGGCCCCTGCGATGCTATGGAGGGATGCATGCCCTTGGAATACGATGGCCGAAATGAGCACTCCAAAATGCGGGACGCAGATGAACTGGCAGCGATGCTAGAGTGACTTTCACCCCCTGAGTGAGCCAGATTATTAGGAACGATCAAGGAGATCGGAGTTGAGCGGAAAATCGCAACGAGGCCGTGCCGTGCAGTTGGTCCCGTTTTTTCTCCGCGCAGCGCAAGTGCCCTGGTGCACAGCATCCAATTAGACCGCGCAGGATGGCATGGAGAAGCACAAATATGTAGAAGCGTTCCAGGATCGCGCCGATCTCCGATTGCACTTTGGACCATCTGCATTGTTTGCTTGCTCATTACGTGACCACGTCGCGTCGCTTGATCGGATGGGCGACGTTTCCCAATCTCATGCTCAGATCCCGAGTCATTTGTTTCATATAGTCACTCCAGTATTGCCTAGCGTTGAATTCTGACCGATCACTTGCGCGGCAATCGGACAGATGCTCCGCTTCGATATCTAGCCGATGGACGAGATCAACTGAAGGACCTATTGCGCATCGAGATTCAATCTGCTCACGATTCATTAAGGAACTCAATTAAGGACAATCCAGTGTGCGACTCAAATCTGCTGCCGTCAAGGAGAAAGATACAAAAATGAAAATTAGTAAGATTTCGATTTTCCCAAGACATGCTGCGCTTGCATGGTCACTCAGGCTCGTACCAGAGTAAGCCAGGCAGTCGAGCTTTGAGTCTTAGTCCTGCCTCGGAGGGCTAATTTTTGACAGGAGGGAACCTCTCCCAAACCTCGAATGGAAGAGGAATCGGGATGCCAACGTGTATAGAATAGAATATTACTGTGCAGACTTATATTCGTTAATGCATTTAAATACTTATATTTACATCAAAAATCGGGTTCAATAAGGGCGACGCGGATCTCGCTCTGTACCTGGATTAATCGCAAGACCTGTTGCGCAGAAGCCCTCGAATTTGGCGGCCCCCTTTGCCTGAATTGGCAGAATATGTCAGCGCTAGGAGTATGTCGATCATAAGAAATTCGGATCGCGTAACATATTTATAATCAACAACATACTGAAATAGGTAGATTTCGTAAGCTGTTGATTCTAAGGGGCGAAAAATCTATGACCGACACACACCCAGACCCTCGGTTCTTAGTCCACTGGATTCGGAAACTAATCCGCCTAATTTTGAACAACTTCAAAGTTTGCAGCTGATAGAAATTTCTTATAATGTAATTATAGTCTTTGCCAAGAAACGGGAAGACACGAGGTCTCATTGCAGTGGCCCTCTTCGCCGGCAAGCCCATCAAGCATGTCACAACCATCCGCGAGCGCGATAAAGCACTCATCTTCGACATTATTCGGCGTTCGGGCCCTCTCTCCCGCGCTCAGATTCAACAGATGGTGGATTTACGGCCTGCAACGATCTCTCACGTTACGCGAGAACTGATGAGCGAGGGGGGCATTCGTGAGGCGGGATTGTCTGACAACCCAACGGGCCGTAAGCAAATCCTGCTTGAGATGAATCGCGATGCGGGAGTAATTCTTGCTGTTGATTGCGATGCTGAAAATATCATGGTGGGCGCGCTCAATTATGTGCCCGCCTTCATTCATCCCATTCATTCGGAAAAGACTGACCTCTTGCATGGAGCCGAGGGGCTCGTTGCGCAGATGTTCCGTTGTGTGCGAGAGATGATGAACGCCGCCGGTATTGCTCAATCCAGCATTCTGGGAATTGGCGTGGGAGATCCCGGCATGGTGGATACACAAAGTGGCCTCTCGGTCATGGCGGCCACGATCGATTTCTGGCGAAATATTCCCTTGCGGCAACTCTTTGAACAGGAGTTTGGCGTTCGTTGCGTTGTTGTCAACAACACAAGATCACGAACCATAGCTGAACAGATGCTGGGCGCCGGAGAGCGCTCGGACGACCTTATCTTCGTTCAATATGGCAGGGGAATCGGGGCTGGAGTTGTTTCTGGCGGGAGGATGATTCAAGGCTGCAGCTGGGCGGCAGGCGAGTTCGGCCACATTCATGTAAGTGAGAATGGGCCGCCTTGCAAGTGTGGAAGTTTCGGCTGCATCGAGGCCCTCGCCGATATTGGCGCTATGGAAGCAAGACTCAAAAAAGCGGTCATAAGCGGCGGCTTTTCCGTGTGCGTAAAAATGGCCGGCGGAGATATTGATCGAATTACCGGTTGGCACGTACTTGAAGCAGCTCGTCTTGGCGACAAGATGAGCATCGTCATTGCAGAGGAGATGGCCGAATGCCTGGGCCGCGGAATCGCCAACCTGATCAACCTGTTCAATCCGTCCCTTATCCTTCTTGACAAGAGGTTGGCGCTTGCTGGCGACCTGGTTCTCGATCAAGTAATTAGGACGGTGAAGCGCCAAGCCCTCGCTTATTCTGTTCAATCGGTTTCCTGCCGCTTCTCGTCCCTCGAAGACGCGAACCTGCTTGGGGCTGCCCTCGTGGTGCTCGAAGACAAATTCGAGGTTCCCACCGTTAAGCCACGGTTATTTGGGGCCGATCGCCATGCCGAAAAGGATCCGGAGATATCGCACCAAAGATTGGTGAGCGATGCGCCAATCTTCTAGTAGTGAGGAGACACGGTAATGCCCCTCCACCTGTCAAATTATTTCGGGTAGCAGGCTGTGCCAGTCCCCTCTTGTGACAATTCAAGAATGGAAAAAGTGCAGACTCCCGACTTGATTTCGACGAGGCATTGAAATGGAAAATCGTTCTTGTTTCGCATCGCTTCGACGCAGCAAGCACTGCGGATTCAAAGCCATCGGCTTGCATCCTATGCAGTTGCATACTGGGCAATCCAGCGATATACAGCGAAAATCTACAGGAACGATGCGGCCAGTGGGGCGAGGAAGATCGACAACTACGGTCATATTCCTCGCCATATAGCGCCAACAGCCCCCTGTAAAGTTCCAGTGGGCTTGGAGCGGTAGGACAAAGTATTGGGCGTCGCAGCAGTTTTTGATCAAAAGACACGTTCGACGCAAGCCCTTGGAAAGCGCGATAAAGGCGCGCTGAGGACACCGGCAGCGGCTATCGCAGCTCCCTCCGAGCTGCCTACCAAAACAACGCCGCGGGAGCCGCCACGAAACTGAGATCCTCGAAGCTCCTCCAAGTGGCTCGGCTCGCAGTACGGGAGATGCCAACAGTCGAGGCAATATCGGTATGGCAATCATCTGAAGCCACCCTAGTTCTGGATACAAATGTTTCCGCGGTCCTAATCAAATGATCGTTCAATTTCTATCTTCCAGTGGATTACTAGATGCTCGTTAACTGATCAGCCAAAGGGGGCAGTACTTTGCAGATCGCTCAGAACTCTATCCGCAGTGCGAACTGAATTTCGCGCGGCGTTCCGGTACCAATCGGGGTTGTGCTGGCGGTGGATACTTGCGGCTCAAAGCTTGCTGGAGATGCCCCCACCGGCGGCAGCCAGATCTCTTCCAGGGGCAGGCTATATTGGGCGCGATTGAATAGGTTGAATGCCTCGCACCTGAATTGGAGTTGAGCGCGTTCAGTCAGTGGAATGCGCTTTGACAGTCCGAGATCGGTCTGCCACAGGTCCGGTCCACGTACGAAGTTGCGCGGCGTAACTCCGTAGGCGTTCGGGTTGGTCACCGCGGTAAAAGCCGCTGGGTTGATCCAGTTGAAATTAGTTCCGCTAATCCACCTTCCGCCGGGAGGAGTCAGCGAATCACCGGGAACCAGATTCGGACGGGCATTGGTCGTGTAGCCGGTGGCGATCGACGAGCTGGAGCGGGAGTATGTGATGTTGAGCGGAGTGCCCGTTCTAGCGGCAACAATGTCAGTCACGCTCCAGCGGCCGAGAATTGCGCTGGCCATGCCCGGCTGAGAAAGGAATGCCTTTCCGGGGCCGAAAGGAAGCTCGTAGACTGCGTTGGCATTGACGACATGGCGGGCGTCGAAGTCCCCCGAGGCGCGCTCGCAGGACATGCAGGCGGGATTCTGCGGATTGTCAGAATCTCCGCCGCCGGGAGCATCCTGGTCGATCTGATGTGTGAATGCGTAGTTGGCGGAGATCAGCAGTCCGTGGGTAAAACTGCGCTGGAGACTTGCGACAAGGCCGTTGTAGGAGCTGCTGTTGCTATTGCCACGCCACCTGACCTGGCCGAAGGCGGGATAGGGGCGAAGGCCGGTGACCGGATCGATAAGATTTACATACGATGTGATCAGTTCATAGGTACCTTTGCTTCCCACATAAGAGAGTGTGCCGACCAGACCGTGCGGGAGCGCCTGCTGCACCGAGAGACCCCATTGGCTGACGTACATATCCTTGCGATCGCGGTAGTCCGCATTCGCCGACAGGGTGCCCGGGCCATTGAGAAAAGGCGCGATGGGATACGACAGGCTGGGCGTTGACTTTGCGCTAAGCGAGTACACGCCAACCTCGTTTTTGATTGGAACGTTCTGGTCGTCGAGCTGACCATCGCCGTGATAAATGCCGAAGCCGGAGCGAATCACGGTCTTGCCGCCCCCGAAGAGCTTGGGTGACCAGGCAAGTGAAATACGCGGGTCGACGTCGAGCGGGTTGGGATTTCCGAAACTGGCCCCCACGCCGCAATAGCCCACCGCTCCGCAGGTGGCGAAGTCAAACGGAATCGCCTTCCCGTGCACCTCGTGAAATATGTTGTAAAAGCTATAGCGGAGGCCAAGGTTCACGGTGAGATCAGGGCGGAGTTTCCACTCGTCCTGAACGTAGGAATAGACCTCCGTCTTGCGTAAGCCATTAAGCGGCAGCGAGGCATTATAGGTGGCAGAACTGACAGAGTTGGCAATAAAGCCGGAGGTAGGAGAATTAAGCGAAGAGTAGACGACCGTCCCGTTGGCGGTGTTTCCCTGGTCGAGCTGAATTCGGCGAACCTCCACGCCGAACTTGAGCGTGTGCGCACGACGGACCGTGGTCAGGTTGTCGATGTAGGAGAAGGAATTGCCGAGGCCGATGGTGAACTCATTGTTGGCAAGGGTCGTGAGCCCGGAGACAGCAACCGAATAAGAGAGGTTCGTGAGTCCCTGATTCGTGGTGAAGACCGTGCTGCGATTGAAGCCGAGCTTCAACTCATTCACCAGTTGGGGCGCGAAGATGTGCAGCTCTTCCAGGTCGCCATTGACCGGCCGTGCCGTAGTAAGCGTGCGGTCGTTCAGACCGTCGGAGGGAATGTTGCTGTAGGCGGCATCGAAGTTGAGTCGAAGGTAAGCCGTGTCAGCCTCTGAAAAATGCTGATCCAGGCGGAGCATCGCGGAATCTTCGTGGTCCAGTTGCCTTCCCGAGCCGGTGAATTGATCAATGTCTGGGGCGTAGGGAGTGAGGCCGGATGTGGGATAGGCGGCGATGATGGGCGCCAGCGCTGGATTGGCAGCGGCAACTTGAGCACCGAAGGCCGGACTGGGCGCGAAACCCGAGAGCGGCTGAGCGTAGCTTTGCCGCAGCCCTTCATACGTGAAGTAATAGAAGCTCCGGTCGCGGATGAGCCGGCCACCGGCTTCACCACCAAACTGGTTGAGATGAAATGGAAGCCGCGTCGGCAAGATCGGCTCGCGCGCGTCGAAGATGTCGTTGCGAAGGTATTCGAACAGGCCGCCATGCAGCGTGTTCGAACCCGATTTTGAGGCTACATCGACCTGCCCGCCAGGAGTGCTGCCGTTTTCCGCGGTGAAGAGCATCGTATCGATGCGGAACTCCTGGATCGCATCCATGGGAATCGCCAGCCGGACGAAGCTCTGTTGTGCCTGATTCACAATATTGGTGGCGTCGATTCCGTCATAGGTAGAGTTGTTGTCGTCCAACCCGCGTCCGGCGAACCGGATGCTGCGCTGGTTGCTCCCCCCGGTATCAACAGCGCCTGGGACGAGCGCAGTCAATGTAGACCAGTTTCTGCCATTCAGCGGAAGGTCTTTCACCTGCTCGGATTCGGTCCTTACGCCGAGCGTGTCGGAGGTTTCATCCAGTTGCGAGTTGCGTCCGGAGACATTTACCTGCTGCGAAACCTCACCCACCGCCAGCGTAAAGTCCAGCATTTCAGTATGCCCAACCGTCTGTTCGAGGTTGTCCACCACGGATTGCCGGAAGCCATTTGCGGTACATGTCACGCGGTAGAAGCCGATCGGTAGTTCGGGAATGTCGTAGGTTCCGCTGGGCGAGGAAGCCGTCTCGCGATGCAAGCCCGTCGCCGTTTGAATGGCTTCGATGTGGGCACCGGGGATGCGTTTTCCCACGCTGTCTCTCACCGTACCGTCCAGGCCTGAGCGGTCCACCTGCGCGAGGCACCAGGGCTGAGCGAGAACAACGAGGAAAGCGAAGCAGAAGCGAGAGAAGTGAAGCCTCATTATTGGTCCCTTTAAATAAAGCTTACGCGATATCTCAGATACTGAGGCGCATCTGTGGGGTTGGCTGAAAAGAGTGTGCAAGAGCCCTGATTGCCATGAAGGCCGGACAACGGTCAGTCTAAACCCATGTTTCAGCATGGCTTGCGCGTATCGGATGCCTGCGGCATAAAACTTTACCGGGTGGACACCGAAAGCAGCGTGCTGCATGTTTTCGGGTTAGGGGGTATCGACGACGCAACCCCTGCGCGGCACCGTATTGCGCGCAATCAATGCATGGCTAAAAGAACGCGCCCGTCTGAATCCGGCCGGCAAGACGTTCTTTGTCAGCGGGCAGAGAATCCCTTTGCATTGGTCGAAGGTTGACCTGGCTCTGCGAAAGACCAGTGCCACAGCTTTCCTTCCCTTGCTCGCTCATCCTCACATACTGCGCCACGCTTGCTCCTTTCGCCTTGGCCAACCAAGCGTGCGGACAAGAGACTCACCAGAACTATCTGGGGCATCGGAGCACAGAGCACACCTCAGGTATCCTGCCTCGAACCCGGCAAGGTCTGTAAACCTCTGGCGCCGCTTTCTGCACCGAGCCGCAAACGAAGCGGGAATCTGGAAACCACTTGGATTAGGACCCTGCCTTGATGGAATTGTTTGCCTCGGTTTCGATGGTCCCAGCAGAGCGTAGGAGGATGATGGCAGCGGCCATTGAGCAATGTCAACGGTAGAGCCGGGAGGAAGAAGGAAACGGTCCAAAGGGCTGGACGTGACTCTATGGTAAGAACCTGGTCCGGCGAGTTTCTCGCTACCGCCGCAGAAGGCAGCTTCTGGTTCACTTCAGGGAAGAGAAGTTAACCGCTAAGAAATGGCTGATGCGCCGTTTGTTGGCTTTCGCTCGCGAACCAGGCGAGCGCTGGTATCTGCGGGAGGAACATCGACGCTGCTGCCAAGTTGGGCGGAAATGCGGCCAGCCGTGACTTTGACAAGCGACGCAAGTTTCGCAACGCGATCATCCATTATTTGCGAAGTCGTCCCTGCAATGCTGACGGCGGCGACTACCCGATTGCCAGAATCATAGATGGGCACACCGATACAACGAAAACCGATTTCTCCTTCTTCGTCTTCGAAGGCATAACCGAGCTTCCGCACCTTCCTCAGCTCGCGTGCAAGCCGCACTGGAGAGGAGATCGTATTCTTGTTGTGTCTTGCCATGGGGCGAGTGAGTCGTGGAGCGAAATTCTCCTCTGTGCCAAACGCCAGAAGCGCCTTGCCGACGCCCGAACTATTGGCGTCGAGCCGTCTACCCACCCACGTTGCCAACCGCAGCATTCCCGGAGCCTCGATTTTCTCGACGATGACTGCCTCCGCACCTTCCAGAATGGCAAGGTGAACGGTCAGTCCGGTGCGCACCATAAGGTCAAGCAAGAACGGCCTGGCCTGCTCACGCAGATCGAGGTTTTCGAGCGCCATATTGCTCAGGCTGATCAGTTTGAGCCCGAAGCAGAACTTGCCGTTGGCCTTACTGCCTCTAAGGTAACCTGTTGTTTCGAGTGTCCTGATCAGAACGTGGGTCGAGCTTTTCGGCACGCCCAGTCTCCTACTAATGTCGGAGAGAGTAAGACCGCGCTGCGATTGCGCAAGCAGCTCTAGAATGTTCAGGGCGCGCGTGACGGAAGGAACGGAGTATTCAGCTGCCATACCTGCAACTCCCGGTCGTGTCCAATATGTTGGCACGAGTGAACAGATCATAGCAGTATTCGCGCTCTTTGGTAAGCCGAATTCTTTCAGTCCATTCCTCTGCACAGGAGTTTCGTGCCGCCCTGTTGTCGGCTCCCGGCGTCTATCCCCATCGCAAAAAGCCGGTCGTCAGTTCCTGGCGTGGTATCCGGCTCAAGCTTTCATAGGCCGTTTCGCCAATCCCCTGTCGCCGACGTCTTCCGGATACCGTTCCGCAAGTTCGCGAATCTCATGAGTAAACGCAATGAAGAGTTCCTCCCACCGTTTTGCCGGCCGTGGGGTGTAGCGATAAAACCCTTTCGCATTGGCTACGCCGCGAGCGCCGGAATTCACCACCTTGCGCATCAGCCGGGGCACTTCGGTTGCGCAGTTCAGGTCGGGCAGGAGGGCCTTCATCACCGCCTCATAAGCGGGAATGCCGGTGAGGTCCATGAAGCGAAAGGGCCGGCGAAAGTGATCTAATAGCCAAGATCGTTCCGCAGGGAGTGATCGACATCGGCAAAAGACGCGAATCCGTTTTCCACAAAGTAAAACGCCTCGCGGAGCATGGCATACATCATTCTGTTGGTGATGAATCCTCGGATATCCTTGCGGAGCAGCGATGGCTCCTTCCCCCACTGGCGTGCGAGACGCATGGCGCTGGGCATTTGCAGGAGAGGTCCGTTTTCCGCAGATCACTTCCATGAATCGGGTGATATTGGCAGGCTCAGCCCAATGCAGGCCCAGAATGCGTTCCGGATGCGCGGCATTGCGCTGCAACTCCGTAACCGGAAGGGCCGAAGTGTTGCTTCCAATCAGCGTATCTTTGCTAACAGCCATTTCGATTCGCAGATCACCTGTCGTTTTACAGCCAGATCTTCCACGGTGGATTCGACCACGATTTCGGCTGCACTCAGCGCGGAAAAGTCACTGGAGATCGTGACGCGGCTCATCAGCTTCTCAGCTTCTTCGCGAATCAGTCCTTTGGCTGCACCATCCCTAAGCAGATGTAGTAGCCGCTTCTGAGCGTTTCTCAGGTGGGCGGGATTTCTCCCTACGCATACGACACTATGTCTTGCACCGAGCAGACACGCGGCGATGCTCGTGCCCATGAGTCCCGTGCCGACAACGCCGGCGGACTGCGAGAGCGGCGCCGTGCGACTGCTGATTGTCCTGCTTTCCTTTCGACTGGCTTTCTTCAAAGTCACGCATATTCTCCTGGGAATCGCCCTTGCATTAGTGTCAATTGGCTGAAGAGGCCAGTTTTTCTGCGGTAATCTCTAAGGCCTCCTTTAGCGCATCCTCCATGTGCCGTAACGTAAGGTCGATATCGTCCATGGAGTGTGCCGCGGAAATTGAGCATTGCTTGGGCGACAAGGGAAATACATAAATGCCGCGATCCACCAAAAGGGTCCGGAAAGCGGTGTCGGTCTCGAAATCGTGATGCTCGGCCAGATCATGCCAGTCTTTGGGGCAGTGATCCATAAAATACCAGCAGAAGGCCGATCCTTGTCGTGCAACCACGCCAGGAATATCCAGTGTGGCGAAAATCTCTTCCAGCCCTTTCTGGATTTTCTCCCCGAGTTCTTCCGTATTCCTGTACACTTCTCCGTCATTCATGAGAAGGCGCTCGATCGTTGCTACTGCAGCGGCGGTGGGAATAGGATGCGCGTTGTAAGTACCCGCTAGAAGAACCCGGCGCGCCGACGATGGATCGACAAAGCGGTCCATCATTTCCCGGCGCCCCGCCAGCGCAGCGATTGGATATCCATTGGCCAGTGCCTTTCCAAAAACGACAAGGTCAGGAGTAACCTGAGCGAGGCTGGCATAGCCACCGATCGCGTGGCGGAAGCCCGTCTTTACTTCATCGAAAATAAGAGCGAATCCAAACTCGTCTGCCAACTCGCGCAGCCCACACAGATACCCCGGTTCGGGCTTGACGACGCCGATGTTCTGAAGAATGGGCTCGGTAATGAGAGCGCCCACAGAGTATCGCTCGCATACGTATCGCACTGACTCGAGGTCGTTAAAATTCACGCTGTGAACGAGGCGCTGATGTTCTTCCGGAATCCCTGCACTTATAGCTCTGAATGAATATTCTCCCGGAGAGACTCTTGGTCCCAACTCGCTAAGCGGCGTCATTAGATTGCACGCCACGTCGTTATGCCATCCGTTGTAGCCCCCCTGCATTCGTATGATGTGGTTTCGCCCTGTAACCGCTCGGCCTAGCCGGATGGCTTGATATGTCGCCTCACTGCCGGTGTTCAGAAATTGAACGGACTCAGCTGCCGGTACATGGGTACAGATCAGTTCGGCGAGTTCCCCTTCCAATCTGGTGGTTCCGGAACCAAAAAGACTGTTACGCTCACGCAGAACCCGCAGCACTGCCTCGGTGACATACGGATCGTTGTGTCCGAGGAAATGCGGTCCGAAAGCGGCATGATAGTCGAGATACTGAGCGTTATCCGCGTCCCATATATAGGCTCCCTCTCCCCGTACAAACGAGATTTCAGGCTTAGTCGCGCGGTTGACGGAGACCACCCCGCCCGGGATGTATTGTTTGTTATGTTCCAGGAGCTTTTCTGATTCTCTTCTCTTTCTCATGATTTCTCTAATTCTCCGTCACTTTCGAGCTGATAGTGGTAGAAGATCAGTTCGCGAGCTGCTTTGCATCCGCCAGTCCAGCGGAATCGTTCCGAATCTGATCACCGCGCCACATGTTATTTGTGACAATCGGCAGCACACCATCGGGCTGATTGTCATAAGCGATGCTCGACACTCTCCGACCGTTCTCCTTTCGTAGCCACAGCTGCAGCTGCCCAGCCGCAAACTGATCCTCCGCATCGGGCGGCGCCGCGAACTCGCTCTGCATTTCTCGCAGCATCACACTCCCGCTCCCGTACTTCGCGTGCTGGCGATGCGGCAGCAGGGGCCGATGCTCCCCATACCCACAGGGGCACAACACTAGAGCCGCCGCCAATGCCATCCACCTCCTTGCCTTCATGCTGTTCCTGCGCACCACTCGCGGTACGAACGTATAGCTGATCAATATAGTTGCTCGCGATGCCTAGCAGCCCGTGGTTCAGGTCGAGATTCTTCGGCACCATCCGAGGCGAAGCGAACTTAGTCTGCTTCCTGCCTCATAGCCAAGCTGGAACTCCGGCACCCACCCAACTGGCCCGACCAGCAGCCGGCATCGCACGGATTACAGCTCCGGTTTGGCCTTGAATCGCAGCTTGAAGCGTGGCACCTCGTATGGGAACGTGGTGAGATCGAGGCCAATGTGCGCCGCCCCCGTGGTCCCGTATTGAGCGGCACCAAGATCGTATTTCCGGTTCGTCGACAAGTGTGGCCGTGGCGCGTCCCAGAAATCCACCGGGTTCTCATACAGCAGCAGGCCCTGGCCGATGGCCGCCGAGCCGCTTCGCAGCTTGTACCCTTCCGGGCCGTGCGCGTCCGGGTCCACAAAAAGCGGGTCGCCCGTCTTGGCTTGCGAGTCGCCCGCATAGGGATCGCTCCAGAGATTGTCCAGAAAGTGCAGACTCTTGTTAATGTCCAAGCCCGGGTCGGCCCCTACCCCACCCGTGTTCTTCCAGAAGATGTTGTTCCGAAACCAGGTATTGCGGAATTCGTTCCATGGAGGCTGGTTCTCCAGCCCTACTACGCGCGTGCCGTTGTTAAATGCCACTGTGTTGTTGTCAAAATAGACGTCGCGCGTATTGGAGGTGATGAGCAGTATCTGTTTGCCGTAAGCCTTGGGGCTGATGGCGGACCAGTCGTTGTGGACGATGATGTTGTTGCGAATGGCGATGAAGTCGTCCAGATGTCGGTTGCTGCTTTCCTCGCCGGAAAGCCACACCGCGACGTTATTGGCCTCCAGGTAATTGTTGTCAAAGATGCTCATGCTGGCATTGTCAATCCAGATGGCGGCGATTCCGGTCCCCCGAATTACGTTGTAACGCGCCGAGGAGTGGATAGTCCAGTCCTCATACAGGATGCCGTCGCCGGTGTTGTTGTCGATCTGGCAATTCTCAATTGTCAGAAATTCCAGGGCCCCGTTGGCTGTGAACCCGTACCCTTCGGTGCCTTCAACGTTCCATCCTGCATCGTGCAGGTAGCAGTTCCGCACCACCACATAGCGATTTTCATCTGCAGGCTCCCACTGGCCCTCGACATCCTGCCCGCCACCTTCAGTGTGTATCCCATAGGCCCCGGAAAAAGCCATCTCGCAATTGCTGATATTTAGGTAGTGCGTGCTCCGCGCCTTAACGCCCACCTGGCAGGCGTAAAACCGGCAGTTCCGGATGATGTTGTGCTGCTTGCGCTCGATATGAATTCCCGACCCCTGGGGGTTGCCGGAAGTCATATGAAACTGGATGCCGTCGATCGTGTTGAAAGATCCCAAGCGCAGAATGTCTCGGGTGCCGTCGTTGGTGAAAATGGCCTTTCCCGTCTGGGCCGAACGCAGAATAATGGGTCGGTCCTCGGCGCCATCGGGAATCTGCACCTTCGAGCAGGGATAAGTTCCGGGCGCAAAAACCACCCAGTCGCCGGGTTGGGCAAGCGAAACCGCCTTCGCCACGGTCTGGACCGGCTGTTGCGCCGTGCCCGGATTCGAGTCCGACGCTCCCCCCCCGCCGACATGCCACGTCCGGCAGCTTGCAGGGTCGGGCTGAGACCGTTCGGCTTCGGGCGCCGTATCACGATCCCCGAGCATGGTTGCCATATTCCTTGCCGCTCGTAGTTGGCTTGCTGCCGGAACACCCACTGCCAGCCCTGCTAGAAAGGCGCGCCTGTTCATGGAGTCTCCTTGATGAGTTGATTCGAATGTGACTTAAGTCTTAACATCTGGTTCGCTTCTATCAAAGGCAAGTGGCGATGAGGTCGATTGAGATCACTGGTTTGGAAAAGCTCGTGGGAAGCAGCCTTGGTGGCTGCTTCCCACGAGACATCGAGGATGTTGGCGTTGTTAGAAACTCAGCCGAAGGGTTAGTTGCATCATTCGAGCGGTATTGTCACTGGTGGTATTGTCGATCAGGCCGCTGGTGGAGCTCGGCATGTTGATGCCCGGTCGGTTAAACACGTTGAAGGCGTCCAGGTTCAGGCGCAGCTTGAACCGCTCGCCAATCGGAAAGACTTTGAACACGGAGGCATCCATGTTCCACTCGTTGGGGCCGCGCAGGACCTGGCGGTAGTGGTAGGGATTCCAATTACGGGACTCCCACCAGCCGCCATAAACTGTCGCGCTGGTCATGGTATAGCCGGGTGTTCCGCCCGTGACCATGCAGGGATCGCCTGAGGCGAGGGTGGTGTAGGATCGCGCGGCGATATTCATGCAAACCGTGTTCGAGTCGTAGTACGGAGCGAGCGGATCGTTCGCCTGCGGGTTAGCAGGCTTCGGAATCAAGGGCGCTTCGTAAGAGTTGTAATTCGAGGGAACCCCCGAGATACCGCCCTGCTGGTTAACGACGTTCGCATCCAGATAGCCGTTAAACCAGAGGAATTGGTTGTAGCAGTCCCCGCTGGTGCAATTCACGACCTTTTGCTTGCCGTAAGTCTTGAAGCCATTGAAGGCACCCCAATTAGCCCCATCAGGCTGAACCCACCGGCTATACCATGTCCCATCGCCGGATAGCTGCCACCCGCCGATCAGCCCGTTCAGAAGCTTGGGGGCGTCGCCGCCGAAGCGCTTGCCCCGGCCAAAGGGAAGATCCACAACCCAGTTCCAGTTCACCTGGTGTTGGGGGAGGGTTGTGTCGCGTTGATAATTCTGGAGCTTGTCAGCCTCGTGGAAGTTATTCCAGGTGTCAAGGTGTCCAGCCGATATCGATCCCGGCGGAAAAATGAACGGCGGCATTACATAACTAGTTTCCCAGCCTTGTCCGGCAGCCCGGAAGGCGTTGTCCAGCACGTAAAAGATTTGGTACCCGTAGCCTTTCTTGTATTGGTGCTGAAGTTCGATCTGGAAGCTGTTGGCATTTGACCATCCCGACTGCTCCAGCTCTTGAACGGTTCCATAAAGCTCGCTGTTGTGCTCGATGTTATAGGGGAGCGTCCAGTTAGGGTCGTCCGGATACGGCTGGCCGGTTTGCAGGTACCAGGCAAAGGAGCTTGGATAAAAGTCGTCGTCAATATACTGGGGGAGCCGGAAGGCGTGCGTCCCCACGTAGGTGAAACTAAGAACGTTATCCTGACCAATTTCCCTCTGGTACGTCAGGTTCCACTCTTCCGCCCTGCTGGTCGGCAAGTGGGGATCGGGCCAAAAGGCTTGCGCGCTGCCCGGCGGCTGGCTTCCCGCCCCCTGGCTGAGCACATTCACGCTATTGACGCCTGCAATGACCGGTGGCGCATAACGGAGCGTGTAATTTGGAAGTCCATCAGGACTCTGACTGATTTTGCTGTCCGGGTCGTAAGACAGGAAGCCCGTGGTGGGAGCCATCCATTGATTGAGCCCGAACATCCCCTCAAGTTCGTTCGGGTAGGAATACAACCCGAAACCGCCCCGGATGACGCTGTCGTGGTTGCCGGACGTGAGGCGATAAGCAAAACCCGCCCTGGGGTTGAAATCGTGAGGGTTGTTGTAGACCAGATTCTGCGGATACCCGGCTTGGGCCGGCGTCTCCAGTTTCATCCCAAGGGCTTGATAGCCCGCCCAAACCTGCGGATTCACATCGCCATACTTTTCCAGATTGGCGAGCGAAGTTTGCAACACTGCGGCCCCGGTCGTGGGATCGAAGGAAGTCAGGCTGTTATTGGCTTCATGAAGGGTAGGAGCGTATTCCCAGCGCACGCCCATATTCAGGGTAAGGCGGCGAGAAACGTTCCAGTTGTCCTGGAAGTACAGAATCTTCTGGGTGGTGTGCTCGAAGTAGTTCAAGCGGTTGATGAACTCGTTGTATTTCCCGACCCCCAGGAACGTGTTGGCCCCCTCGAAGCCTGTGAAGCCGAGCCCTCCGTACGTTGTATTGGGCGCTTGTGAGGGGTCAAAGAGCTCGGTAGCGTCGGTGTTAAAATCTACCGTTCCGGAGGATTCCTGCTGGTCTGGGAGCGTGTTGTCATAGTTGAAGGAAAGTTGGCCGCCAAACTCGAACTCGTGCCGGCCCATCGTCTTGGTGAGGTCTTCCTCAACGGTCATCACCAAGCTTCTGGCGACGTGCGCGTTGAGGCCGCAATCATATTGCTCGAAGCCTGTGTTGTAAACCCGCGGAAAGCACGGGAACCCCGAGGGGTTCGGCAAGCCCAACTGGGCGGCGTAGTTCACTTGTGAGGAGGGGACGCTGGCTTCCCTGTCCATTCCGTAGGTTAACAGCGTCTGACCAAGGAAGTTGGACGAGTAAGTGTGCGTCCATCCCACCGACCCCACGACATCCTGGCCCTTCGAAAGGTCAATGTTGAAAGCGCCGCTAGACGGCTCCGTCATCTGGCCAAGATCGGTAGCCGGATATTGCTCGAAGGTGGTCCCATACGAGAAGCGGAGAAACACCTGGTCCTTCTGGGAAATCGAGTGGTCCAGCCGTACGGTGGTGGTGTTTTGGTTCTGGAAGTCGGGGTATGAGCCATAAAAGTTGTTGGCCACCAGCGGATTCACGTCGGTAAGTGTGGGCAGGGGCGTGTTATCCCACAGGTATTTTGCCACTGGGCTCTCAAGGCTCGGGCTGATGATGTTGTTGCCCGGGTCGCCCGGAATCCCATTGCCAAAAGGCTGCCGCGTCCACGGATACATCCCAATCGAGGTGTTGGGATTGTAGAGTTGGTAGTAGTTGCCTGCCGAATCGACCAGTCCGCTAAAGTTCCCGCCGCGCATCGCTGCGGTGGGCACGGTGGTAACGACCGTATCCATCTGCTTTTGCCGTCTGCCCTCATAGGAAAAGAAGAAAAAGCTCTTGTCTTTGCCGTTGTAAATCTTGGGAAAGCGGATAGGCCCGCCCAACGAAGCTCCAAATTCGTTACGTAGATAAAAAGGAGCGGTGGACCAGGTCTCCTGCCGTTCGTGCGCCACACCCCAAGCGCTGCTTCGGTTGGAGTCGAAGATTGAACCGTGCAATTGATTCGTGCCGTGTTCCGTAGACAGGATGATGGTGGCCGGTGTCTCCATCTTGGCGGAGCTGTTGCTCGTCTCGACTTTGAACTGCGAGATCGAGTCCAAGCCCGGCAGCTTCTGCGAGTATCCCCCATGGTCGAGGTTCGTCAGGGTCGCCCCATCCTGAGTCATGCTCGTGGAACGGATTACACCGTTGGAGGTGAACCAGGCGCCGGTGTTGTTCTGCATCCCCGGAGTCATTATGAGAACCAAGGATGTTACATCGCGCCCGTTCAAAGGCATCTGTTCGATGCGCGTGTGGTCGACGGTTTCCGAGAGCGTGCCATTGCTCGTTTCAATGAGCGGGGTCACGTTGGCCGCCACAGTGACGGTGGTGGCGCTCGAGCCGACTTTCATTGGTACGTCCACCTGCGCCGTTTGTCCCGCCTGCAGGGTCATGGTGCCAACATAGGTCTCCATGTCGGGCGCCGTGACGTTAATTGAATAGGGTCCGAGGATCAGCGCCTGAAAGACATAAAAGCCGACGTTGTTCGTCTTGGTGGTGCGCTGGAGCCCGGTGGTCATTTGCGTGATCGACACACCGGCATTCGGAATCGCCGCGCCGCTTTGGTCTCTGACCGTGCCCTCAATGGTCCCCGAACCTGTCTCCTGTGCCAGGGCGAGCATCGCCCCACACAAAAGCCAAACGACAAAAAGCAGGAAGTTCTTTTTCATTACCTAGCCTCCCCTTGCGTCCTAACGTAGACGAAGCTAGACAGTGCCGCAAATATTGTCAACACGAAATAGGCTCTGATAGAAAGTTCTGTCCATCCTACTGAACGCTGCTTCCGCGCACCTCATTTTGAGCAGCTGGAAGCCACAATCTGACTCCCAGCGGGAACCCCGAACAGTACCCTCGATACTTGTACCCAATGTCTAGCAGCGGGAATCAAGGAGTCCGGTTAATGATCCTGCAGATTTCTCTCATACAAGCAAACCTATACCCAGGGTACGAATCAGGATATATCCGCTGCCGCAGGGATTCTGTGTGTCTTTCTCTTCCCCAGGGTACATCTGCTCTCTGATCCCCGGGAGCTCCGGATCTCGAGCCAGTCGCGATTTGTTGGTCGCTGAAGAAGTTCGCAATTGGCCTTCGATGTGTGTAGCAGGCAAACTTCAGAGCCGAAAAGAATGAATGCCATCACCATGGCATAGCGAAACCCGAATATGCCGACCCCATCGTCTTCATCCTCTCCAGATACCGAGAATGTGGGTCGGATCTCCAGCCAAGACCGCGTATCTTCTCGCCCGAAAAAGATCTCACTGCGTTTTTCGATCTTTATCTTCTCGCTGAATCCCAATGCTTCTCGCCATTTGTTGGGCCACTCCGAATGAAGGCGAGGGTCGAAGGATATAAACCGAACCGCTTTCAGAGGAATCTCAAGGGCGTTAAGCAGGTTAACGAAGGACCGAGCCGCCTGACGAGTTCGATCGTGGGAGAAGACCGGATAGCTTCGGCTTGACCAAACACCATGCGCGTATGCATCGAGTCCTGGTTGGAGCAAGCCTGATCGCTGCGGTTCTGAGCTGAGGTCACGGATACTGACACCAATTTGATGCAGTACTTGCAAATCGAAGTCCTTGCTTGGGCACCGAGGAAGCACACATTGCGCTTCTTCTCCAGCTTGCCCCAAGTCAGGCTCGAATTCTTGCAGTCGGTGGCGTGATACTCCGTTTCCAGTTTGGGAGGTGGCGACCGCACGCGCTCGTTCTCGTATTCCCTTCGCCACATCCAGATCGAAACCGAATCTCGGCGCAACCTGATCCAAAGGAAGACGCGATGACTCCAAATAGCTCAGGAACTGTCGCAGGTTCAGGATCCAATTGTCTTCGATAATCACGGCAAAGACTCCACGTGCGCACTCGTATGACCTTCGGCGGATGCCAGATGTCGAAAGTTGTTTCTGGACCCGAGGATTTGAATCGCGGAAGCAATCGCCCCTGCCTCGTTCTGATGGCGGTCTAAACATTTCCGGGAATTTCCGAGTGCCAGCGAGAGTAGTATCGGCTCCGGTTGCATCAGGGTTGATCGGCGGACGAAGTAGCGCAGCAAAAGTCCAAAAACGTGGATGTACCGAACGGTCGTTGCTGGGTGGCAATGTCCCAGTAGGCGTGCAAGGAGGAAAATGTCTTTCCGCTTCCGAAACGGATTCGGGTACATCTGACTGCGGTTCTGGGATATGCCGTGCTTGCCTCACTAGTCAGTAGCTTCTGGATATCGCTCCCTTCCCCAATAAGGAGTTCGATCGCCCAGTGACTCGCGACTGAGTGCCGGCAGTGATGAAAGTGACCGCCAACACTTGATCCGCCTATTACCTCCCTCATAAATCCGTTGATAGTTTCAAATATCGACGGGGGAACCACGTCAAGTGCCGAGGTCTTGAAGAGAAAGTCGCAGCCAGACAAACCGCGTCCTGTTATCCAACGCTCCAGCTCCTCAAGCTCCTCTTTGCTCAATAGTTTCCAGATTTCAATTCTCCGCAGGGAATGATCGCTCTTGAGCGTATGTCCTTTTGATGGACGTACCCATAGCTGCTTTCGCCCGCGGAGAATCAGGTCATTCACCCTAAGGAGGCGGCACTCCTCCGTTCTGAGCCCCGCCCGAAATCCGATAACGACCATGAGTCTGGCGATTCTGCGCCGCTCGAAATCCTCATCGGGTGGCCACCTGAGTTCCATTATCGAAAGCAATCGCTTGTATTCTTCGATTGTCAGTATTTTGGCTGAGGGCAAGGTCACAATACGGTCGACTTTCAATCCCCCATCCGTTGTATCGGAAGGGGCGTTTGATGTGCTAGGAGATACGAGAGAGCGATCTACATCTACAGATTTCAAAAACCAACCAGCACTTGGCAGATGGTCTATTGGTTGGCTTCTCGATAACTTCAGGCTACGTCTGATCTCCTACCCCTCGACCCGATAAATGCAGCGCCTGTGAAAAGAGCCTGATCGTTGTCGAAAGCCCAATTGCTAACGAATCCACCTTGTCGCTCCTTTCCCACGCTCGGCCCTCCGGCAATGCAAGCTCTATCCAGTCACTTCTATTATTTGTTGCCCACCCCATTGGCCTTACTGCGCGACCTTGAACATGGCTAAAAGTTCAGCTATCTGTTCAGGCGTCGGATTGGACACATCCTCTTCGTCACTTTCATGAGCCTCTACATCGGAGGCTTCAGCCGATTCGTTAACTTCGCGACCACTCCGAGTGCTATGGGCTGGAACGAAAATTGCCCGGCGGAATTTGCGCCCGACGGAAAACCGTGCCTTCGCACGGCGCACGAGAAATTCCACGTTATCAGTTGGGCTCTGTATCTGCCGCTCGCCTCCTGCACCCGCACTGATTTGGACGGCGGTGTCTTCACTCACGATTACGAAAATAGAATCCGCCATAGCCCAAGATGGCAAGTGATCGATTGAACGGTATCTCTATCTTTCTGTCATTTACCCACCTTTCGATCAGCTCATATCCTCGCGATTTCATTTCCTCACAGAGCAAGGCCACTGAATATATTCGATATGGAACCTCACACAATCCCAGATTTTGTATGGTAGAAAATTCCTTCTCTGCATGGACAGGCAGATTGTGCATCAGAACATGCCTTGGTTCTTCATTGAATTCATCAATGATCCCGGGAAGCCGTTTGGGCATATATTGCAACGTACCCGCAGTCATGAAAACATCAACATCATGCACCAAAGAAAGTTTGCTGCTATCAAGAAACGAAAGCCTGTTTTCCTTTCGTTCCCGCGACATTTCTGTTCCGTAGGCCGCGGCGGAAGGAAGCTCGGCTATGACATATTTAAGGGTTTTCGGCAAATCTAGCTTGTTCTGTATGGAATAAAAAAAATGCCCGAGGCTCCCTCCAAGATCAAGAACAGTGCACTCCTCATCAATAATTCTTGAAAGCCAGTACAAAAGCGGATAATCCGTGTCATGGAACCATGTCTGAAGTCTCTGCTTTTCCCGTTCCGGATTGCTCGCTTTGTTGGCATTGATGGCATCGTAGTCGAAGGACTTTCCTTTCGATGCAGCCTGGGCCGCCTCCTCCCACGAATTAAACATCCCCCGGTAGCTTATGCCGCGTCTGTTACGGGTCACGTGCAATACAACGTCTCGCCCATATGGCAACAATTCGATTGCGCGGGAAACCCGGCTTTTGATTATTCGTCTAAGTTCTTTCATAAAGTGGCCTTTGCCTCGAGCGCAGGTTTCGACGCCATACAACTATCTCCAGCCGATCGTGGGGATTCCGAGACCGCTAATCCTCGGAAGGCGATGCTCGTGTTCTCATCTGCGAGCAGTCTCACTTGAATCGGCTTATTCGGTTTTTCATCAGCAATGACTGCCGCTCCCTTAAAATGAGGGAGATTGCCCTTTCCCCATTGGACGATCCTACCCATCAGTCGATCTCTGTGGACTTGCACTGAGTACAGATGCTCAACGCGGGGCCAGTAGACTTCTTCGCAGATATGCTCCAGACCTTCCAGACGCATGGATCGGCCAAACTGGCCTTGCTGGTTGTAATACTTGGTCGCAAAATCGGAAAAGAATGCCAAAATCCTTCCCTGCCGCTTTACGAGATTTTGACAGCAATCGTTCAGATCATCACGAGTTGGTTCGTCTCTCAGATTTGATGCAAATACAGTACTTTGATGCCTCTTCATTAGTCGATGGCGCAACATGCGGTGTATGTTCCGCAATTTATACAGGCTTGTTATCACTCCGCGAATTTGCCTGAGTTTGAATGACTCATCCTGCCTGGAAATCGGATCCAAAAGTATCAGACCCAAAACATCCTCATCCTGCGCGGCAATTTTTATCGCGTTATCGGCGCCTGAGCATAGCCCGAACAACACCAGCTTCCTTTTTCCAAATTCATGCTCCAGAGATTTCTTGATGAATGCCCAGTCCAGCGCCACGGATTCTCGGTTTGACGTTTGTGAACGTGCAGGAGTATCTCCCTTGCCGGAAAGATCAATCCGAATAGTGATATAGCCAATTTGCGCGAGATGCCTGCTTACCAATACATTTATTCGATATGGCTCGGCCCGATGCAGCAGGCCCGCGTTGAACAAGACCACAACAGGCGCTCCTTCCATATCATCCGGAATGGTGACCATACCCAGTCCGTATTTGGTATCACCATATCGAAAAACGTGTTCTCTCACGGCTCGGTCACCCTCCGCACAATTGCTTCTAATACAGGTTTTTGCGAGAGTACGCCGTTGTGGTAATCCGGCCAGTCGTAGTCTATCCCCGCGAATTCGTAGTGCGCGAATCCTAGAGCCCTATCAGCCTTGTTTGTAGAAATTACAAAATACGGAGCCGAACTCTCGCATTCGTTGGGGTCAATGAAGATGCGCGAGATATCCTGCCTGAGTGCGACCGACAAGAAGAAATTCTCATAAGGAATCTTCTCGAAAGTAAGATTTCGTTCCTTGGCTATATTCTTGTGCCGCAGTTCTATGGCTTGGTTTGACCGATTTAGCAATTCAAGATAGCCTTTGCCGCTCATGACCGGATCCCAGAAGATATAGCGCATGATCTTCGAGTGCCTTGACTGGGCCGCCAAAGTGGCTCCGAACCGAACACCCAGCAGATCCACCTGGCCCGCGCCACTTAGTTCAATGCCTTCATCAATGGCAGCACGAATGTCCTCTTTCCAGTCCTCCAGTGTCACCTCTTCCAACAGTCCATGCGACTCTCCGGTTCCAAAACAATCAAACCTCAGGACGTGCACACCCTGGTCGGCACAGGATATTGCCAACTCCGACAAAGCGCGGAAGCTCCTTCGGTAATCGTCGAAAAACGGCGGACATATGACCAGAAGTCGTGACGAATTCGGATCACTCGACGGGTGATAGAACCCAACAACCTGTTCATCGCGAAAGAAAAATGGCTCAATCATTAAGTTGTCCTGAATAAGAGCTTTCCATGTCTGCTCAAATGATGTTCTTCGAAGATTATTGGCTCATCAGATGCTCCTACGGAATAGAGTGCATCATGTGCTTTCGGCCAAACGATATTGCGAATATCCTTGCTAGCCAGAAACCTTCGAAAAAAGCTTGCGCCACAGCGGTTTGGCGGGCTCGATGCGGTCTCTCTGTTCCCTTGCTATTGGCACGCTTTCCATCTTCTGGTCGAGGGCATTGTGCACGATTAACTCTATCCTCGATGCAAGGGAATCGATAGCATTCGAATCGACCAACCCGGAATCATAATCGAACCCTATCCAGAGGCAGATCCAGGACAGGCGGGATCTGGAGGAATTTTTCCTGCCAGTAGTCGTTATCTTTGTTCGAAAATTCTTTGGCGTCCAGCTGATCAGCAAACTCGAAGAATGACTCCGCCGGCGCCATACCTTGGGTCGATCCTGATTGGCGATACAGTTGAGCCAGTTCGTTGATCAGCTTCCCGATGGACCAGCCGTCGCAGATAATGTGATGTACCGCGATAATCAGTTCAACCTGCGCATCCGCCAGTCTCTTGACCCAGGCAAAGAATAGCGGCCCCTCTTCAAGATTCATGGGTGAAATTGCAATGTTGCGCCACAAATCGCTGATCTCTTTTTCCTGTTCAGAGGGCGCCAGTCGGCTCAAGTCCTCAAAATCCAAATGGAACGGCTCAAATTCCTGCAGGCAGATCTCCTGTCCGTTCCGCGAGAACGTAGCCCGCAGGATGTCGTGTCGCTCGACTAGCTTGTTAAAGCAGGATTCGAGCAATGCGACCTGCAGATCGCCCTTGATGGTGATCGATACGGCTTCATTGAAAGCGGTATTCGCTTCATCGCTCATCTGCGCGGAGGCGATAACTTCTTTCTGCGGCGCCGTCGTCGGGCTTACCTGCAATAACTCCCCACCAGCAAAAGGATCGAAAACTACTGAGCTCATGCTTTACCTACTTCGATGTATTGGCCTCTGTTGTTCGTGTCTTCAATGAAGTAGGCCGGCTGTCCCTCTGCATTCTTTCCAAGTCGCGCCCGGGAAGGGATGGACTGGTTGCTTGACAGATACTTCTTGGCCTTAACTTCATTTCCACTGATCAACCCGTGGGCTATCAGCTCGGCTATCGAGCGTTTGAATGTAGTCAGAATCTTCT
>Ga0302274_10000757_pt1 | contig 32434 bp, 21 predicted proteins | sample III_Bog_N2_1_FD_198755 | JGI IMG/M metagenome (GOLD analysis project Ga0302274, IMG submission 198755) | Peat permafrost microbial communities from Stordalen Mire near Abisko, Sweden - III_Bog_N2_1 | ecosystem: Environmental > Terrestrial > Soil > Wetlands > Peat | place: Sweden: Abisko...
CTCAAACAGTCCGACATGGCCGGCGACGCCTCGCTCGACCGCGCCATCGCCGACACCACCGTCCGGCAGTTCGATTTCCAGATCGCCCAGCTCAATCCCTTTGACGAGGGCCACGCCGACCGCGTCGCCGCCCTCAACGCCGAGAAGCTCAACTACCGCCTGGTCGAATGCCAGAAACGCGCGGAGAAGTATCCCACCGACCTCGCCATCAAGTTCGAGCTTGGCCAGATGTATTTCCACGCCGGCAAGATCGGCGAGGCCATTGCCGAGTTCCAGAAGGCCCAGGGCAACCCCCACAAGCGGCTCCCGGCCATGAGTTATCTCGCGCAATGCTTTGCCAAGCGCAAGATGTACGACCTCGCGGCCAAGACCCTTCAGAACGCCATCAAGGAAAAGCCCGGCTTCGACGACGAGAAAAAGGATCTAACCTACCAGCTCGGCTGCGTACTCGAAAGCATGGGCAAGAAGGACGAAGCCATCGAACAATTCAAGATTCTCTACGAATCGGACATCAGCTACAAAGACGTCGCCGCCAAGGTGGACGCCTATTACGCGGGGCAGTGAATGGAGTGCCGGCCGGTCTCACGTCAGAGTGTTGCGCCTACCCCTCCGGCCTAGGACTGGGAATGCGCGTGGCAGACATCATTTTCGAAGGAGACGAGGTGACGAGTCTCATCACTTTAATTTCCCATTCCGCACTCCGCACTCCGCATTTGAAAATGACCCCCAACCGCCGGCGGTAGCAGCCTGTCGGCTCCAATTAATTTCCCCGCCCCGGAACCAGAATGAGCGGACTCACATCCGCTGCTACGGATCGCGGTTACCAGCCTACCCCAACGGGGTAATATCACTCGGCCCAGGTTTGCGTGACCCACGCTACCCTGGGTTGGCCATCCAAATTGTTTTCTACCCTGACGGGGTTGCATCGTTTCGTTGCGGACCTGATAAAACCCCGTTGGGGTTGTGACGAATTATGACACATTACCCAGGGTAGGCTCGCCGACTCGCCAACCATGGGCTGAAGGATGAAATCCCGTTGGGATTTTGATCTGGCAAAATTCAGGTATTTCCCTCCCCAGGTTGAATCTTCTCCGGTGGCTATCCCTCGATCTTCTAGCCCAATTAGTCAAACCGGCATCGTTGGTCATCAGCCGCCGCCGACTCGCGGCGTGAACTGCGGAACAGGGAGCGCCAAGCCGGTCGGCGACTTGGTCGGTGGCGAAACCATCATATTCATTCCCTCCGAGAGTGAATGTAATAAGTCACTTCAAAGCCTGCAATGGCTACCAACAGAAATGCCGCCGCTCCGATGCCTTCTAGCTGTGACGCCTTCAGCATTGCGAGCGGTGGGACAGCGCACCTCCTGCTGGTATGTTGAGAAGTAAATTGACCAAATGTCCACATTTGATATACATGTTTTTTATCTAATTATGAAAACAGATTTTGGAAAACTTCTGTACTCGGGCTTGGGCTTGTTGTTATTGATCGCTCCACTCCATGCACAACCTATCATCACCAGTCAGCCGGTCAGTCAGGCGGTGATTTTGGGCGGCAACGCCACCTTCAGCGTGATGGTCACCGGTGTTGGCCCGTTGAACTTCCAATGGCAGTTTAACGGCACCAACCTGCCGAACATCATCAGTACCGTAGCGGGTAATGGAACCCAAGGGTTTTCTGGTGATGGTGGGCCGGCAACTAATGCCGAATTGAATAATCCTCGCGACATGGTTATAGATGCAAACGGCAACCTGTTTATCGCGGACAACGCTGCCAGTCGTATCCGTAAGGTGGACACAAATGGCATTATCACGACGGTGGCAGGTAACGGCAACCAAAACTATCTTGGCGACGGCGGCGCGGCCACCAATGCCTGCTTAGCCCCAAACGATTTGACTGTGGATTCGACCGGCAATCTTATCATTGCGGACATTGACTTTTCCCGCATCCGTAAAATTGATACTAATGGTATCATCACGACGGTGGCAGGCAATGGCACAGCAAATTCATTTGGCAATTATTCCGGCGACGGAAGTGCGGCGACAAATGCCAGATTGAACGGACCTACCGGTGTGGTCTTGGACAGTTCCGGCAATTTGTATATTGCAGATTCTAACAACCATCGCGTCCGCAAAGTGAACACAAATGGCATCATCACGACGGTGGCGGGCAATGGCTCATTTAGTTATTCCGGCGATGGCGGTGCGGCCACCAACGCAAGTTTCGGAATTCCTTCCGGCGTGGCAATGGACACGTATGGCAACCTATTCATTGCCGATGTGGCCTACAATATAATCCGTAAAGTAGGCACGAATGGTGTTGTCACAACGGTCGCCGGAAATGGGTCGGGTGCTTATTCCGGCGACGGTGGACCTGCCACCAATGCCAGTCTGAGTGGTATTTACAGCGTGGCGGTGGATGGTTATGGCAATATTTTCATTCCTGATTATGGCAACAATCGCATTCGCAAAGTGGACAAGCTTGGTATCATCACGACGCTCGCGGGCGACGGCGAACAAGGACCTTTCGGCGATGGCGGCATTGCTACGCTTGCTCAGTTTAACCAACCAGTCAGCGTGCGTTTGGATTCGTACGGTAATTTATTAATCGCAGACAGGTTCAACCACCGCATTCGCAAAGTACTAAATAACCAAGGTCCCACTTTGCCACTTTTTCAGCCGACCATGGTAAACGCTGGCAACTACCAAGTGGTGATAACCAACGCTTCTGGCAGCGTCACGAGCAGCGTGGTGACATTGAATCTGCAATTGCCACCGCTCACGCCGTCGTTCACGGCCAGCAACGGCGTCGTTTCATTCAATTGGAGCGCGGTGTCCAACCAGATTTATCAACTACAATACGCCCCCACCCTCATGGCGCCCGTCTGGACAGATCTCGGCAGCCCCGTTACCGCCACCAGCAACACCGCAACCACCGCCGATGTGGTGGGCGCAGACAGTCAGCGTTTCTACCGCGTCCGACTCTGGCCGTGAATGATTCACTTTTGTCCGATTTGTAGGCCGGCTTTAGTTATGAAAGCATATTTTGGAAGACTTTTGGGCTTGGGCTTCGGCTGGTTGGTGCTGGTCGCTCCACTCCACCCACAACCCGTCATCACCAGCCAGCCGGTCAGTCAGGCGGTGATTTTGGGCGGCAACGCCACCTTCAACGTGATGGTCACCGGCGCCGGCCCGTAAAACTACTACCAATGGCGGCTCAACGGCACCCACCGCCGGCGGTAGCAGACTGACGTGAGTCGGCTCTAATTAATTTCCCCGCCCCGGAACCAGAATGAGCGGACTAATGTCCGCTGCTACGGATCGCGGTTACCAGCCTACCCCAACGGGGTAATATCACTCAGCCCAGGGTTGCGTGACCCACGCTACCCTGGGTTGGCCATCCAAAATGTTTTCAACCCTGACGGGGTTGCATTGAGAACGGTGATCACTGCGGTAATAGAAAAATGCCAAAATCCCCGGTGGGTGGCAAATTCGGTATTAAGCCGGAAACTCTCCCGTTTCAGCCCATCAAGGTCGCCGTTTTGTTTGGAAACGGCGGGCAGTGGTCAAATCCGCTTCTCGTCGCCGTCGAGCATGTCCACGAAGCACTGGATGTCGTCGCGGTGGCCGAGGCCGGCCTGCTCTTTGCGGAGTTTCAGGCGGGCGACGGCGCTGGGATCGTTCGCGAGCGGGCGGCTCAAGACATCCGCCCAGTGGGCGGCTTTCTCGGCGGGGGTGCGCTGGACGTTTTGCCGCACCCAGTCGCAGACCTGGCCGTCGGTCAGGGATTTTTTCACGACGGCGACGAATTGTTCATGCGTCACGCCGGCGGCCTTGAGCCAGAAGCCGTCAAAGGCTTTGCCGAGGTTTTCCTGGTAATCGGGATGCAACTGGCCGGCGAGGTGCAGGCGGATCTTGTCCACATAGCGCGGCAGGTAATGCCAGCCGTCCATGGTTTCGCGCGGGCTGCGGGGATAGATGGGGTCGCTCATAATATAATGCGGGGAATGGTTAAAGCGTTGAATCGGATTGTCAAATTTGAAATGCCGCGCATCTTCTCGGGGATGAAACGCATGAAATACGATTTTGACGTGGCGGTGATCGGCGGCGGGAGCGGCGGTTACGCGGCGGCGCGGTCGGCGGTGGCGGCCGGCCGGAAAACCGTGGTCATCGAGGGTGGCCGCGAGGTCGGGGGGCTGTGCATCCTGCGCGGTTGCATGCCGACGAAGGCGCTGCTCTATGCAGCCGAGGTGAAACACCTGGCCGAACACGCGGCGACGTGGGGCCTGCGCGCTGGAAAAGTTTCCTTCGACTTCACCCAAGTCATGGCGCGGAAAGCGGAGCAGATCAAAGATTTCGCCGGTTTCCGCGAGCAGCAGCTCAACGCGGGGAAGTTCAAATTCATCCGTGCCCAAGCGAGATTTCTGGATGCCCATACGGTGGCGCTCGCGAATTTAGCCGCCGCCGGCCCGCCCGCGCCCAAACCGGGCGGGAAACTGCTCACGGCCAAACATTTCATCATCGCCACCGGTTCCACAGTCTCACCGTCGCCGCTGCCGCAATTGGACGACGTCGGCTACCTCACCAGCGACGATGCGGTGGCGCTGAAACGTCTGCCGCGGTCGCTCATCATCCTCGGCGGCGGCGCGATCGCGTGCGAGTTCGCGCAAATCTTTGTGCGCTTCGGCGTGCAGGTCACGCTCATCCAGCGCAGCGAGCGGCTCTTGAAGGAATTTGACGCGGATGCGGGCGCGGTGGTGGCCACGGTGTTCCGGCGCGAAGGGATGCAGGTGTTCACCGGCACGCAACTGGTCGCCGCCGTGCGGCGCGGCAAGTTGAAAACCGTTTCGTTCCAGCACCAGGGCCAGCGGCAGACGGTGGCCGCGGAGGAAATCCTGTTCGCCCTTGGCCGCATGCCGAACACGGCGTCCTTGGGGTTGGAATACGCGGGCGTGACGACGAAGCACGGTCGGGTGGTGACGAACGACCGGATGCAGACCAGCACTCCGCACATCTTCGCGGCGGGCGATTGCACGGGGCCGCATGAGATCGTCCACATCGCCATTCAGCAGGGCGAGGCGGCGGTGCAGAATCTGGTCCACCCGCGGGAGCCGCGCCGGATGGATTACCGGCTGCTGCTCTCGGTGGTGTTCACCGACCCGCAGGTGGCCTGCGTGGGGCTGACGGAACAGGCCGCGACGGCGCGCGGCATCAAGTTCTTGGCCGCGAGTTATCCGTTCAATGATCACGGCAAGTCGCTGCTCATGGAGGCGAAGGATGGCTTTGTGAAGCTGCTGGCGAATCCCAAGACCGGTGAAATCATCGGCGGCGCCTGCGTCGGCCCGGCCGGCGGCGAGCTCATCCACGAGATCGTGACGGCGATGGCCAAGCGGATGACGGTGCACGAACTCGCGGCGGTGCCGCATTATCATCCGACGCTCGCGGAGATCTGGACCTACCCGGCGGAGGAACTGGCGGAAAAAATTAAATGCGTTTAGCCATCTACTGTTTCCATACCGCGGTGGGACGGCCGCCAAAGGTCGTGCCCCAGCCCGTGTTGCCCGGCAGGTAATAGACGGTCGTGTTAGTGGCACCGGCGAATATATTATTGCTCGTGTCGGGAGCATTGCCTTTGAAATAGATTTTCTTCAGGCTGGTGCAGTGAGCGAATGCAAAGTCTCCAATGCGTGTGACCTTGGCGGGAATGGTGAGGTTGGTCAAGCTGCTGCAAACAAAGAAAGCCCAGCTTTCGATGCGGGTGACGCTGTCGGGGATGGTGACACTGGTCAGGCTGCTACAGTCCGAAAATGCCTGGTCTAAAATTTCCGTGACACGATTGGGAATTGTGACGCTTTCCAGACTGGAGCATCCAGAAAACGCAAGATCCCCGATACTGGTCACGCTGTCGGGAATTTTCACACTCTCCAAGGTTTCACAATCAACAAATGCGCTGCCGATACATGTGACCGGGAAGCCATCGATGGTGTCGGGAATGATTACTGCGCCGCCGGAACCAGTGTATCCCAAAATATTGATCGAGCCGGCTTCGTTTTCATAAATGAATAGCGATCGAGCCGGAATCCGCGAGGAACTTACCACCCCAACCGATGACGCTGATCGCCGGTAGATCGAAGTATCTTCCCGCACCTCAATCTCCAGTGGATTGCTCACCGCGCGAACTTCCGAAGCCACCCGGGGATCCTCCGCGGATGGTTCATGGCGTGCCCGGACCGCGAACCGGATCCGGTGGGTGCCGGGAAGAATTTTCAACGGGGTGCCTCCGGCATCAATCCCCACAGCTTCTGTTCGCCATGGGTGCCCCACACTAACCGGCATTTGAATTTCTGGAAACTGATTGTTGCTTCCCTCTATTGGCAAGTTGAAGACGTTAGTGAGTTCGGGACCGGCGTACCACACGCCGTCCACTTCCAATTCCCCGGATCTTTGGTCGCTCGCGACCGCAAAGCGGTTGCTGCTGCGGTTAAGCATGGAGAGGTTCAAGGCGAAATCGTGTCCGAGTTTTGCCACATCACCACCGTCACCATATTGTAGGCGTACCATAATGCCATTCGTCTCAGCCCCCCAGTATAGGTTGGGTGTTTCCAGCGTGGAACCCTGCGCGGCCGCCAATCGCTTTAATGCTTCAAGCACTTCGGGACTCGCCGGCAGCGCGCCAATGTCGAGGTCATCTGTGTCCCACTGCGTTATCCAAGTCAGCCCCTTTTTTACAGCTCCGCCCCGGTTGCTTAAGAAAAGAATCAACTCTTCATCCTTTTTCAGAAAAAAAATGCCCCACTGGATTACATCCACTGCAAGTGCCGAGCCGGGTGCAGCGTGACCTTTGATTGCCTCCTCAACTTTTATATCTCCAAACTGATGTATCGCCGTTCCGAACGAAAATCCTCCCCGCACGTCTTCCGTAACCTTGCCGACCACCACCATTTCGCTTCGGGAAAGATAATAATCAAGCGTCGGGTCATCCAATTCCGCCGGGGCTGGGTCAAGTCCGTCAGGATTCATGCCGGTTTGACGCCTTTGCCTGGCTGTCTGGCCCGGTTTGAAATTGGTTCGCCATTCGCGAATATCCGCCACCTTGCCCGCTGCCCGGTTCATGAAGACCAATTCCATGGGGCCCACGGCTCTGACCTGCGCTGGCGGACCGATATAAGTGGGAGTGACCAGCCAGCTATCGCCATAAGGCTCGGCTTTCACCGTCCAGTTTTCTAGCGCACGCGGGCCCGCACCCAAACCCATCACTAGCTTCACGTAATCTTGCGCCTCCTGCGCCGTCTGAACATTGGAATATTCCCATAGTGCGGCCGTGAGCTTTGGGCAGTGCATGTAGGTGATATTGTTGCTTTGCGGCCCATCACCAACCCATTTCATTTCTCTGCGATCTAACAGGTCCCCACGCTCCCCCGTAACCAAACCGGCCGTCGAATACGTTTGATCTCCAATCGTATAATTGATTTCCCTAATGGTCCAGGTTGGCACAAATTTACGCATCAGGGCTTTGAGCTGGTCTTCGCCGGAATTGTGAGTTTCGGCGGCCACCAGCCTCTTTAATGATGCCAGCAACGCCGGGGTTGCTCGCATCGCTCCGAATTGAACATCCCGCACTTTCCAAATCGGCTTCCAATCGGTTTGTCCGCGCTCTTGATTCGTCCAAAGAAATAGCACGATTTCGCCATCCGGGTAGACCACATTCGGGCCCGGCCAGCCCCGGTCGTCACCGACTAATAGGGTGGCTGTTTGCGGATCGCCTTTGATCGTGGAATCCACCCTGAATTGTTCCGGGAAGTTGTATCGCCCATTGTCAGACAGTATCTCCCCAACGACCACCAAGTCGGATTGCCCCAGGTAGGAACGCAGGGCATCATCATCCGGCCGGACTCCTGCTGCTGAAGGTGAATCGTATTGCGCTGACACCACGGCGGGCAACAGTACCGAACATAGCAAACCGGCTAACTTCAAAGCTTGCCGAGGGTTCATGTCAACAGTTTGTCGGCCAAACTCGATTCCAAAGCAAGCGAATTTGATGATGGAAAAAATGCCGTGCCACCCTGCGCATTATCACCCGACCCTCGCGGAGATCTGGACCTACCCTGCGGAGGAACTGGCGGAACGGATTCGGCCGGTCGAATGATCGCAACCACTCCGCAAAGGAGATGTGTGATTTAATTCCGGCGGCGGAGCCTGATCAGCGTACCAAGTCCACCGAGGGCGGTCAACGCGAGCGCAGAAGGTTCCGGCGCTGCGTCCGGTGTCCAGGTTTGGCCGGGCAGGAGTGCCGGCCCCGTCACCTGACCGCCCGCGCCGGTCTGGACGGTGGCGCCGGAAAGCAGCATATCCTGAAAACTCGCACCGCCGTTGTCCGTAAGGGTGACCGACGTCAGGGTTTTGCCGGCATCCAGGCCAAAATCAAACCACTGGCGGTCGATCACATAGTTACCATCCGGATTTTGATACACATTCTGGGTGGTGGTGCCGTTAATCGTCGTGGTGTAACCGGATCCCGGATTGTTAAAATCGCGGATGTCCTGGTTGCCAAACAGGTTAAACGTCAGCAAGCTGCTGTCGCTGAAATTAAAACTGATCGAGGCATAACTGCCATTGCCGGCATCTTGTCCCCACCAAGTGTTGATTAGCGAGTAAAATCCGTAGGCGTTGGCAACATTCAGCGGAACTGTGAGCGTGGCACCGTCTCCGCCGCCCGCGTAGTATCCGTTCCAGACCTCATTATTCCCGCCGTCTTGTATGAAAGGCACATGCCCGAGATAGGTGGGAGCGCCGGCTGGAAAGCCGGTGGCGGCGCCGCTGGCTCCCAGACTGAAATTGCCGTAGGGAATCAGGTCAACGGTTTGAAAATCCTGCGCCGATGCCAGTTGAGCGAAGGCGAGCAGCATGGTCAGGGTAAGGCCGCTGAAGAGTTTGATTGATTTTGTGCTTATCATTTCCATTTGTTCCTGGCTTTTTTTTGATGGTTAAAATTTACTCTGGATTGTTTCAGCATCGGTTTCGAAACCGCCCCGCCGGCGAGCTTACTTCGACGGATTTTGATAAGAGTGAAGGATTAACTTAATCTTTTTGATTGAGGTGGGCGGACCTTCGCCGCGTTTCCATCCGCCGCTGGCGGAAATCTTGACTTACGCGGCGAAGAAACTGACGGAGCGGATTAAGCTACGGTAAGCGGCGCGGCGGCGGCGGGAACTTCGGCCAGCAGAGCGTGAATGACTTCGGCGGCGGTGTAGGAATCACAGCCCGGGGCGAGGAACTGAGCGACATTTGCGACATCATTGCCCGCGGTGACGAGCGGCTGGCCGGCTGGCTGGCCATTTTCCACCTGCGGCAGGCCGATGGTCGCGACGAGGCCGTTGCAGACGCATTCGCGGCCGACGGTTTCCTCCAGCGTGCCGCCTTTGCGGATAAAATCTTCCACCGGCTCGGCCGGGCAGCGGTAACCGGTCGCGCCATCGGGCTTGCGATAGGCGTGGCGCAGGAAACCGAGGTCGCAGTTCCGTTCACGCGCCGGGCTGGATTCGTCATCGGACAAGGTGCCGGGTAATTGCACGACTTTGAAGGGAAACCCCGTGGGCGAGGCGAGCGGATCCGTATACACGCGCAGCCGGCCGACGCGGCTGAGCTGGAACACCTGCTGTTTCAAGTCGGGGCGGATGCCGGATTCCTCGCAGAAAGCAAAGGCGGTGCCGACCTGGATGCCCGCCGCGCCGAGCTGCCGGGCGGCCGCGAGCCGGCCCGCGCCGCCGTAAGAACCGGCGAGCCAGAAAGGCAGGCCGAGTTCACGAATTTTGTCCAGATCCACGATGTCGCGCGGGCCATAGACGGGTTCGCCTTCGGCATTCAGTTGCAGCACGCCGCGGGGCGGGGCGTTGTGGCCCCCGGCGGTTTCGCCTTCGACGATGAAGCCATCCACTTGGCCGCTGGACTTGCGCGCGAGGGTCATCGCCAGCGTGGCCGAGGCGACGATGCCGAGAAAACGCGGCCGTGTAAGCTGCGGGGCGCGACCGCCGCAAAATTCGCCGGGGTTGAATGTGGCGTATAATTCCTCGCCCGGCCGGCCGCCTTCAACGTCGATTTTCAATTGCACGGTTTCTCCGCGGGCGAGCTGATCCAGGATGCCGGGAATGGCGCGCGGAATGCCCGCGCCCATTAGCACATAATCCACGCCGGCCAGCATCGCGCCGAACAGGGAAGGCAGCGTGGGGAACTGGATCTTTTCCAGGAAATTGATACCCACCGGCGCGGCGTGACCGGCCTTGGCGAGAAACACCTCCACGAAATTCGCCGCCACGGTCAGCGCCACATAATCCGGCCCCGGTGCCAGGCCAGGCAGCGGGGTGAGCTTGAAGGGCGCGGCGGCGGCTTTGCCCTCGGCGATGAAATAGTCGGAGAGAATTTTATCCGCGATGCCGGACACGGGGAAATGCGCGAGCGCATGGCGCATCTGGCCGTCGGCATCACCGGTTTGCAGGCGGCGGACGAGAATCGTGGCCAGCGCGGTGCCGGAAACCACGCCCAGCTGACCGGCGCACGAAACGGCGCGGGCCAGCCGCCAGTCGGAGACGCCGGCACCCATGCCGCCCTGGATGATTTGTGGATGTGACATGATAATACGGCCGATCAACAGCGCCCGGGCAACGGACGGAGGCGGTTGCGAACAGGATTGGCCAGACAGCGGAACTCGAAGCAGCACTGAGCAGGTATTCCAGCGGAAACAATCGCATTCACACGTTAGTTGCCCCTGACGCGAATGGCAAGCGTTCGTTTCGCGGCGGCATCGGCTCAACCGCCGGGCGCAAGAAGTATTGGCGCGACGTCGGCCGGTGTGAAACCGTGGAGCAGGATGGTTTTGTGCCGCGCGGTGTGGCCGCGCAGCAGTTCCACCCGGCCGCGCGAACAGTCCAAGGTTTCCGCGAGCAGTTTTAACAGGGCTTCGTTGGCGGCGGCCTCCACGGGGGGCGCGGTTACTTTAATCTTCAGTTCGTCACCGAGCGCCGGGCCGATTTCGTTCTTGGCGGCGCGCGGCTGAAGCTTCACAGCCAGCAAAGTGCCGCCGGACGTTTCGCGGAGGAAGGTCGCCAGCGGCACGGGCAGGGTCCGGGAGATATTACTTGTCGTCCGGGTTCACGAACTTGAACACCAGCGCCGCCAGGGCGCCGCCAGCAAGATCGCCCATGAGGTAAAGCCAGAGGTTGGCGGTTTTCTCGAGGTGCATCACGGTGATGCCGGTCGCGACGGCGGGATTGAAGGCGCCACCGGAAACACCGCCGAGCGCGAAGGCCATCACCATGACGGTAAAGCCGATGGCGAGGCCGTAGTTGGAGTTGCCCGCCGTGGCCTTGGCCGTGGCGACGTTCAGCACCACATAGGCGAGCGCAAATGTGCCGACCAGTTCGGCGACGAACGCGGGGCCGATCTTCAGCTCGGCCGGCGTGAGTGTGGGTTGACCCTTCAGATAAAGCGCCAGGGCCGCGGCCGCGAACGCGCCGACGATTTGCGCGATCCAATAGGCGGGCACGTCCACTGCCGGACAGCGGCCGCGCAGCCAGACGGCGAGCGTGACGGCGGGATTGTAATGGCCGCCGGAAACGTGGCCGCCGGCATAGACCATGATCATCAGTGCCGAACCGATGGCCAGCGGCGCCAGCGCGCCCGCGCCGGGATCAATGACCGTCATGCCCACGGTAAAGACAAGAAAGAACGTGCCGATGAATTCAACCAGGTATTTTTTCATAGAATGATTTGCCTCAAATGCGCCTAGGAAATTAGTCGAGCCGGAGCCGGTTTGCGAGTCAAAAAATCCACCAGCGACAGGTCCGCCGCGGCCGGCGATTTTTGCCCGCGTGCGCGGCTAAACCGCGAGTTTAGCCAATGCCAAGCAGTTCCACTTCAAAGATGAGCGTGGCGTTCGGCGGGATCGCGCCGGGATAACCATCGCGGCCGTAGGCAAGTTCCGGCGGGATGGTCAGCTTCACCTTGTCGCCGATTTTCATGGTGGCCACGCCCAGGTCCCAGCCGGCGATGACCTGGCCCGCGCCCAGCACGAACGCGAACGGATCGTCGCGGTCCACCGAGCTGTCGAACTTTTTGCCGTCCAGGAAGGTGCCGGTGTAATGGACCGTCACCGTGTCGCCCTTTTTCGCGGCGGAACCGTTGCCAGCGGCGAGCTTCTCGATCTTCAATTCAGGTTTTGCCATGCCGGATTTTCGTTATGAATTTGCTCCGCGTCAATCAAGGTTTGACTCAAAACTTGAAAATATAGGGTGCTTAGGCGATTTTAAGCCGTTTTGATGCCTTTTATAAAATCTCCGAATACTGGCAAATTGAAGCTGCCATCAGTTTGTTTTGCCCCACTTTGATATGATTCTGCCTCCAGCTGGTTTCTTTGCCCGGCGTTCAAAATTCCGGACCGCGGTTTTCTTGGCTGGCTTGGCGATTTTCCTGATCGCCAACGCCTACGCCGGCGTCAATGTGCTGACGTGGCACAACGACAATTTCCGCACCGGGCAGAACACAAATGAAACGGTTCTCACGCCGGCTAACGTGAACACCAACGCCTTTGGTTTGTTGTTCAGTTATCCGGTGGACGGCCAGGTTTATGCGCAACCGTTGTATGTTTCGGGCCTGACAATTCCCGGGCTGGGCACGCTTAATGTGGTTTTCGTCGCCACGCAGCACGACAGTGTTTATGCCTTCGACGCCGACGGCACCAACGGCTTGATCTGGCAGGTCAGCCTGGGAACTCCGGCGACCACCCCCAACAATGATTTTGGTAATCGCTACGGGCCTTACCACGACATTGACCCGGAGGTGGGCATCACCAGCACGCCGGTGATTGATCGGGCGTCAGGCACGATTTACGTGGATGCTTTTACGCATGAGGGCAGTTCCTATTTTCACCGCATTCACGCACTGAACATCGCCAACGGCGTCGAAATGCCTTTCAGTCCGGTGCTGGTAACGGCTTCCGTGCCGGGCAATGGCGTGGACAGCCTCAACGGCGTGGTAACCTTCAATCCGATGCAGGAACTTCAACGGCCGGCACTCACCTTGGCAGGCGGAAAATTGTATGTGGCTAGTGCGGGCTATGCAGATACCGATCCGTATCACGGCTGGGTGATCGGTTTCAATGCGGCGAATCTGGTGCAGTTGACCAACTATGTTTTCAACACCACGCCCAACAGCACCGTTGCCGCCTATGGCGTCAACGCCGGCGAAGGCGGCATTTGGATGAGCGGCAGCGGCCTGGGTGTGGATGCACAAACTAATCTTTTCGCCGTCATCGGCAATGGCAGTTTCAACATCAACACCGCCGGCATCACCGAATATGGCGACAGCGCCGTGCGCCTGGCCACCACGAACGGACTTACCGCCGCCGATTATTTCACGCCTTACAATCAGGCCACGCTGGCCACCAACGACACGGACTTCGGCTCCGGCGGGCCGCTGCTGTTGCCGGATTCCGTCGGCAGCGTCGCGCACCCGCACTTGCTGGTGGCCTGCGGGAAGGAAGGTACCATTTATCTCCTCGACCGGGACAACCTGGGCCACTTCAACCCAAGTGGGGACTCGCAGATCGTGCAGTCGCTGCCGGCGATTATCGGTGGCACCTGGAGTTCACCGGCATATTTCAACCAGCGCGTTTATTTTGCCGGATCGGGAGACGCGTTGAAATTTTTCGCGGTGAGCAACGGCTTGCTTTCCCTTTCGCCCGTGACGCAGTCGACGAACACCTTTGCGTGGCCCGGCGCCACGGCGGCGATTTCCGCCAACGGCACCAACCAAGCCATCGCCTGGGCGCTCGATGTGTCCGGCGCTGAAAACGGTGGCAGCGCCGTGCTGCACGCCTATAACGCCTACAATCTGGCAAGTGAACTTTACAACAGTGGTCAGGCCGGCACCCGCGACGTTCCCAATGTCGCCGTGAAATTCACCATCCCGACGGTCGCCAGCGGCAAGGTATATGTCGGGGCCACCAAGCAACTCGCCGTTTACGGCAACGGTTCCTTTCTGGCGCCGCCGGCCTTCAGCCCCGCCGGCGGTTATTTTACCAACTCCATTTCCGTCACCGTCACCGCCGCCACACTGGGTGCTACGATTTATTACACCCTCGACAACTCGACGCCCGGAACCAATTCGCCGGTTTACAGCGGACCGCTGACGCTGACCAACACCGCTTTGCTTCAGGTAAAAGTTTACAAAATTGGCTTTGTGCCGGGGCAAGTCGTCAGCGCCTTGTTCATCAACGCCGCGTCCACCAATTTTGCCGCCGGATTCGCGCGTCAGGAATTTTATCCGGGCGCGCTGCGGACGGATTTGGAAAATCCTGCCTACCCCGGGCAACCATCGTTTGTGAATTATCTTTCCGCCTTCGAAACCCCGAGCGGGCAGGGAACCAGTTATGCCGAACGTGTCAGCGGCTATTTTATTCCGCCGGTCACCACGAACTATGTCTTCTTTGTTTGCTCGGACGATGATTCGGATTTGTTTTTGAGCACCGATGCCACGATTGCCAACAAACATCTCATCGCGCAGGAAACGGTCTGGTCCAACCGCCGCGAATGGACCAGCAGCGCCGGCGGTAGCCCGGTGACCTCCAAACGCTCCGACCAGTTTGCCGGTACAACCTGGCCGGGCGGCAACCTCATTCATCTCCAAGCCGGCGTGACTTACTACCTCGAAGCCGACCATCATCAAGGCGGTGGTGGCGATGATTTTGCGACGACCTGCAAATATGCCACCGCTCCGGATCCAACGAACGGCACCGCCCCGGCGCTGACCGGCGCAAACCTTGGCGTCATGGCTTTCAATAACACCTTCATCACCGTTACGGCTCCGCCGCAGAATGCCGTCGGCATCCAAAATTCAACTGCGTCTTTTGGTGTCAGTGCCGCTTCCGGCTATCTCGGTGAGGCTTCCGCTGCGGGGCCGGCAATTCTCTGCCAGTGGCAGTCCGCACCGTCCGGCTCGCTCGACTTCACCAACCTTCCCGGCGCGAATAGTTTTACCTACACCACGCCGCCTTTGACGTTGGCGCAAAACGGCGAGCAGTTTCGCCTGACGCTCACCACCGCCGGCTTTGTCACCAACACGCCGTCCACCACGCTGACCGTGGTTCCCGACACCCATACCCCGGTGCCGGTGGCGGTCGCTGCCGTCAGCCCGGATGCGCACACGGTTGTCGTCCAATTTTCCGAGGCGCTGGACCCCGCCAGCGCCCAAACCGCGGCAAACTATTTTTTCACTCCCGGCATTCTGGTCGCCACATCCGCCGCGCTCGACGCCGGCGGCTCCAACGTGACTTTGACCTTCGGTTCGCCGTTGCCGCCGGGAATCAACCTCACGCTGTCCATCGCCGGGGTTAAAAATATTTTTGGCAACGCCGTCTTGCCCGGCACCGCCATCAGTTTTTCGTTCGGTCTGTCCGGCCTGCTCAATTATCCAGCAACCTTGCTGGCGGACAGCCCGCTGGCTTACTGGCGTTTGAATGAGACGAGCGGGACGGTCGCCTACGATGCCGCCGGCGCGTTCAACGGCACTTACGCTTCCGGCGCTACGCAAGGCGTGGCCGGCCCGCGTCCGCCGGCGTTCACCGGATTTGAAACCACCAATACCGGCACGGAATTTTACAACACCACGGCGAATTCGTATGTGACGGTACCGGCGTTGAACTTGCGCACCAATACCGTGACGATTCTTGCGTGGCTTTATCCCGTCGGCAGCCAGGTGGATTATTCCGGGCTGCTGATGACGCGCGCCGGCAGCACGCAGGCAGGCCTGGGTTATACCACGGCCAATCAAATCGGTTATACTTGGAATGGCAATACCACGTGGTCATTTCAATCCGGCTTGGTGCCGCCGCAAAATCAGTGGTCGCTTGTGGCGATGGTCGTTTCACCGGCGCAGGCCAGTCTTTATTTAATCAATTCCAACAGCCTGCAATCCGCCACCAACGCCATCGCCCACCAAAGCGAAATTTGGGATGGCACTGCGCAGATCGGTAACGACGCCTCCGGCAGCAACGGTGCACGCACCTTCAACGGCGTGATGGATGAAATAGCCGTGTTCAACAAATCGTTGCCGTTTTCCGCGCTAACCAATCTGTATCAGGCCGGCATCCAGGTCAGCTCCAGCATCACCAACGCCCCGGTGTTGCCGGTAAATCTTCAGTTCACCAGCATCACCACCGCCGCCGGACAGTTGATTCTCCAATGGAACGGTTCCGGCACGCTGGAGGAAGCCACCAATCTCTCCGGACCGTGGGTTGTGTCAACGAAGCAAGGCTCCCTGCAAAGCGCCTCGGATGCCGGCAATAAGTTCTATCGCCTGCTCCATTGATTTCGCTAAATGAAAAAGCGCGCAGCCAAGGCCGCGCGCCTTGCAATTCATTTCGATGATTACACGTTGTAGGTGCTGCTGCTGGTTGTGCCGCCGCGGCCGGTCCAGTTGGTGTGGAAAAATTTGCCGCGCGGCTGGTCCACGCGCTCGTAGGTGTGCGCGCCGAAATAGTCGCGCTGGGCCTGAAGCAAATTCGCCGGCAGTACGGCGCTGCGGTACTGGTCGAAGAACGATAGCGCGGTGCTGAAGGCGGGGACGGGAATGCCCTTTTTCGCCGCCGTCGCGACGATGTTCCGCCAGCCCTTCTGCGACCGTTTGATTTCGCCGCGAAAATAATCATCCAGCAAGAGGTTGGTGAGTTTGGGATTGCTGTCGTAGGCTTCCTTGATCTTGCCCAGAAAGCGCGAGCGGATGATGCAGCCGCCGCGCCACATCAGGGCGATTTCGCCATAATTGAGTTTCCAGCCGTATTCCTTCGCCGCCGCACGCATTAGCATGTAGCCCTGCGCGTAGCTGACTATCTTCGAGGCGTAGAGCGCGCTCATGATGTCGCCGATGAACGCCTTTTTCTTTTCCGGATTGGCGGCGATGCTCGTCAGCGTGGGGCGCGGGCCTTTCAATTTGCGCGCGGCTTTCACGCGCTCGTCCTTCAGCGCTGAAACGCAGCGGGCATAAACCGCCTCAGCCATGAGCGTGATGGGAATGCCGAGATCCTGCGAATTGATGACCGTCCACTTGCCCGTGCCCTTTTGGCCGGCGGTGTCGAGAATCTTGTCCACCAGCGGCGAACCGTCGGTGTCCTTGAACGCCAGGATATCGCGGCTGATTTCAATCAGGTAGCTGTCCAGTTCACCCTGGTTCCATTCGGCGAGCACATTGTGCATCTCGCCGGCACTCAGGCCGAGGCCGAGCTTCATGATCTGGTAGGCTTCCCCGATGAGCTGCATGTCGCCATATTCAATGCCGTTGTGGACCATCTTCACATAATGGCCCGCGCCGCCTTCGCCCACCCAGTCGCAGCAAGGTGCGCCGTCCACCTGTGCGGCGACGGACTGGAAAATGTTCTTCACCTGCGGCCACGCGGCTGGTGACCCGCCGGGCATGATGCTGGGGCCGTGACGCGCGCCTTCTTCGCCGCCGCTCACGCCGGTGCCGACGAAAAGCAGGCCCTTGGACTCGACGTATTTTACGCGGCGGTTGGTGTCATCGAACAGCGAGTTGCCGCCGTCGATGATGATGTCGCCGGGTTCGAGCAGCGGCAGCAGCTGTTCGATGAACTCGTCCACGGCGGCGCCGGCCTTGACGAGCATCATCACGCGGCGCGGCTTTTTTAATAACGAAACCATCTCTGCCAGCGAATGGGCGCCGATGACCTTGGTGCCTTTGGCCTCGTTCGCCAGAAAATGGTCCACCTTCTCGACCGTGCGGTTGAAAGCCACCACGGTGAACCCGTGGTCGTTCATGTTGAGAATCAGGTTCTGGCCCATGACGGCCAGCCCGATCAGGGCGATGTCAGCTTGTGGTTCCATAGTTTTTATTCAGCCAATCCTTTCCCGAACGATACAAAAGGCCGCCGGCTGCGCCAGCAGTTTTTGTCGAAATTATCTGCCGGACTCAGGCATGGTTGCCGAGCTGCAGCCGCGCATCGGATTCCAGCAACGCCTTGAGGCCCGGCCAGTTCGCGGTGTTCATGTCGTTGAACGCGTTCAGATACACAGCGACGATCTCGTGCGGATATTTGCCCAGCAGGATTTCCACGGCTGCCTTCAATTTGGCTTCGTCCACCCCCGCCGGCAAATCCTCCACCACGCCGTTTTCATTCGGAATCTCCAGCGCGTTCAGGAAATCCACCAGCATCGCGGCGTGTTTCTTCACCAGCCACGCGCGGATGAAAGCGCCCGCGGCCGTGTCCAGGTTGGGCTTGGTCAGCGCGGAGAGCATCGCGGTGTGGCGCGCATCGCGTGGCTGGCGTTCGAGAAACACCGGGCGCACGTGCTTCGCCTCGGCGACCGCAGCCAGTGCGGCTCGGTAAGCCGGCTTGTCCGATTCAAAGATGAAGGACAAAATGTCTTTCGCCAGTGCGGGCGACATGAAACCGAGGAGTTCGTGGGAGGTGAGCATGAAAAAAATTTCAATGGATTGGTTGGCAGGCGGGTGGGTGGGGTTTGTTTCTCAGACTACGGTCGTTACGGAAATTTTATGCTTCTTGGCGAGTTCTTCGCAGGCGGCGCGTTCGAGCAGGAGCGACTTGCCGGATTCCAGCGCAAGCACGGAAATTTTTGCCGCCGCGCAGGTCTCAAAAGTTTTCGCGCCGAGACAAGGGATGTCGAACCGCATGTCGTGTTCCGGCTTGGCAACCTTCACGGCCACCGCCCCGCCATCCTGGCCCGCCAGTTCGCCGCCCCGCGTGAGGCAGGCGTCGGTGCCCTCAAAGCCCTCCAAGGCCAGCACCGTGCCGTTTTTGACGACCACCAACTGCCCGATCTCCAACCGCGAAACCTCCCGGGCGATGCGGTAGCCAAACTCGACCTCCGCCCTCTGCGCCGGGGAAACTTTCGGCCCCAGCTCAAAGCCGGTCTGCGGCATCAGCGGCGCGAGCCACGGCGTCGCCGCGATGAGTTCCACGCCGTCTTTTTTTAGCTCGTCGGCAATGGCACCAAAGATGGTGTGGGCATTCTTTTCCTTCAGGCGCATCAGCACGCCCAGCGCGCGGAGGTCGGGACGCAGATCGAACAGATTCTTGGGCGCGACCTGCCCGGCCATGACGCATTGCTTCACGCCGCGGTCGGTGAAGGTGCCAATCATCTTGTTCAACTGGCCGACCTTGAGCCAGACGATGTCGTCCACCAGCGCGGCTAGCGCGGGGTCCGTCTCACCCTCGACGGCGGTGCAGACGATGCGGCGGACACCGGCGGCCCGGGCAAGGCGCGCGAATTCCAGCGGCAGCGAACGGCTGCCGGCGATCAGGCCAATGGCTTCGGGCGCAAGATTCATGCGATTTGGGCGGCCAGTTTAACCGTTTGACGGCAGGAATCCAGCCGCGAATGGCTGTCCACTTTCTGAACGCAAGTGTCCACTAACTGGCGCGGCGGCGGACCGATCCTTCGTTATCCCCTGATATCCACTTGGCAAGGAGGATGCTTTGCCTGCGTTGATGTCAAACCTCGAACACATTTACATGAAAATGGCCCCGGCGCTCGAGCCAGCGACTCTGGCGGCCATGCACCATGATGCGCCGCAGCCCGACACCCAGCGGCAAGTTGGCCGCGATGTGGCTCACGAGCTGAACAACGTCTTTACCATCATCCGCGGCTATGCCGACCGGATGCTGATCAAGCATGGGGAAAACCCGTCGCTGCGACCGGACCTGCTGCTGATCGTCGAGAACATCAAGCGCGCCGAATCTCTGGTGCGGCATTCCACCTATCCGCGGTCGCGTCCACTGAACGCCGCCCCCGTCGCAGCCCACCCGGCGGCGTGATTAAACCTTCCGCGCGGAACCTTCATATGACCGTGGCTTCCTCCGGGTAACCGGAGATATCTGCCCGCGACCAAGGTGACTTCAGTTAAAAAACTTGTTATCGGAATTCAAATACCCGAATCGGGCGATGTTTTTTTCGATGGTCTTATTATGCCTTTGTAATTACGTTCCGGCCCGCGAGCGATATCCGCGGGTGGTTTGAAACGGTCAGCACCTTTGCGGTAAAACTTATATATCCGGTTATTATTTCCGGTTACGAGCACCCGTTGCGGGATTATGCCTTTGACTAGTCTTCCTCCCTCCCCCTGCCCGGCTTCGGATCGCCAAATAAACCACCAAAGATGACCGAAAATTGCTTTGTAGAAACCATTTAATTTCTGGTGCGTCTGTGAGGGGATGAACGAAAAAGTGGCGAAGAAAGCAACGGTGGAACGAGTGGCCGAACTGGCGATGAAGCTGGGCGGGAAGCATCTGGCCGATTATGGTTCGACACGGAGCCGGCATGATTTCACGCAACGGCAGTTGATGGCCTGCCTGATCCTGCGGGCATATTTGAAGACCACCTATCGTGGGGTGTTGGAGTTGCTATCGGTCAGCCCGAACTTGCGGGCAGCGTTGGGGATGCCGGACAAGCTGCCGCACTACACGACGCTCCAGAAGTTCAGCGCCCGCAGTCAGGTACTGGCCATTGCCGATGCGATGATCCGGACGATTGGCCGGGCGGCGGGCGCGCCGAAGTTTGCGCAGACCGCGGCGGCGATGGATGCCACGGGGATGGAGACGACGACCGCCAGTGCGCATTTTCAGAGCCGGAGCGGGCGTCAACGGCGCAAGTGGGTGAAGGTGTCCACCCTTGTGTTGTGCGGGAGTTTGCTGCCGCTGAGTCTGGTATTGGATTGGGGGCCGGGCAACGACAAGCGCCAGGCCAAGGAGTTGATGACCAAGGCTAGTGCCGCGACATTGCCGGCAAAGTTGTATGCGGACGCGGGCTATGATGCCGAGTGGGTGCATGACCAGTGCCGGTTGGACTGGGGCGCGGAAAGTGTGATCAAACCAGCCAAACAACGGGCGGATGGAACCCGCAGTGGATTTTGGCGAAGCCGGATGAGCGAGAAATATTTGGCCCGGAAAGGTTATGGTTCACGGTGGGCGGTGGAATCCTTTTTCAGCGGGCTGAAACGGACGATGGGTTCGAACCTGACCTTCCGCAAACCCAGCCAACTACTGGCCGAAGCCGCCTTCAAGGTGCTGGCTTACACCCTCCGGCGTTAGCCGAACCAATACAGTCACGGATGTTTTCAACAGAGCATAATCAATTTATATTTCCAATCTCCCTCGGCGACTGGACCTGATTCCGCTGGAATCAATCCCAGTTTGCGCGCAAACGATGTCGAATCGCCGGCGACTTGACTCAAATACTCAGCGACCGGGTCTGAAACCCAGGCGACCGTAATCGAATCGCGGCCAACCAGACCCGATCGCCAGGGAATCGACATTGATCTCGGCGCGACCGATACCGAACCGCAGACGACATTGGTAATATAAATGGCTTATTGATAATGTCAGAAAGCGATTAATCCTGAATTTTAAGCGAAAAAAACGTGAAAAAACCGATGTTTGAATAGGTGGAAACGGAGGCAACGGAGATTTTAATCTGTTTTGTTAACTCCTTTCGCTCGGTTTGCTCCTGTTCAAAATCCCGCAGGCGACAGCCGGGCGGATGTGCGCTATTCTCTTTTCAGCATTATAAAAAAGGGATTCAATTATGAAAAACCATGCGTCAACAAGTGTCATCGTTGTCATTGGCGCCGGCTCAATTGGCCAGGCAATTGCGCGGCGGGTGAGCGCCGGCAAACACATCGTGCTCGCGGATTTGCGCCAGGAAAATGCCGAGGCGGCGGCAACAGTTTTGAGCGATGCCGGTTTTGACGTCAGTACCACGAAAGTGGATGTGTCATCGCGGGCTTCGGTTCAGGCGCTGGTGGAGACCGCCCAAACCTTCGGCGAAATTTCCGGGGTCATTCATGCCGCGGGTGTTTCCCCTTCCCAAGCGCCGCCGGAAACCATCCTGAAAGTGGATCTCTACGGAACGGCTTTGGTGCTGGAAGAATTTGGCAAGGTCATCGCCCGTGGCGGTGCGGGCGTGGTGATCGCGTCCATGTCCGGGCATCGCCTGCCAGCCCTTACGGCTGAACAGAACGCAGCCCTCGCCACGACGCCGGTGGAAGCGCTGCTCGCGCTCCCGATGCTTCAGCCCGATCAGGTAAAAGACTCGCTGCACGCGTATCAGCTTTCCAAGCGCGGCAACTCGTTGCGGGTGATGGCCGAGGCGGTTCATTGGGGCAAACGCGGGGCGCGAATTAATACGATCAGCCCGGGCATCATCATCACCCCGCTCGCGAACGATGAATTGAAAGGGCCGCGCGGCGCGGGCTACCGGCGCATGATGGAATTATGCGCGGCCGGACGAGCCGGAACTCCTGACGAAGTGGGAGCTGTGGGCGCGCTTCTGATGGGTGCGGACGGCGCGTTTATCACCGGCAGCGACTTCCTCATGGATGGCGGAGTCACGGCGGCGTATTGGTTCGGCGAACTAGCGCCAAAATAAAGGTCTGAGCCGCACTGGCTACCGAAAGAACCGGCGTACCCCAAGCAGCGCGTCACAATCACATCGGCACCCAAGAAAAACCTGGCGTTTCACCTCTTAAAAAAATGCCTTGCAAATTGGTGGAACCGGAGGAAAATCCAGCTAGAGATCCACTCTGGTCGTGGCCCGAAAACCGAAGTGGAAACCCAGCCCGGGAATGTCAGACGGCCGGCGGGTTGCCCAGTCCCTAAAACCGCAAGTCAGATGAGGTAATCATGAAAACAAACCTGTCCCGCAGCGTCGGCCTGCCTTTTTTTGCAGTAATTTCCTGTGTCGTGGCTATTTTGCTGGCCGGTCCGCCCGACGCGCGCGCGGGGCTGACCTTCACGCTGGATATATATGAGCTCAACCAAGGTTCGGGTTTTGTTTTTTACACCCCGATGGTCACGAACTCAATACTGCCCGCCGCGCCGTTGGGCAGTTACTTTATCAGCTCGCCGCAATGGCCGACCAACGGGGCCACCCGCGGGTTTCAGATGACCACCAACGGCCTGAGCGACATTAACACCGCGGATCATGAAAACAACTATCCGGATGCGGCAACCACCTTGCAGCAGATCACCAACGGCAACTGGACGATTCTGTTTACGAACGCCACCACGACCAACTTTTACACCTTCAAGGTCAGCATCCCCGTCAGCGCCACCACCAACCTGTTGCGCAACACGATTATCAACTTTCCGGCGGATGGTTCGGTCATTCTCACCAACCAGACCAACTTCACCTGGCAGGGCCCCACGAACTGGGACTCTAGCGGCGGCCTGCAAACTTACAACATCAATGGTTATTACCAGGCCGCCGGCCTGACGGCGGGGCAAACCAATTGGGTCGTGGACACGTCCCTGCCGGCGCAAACGAATTATACTTTCCATCTGGGTTTTATCACGAACTATCCGACGCCGGTATTTGTGGCGACCACGCCCATCAACACCAACACCCTCTTGCCCATAGCGTGCGGGTGGGCTTCCAGCAACATTCTGGAAAGCGCTTCGACCGTGGGCTACGCGGTCGTCCCGGCTTACGGCACTCCCTATCAGGGTCACACCTGCCTGGCGCACTACACGTTTGAGGACAATAACCTGTACGTCCATGATTTTTCCGGCAACGGCAACGACATGAGCTATGCCTGGTTCTCCGTGCCGCCGACCATTGTGACCAATGACGCTGCGGCCGGAATATATTCGGGTGGTTTGGGCGGCTCTGGCTGGTTCACGCCGCCGGACAGCCTGCGGAATTTGTTCGCGGGCAGCTTCTCGGTTTCCTTGTGGCTCCAGACGACCAATCTCCACGGTTATAACAGCGACAGCCTGTATTCCGCTGCCGGCATCGTGTCCGATCTGGGCGACGACTACAATGAGTCCGCCATGCCGATGGGGCAGACGGGCAGCAAGCTGGCCTTTTACACCGGGGGCACCATGCAGAATATTCTCCGTTCGCAGGCGAACATCAACACCGGCCAGTATGTCCACCTAGTGACCACGCGCGACCAGCAGACGGGGGAGAAACGGATTTATGTCAACGGTGTCCTGGACTCCGCCCTCCATGCTGTCACCGATCCGTTGGCCAGTTCCAGCAACGGGGATTTGACCATTGGCTACAACAACGGCCAGGTGTTCGCTGGCGTGGTGGACGAAATCGAGTTTTATTCCGGCGTCCTTTCCAGCAACGACGTGGTCTTTCTCCACAGCCATCCCGGCACAAACGTGACGGACACGCTGGAACTCGCCGTGCCGTTGGCGCGGTTCGATTTTGAAATCACGAATTCACCCTGGACCGACAGTTCCGGCCACAACAATAATGCGAGCTACACGAGTGTCGACGGTAACCCCAACCCTAATCTGGACACATATTCCACCAACGCCGCCGTCGGCACATATGCCCGGCAGTTTTTTGGCGATACCTCCATCTACTTTGCATCCGGCAATGCGCCCTTCGTCAACCTTTCAAATGCATTGTCCGGCAATTTCACGGTGACCGCCTGGATCAACACCACAAACAATGTTGGAAGCGACAATGATGCCGCCTACTTTGACGAGCCCATTCTGTTCACTTACGCCAGCACCAACTACATTGCGCCACTGGCCATCACAGGCACCAAAGCGGCGTTCTCCATCACCGACCACACCAGCACCTACACGACACTCCATTCCACGAACACGGTCAATGACGGCAAGTATCATTTCCTCGCCGTCACCCGTAACCGGGCCACGGGACTGATGAGCATGTACGTGGACGGCCAACTGGATTCCGCCATGACCGGCCCCACCGACACCGTTTATACGACTTCTTATATTTACCTCGGCGGCGGTTATTTTGGCAACTACGCCGGCTTGCTGGATGATGTGCGGATTTATGCCAGCGAATTGCCGGCTGGCTCCGTTAATACGCTGTATGGCAATTCGCCTTACTCGTTGGGAGGTGCGGTCAATGCTCCCCAACTGGTCTGGACCACGAGCGGGGATGTGCCGTGGTTCGTTGAAACCACAAACACCTATGACGGCGTGGCGGCCGCACAAAGCGGCGTGCTCAGCGACAACACCAAATACTCGTCCATACAAACCACCGTCACCGGCCCCGGCATACTGACGTTCTGGTGGAATGCCATATACAACGACAGCTTCGACCTCGAGTTCGACATTGACGGCGGTTACGGCATCTTCACCGATTACGATGATTTCACCGGCAATGAATGGACCCAGGACACTTACCCAATTCCTGCCGGCGTTCATACCCTGAGTTGGTTTGCCTACAATGCGGGTTCCACCAACGATGTCGGCTGGCTGGATCAAGTGGTGTTCACCCCGTTGTCCGGCGTGACCGTATTGAATCCAAAAAAAGCCGGGGCAAACTTTCAGTTCTCCTTCCTGACGCAATCCGGCTTTAACCATGCTGTCGAATATAGCACTAACTTGGTTTCCGGGGTTTGGCAGACCTATTCTTCCATTGGCGGCGACGGAACGGTGCAAAGCGTTCAGATCCCCGTTGCCGTTTTCGGCGGCGCCAAACAGGGTTTCGTCCGCGTCACCACGCAGTGAGCCGAGCAATAATCCGAAACAAGCCAAACGAAAATGAACTTAAATCACTTGATCCGGAGCATTTGTGTATTGTCCGCCCTACTGGTGTGCCTGATGTCTATGGCACCCGTCCAAGCGCAAACATTCACTCTCGACACACCGCTGCTGACCGCGCGCTGGGGGCAAGCAGCGACCTTCCTGACCAACGGGCTGCTTCTCATCGGCGGCGGCAGAATCGCCAACGATTATGTCAACAATGTTTTTGGCAACACCAACGATTGCGAACTCTACAATCCCACTACGGGCAGTTCCACGCTGACCGGTCCCATGAACGATTCCCACGCCTACGGCGCGGCAAAGATGCTGACCAACGGTCAGGTGCTCACCGTCGGTGGCGAGAACAACGGCCAATACACGATTGCGGGCGCGGAGTTGTATAATGCCGGCAGTGGCACCTGGACGGCCACCGGCCCGTTGCAACAGGAGCGCGAGGCGTTCGCGTCGGCCATGCTACCTGACGGACGGGTACTGGTGGCCGGGGGATTTGACAACGGTTCTCTCCAAGACCTGGCCAGCGTGGAAATTTACTCCCCGAACACGGGGATTTGGACCAATGCCGCTGCGATGATTTATTCAGCGGATTCAGGAACGGCGACGCTGCTGCCCAATGGCAAAGTGCTGGTGGCCGGCGGCAGTTACAACAGCAGTGCTGTGACCAACGCGATCTTGTATAATCCGGCGAACAACACTTGGACAAACACCGGGCCGCTGAATATGGCGCGTGCCGGCCACGTCGCCACCCTCCTGCCCAATGGCCAGGTGCTCGTGGTCGGCGGTGGCGACAACAGCGCGGAGGTTTACAATCCAGCCACTGGCACTTGGACGCAGGCTGCCCCGATGAACGAATCGCGTTGGAAACCGTCGGCGACACTTTTTCCGAACGGGCAGGTGCTGGTGCTCGGAGGGTATCCCGGCCAGACGAGCGCTGAACTGTATAACCCGACCAACAATACCTGGACTTACACCAGCCCTTTGAATGTCGGGCGTATTGACCATACGGCCACTCTCGTGTCCTATGGGCAGGTGGTGGTTGCCGGGGGCGATTCCAGCGATTACAACGGTCCGCCCCTGGCCGACGTGGAGACGTTTAATCAATCCGCTGTTTACGGTCCTTACAGTTATGCACTCAATACCACCAATCTGGCGTGGAATACCAGTGGCGACACGACCTGGCTGGCGGAAACAACCAATACCTACGATGGTGTGGCGGCGGCCCAATGCGGCAGCGTCACCAACTCCCAAACCTCGACTCTGACGCTCACCGTCACCGGTCCGGGAACACTGACCTTTTACTGGTCCAGCATCGCAAACGACCCCAACCATGGTTTTTATTGCGAGTTCGACGTGGACGGCAACTATTCAAACAGCATTGCGGGTGATACCGCTTGGTATCAGGACGGCCCTTACGCCATTGGTTCCGGCCAGCACACTTTGACTTGGACCGCTTACGCCAACGGCGATTCGGATCCCACCCAGGCGGCCTTTGTGGATCAGGTGAGCTTCAGCCAGCCCGCAATCTCGCCGATACCCGGAACGTGGACGGTGACCGGAGCATTGACCAACGCCATCTCCCTGCATACGGCGACCTTGCTGGCGAATGGCAAGGTGCTCGTGGCCGGGGGAGCCGACAACAGCGGCAATGTGTTCGCCACCGCTCAACTTTATAATCCCACCAATGGAACCTGGACCGGCACCAACGCGATGAACAAGGCCCGCTATGCCCACACTGCGACCTTGCTCCCCAATGGAAAAGTGCTGGTCGCGGGTGGCACCACAAATCAATACGACTCCACCACTGCCAGCCTGGTGCCAACGGCGGAATTGTTCAACCCGACGAACTCCACCTGGACCACCACCGGGTCGCTGAATTTCCTCCGCTTTTTCCATACGGCCACGTTGCTGGCGAACGGCAAGGTGCTGGTCACGGGCGGCATGAATGCCGACATCTACCCCCCCACCATTCTGAACAGTTCGGAATTATACGATCCGGCCACGGGGTTATGGACCACCACAGGCCCCTTGCATGAGGCGCGCTATAATCATACCGCAACCCTGCTGCCCAGTGGCAAGGTGCTTGTCGTCGGTGGTCAGGTAACCAACACGTTTCTCGTCACCGCCTCCGCCGAGCTCTATGACCCGGTCGCCGGAACTTGGACGGCCACCGGCTCGATGCCCGAACCGCTCGCCAACCACACGGCCACCTTGCTCCCCAACGGGCAGGTGCTGGTGGCGGGTGGGGATATTGACATTGGCTCCATCGGTGGCATCAGCCTCGTTCCAGTTCCATACGCGTATCTTTACAGTCCGGGCACCGGTCTTTGGGCGACGTCCACCGCGATGCATTTTGTGCATGATTACCACACGGCCACCTTGCTGAACGATGGAATAGTGCTCATCGCTGGCGGGGGCAGTAATTTCGGTTCCACCACCAACTGCGCCGAACTCTACCAGCCGTCATCCCAGACGTGGACGGCGGCCGCCACAATGAACACGCCCCGGCAGCATCACACGGCCACCTTGCTGCCCAACGGACGAGTTTTGGCGGCCGGCGGCTCGGGCAACACCGGCTTGCTGGCCAGTGCCGAACTGTATAATTCAATTGCCGCGACGTTAATCCGGATCATCAATCCAACCCGGCTGTCGGGCGGCGCGTTTCAATTTGGATTCACCAATATGCCGGGTGCCGGTTTCACGGCGCTGACCACCACCAACGTGTCGTTATCCTTGAGCAACTGGAGCGTGATCGGCGGCGTAACGGAAATCTCACCCGGCGTGTTCCAATTCACCGACCCACAGGCGACGAATGGCCCGCGCCATTTCTATCGCGTCCGCTCACCCTAGTTTGGTCCAAGCCTTCAATTGGGTTTCTTCCGATAGATAAACCACCAGAACCAGAGCGTGCCCAACGCACCGCAGATGGCGGCACCGATGAAGTTGGCCGATGGGCTCAGGCTCCACAGCCCGGCACCGAGAAAGGAACCGGTCGTCACCGTGCAGTCGCGGATGAGATAATACGCGCCGTACGTCCGGGCGCGGAGTTCCGGCGTGGCTTCGCCGATGATCAACGCCTTGCGCGCCGGCTCGCCGAATTCCTTCAGGCCGCGCACGATAAACGCCAGCGCCAGCCACCGGAAATCGTGCGCGAAGAGCAACGTCACCGGAAACAGCGTGAAGAAGCCGAACGTTACGAGCACGAACGGGCGGCGGCCGTATTTGTCCGCCAGATGCGCCACGGGAATGTAGCAGAGCATCGCGGTGACCATCTCGAAGGTGACGAGATAGCCGAATTGCTGCGCCGTGACGCCGCCGTGGTCCATCGCCCACAAAATGATAAACGCATAGGGAATCCGCTCGCAAAAGCGGATGAGGATGTCGCTAACGAGCAATTCGCGCAGCGCGGGGGTGAAGGTTTTGACGACGCCGACGAATGAAATGGCCGTTTCGTTTGAAGTATTATTTTGCCCGGAAGATTTTCCTTCCGGCTCGAACATGAACCATTGAAACGCCAGCGTCAGCAGGCTCATCACGATGCAGAGCGCGAGCGCATAGCGCACGCCGTCCGTCCAGCCGTAGCGGGTGAGCAGCCAGCCGCCGAGCAGCGGGCCGAGCATCATCGGCACGCGGCGGATCATGGATTGCACGCCGACGCCCATCGTGTGGCGATTGCTTTTCAGCGACGAGGCGATGACGGAAAGCGTCGCCGGCAGCGACAACGCGCTCCAGGCGAGAAATAGAAACGAGCCGAGCAAGAGGGCCAGCCAGCTATGCCAGAACAGAACCAGCAGATAGCCGGCGATGGAAATGAGGCTGAAGAGCAGCAACGATTTTCTTTGGCCCCAATGATCCGTCAGCCAACCACCGGGATAGGCGTACACTGCGCCGAGCAAAGTCTGCAACGCGTCGAACAGGCCGATGATGAGCACCGTGCCGCCGAGCGTTTCGATGTATTTGGGGGCGAAGCCAAGCCAGAGTTTCTCGCCCGTGCCGGCCAGCACGAGGGCGACCAGCAGCAGCGAGGTGTTCCGCCGCAGCGCGAGAAATTCGGAGAATTTGTTCCATCCCTTCACCCCTTCAGCTTATCCGCCCGCGCAGGCAAAAGGGAGTCCGCAAAATTTTCGAGGGATGACAATTGCAGTCCAGTTTGCTAGAGTGCCGGCCGATGAGTGCAGCCACCAACCCGACCCTTGTAGGCATTTTAATGGGCAGCGATTCCGACTGGCCCACCATGAAAGCCGCCGCGGATGCGCTGGCGGAATTCGGCATCGGCTCCGAAGCCAAAGTCATCTCCGCCCACCGCGATCCGCACGGGCTTGAAGAATACGCTTCCACCGCGATCCCGCGCGGACTGAAGGTCATCATCGCCGGCGCGGGTGGCGCGGCGCATCTGCCTGGCGTCACGGCGGCGTTCACGACGTTACCGGTCATCGGCGTGCCGATTCTGGGCAAGGCGTTTGACGGCTTAGACTCGCTGCTGGCAATTGTCCAGATGCCGCCAGGTGTGCCGGTGGCGACGATGGCAGTCGATGGCGGCCGAAACGCAGGCATTCTGGCCACGCAAATCCTCGCCGTCGGCGACGCTCGCCTGCAGGAGGAGTTGAAGAAGTTCAAAGTGCGCCTTATAGAGGAATCGCGCGCCAAGAACCAGACGCTGGCGCTAAAATAATTTTTATTGTTATGCAACGACTCATTGAAGGCGTACACAAGTTCCGCACCGACGCATTCGGCAATTACCGGAAGCTGTTCCGCAAGCTGTCGCAGGAAGGGCAAAATCCGCACACACTGTTCATTACCTGCTCGGATTCGCGGGTGCTGGCGGAACTCATCACCCAAAGCAAGCCGGGCGACCTGTTCGTCGTCAAAAACGTCGGCAATATCGTGCCGCCGGCCAACGTGCGCGGCGACACCAACTCCACCGCCGCCGCCATCGAATTCGCCGTGGAGACGCTACGCGTCAGCGACATCGTCATCTGCGGCCATTCGCAATGCGGCGCGATCACGGCGATGCTCAGCAAGGAACCAGTGAGCAAAACCTTGCCCCATTTGCGCGACTGGCTCAGCCTCGCGGCACCGGTGCTGGAGACAATAAAAAAGGATTACACGCATCTTCAAGGAACGAGCGAACGCGAAACCGCCGCCGCCGAGGAAAACGTTTTGTTCGGCCTCGACAACCTGCACAGTTACTCCTGCGTGCAGGAACGTTTGATGGACGGTTCATTGCGGCTGCACGGCTGGTTTTTCAAGATCGCCACGGCCGAGTTGTTCGCCTACGACCCGGCGACGCGGCAGTTCCTGCCGCTAGTCGCCGAGAAATGACCGCGTTCCATTTTTTGGCATTCGTTTTGTTTGACCCGTTTACTTATTGGAGTGACTCTTTACTGTAGTCAGGGCTGTTTCCCGCCGATACTGTAAGTTGCGGGTCATTTTTAAGCCTGCGAATCGTGAAACCTGGCTCCACCATTCAATCCATTGCCATCTTCTGTTTGACAGCCGTCGTTTTGACCGGCTGCAACCAAAAGCCGACGGAATCGAAGGATACTTCAATTACCAATAATCCGCCGTCCGTAGTCATCGCCGGATCCCCGACCAGCAATTCGGCATATGCGGCGGCCGCGGCAAACCTCCCGCCGCTGCGAACGATTCTCTCCTTGAAACAGGCGCCGACGGCCGAGGGAAACACGCGGGTGCGAATCCAGGGAACGGTGCTGGATGAGCAGCCCGGTGAATTCATCGTGGTCTATGACGGCACGGGAACCGTGTTTGCCGAAACGCATCAAACCACCCTGCCGTCGGTCAAGGAACTGGTTGACCTGTCGGGCCGCCCCGTTTCGGATGGTTATTCCGTCAGTCTGAAGGATACGGTGGCCAGTTCATTGACCGCCGGCAGTTCCTCGAACAGCGAAACCGCGGCACCGGCACTCAAACCCGCCCAACTACCGCTGCTGACGAAAATCTGGGAAATCCGCGATCTTTCAACCGAAAAGGCGGCGTGGAAATATCCCGTCCAGTTGCGCGCGGTCGTGACCGTCAATGCCCACCACAAAAACTTTTTTTGTGCACAGGATGATTCGGCCGGCATCACCGTCTGGATGCCTGATAATCCAACCAATTTGTTTCCGGGCGACGTGGTGGACATTGAAGGCTTCAGCGATCCCGGCGGATATTCGCCGATCGTGCTTGGCACCAACGTGACCGTGGTGGGTAAGACGTCCCTGCCCGAGGCGCGTCCGGAAACCTTGTACCAGCTCGCGACCGGCCAGGATGACAGCCAGTGGATCGAGGTGCGCGGGGTGGTGCGTTCCGTGTCATATCCCAACACTAACTGTTTTGCTCGGCTCCTGCTAAACGACTCCAGCGGCATGATGTTTGTCAATGTGCCGACGGCAGAGGCACCGGTCAATTTGCTCGACGCTATCGTGCGCATCCGGGGCGCGTGCGGCTCGTTGGCAAACGATCAACGCCAATCCACCGGATTTGAGATGTGGGCCTCGGGTTTGGACGCAGTGCATGTGGAGGAACTGGGCGCGACGGACCCCTTGAGCCGGCCGGCACAAACCATCGCCAGCCTGGGCCAGTTTCATCCGCGCCAGACGTTGCAGCACCGGATCAACCTCGCCGGCGTGGTGACTTATGCGGAGGCCGACTTTTTCTTCATCCAGGACGCGGTCACCGGGGTGCGGGTGGAGGCGCCGGTGAACGAAGCGTTGAAGCCGGGTGACTATGTGATGGCCTCCGGTTATCCCGGGTTGGGAAATTACGGTTATCTGTTGAGCGATGCGATTTTCAAAGTCATCAGCCATCGACCGATACCGGCGCCGCGATCCATTCCGGTCGAATCGCCGCTCAATCCGCAGCTCCACGACCTCTGGGTTCAGATCAA
>Ga0302274_10000758_pt1 | contig 32420 bp, 25 predicted proteins | sample III_Bog_N2_1_FD_198755 | JGI IMG/M metagenome (GOLD analysis project Ga0302274, IMG submission 198755) | Peat permafrost microbial communities from Stordalen Mire near Abisko, Sweden - III_Bog_N2_1 | ecosystem: Environmental > Terrestrial > Soil > Wetlands > Peat | place: Sweden: Abisko...
TTGACCTGCAACTCCGCGTTGACGGTCTGCAATTCCTCGTTCATGGATTGCATTTCCTCCTTCGAGGTCGTGAGTTCCTCGTTGGTGGATTGCATTTCCTCATTGGTGGATTGCAATTCCTCGTTGGTGGATTGCAATTCCTCGTTGGCGGAACGGAGTTCCTCCTGCGAAGTCTGCATCTCTTCGTGCGTGGCCCGCGACTCGCCGCGAACTTGCAACAGTTCCTGCTCCAATTCCGCCACGCGCGGGCTGCGGGCGTCCGGCTTCGTGGATTGGCCGGTCGCCTTGGTCGCCACCGACGCGGCCACGTCGGTGAAAACAATCATCATCAACCCCTGTAATGGCCCGGATTCATCCAGCCGCCGGACGGTCACATCCACGCACTGCGTGCCGCCGTTCGTTCCGACTTTGAGTCCGTGCAGGGTCACGCCTTCTTTTTTCCGGAGCGCTTCTTTGAAGGCGTTCGCCAGTTCATAACGCAACCCTTCGCGGGCCATGGCAAAAATATTCCAGTTGGCCTTGCCGGCGGCGGGTTCCAGATATTTGCCGGTCCGCCCGCTGACGTAGAAAATATCGCCCGTGTCATTGGTGAGCACGGCCGGCGGGGCGTAGCTTTGCAGCACCAACTGATCCGCCAAAGCCTGGAGACTGGCCGGCGGGCTGGTCGCCGGCCGCGCGTCGGCAATGACCGGCGGGCCGGCGGTAAAGGCCGAGGGAAAAACAATCTGCTCCGGTCGCAGTATGGATTCCGTCCGCCGGAAGAGCCGCGATTTGGCATTTAACGGGGCGAACAGATGGGTGAAATCCCCCACCGTTTCCGCGCTGCCTTGAAACAAAATGCCGCCGGGAGTGAGGCTGTAGTGAAACAGCGGGATCAGTTTCTTCTGCACCTCGGTGGTCAGATAGATGAGCAGGTTGCGGCAGCTCAAAATATCCAGCTTGGTGAACGGCGGGTCCATGATGAGGTTCTGCGGGGCAAAGATCACCATCTCGCGGATCTCTTTGCGCACCCGGTAGCCATGTTCTTCCCGGGTGAAGAATCGTTTCAGCCGGGCTTCTGAAATATCGGCGGCGATGTTGGCGGAAAAGTTGCCCGACCGGGCTTTTTCAATCGCATCCCGGTCCAGGTCGGTGGCGAAGATTTGAATCGAAAATTTCCCCCGGGGCTTGACCTCTTCCAGCGCCTCTTTGAACACGATGGCCAGGGAATAAGCTTCCTCCCCCGTGGAGCAGCCGGGCACCCAAGCGCGCAGCGTCGTGCCGGGTGGGCGGCTCGCGAGCAACGCCGGAATGGCCTCGGCGGACAACTGCTCCCAAGCGGCGGGGTCGCGGAAAAAGTTAGTCACCCCGATCAGCAACTCTTTGAACAGCAGATCCAGCTCCTGCGTGTTCTCCTGCAGGTAGCGGACATAAGCCGTCATCTTTTTGATCTCGTGAATGCCCATGCGGCGCTCGATCCGGCGGTAAAGCGTGTTCCGTTTGTAAAAAGAGAAGTCGTTGCCCGTGTGGGCGCGCAACAGAATGACCACCTTCTCCAAGGCGCCCTGCACCTTGTCTTCCAGCAACTCTTCGGTCCGGGCGATGAGCGGGGTGCGCTCCAGATAGGCGAGAATTTTCCCCGGCAACTCTTCCGCCCGGGCCACGATGTCGGCCAGCCCGGCGTCAATCGCGCTGCGCGGCATGGAGTCGAATTTGGCCGTCGCCGGCTCCTGTACCAGCACCACACCCGCATTTTCCTTGATGGCGCGCAGACCCATGGTGCCGTCCGAGCCCATGCCGGAAAGAATCACGCCCACGCTGTGCTCCTGCTGGTCCTGCGCCAGCGAGCGCAGGAAAAAATCAATCGGCAGCCGCATCCCGCGCGGCGCGGTCGGCTTGAGCAGGTGCAGCACGCCGTGCAGGATGGACATGTCCTTGTTCGGCGGAATTACATAGACGCAGTCCGGCCGCACCGGGGTGCGGTCCTTCACTTGGATCACCTTCATGCCCGTGGCCCGCTGGAGCAGTTCGGACATGATGCCTTTGCGCGTCGGGTCGAGGTGCTGAACAATCACAAACGCCATGCCGCTGCCGGTCGGCACTCGCCCCAGGAACTGATCCAAGGCTTCCAGCCCCCCGGCGGAGGCCCCGATGCCGACGATCGGGAATGTGGCCTTCCCGCTTATTTCTTTGGCGGGAGTTTTGGGTGGGCGGCCCGGTGACGCTTTCTTTTTCATGCGCTTGGATTTTCCTCGCTTCAGTATGACAGCTTTATTTCCTACTGCCTAGAGCGTTTGAAAAAATACTGTAGCCGTTCGGAGCGAGGATTTTTGGGTTTTGGCGAGGCTTTGGCTAAGGAGCAGGTTCAAAGCAACCCTGTGACTGAGCCGAAACGAAGCCTAAACCCAAAAAGACCGCCCTCTTCCTTCAGTCAAGCCGGACGGCTACAGTATTTTTGAAAATGCTCTAGCGTGGAGAGACTATATTTGCCCAGACTTGGCAATCATTTATTTTTGGCGGTCAGTCGGCCATGCTTCGGTTGCTGGCGGTCCAAACCAAGGCGATTTATCTGGTTGATTTATTTGGTGGCAAGGGGCCAGCCTTTCCCGCGCACTCATTTCAATTCACCGCCGTGATTTTTACCGTGACGGTCATCTTGCGCTCGCGCGTGCCATGGTAATTGCCGCTGATGGGCGGCACGTCCGAGTAATCCCGGCCGTGGCCGATTTTCACATACGTTTCACCGATCTGGCGGTTGTGCGTGGGATCCAATCCGCGCCAGCCATGGCCGGGGATGAACACTTCCACCCACGCGTGCGTCGCGCTCGCTTTTTCTGTGGCCAGATAGCCGCTGACATAGCGCGCGGGAATTTTTAGCGCCCGGCACAGTCCGATCAGCAGATGGGCAAAATCCTGGCATACCCCGCGTCGATCTTTTATCACTTCGGCCATGTGCGTGTGAACATGGGTGGAATAGGCTTCATATTTCAAGAAACCAAAGACGAATTCCATCAACGCCAGCACGGCCAGCCAGGCGTCATCCTGTCCGTGGGCGGCGTCCAAGGCCAGCTTCCAGGCTTCCGGCGAAAGTCCCACAAACCGGCTGGCTTGCAAATAATCGTGCCAGCTTTCAAGGTTCGTCGCCGTCTGAATGGCCGCCAGGGAGCACAGTTTCTCCGTCACCGGTAAGGCTGCGGGCGGATGCGTGTTGACCCGGGATTGGGCCTCGATCAAGAGGGATTTGTGCGGTTCGATGATTTCAAACCGACTGATCCGGTTGGAAAACAAATCATGGGTATGCGTGAGCCGCGACGCCGGGAGCACCTTGAGAATAAACGATTCCACCGTCTGCTCCGGAATCGGCATCGGCTGCAGGCAGATGTTATTGATACTGTCCCGCACCGGCGATTCGTATTCGTAGCGGGTGCTGTGAAATATTTCCCACTTCATATATTTGCATTCAAACGGTGCGCGCTTCCCGCGGGTTTTCCCGCCGCGCAATTCCCACTTCCGGGCAGCCTGGCTTAGTTCAGGCGCACCGCTTGGTTGCCATCCAGGCGCCGGGATAAATCAATCGGGTCGCCCACGGAAACCTGCTGGGAATTAACCTGATACGCCCAGACTTGAAAACGGGACAAATAGGCCTCGCCGTAGATGGTTGCAAACGCGCCATCCACGGCGTCCGCGCCGTGGGCGAGTTTCACGCGGCCAATCCGCGGGACGTTGTAGCGCGCGTCAAACGTGAGCCATTCCTGGCCGAGATAGACTTCGCAGTAGGCGTGAAAATCCATCGGCGTGCCCGGATCCGTGTAGCCGATGTCCGGCAAATGTCCCGTCACATAGCGGGCGGGCAGGTTGAAAGCGCGGCACAGCGCTATGACCGCGTGCGCGAAATCGCGGCATACCCCATGGCGGCGAAAAATGACTTCTGAGGCGGAGAGGTCGGGACGACCCGAACCAAAGCGGTATTCAATATGGTTGTGAACCCAGTCGCAGATGGCTTGCACCCGGGGTAGGCCATGCTGAATCTGGCCGAAATTATTCCAGGCAAAATTCATCAGCTTGTCAGAATCGCAATAGCGGCTGGGCAGGGTGTAGCGTAACAATTCATGCGGCAGTTCCCCCACGGGCATCAGGTTTCCCTGGATGTTCCGGCTGTCGGGCTGGGAAGAAACCGCGACGAGGGCGTCATGCTTGACTTCATTGCGGCCCGGCATGAACGTCGAGCGATACAGCAGGTTGCCGTGACTGTCTTGAAATTCCGATGACGGCCGGCCAATGCCGAAAGTAAGTCGCTCCTGCATCACCCGGATCCGGCCTTCGGGACGGGGTTTGAGGACAAATAGCACCGGCGTCGGCACGGGCGTCTCGTAAGTGAGATGGCAGCCGACCCGGACGGCAATATTCAATTGAGGTGTGTTCATGCATCCGTAAGTGTCGTTTCATTTTCGCTGACCGATCTCAACCCGTTGAGCCCGGTCGAGCCCGGTCGAGCCCGGTCGAGCCCGGTCGAGCCCGGTCGAGCCCGGTCGAGCCCGGTCGAGCCCGGAAAAATATACCGACTCCGTCGCGGATGCCATGGGGTATAACCCGTACGGTCAGGTCATCGTTCGCTAAAAAAGACATGACCGCTATGGTTCCGATTGCCTGGCGTGCCTAGCCGATGTTTGCCAAGATCTGGCCATCAGCTATTTTTGGCCGGTGACCGACCATTCTTACGTTGATTGCCGGTCCAGACCAACGCGATCAACATGGGCGCGATCCGGTCCAGTGGTAGAATATAATCCACGTCGCCGGTCCGGATGGAAGTTTCCGGCATGCTGAAATTTTCCGATGTGGGCCGGTCTTGCGCGATGACCGTGCCGCCCTTGTCCTTGATGATTTGCACCCCAAACGAGCCATCGCCATCCCCGCCAGTGAGCACCACCGCAATGGCGTTTTTTCCATACATCTCCGCTACTGAAGCAAACAACGGCTCCGCGGACGGTCGGGCAAAATGAATCTTTTCCGCGTGCGCCGAAGACAACTCCAGCCGGTCGCCCTTGACCACAAACAGATGGTGGTTGGGCGGGGCGACAAAGACCTTGGCGGGAACAAGCGCATCTCCGGTGTGCGCCTCGGCCACGGGCAGATGCGTGCGGCATTTTAGAATCTCAGCCAGCAGACTTTTGTGATCGGGCGCCAGGTGCATCACGATGGCAATCGCCGCCGGAAAATCCGCCGGCAAATCGCCCAGTATGACGGACAGAGCCTTCAAACCGCCCGCTGACGCCGCCATGGCAATGACCGGGAACGAATGACGCACCGCCGCCACCGGGAATTCCAACCGCCCCCCTTGGGCCGGCTTGGCTAACCGGCGCGGCGATATATTTTTTACTATCATGGGCCTGAAAAATAAAACGTTTAGTTTGCCCGCGTGCCTGGGCGGCTAAATTTTCAGCAGTTTTAGCAATCCCTTGGCCGCTTCAGCGGAGGAGGCGGGATTTTGGCCCGTGATCAGCCTTCCGTCCGTTTGCACATGAATTCCCCAATCCGGCCCTTTGCTGTAATGGCCGCCCGATTTTTTCAATTCATCTTCCAGCAAAAACGGCACCACCTGGGTCAGCTTCACCGCCGCTTCCTCGGTGTCCGAGAAACCGGTCACTTTCTTGCCTTTGATTATCGAATCACCATTGGGCAATTTAACCTTGAGCAAGGCGCAGGGCGCATGGCAAACGAGGGCCATGGGTTTTCCCTGTTGCTGGAAGGCTTCGATCAAAGCGATGGAATTCGTATCCTCCACCAGATCCCACAGGGGGCCATGCCCGCCCGGATAGAATACCGCGTCAAAATCGTATGCCTTGACGTCACTTAATTTCAACGTCTGCGCCAATTTCTGTTGGAGCGGCTCGTCTTGGTCAAAACGGTGGGTGAAGGTGGTCTGGGCCGCGGCGAGTTGACTGCTGGGATCAATCGGCGGCTGTCCGCCTTTGGGGGAGGTTAGGGTGATCTCGGCGCCGGCATCCGCCAGTTCATAATACGGCGCCGCGAATTCCTCCACCCAGAAGCCGGTTTTCTTGCCGGTGTTACCCAATTCGCTATGCGAGGTAAGGACCATTAAGATTTTCATAATTATAGAGGCTGCTCTTTGGTTTTAAGCCATTAAGCTTGCCCATGGCCGGTCTGGTTTTCTAACCAGGCTCATTTCAAGCTCATTTCCCGACCATTTTGGCCACGATGAAAATGAGTACCGCTCCGCCCAAACCGCCACCGAAAAGCAGATAAATCAGCGAATAACCGGCTGCCGCAAACATCGGTGTGATCAAAAATGCCATCATAGGTATGGTCGGGTAAAAGTTTTGCTCAAGGCTTCGGCAGCATCGTTGAAAACTCAGCGTAGCAATAGCACCACCACGATGATGACGAGCAGGAGACCAACTCCGCCGCCGCCAATCCAGATCGCGCTACCAATAACCGGGGATAATAATAGAGTCATATGCTTGGGTTTCGTTTTAGATGGCAAAACATTTGCCTTCCATTTCTGACATGACGCTACGCGTTGCGCCGAAGCTTGGCTATGGGGTGTTACCCTATCTAAATGAAGCCCCCTCGTTGACTGCCCGGCATCTTCAATGCCTTCGGATGGTTCGTTTCTCCAGGGCCGGTTTCCGCCCGCGCTTAGAGCCTGTCTGAAAATTGCAAAGGGTGCTGTGGCTGGGAATTTTGGCTTTGGCCAAGGCGGCGAGGGCGGAGCCTCCCCGCAACGGGCTGTAACGACCGAGCCAACGCTGGACAAAGACAAAAAGCCCGCCGCCCGGAGGGTTTTTGCGGAAAAAGCCGTCTGGCTTCGTTACTCCTCAGTCGAAGACCCACCTAGGGTATTCTCCTTCGTCGCGTCTCGCCAGCCAGCCTTTTCCCAAAAAACAGCACCTTTTGGAATTTTAAGACAGGCTCTTAGGCTTCAACCAGCCGCCGTACCTCTTCCCCGGTCAGCGTTTCCCGTTCGAGCAGCGCTTGTTCGATTCTTTCCACCCCGATCCTGTGCTCTTTTAAAAGGTCGCCGGCTTTGGCAAGCGCCTCTTTTAATATCCGGTTGATCTCGGCTTCAGCAGCCGGCTGTTTCGGTTCGTAATACATCTCGGTGCCCATGCCCCACTCGCAAACCATGGCGGTGGTTATTTCTCTGGCGACGGACATATCGCCGGCGGCTCCATTGGTGATGGTATCGAAGCAAAGATTTTCGGCCGCCCGCCCGCCCATCAGCATGCAGAGCTGCTCCATCAGCAACTCTTTGCTCTGGATATGGGCATCTTCCTTCGGCAGCAGCATGTTGGATCCCAACGACTGATTGCGCGGCAGGATGCTGACTTGATAAAGCGGCGGCAACCGCTGGCAGGTGAAGTGGACCACCGCATGGCCCGCCTCATGCCTGGCAATGATCCGCCGCTCTTCCAGGTTTTCCACCATCGTGCGGCTGCGCCCATACATGACTTTGTCCCGGGCGTAAGTCAGTTCGGCCGGGGAAATTTCCGACCGCCCGCGGGTGACGGCCGTAATCGCGGCCTCGTTCAGAAGGTTGGCCAGGTCAGCCCCGGTCATGCCAAAGGTGGCAATGGCGAGCGCCCCCAATGATGCCTCGGGTGCCATGATGGGCTTGCCCTTGGCATGCACCTTTAGGATCGCCAGCCGGCCGTTCGTATCGGGCTTGGCCAGATAAATTTGCCGGTCGAAGCGTCCCGGGCGCAATAAGGCCGGATCCAAGTCTTCCACCCGATTGGTGGCCCCAATCACCACCACGCCGGTCTTATCCTTGAACCCATCCATCGCCACCAGCAGGGCATTGATGGTCTGCCGGCTTTCCTCATGCTGGCTGTCGTTGCGCTTTCCGCCAATCGCATCAATCTCATCAATGAATATGAGGGCTGGCCGGTTTCGCCTCGCCTTCTTGAACAGCTTGCGAACCCGTCGGGCACCCACCCCCGCATACAGCTCAACAAAGTCGCTTCCGCTCATGTTAAAAAAGCTGGCCTCGGCCTCGGCGGCGATGGCCTTGGCCAGCATCGTTTTTCCGGTGCCGGGCGCACCCACGAACAAAATGCCCCTCGGCAGCTTGCCGCCTAGCGCATGCAGCTTTCTGGCATTCTTGAGGAATTGAACCACCTCCACGGCCTCGGCTTTGGCCTCTTCTATCCCCGCCACGTCGGCCAGGCGAACATCCGGCTTATGGTAAACCCGGCTGCGGAAGCCTGTGGCGGCGCTGGATTGGACAAAAACCAGCAGGCAGACCAGGCCGATCAGGAATACTCCATAAGCTACAGTGGAGCCCACTGCCGAAATCGTGGTTCGGGCCGTGGAGGGATGAACGAACCCGACCTGCACGTTGGTCAGGGCCAGCATGGTGGCCATGTTGACCGAGTCAATGTACGCAGTCACGTTGACCGTCAGGTTGGTGTTTCGGTCGACCACTTCGCCTTTGACCTCAAACGTCTGGGGCTGCCCGGCGGGGGCAATGTAAAATGCTGCCCGGGGGTGCTGTTTCATCAGCTGGAGCAGATTTGAGATCCGGGTTTGCTCCATCGTGACCTGCACCGTTCTTGGCCCGATGGCCGGCTCCCACCGGCCGGAAAATGCCACCCACCCGACGGCCAGCAGCCAGATAATCAGCGCGCCCGTCACAGTTTGCTGAACCATGAATTTCCAGCGTGCCGTCAGCCGGCTTTTATAGAGCAGCAGGAATGTGGCGGCAAAAATGATTAAGGCTATGAAAAGCTCACACAACATATTGGCTTTTTAAGTTGGCCGGGCGGGCAATGGCACCTGCCAGCGCTTGACGCTGCGCCGGAATGAACCGGGCGGGACGGCTGCCAGCTCGGCCGATGTGTCCAACTGCGAATGGGGATGTTTTACGAATAGCTGAGGATACCGCGCCTCAATTCTGACCGCGACTAGGACATTCCTAGCCGGGACGTTCAAGGACGCTCGGGCATGAGCTTTTTGAACCGAAGGAGCAGCGCGAGCAGAACCGCCGGCCGGCTTGGGAAAGCGGGCAGGGCGGCAGCGGGCCAACCCGACGCGTTTAGTGAATTATTTTGAAAGGAACCACCAGATGACCCCGCCCAGCACCGCCAGACCCAACAGCATTTTCAAGACGAAGCCGCCAATTTTGACCGTCGCCAAGAGCACCAGTCCGCAAGCGGCCAGAATGGCCACCCAAACCAGCACCGAATCTGGGTTCGTCGGAATTTGTCCAATGAGCGCCATAATCAGAATTCAGCCATGTAGTTGCCCCACGGCGCACGTTCACCCGGTGGGGGGGTCCGTCGAAGCCATTGGTTTCCCACGGAACTACCGGCGTCGGTTCCAGTAGTAACCACCACCACCGCCGAGTAAAACCACCAGCAGCAAGATGAGTAAAAGTGTAGACATACGTAAATCCTAATTCGAGCGATGATTCAGCGCCATGGGGTGATACCCGACCGCCAGGTGAGTCGCACCCATCGCCGATCGGCGATTAATCCAACTTCGAAATCGCAAATCCGAATGATACTGATCAAAGTCCAGCCGCCAGGGTAAAGTCTGCGTCAGGCTGGAGGCCAAACGGATAAATCGGAGCATCACCGGCGGCGGCCAAGATCGGCGTGATTTTTGAGACTCGCAAAACCGGGTGACATGAATTGGGCGCGAGCGGAGCGCGGCGTTCACGCCGCATCAGCATGGAAAATGCCAGCGGGCTGGGCTTTCCAAGTAATTTGTGTTTCTGGTCATTGAAGCGGCGTGAACGCCGCGCTCCGTCACCGTATTGTGCGAGTCTCAATAAAAGTGCCAGCCCGTAATTGAATCGATAAAAGAATGCTAGCCGGCAACCCGCTCCGGATGGTTGCCGGCTATGGCGACGCTTACGCCAAAATGCCGGTGCGCTTGCGGTTCATTCCAGTGGGTCGGATACCCCGGCTTACCTTCGCCGGTTGCTCATCTGAACCGTCTTTTCCCGAATCCTCATCGCTGCTATTTTCCCCCAGAGCTTCTTGGTCGCAGCCATCCAGCGCCAGCTTGGTCAGCATTGCATTGGCGGCCTTTTCCTCGCCGAGAATCTCATCCAAACGGCTGGCCGCCTCGCGGTTGCCCAATAATCCCGCCCATGCGTGCAGCGCACCGTAGGCGGCAATTTCGTGATGTTCCACCTTCTGTGCGGCCGAGATCAACGCCGCATCGAGGGCCGGTGACCCTTTGAATTCGGCCACGATGTCGCCGCCCTCTTCCAACAGTGCCACGGTGGTTTTACACGTGTTACCTTTGGCCTTTTGATCGAGCGATTGGAAAACCTGTTCCAGCTTCGTCACGTGGCCCTCGGTTTCCTTCAAGTGGGCAAGTAACGCCGCCTTCAACTTTTCGCTTGTGGCGGCTTTAACCAGCTTTGGCAATGCTTTGACGATCCGGCGCTCGGCGTCATACATGTCCGCGATTCCATCCAGGAATAAGTCTTTGAGTGTTTTCATATTTTTTAATGTTTTGGTTATTTTTGTGGCAGTTGGTTGTGTTCGAGCCGTCATCCTAAACGGCGGATTCTCTGAGCGCCATGGGGTGTTACCCGACTACGGACAATCGGCTGACGGTTGGGCTTCCTTTGCTTCGGCCCGTGACGTTTAATGCTGCCAGGCCGGTGTAACGCCGGGTGAGGTTTCCTGATCTGTGGCGGCGGGCCGGGCGGCTGAACCATGATGGCTGCCGGCACCCGCGAGTACCCTGGCGTTTCGAGCTTGAACCAAACATGACCTTCTCACCGTCAAAACCAGCGCATACGATTTCGGTGCGTGACTTGGTCGAGTTTGTTTTGCGGACGGGCGATCTCGGCGGCGAGCGCGAATTTGTCGGGTCCGATCGCGCCCTCGCCGGCATCCGCGGTCACCAGAAAATCCAAAGCTCCCGCCCGACGGGGTATCTGACCGAATTGCCCGTGGAATACCGGGTGGAAACCGGTGAATTTACCCTGCAAATCCGGGGACGGATTGACGGTTTACTCATCACGTCCGGATCTGTGTTGCTGGAGGAAATCAAAACCGTGTCGGGAACCTGGGGTCACGCAGCGGATCCGCTGCACTGGGCGCAGGCCAAATGCTATGCCTTCCTGTACGCGCATGAAAATGGTTTAAAAGAACTCTTCATTCAACTCGTGTATCTGGAATTGCCCGCCGGGCAGGTGACCGAGTTTCGCCAGCAATTTTCATTTGCCGAGTTGTCTGATTTCTTCGCCTCCACCACCGCAATCTATGTGGACTGGCTGCGTGAACGTCATCGCTGGGGTCTGGCTCGTGATGCCGCCATCGCCACGCTGCCTTTTCCCTTCCCTGATTATCGGCCGGGGCAGCGCGAACTGGCGGTGGCTGCCTATCGGGTGCTGGCCCAGGGCGGCCGGTTATTTCTCGCCGCGCCCACCGGCCTCGGCAAAACCATTTCCGTTTTGTTCCCGGCCGTTAAAGCGCTGGGCGAAGGAAAACTTGAACGCATCTTTTACCTGACCGCCCGCACGGTCGGACGCGCCATCGCCGAGCAAGCGCTGGTTGATTTGCGCCGGGCTGGCTTGAAGTTGCGCGCGGTGACGCTCACCGCGAGGGAAAAAGTCTGTGTTCGTGGCGGCCAGCCCTGCGACCTGCTGCAGTGTCCGCTTGCCTTGGGCTATTACGACCGCGTCAAACCGGCCATCCGCGAAGCCTTGGGCCAGGAAGCCATCACCCGCGCCGTGCTCGAAGCCGTCGGCCAGAAACATTCGGTGTGTCCCTTCGAACTTTCCCGGGATGTGTCCGTGTGGGCCGACGCCATCATCTGCGATTACAATTACGTTTTTGATCCGCAGGTTTATCTGCGTCGGCACTTTGCCGGGGACGGTGGCGCCTACGGCTTCCTCGTCGATGAAGCCCATAACTTGGTGGACCGGGCGCGGGAGATGTTCTCGGCCGATTTGGATGGCCGGGAGATTCTGGCCGTCCAGCGCGCCCTCTCGCGGGCGGCCCCGCGCTGTGCCCAGGCCCTGACGCAACTGCACCTGGCCATGCGGAAACTGGTCGGTGCGAATGAGCCGCCCGAAAAATCGTTTGCGGCCTCTGATCCCGCAGTCGAACTCAATTTGTTCCCCGCGCCGGCCGCCACCCTCCAGCCTGAAGCCGACGGCGTTAGCTCGAGCCCCGATTTTCCCGACAGTTTGATCGCGCCGCTGGAAACGGCGCTGGCCGAGGCCGAGCGCTGGCTGGTCCGTAACCAGCCGGCGGCATTTCGCGAAGCCTTGCTTGGATTGTATTTCCGGATGCATTCGTTCCGGCGCACGGCTGAACTTTATGATGAGCGCTTCGTCACCATCGTCGAATCCAACTCGGCGATCAAGGTCCGCCAGTTTTGTCTCGATCCCTCGCGGCTGCTCCGCAAGGCGTTGGCTCGCGGCCAGGCGGCCATTTTCTTCTCCGCCACCCTCACACCCATGGATTATTATCGCACCCTGCTGGGCGGTGAACCGGATGATCCCGGGTTGCAACTGGCCTCGCCTTTCCCGTCTGAAAATCTGGCCGTCCTCATTCAAGACCGCATCCCAACCCATTACCAGGGCCGGGCAGAATCGCTTGGGGACGTGGTGGCGGCGATTGGAACTTTGGTGCAGGGTCGGCGCGGCAACTACCTCGTCTATTTTCCGTCCTATCAATATCTCAACGACACCCTCCAGGCCTTTCAACTTCGCCATCCGCCGATCCCCGTCCTCGTCCAACGCCCCGGTATGACCGAACCTGAACGCGACGCGTTCCTCGCCGCCTTTTCCGTTGAGCATGGGGAAACGCTGGTTGGCTTCGCCGTGCTGGGCGGCATCTTTGGCGAGGGCATCGATTTGGTCGGTGACCGTTTAATTGGCGCCGTCATCGTTGGCGTGGGTCTGCCGCAGTTGAGTGTTGAACGAAACTTGATCCGCGACTATTTCCAGTCGCAACCGGCTGGGGGATTCGATTACGCCTATACTTTTCCCGGCATGAACCGCGTGCTTCAGGCCATCGGACGGGTCATCCGGTCGGAAACGGATCGCGGCGTGGTGTTGCTCATTGATGCCCGGTTTGACGAGGTGCGTTATCGCCGGCTGTTTCCCGCTTGGTGGAAATTCGTCAAGGTGCGGAATTCTCGCGCTTTGCGCGAAACGGTTGCCGCCTTCTGGAAACGGTCGCATTGATTTGCGCTGTTATTTTGAAATTGCGGCGACCCAATCAAGCCGCACCGCCAGTTTGCTCAAAGTAATTTCCTCCAAGCATTAAACCCTCCGGAAACTTGCTCATCCTCCTCATCGGTAAATCCCCGACCCTGATATCCGACCCCGGCAAGGAATCTCCTAGTCGCCGACCCGCCGGGCCAGACCGATAATTATCCATGCAAGTGCTTTTAATTTCCACAATTCCGGTCGATTACCCGGAATCCGCCGCCACGGCAAAATGCTGAACCTCAAATATCATCTGGCCCTTGGTTGGGGGATTTGTCTGGTTTTCGCGGCTAATCCGACGAGCTTGTCGGCGGCGTTGACGCCCGAAAAACTTTATCAACGGGTTTTACCCTCCGTGATGACGTTGGAAGTGGAGAACCAAAGTGGCGAAAAGTTTATCGGTAGCGCGGTGCTGGCCCTGGCTGACGATGTTGCGGTGACCGCCTGGCATGTCGTCGCGAACGCCCAAACGGTTTGGGCGGTCTTCGCTGACGGCCAACGCCTGAAAGTGATCGGGTGTATTCATCAGGACGCGTCGCGCGATCTGGCATTGCTGAAGCTGGAACGACCCCGCCCCCATGGCCGGGCTACCTTATGCCGGGAACTGCAAGCCGTGGCCGCTCGAATTTATGTGGTCGGCACCCCCAAGGGCTATGCTTTTAGCATCAGTGATGGCTTGATCAGCCAGATTCAGACCGTGGACGGCTTTCGCGAGTATCAACTTTCCTGCCCCATCTCGCCGGGCAATAGCGGGAGCCCGATCTTCAACCAGCGTGGGCAGGTGATTGGCATCGCCTCGTGGACGAAGTCGGACGCGCAGAATATGAGCTTTGCCGTTCCCACGCAGGATTTTATGCGGCTCAATATTTCCGGTGCCGCGACGACCTGGGAACAACTGGCGGCTACCAACTCTCCGGCCCCGCTCGTCCAGTTGATAAAGAATCGCCCTGGCCAGAACCCGGCCTCCGCCGCCATGGCGGATGCGGGCAACTTCGACGCCTTCCAGAAATGGTATTATGACTCCATTGGTAAATTCGTTACCGTGGTGGTTCAGGAAGCCGGTCGAACCAATATCTTTGCGTTCACCGTAAAATAAGGGTAACCACCCGGCCCGCCATCCTGAAGGAGCGCGATCTGGCACCCCGCCCGCGCTGGCTCTTGAGAGATTCTGAGATTGCCGGCCACTGGCTAGTGTCTTCATCCGAGGTGAACCCCTGGTCAATTTCTCAATGTTGGGCGGAACTATCGTTTGAAACCGGGAAATAAAATTGCGCGCCCGGGTGCTCTGCTTAATCCTTACCGCTCAAACCGTGATCATGAAACGCTTTTGCCTGCTTCTATTTGCCAGCTTGTTTCTGGTCGCCCCTGCGGTTAAGGCCATGACCGTCGCCCACCTCGGTTGCGAAGATCGGGAAAATCCGCTGGGCGTGGACATGCCCCAGCCGAGCTTGGACTGGATTTTGGAATCAAGTCAACGCGGCGACCGGCAGACCGCCTACCAGATTCTCGCGGCGTCGAGCCGGTCGCTGCTCGACCAAAACACGGCCGACGTGTGGGACAGCGGTAAAGTTATTTCCGATGACACCATCCAAATACCCTTCGCCGGCCAGCCGTTGAAATCGGCGCAGAAAGTATTTTGGAAAGTGCGCGTTTGGGATGCCGCCGGCAAAGTTTCCGCGTGGAGCCCGACCGCCTCTTGGACGATGGGCTTGCTCGCCGAGTCCGACTGGCAGGCGCACTGGATCGCCGCGCCGACGAATGCCTCCAGCATTTTGCTGCGCCGCGAATTCACGGTCAAAGCCGGGCTGCGCCGCGCCACGGTTTTCGTCTGTGGCCTCGGCCAATATGAATTGTCGGCGAATGGAAAAAAATCGGGCGCGAACCTGCTCGCGCCCGGCTGGACGCAATACCGAAAAACCTGCCTTTACGACACGCTCGATTTGACGGGGCAACTGCAGCGCGGCCTCAACGCCGTCGGCATTATCCTCGGCAACGGCATGTATAACATCCCGGGTGACCCGGTGCGGTACGTCAAATTTACCCAGTCGTTCGGCCCGCTCCAAGTGATCGCGCAAATTCAACTCGATTATGCCGATGGCTCGCGCGCCATCATCGGCACGGATGCGAATTGGCAGACCGGACCAAGCCCGATCACGTTCAACAACATTTTCGCCGGCGAAGATTATGACGCGCGTTTGGAACAAGCGGGCTGGGATCAGCCCGGCTTCCAAGCGGATGCGCGTTGGGCCCCGGCGCGCGAAACTTTCGGTCCGGGCGGCAAGCTGAAGGGATTGTCCTGCGCCGCCCCGCCGATCCGCGCGATTGAAACCCTGAAGCCGATCGTCGCGAAGCCTTTGGGCCCGGACCTGATGGTCTATGACCTTGGCCAGAATGCGGCGATGATGCCGCGCCTGGTTGTCAGTGGCTCTGCCGGTTCGTTCGTGCGCATAATTCCCGCCGAACTGCTCAAGCCGGACGGCACGGTGGACCGCGCGAGCTGCACTCAGGACGGCGTCCGGCCCGCGTGGTGGCAATACACTTTGCGCGGCGGCGGCCGGGAATTTTATTTCCCGAAATTTTTCTACCAAGGCTGCCGTTACCTTCAAGTGGAGCTGCACACGGCCAAGGCCGGCGAGCCGTTGCCTAAAATAAATAAACTCGAAGGCATCGTCGTGCATTCATCGGCGAAACCGGTTGGCGAATTTGTAACGTCCAATCCTCTGTTCAACCGCATTTACCAACTCGTCCGCTGGGCGCAGCGCAGCAATATGATGAGCCTGATGACCGATTGCCCGCACCGCGAAAAACTCGGCTGGCTCGAAGAAACCCATCTCAACGGCCCGTCGTTGCGCTACAACTTCGATCTGGCGCCGCTGCTGCAAAAATCCCTGAGCGACATGGCCGACAGCCAGTTGGCCAATGGTTTCGTGCCGAACATTGCGCCGGAATATTTCATCGCCAGTAAAACCAATCTCACCGATGCGTTCCGCAATTCGCCTGAATGGGGCGGTGCCTTTGTGCTGGTCGCGTGGCAGCAGTATCAATTCAACGGCGACCGCGCCCTGCTGCGCCGCTACTACGGGGACCTGAAACGTTATGTCGCCTTCCTCGATGGCACGGCGACGAATCACCTCGTCACGACCGGTTTGGGCGATTGGTATGATCTCGGTCCCAAACCGCCGTGGGGTTCCCAGCTCACGCCGCCCGCCCTCACGGCCACCGCGTTTTACCAGCACTATAACTGGATTCTCGCGCGGACCGCTGAATTGCTTTGCCGGCCTGACGAGGCCAGGGATTTTGACGCCCGCGCCGAACAAATCCGCGCCGCGTTCAACCAAAAGTTTTTCCATCCCGCCACCGGCCAATACGCCACCGGCTCGCAGTGCGCCAATGCCCTCGCCATCGTGCTGAACCTGGTTGAGCCGACGAATCGCGCGGCCGTGCTGGCGGCGATTGTCGCGGACGTGCGCGGTCGCGGCAATGCGTTGACCGCGGGCGATGTCGGCTATCGCTACCTCCTGCTGGCGCTCGCAGAAAACGGCCGCTCCGACGTGATCTTTGACATGAACAACCAGTCCGACCAGCCCGGCTATGGCTACCAATTGAAAATGGGCGCCACCAGCCTGACGGAAAAATGGGACGCCGGCGTGGGCAGCTTCGGCTCGCAGGACCATTTTATGCTCGGCCAGATCAACGAATGGTTTTTCCACGACCTCGCGGGCATCCAGCTCGATCCGGCGTCACCCGGGTTCAAGCATTTCATCATTCATCCGAACCTTGTCGGCGATTTGACCGGGGTGAAGGCCAACTACGATTCCGTTCATGGCAAAATTGTCAGCGAATGGCAGCTGACGAAGCACCAAATAAAACTCCACGTTGTCATTCCGCCGAACACGACGGCCACCATTGACCTGCCGACCCACCGTCCAGACTTCGTGACCGAAAGCGGAAAACGCCTGGTCAACGCGCGCCCGATTACCTTTGTGATTTTTCAAAATTCCCGCGCTAGGTATCAGGTCGCTTCCGGCGATTACACGTTCCAGGCGGAATTTTCAAAAAAATAAAAGCTCCCGCCTCACCCATATTGCCATTATGACCTGTTATTCCCGACCGTTTCGATTTTCACGTAGCAGCCGACGTGAGGAGGCTCAAATTCATGGTCTTAAAACCCCCAACAGTGTTCGCGCTGCGTTGTCTTGCTTTGGGAAGGTCGCGTCACTTCGTGCGCATTGTATTCCCAGGCAAGGTGGGGTGGGGTTCGCTAGCCGCCATCACGGCAACCAACCATGCTCTCTGCTTGTCAAAGTTACATTATTTGTCGAACCATCCGGTGCTAACTCAACCGTTACAATGTCCGCATGACCTTTAGGTGTAATGGTTGAGCCAGTCCAAATCCAACGTCCAGACCGGAACTTTATATCCTGCGCCAGTGCGATATTGCATGATAAACCTTTGTCGCTGGCTAATTTTCTGGCCTGTGTCATTGCTTGTTCCTTGCTTAGCGGTTGGTTTACGAGCTTCTCAGTCGATCGCACGCTCTGATAATTAGTTTCACTTTTTGGTGATACGACGGAAGTGACCACAAAATAAAACTCAAGGTGCCATATTATTTGTGTTCCAATGAAATCCTTGTTTCCAGCCTCTCTGGCGGCGAAGTATTCGGCGGGTGGTGTCCCAATCATCCTAAACATTTCATAGCCTTTGAAGACAAAGGGGACACCGTTTGACCAACCTTTCGCCTCATCAATCTTGATAGTGACTGGCTGGGAAAGTTTGCTGCCATTTACTCTCTCCACGCGACAAAGGTCTTGATTTGCCATTACCATTGGGTCTTGTTTCGCCTTTATGCCTTCAATTGTCAGATAGGTCCCGGTAGGATAATTCAACGTGCCAATCGGAATCTCTGGCAAGTATTTTCCCGCAATTTTCCTGCAAGCGATTTCCACCACCGAGGATGGCCCACCAGTCCGAAAGGCCCGGCTCGGATATACACGACCGTTTTGTTTTTTTTTCGTAGCAGCCGAGGTGAGTCGGCTCAAATCAACCTGCTTTGCTCTTACCAAATAAGCAGAACAAACCTGATGCTGTCAGTAAAGCTACCATCACAAATATCAACCAGTGCGGCGAAGTCTCGCTGGGACTGGCTGGCCATGCGCCGCTCATTTTGGAATTAACAAATGCTTCCAAAACGATGCTATTTGCAACTTGCGCGCCAACGGTACCAACCGCCGCAACACATCCAGCTGCAATTAACAGAATAGCTCCGATAATCTTTTGGTTCATAAATAGTTTAATGCAATGTCGCCTTTAAAAAGGCACCTACAACTCGCACCGCGAAGCGCACCAGCGGAAAGGCAAGCGCCAACGGCGGTTAGAGGCTCCGGCGATAGCCTTATTATATTGGAAACCAAAATCCATGCCGCACCAAAACATCAACCTGGTGCGCCGGCCAGAATAAATGCCGGAATGATGCGGCGTTGTGGGCCTCGCTTCGGGTAAAAGGGTTGATGTAACTCTCCAACCGAACCTGATGCTCCGGCGGCCCGGCGAGGATGGGATGAACCAGCATAAAATACCCGCCGAAATAACCGGCAACGCAAGCGGCTGCGATGAGGGCCTTCTTTTTGATGCTTGGCTTCATCAGCGTGTCAATAATCCCTGACTCTTGGTATCCGGCTTTTCCGCTACCAAAAAAGCATCCAATTATGACTTGTTGCCCTGATATTGCGCGTCGCCAAACCCGAGCATCGGGTAGAAAATAAACCCGAGAAAGGTCAGGCCGAGCCCAAAGCCGGCGCCTTTGCCAAAGTTTTTGGCGACTTCAATCCCGACCAGGATCAGAATAATCAAGTTCACCAGCGGAATGAGCAACAGCAGAATCCACCAGAGCGGCTTGCCGGCGATTTCCAGCAGGACGATGAGGTTGTAGATGGGAACAATGGCGGCCCAGCCCGGTTTGCCCGCCTTGGTAAACACGCGCCAGACGCCGGCGATGATGGTGACGACGATGGCCAGATAAACGACGGTGAGCACAAGTCCAATCATAATTTTATATACCCGCGGATGGTTGTGTTGATACCTCTAGGCAGCACGCGCTGATCTGGGGGCAGCAACGATGTTCAATTGCGACTTTAGGTAAGCCGCCATTGGATGTCAATTAGCGAGTTGCGACGGTAGCCAACTGCTCGGTGTGCATTCATGGCCGGCGTTTCATTCCAGAGGTGTGGTGGCTGACTTTTTAGACTTTTCTTGCGAAATCCCGACCCCGGCGGCCAGGCAGTGATGCGGTAGGTGTAATTTTCATCCCGTAAAATGGTTGACGAACTGCCGGGATCCGGCCGAAGATTCCACCATGAAAATCCTAATGAACGTCAAAATTCCCCATCAGCAATTCAACACCGCCGTGAAAGATGGCTCGGTGGGGGAAAAGCTGAATCGCATCCTTGACGCGATCAAGCCAGAAGCCGTCTATTTCACCGAACAATCCGGGAATCGGGGAGCCGTTCTCGTCGTTAATATAAAGGACTCTTCCGAGATTCCGGCGTTGGCTGAACCTTGGTTTTTGACCTTTGAAGCCGATGTGGAGTTTCGTATTGCGATGACGCCCGACGACCTCAAGCGGGGCGGCCTTAAGGAGCTTGGCCAGAAGTGGAGTTGATTCGCCTCCGCCCCCGCCTGGCGCTCACCGGCAATTGAACTGCGGATGTTGGCGCAGTTTTTCTTCCGTGGCCGCTGACAGCGGCGCGCGGGTATAAACCGGTGCGTGCAAGGGTTCGGCGGAACTGGAACGCCGGGCTCGTTCCAGCCAGCGGACGGGCAGGGGAGCGGTGATCAAATCCAGGGTGTTCGCCGCCATGGTGGTTTCCTCCTTCATGCCGGTTGCCGGACCTGCTCCGACAAAAAAACCGGCCAGCAACAGCGTTGCGCGCAACAGTGTGCTGCGGGAATAGGTCGTCAGGGCGCACGGGCGCGCCGGGTCGAGCGCCCGGAACAGATTTTCAAACAGCGGCAGCGTCCACATGGCCGGATTTTTTGCGGGCGAAAAGGCATCGTAGAAAATGGCGTGCGGCGGCTCCAATTGAACTACCGTCTTTGATTCGTCCGCCTCGTCACTGCGAGGTCGGCGAGCAATCAACGCTGGAAAATCACCTTCGCGGAATTCCCAGTCCACGGCCAGTTTTCCGTTTTGGAAACGGACATGATTTCGCTGCAACAGTTCGGCGAGGCTATTCTCATAACCGGTCAAATAACCCAGCGCGCCGGCATGGTTCAGCGCAAACTCCAGCGGCTCCCGCGTGTTATCAAAGCTGACGAGGCGGAGTTTGCCGGAGATTTCCCGCGTGGCGCGCAGGGTGGCCAGGGCGTTGGCCGCCGCCCCGAGGCCGATGTCCCAGATGACGAATTCGCCCGCTTGGGCTTGCAGGCGCTCGCCGATCTGCAGTTGCCGGACATAAAGGAGTTCCGCCTCCGCTTGCGGGCCGAGACCCGGGTGCAGCTTTTCCCCATAGCTGGCGGAGAACAGGGTCGTGGCGCCATTGGCCAACTGAACCAGTTGATAGTCGTTCCTCACCGGAATTGATTAATCTTAAAACGCCTTCATACTGCTTCGCATTGCCCCCTCAACCCGGCCTTCTCCCCCATGGGGGAGAAGGTGTCCGCCGGACGGATGAGGGGGAGTTAATGCCGCTCTGAAAGCAATCCAGTAAAAACCGGCGATTGCTTGCGCCATCGCCGGTTGATTGATTGTTTCCGGGCGGCCATCCGCCGCGTCGGTCGGTACCGCTCGCACCTCAGAGCTGCGCCATCGCTTTGTCCAGCGCGGCGTAAAGCTGGTTCATCGTCGCCTCGGTCTCATCGCCCATGTTGGACAGGCGGAACGTGGTGCCTTTGATCTTGCCGTAGCCGCCGTCGATCAAAAAGCCCTGGTCCTTGACCAGTTTCTGGAGCTTCGCGACATCCACCGTGCGGCCGCCGGGTCGCGCACCGTTGCTGACGCAGGTGAGGGTGACGGATTCAAACCCTTTTTCCGGATACAAAATGAACCCATGCTTGGCCGCCCAGTCGTGCGTAAGCTGGTTGGTTTTCTTATGGCGGGCAAAACGCGCCTCCAGGCCTTCGGCAAAGAAATCATCCAGCTTGGAGGATAGCGCGTAGATGTGGCCGATGCTCGGCGTGCTCGGCGTCATGCTTTGCTCGGCGTTCTTTTGGAATTCGACAAAATCGAAATAATAGCCGCGATCCTTGGCCAGCGCGGCTTTGGCCAGCCCGGCCGGGGAGACGGCAAATACCGCGAGGCCGGGCGGCAGCGCAAAGGCCTTCTGCGTGCCGGCGAGCAGCACATCAATGCCCAATTCGTCAAATTTGATCGGCAGCGCGGTGAGAGAACTGACGGCATCGACAATGAAGGTGACGTCTGGATATTTTTTCTTGAGCGCGGCGATCTCCGCCAGCGGGCTCATCACGCCGGTGGACGTCTCATTGTGAATGAGCGTGAGCGCGTCGAATTCGCCGGTGGCCAGTTTCTTGTCAATCGCTTCGGCGCGAATGGGCGAGCCCCAGTCCACCTGCAGCGCCTCGGCGGACTTGCCGCACTTCTTGGAGACATCAAACCATTTGTCCGAGAACGCGCCGCACATGCAGTTCAGGACCTTTTTTTGAACGAGATTCCGGACCGCCCCTTCCATCACACCCCAGGCGGACGACGTCGAGAGATAAACCAGTTGCTTGGTGTAAAGTAGTTGCTGGAGCTGCGGCTGGATTTTCGCGTAGAGGTCTTTGAAACCTTGGCCGCGATGGCCGATCATCGGCGAACAGAACGCCTTGAAGGTTTTTTCGCTGACTTCAACGGGACCGGGAATGTGGAGTTTGACGTGTGCCATAAATGGTCGTGAAATTTTTCACAAGCCGGCCCAAAACGCAAGGCAAGTTTTCACCGGAAATCATTTTTTCACGTAGCCATTGGCCCGAAACCAGGTCACCGCGTCCGTAAACGCCTGTTTCGGCGGCGTCTGCGGCAGGCCGAGCAGGTTGACGGCCTTGGCGGGATCGAACCACATTTTGTGCTTGGCCATGCGCACGCCGGCCACCGGCGCCCGCGGCGGACGTTTGGTCACAAATGAGATCATTTCGTTCGCTTCCGCGACGCGCAGGGCGAGCCAGTGCGGGATTTTTATTTTCGGCGCGGGGATGCCGGTGATTTCCTGCAAGACGGCGAAGGTTTCCTGCATCGTCCAGTTTCCCTGCTGATGGCCGAGGATATAGCGCTCGCCGAACCGGCCTTTTTCCGCCGCGAGAATGTGGCCGACGGCCACATCGCGGACGTGCACCCAGTTCAAACCCGTCTCCAGATAAGCCGGCATCCGGCGGTTCAGAAAATCCACGATGACCTGGCCGGTCGGCGTCGGTTTGACGTCGCCCGGGCCGATGGGCGCGGAGGGATTGACGATGACGATGGGCAGCCCGTTTTTGTGGAACAGCTTGAACGCCACTTCTTCTGCGCGAAATTTTGACCGCTTGTAATCATTCGTCATTTCGGCCTCGGTAATGACGTCCCGCTCGGTGGTGGGCACGTATTTTCCGTCCTGTTTCCGGGGCAAACCGATGCAGCCGACGGTGCTGGTATAGACGATTTTCCGGCAGCCCGCCTGTCCGGCGGCCTCCAGGACGTTGCGCGTGCCTTCGACGTTCGTGGCATACATCGGGGCGTAATCGCGCATCCAGAGCTGGTAGCTCGCCGCGACGTGAAAACACCAGTCGCAGCCCGCCAACTCCCGCTGCAATAGCTTGCGATCCAGAATATCGCCCGTCACCCGGTCGAACTTGAGTCCCTGTAATCCGCGGTCATCGGCCCCCGGCCGCAGGAGGGCCTTGACTGAGTGACCGCGCGCGCAAAGTTCGTGAACCAAATTTGAGCCAATGAATCCCGAGGCACCGGTGACAAAGCATTTCATAAAGGTTAAGCTCGGCCCCATTCAATCCCATCGCCCCGGGAAATTCCATCAAATAATTTTGCCCATCGCTTGACTTGCCGCACGCGGTTGGAAAAAATCTGTCTGTCGTATGCCGGCCAAAAACAGCACCAAAAAAAAACTGACCGTCACGGAGCAGCGCGATCTCGATACGAAAATCCAGTTCATCGAGGGGCTGATCCGCCGCGATCCGGATTATGTGGATGCCCTGCAGTTGCTGGGCGACCATTATACCCAGCGCGGGCGTTTTACCGAGGGCCTGCACGTGGACGAGCGGCTCGCGCGGTTGGAGCCGGAAAATGCGCTCGTTTTTTACAACCTCGCCTGCAGCTACTCGCTGACCGGCGAAATCGAGCGGTCCGTGCTCGCCCTCAACCAGGCCATCAAGCTGGGCTACCGCGATTTCAAGTGGCTCGCCAAGGATCCGGATCTGAAAAAACTTCGCGCTCATCCCGCCTTTTTGGAGATCAAGGAACAAATCCGGCGGCTCAAAAAACCGTGAGCTGATCCATGAACGTCAATCTGCGCGGACGCACCTCAGCTTTCCGTACTGTCACCTTTGATTCAGAAAATAATTCCGTCCAGCTCATCGAGCAGCGCCTGCTGCCGCATGCCTTCAAAATCGTCTCCACCCGGAATTTCCGGGAAACCGCCCGCGCCATAACCGACATGGTCGTGCGCGGCGCCGGTGCGATCGGTGCGACGGCCGCTTTCGGTTTGGCGCAGGGTGTCTTGGCCTATCGCGGCCGCGACCCGAAGAATTTTTCCGCACATATTGCCACGGTTTATCAAACGCTCGCTGCCGCGCGCCCAACCGCCGTGGATCTGGTGAATGCGCTGAATGAGGTTCGCCGTCAAATGTCGCGCGGCCAGACGGTGGCCGAACAGCAGTCCCTCGCGCTGGCTGCCGCCGAGGCGTTTGCCAATGACGATGTCCGGCACTGTCAAGCCATCGGCCGACACGGGGCCAAGCTCATCCGTAACGGCCTGCGCATCATGACGCATTGCAATGCCGGCTGGCTGGCATTTGTGGATGTCGGCACCGCGACCGCCCCGCTGTATGTCGCGCAAGGGCAGGGGAAGCGGTTTCACGTTTATTGCGACGAAACCCGCCCCCGCTCGCAAGGGGCGACGCTGACCGCCTGGGAATTGGCGCAGCAAAAGATTTCCCACCAGGTCATCGCCGATAACGCCGCCGGGCACCTTATGCAACGGGGAAAAATCGATCTGGTGATTGTGGGCAGCGACCGGGTGCTCGGTCGTACCGGCGAAGTGGCTAACAAGATCGGCACCTACACCAAAGCCGTGTTGGCGGCCCGGCACGGGATACCCTTTTATGTCGCCATCCCGCTTTCAACCATCGATTGGAAATTGAAACGCGGCTTTGACATCCCCATTGAGGAGCGGCACGAGAGCGAAGTACTCGGCGCCTGGGGCGTCATTTCGACTCCGCATACCGCGCTCCGTTCTCCGCGAACGGCGCGGCGCGTCTACGTGCGCGTGGCGAATCCCGCGAGTGGCGCGGTCAATCCTGGCTTTGACGTGACCCCGCCGGAATTGATCACCGGCCTCATCACTCCGGCGGGAATTTTTAAGCCGGCAGACATCTGGCGACGGAGAAACGAACTGGGCCATGCCGGTTGAACCGCAATTGAACTTGCTTCACGATCAAAATAAAAATAGGCTTTGAATTCCCCGTGGCGGGGTAGCCAAGTGGTAAGGCAGGGCTCTGCAAAAGCCTCATCCGTCGGTTCGATTCCGACCCTCGCCTCCAAACCTAACCAGTTGGAACTGTAATGGTTTGGAAGACTTCCATGGATGAGTGCCAGCGGAAGTGCCAGCAAAATTTAACTCTGGCCTGCCCTGCATAACTCCCACCTGCTCCCTACCGGAGTCGAGATCAACCGTCGTAAGCTCATCACTGTAAACACAGTTATGAGAAAACGATTCAGACTCTATAAAAGAAAAAAGGGCGGACGTTATTACATTCACGACGAGGTGACGGGCAAGCAGGACAGCTTGCATACGAGCGACCGTGCCACCGCCGTTCGCTTGTTCCACTCACGGCAGGAAGCCGAACAGCAGCCCGCCGTGAACCTGCAAATCGCCCGCGCGTATCTGGCAGCGAGCGACCCGCAAATCGCCACCCGCGACTGGCAGTTTGTCATGGACGAACTGGTGAAGCTGAAAAAAGACCAGACCCAACACCGCTGGCAGACTGCCATCAAGGACAAAGCCTTTGACAGCATCCGGCACCTGCCGCTTCTGGAAACGCGCCCGGAACATTTTCTGCGCGTATTGGAAGCCGGAAAAGTTTCGACCAACGTCTATCTGCGGCGCATCCACAACTTCGCCTTGGACATGACGTGGCTGCCGTGGCCGGTGCTGGCCAAGAAACGCTGGCCGGCGGTCGAGTTCAAGGAAAAGCGCGGCATCACGCTGGCTGAACATTTGGCCATCGTCGCCCGCGAACAAAATCCCGAACGCAAGGCGTTCTACAAACTGGCGTGGCATTTGGGCGCGTCGCAATCTGACCTGGCATTCCTTGAGGCGGAGAATGTTGATTGGGACAACCACGTCATAAGCTACAAGCGGATGAAAACCGACACGGTTGCCATCATGCGCTTCGATGAAGACATGGCGGAAATCCTGCGCGACCTGCCGGGCAGCGGCCCGTTATTCCCCTATCTGCGAACTGTCCGCGCAGGCGACCGCGCCACGGAGTTCAAACAACGTTGCGATGGTTTGGGTATCAAAGGCGTCTCGCTGCACAGCTACCGTTATGCGTGGGCGGAACGGGCAAAGACGGCGGGCTATCCCGAACGGTATGCGCAAGTGAACTTGGGCCACAACAGCAAGGCCATGACGCGGGCGTATTCGCGCAAGGCCGTGGTGGAAATGCCTTCGTTGAGCGAATACGAACGGCAACAAAAAGCCATCAGAACAAGCCATGAAACCGAACCAGTGACGCAGAGCGTCGCGGCATAAGGAGGACATCATGCAATCTTGGCAAATTAAAGCACTCGAACTGGAAGCGTCGGGATTGAAACATCTTGACGGATTCATTCACGAACACGCTCTCTACTTTTTCATTGGAGCCATTTATTTCTTGCTGGCTCTTTTGGCGTGGGTATTGAGCGGTGCCTTGCGACAAAAAGGAGGAAAATCCACGCACCACGTCCGGCCAGCGATTATCATTCGCCTGCCGAAATCACCGCCGCCGCCACCGGACACGTTTGACCCATTCCCGCCATATCGGGAACCATCGCATTGCGATTGCGACGATCATTATCACGATTGACACAGGCCAACGAGCGGCGGCGCGGAGCTTTCGAGCCACCAACTCACCGCGCCGCCGGTCGCAACTTCGTCCGTCCTCACACCGGTTGGGCCTGCCGTGCCCGCTTCCGAGCGTTCTTGTTGCGCCAGTGCCGGTGAATGGCGGCCACTACCTTGTCGAGCCAGCCAAGATCGGCAAGCTGTTGTGCCAGCACATCCCGCGAATAACGTTTCACGCAATAACGCTGTGGACTACCCAGCGGCTTGATCAGGCCCGCCCGCGACAGTGGCGGAATGATGTGCGTGGCGACCCCGAGCGCCTCGGCAACTTGCTCCTTGGTCATGGTGGCGCGATATTTTTCCAATGGCTGGATTTTTAATGGCGAATCAGCAGTCATAAACTTTCCTTGGTTAAAGTCAGGGTGACGGTGGTGACGAGGGTGTCATACACGACACCCAAACGCCTGTCCGCGGACATTACAAAACTTAATTCGTTTTTCTGAAGCCAGCCTTCCAGCCGTTTTAGACCGCTCCCCAGAACGATCACCTCGGCAGACCCAAAATGAATGGACATTTTCTCCGGCGGTGCCTCCGGTGACTTTTCCAAGGCTGGGTTGGCTGTTCTTTCGGCATACAAGAACTGCGCGTAGGGCAGCAGATAGCTGATGCCATCGTCGGTGAGCACCGCGATTGCTGCCGCATTGGAATCGTGTCCGATGCACGCATTTTTTCGCGAGTTAGACATGGACATGGCGGGTGGATTGTCGTTGGTGTTCAGTTGGCTTGATTTCATGGCTGCTCCTTTCGGTGGTTTCGATTGAAATTGATGGTGCGAGACGTTGACGGAACTGTTTTAAGAAACGGTTGCCCCGCCGCAAAATAGTTTGGAGGAAATCACGTTGCGGTCTGGCCTCAACCGCCGCCAGCCGTGCACTGGAATGAGTGACGTGCGAACGAAGCAAGTCGCTGTCATCGGTGAAAATCTGGCAACGCTCTCGCCCGCGCGAGATGCTGACGTAAAATTGCTCCTGATTGATGGCGGGCAGCGAACGCGATGAGGCGACCAGCAACACTTCATCCACGGTCTTGCCCTGGGCGGCGTGCGACGTGACGGCGTAACCATGCGTGAAGGTCCGATAATCGGCCGGAATCACCCGGCCGTCGGCCAGCAAAACGGAATCGCCCTGAATCGCCCGCACCTGGACGAGTTCGCCGTTGATAAATCGTTTGCCGGCCGTGTTTGCTTGCAACAACAGCTTGTCCCCGGCGGCGATTTTCAATTTTCGCTTTTCCCCCACATCGCACAAGGCGGAGCCTTGACCCAAAGGGAAAAAAGCTTCTGTGCCGTCAGAGCGTTGCACTTTCAGCGAATCATGCTCGACCGCGACCACCGCGACGGTTTCATTTTTATCAAAGCCGTGCGTTGTCCGATGAAAATGGATGGCCATGCCCGGACGGTATTGCCGTGCATCCCGTTTCTGTGCTTCCGTCCACGACAGTGAATCGAAAACCAAAAATTCCTTTTCCTCACCGGCCAGCCGACCGGATGTTTTCAAAGCGGCCCGCACTTTTTCCGTCACGGCTTCAATTTCATTCCATGTCGGCGCGACCAGCAGCGCGGATTTGTTTTCCGCCAACGCTTTCAAATACGATTTTGCCGCAGAATCGTGTAGATCATGGTGGCCGTCCGCAAGGACCTCTGTCACCGCACCCATGCGTTCCAGTTGCGCGAACGCTTCCACCGTCCGCTTCTGCGCGGCCAGTTCCACGGCCTTGCGATAGGCAGCCTTGCGTTGCCGCCGGATGGCCGTCAACTGGCCGGATTTGAAATTGGAATGCCGTTCCAAAATCCGCAGCGCATCACCACGCGCGACCGAAGCGTGCTGCCCGGTGTCGCCGGACAAAATGATTCGCGCATCACGCGCGCAATCGAACAGCCGTTTCATGTCGTCCATCCCCACCGCCCCGGCTTCATCCAATATAATAAATTGCCGTTCGGTCAGAACCGGCTTGGACAGCAGCAGGCTTTGCAGTGTCTTCGCCTCGAATCCTTCTTTGCGTAAAACTTCCGTGGCCGCCACCGTTGGCGCGCAGAACAATGGTTCAATCTTGGCCTCTTTACAGGCGGCGACCAGCTCGCGTAATGCCGTGGTTTTGCCGCTGCCGGCCAGACCGCGCAGGCCGGTGATGCGGTCACTGGTGCGAAGCACATGGTAAATCGCCCGGCGTTGATCTTCGCCCAGCCAATCGGCAGGCCGGTAGCTGGGATGCAGCGGCGCGACGGCATCGCATCCCGCGTTGACCGTCTGGATCAAATCCAGTTCCGTCGCCAGAATCTTTTGCGTCGAGAATCCGCGTTCGGTTTTCACCAAGTCCGGCCAGTGTTTCACCCCCTCTTTCAAATCATCCAAATTCACCGCCCCCAGGCGGTGCGCCAACGCCACGCTCAACAGTTCATGTTCCGGCACCACTGACTTGCGCTCGAACACATGGGCGACGGCATGGTTCAAAACTTGATTTTCCACCAGCGCAATGCGCGGCAGTCTCGATGGACGAGCCGACGTGCGGAGGGTTTGCAGCGATTGCCGTTCATCATCCGATAACTGTGACAACTGCCGTTCACGCACTGCCGCAGTCGAAATACCCTTGAGCTTTTTCGCCCGGCTCTGATGCACTGCATGGGAAATTTCGTCGTTGGAAAGTTTCCGTCCCAGCTTTTGTTCCATTTCCTGCACCACTGCGTCGCGCTGCTGCGCGCGTTTGGAAAAGCGATTCAGAATTTCTGGGTTTACGCCCGCGATTTCAAATCCATGCTTGGCCGGTTGAATCCCGTAGCCGATCTGTTGCACCCGCTTCGCCAGTTCATTCCGATAAACTGCCGTGCCATAGCGAATCACATCATACATGCCTCGCGCTTCCAATGCCTTCCAGCAACGCTCCTCTTTATCAAATGTGGCATTGAACACTGTGAAATGAGTATGCAACTGCGGGTCGAGCGCGCGGGAACTGTCATGCACGAACGCTGCCGCCACCAGGTTGCCGGTCGGCCGATCTTTGCGAGCGCCGTCCTTGCGCACGCGCGCGGCAGCAAAAGTTTCGAGTTCGTGGAATGCTAACTTGGCGGCTTCCTCATGCGCTTCAATCAATCGCTCGTCATCCAGCGTAACCGCGAGCACCGAAACCGATTTTGGCGCGGAACAGGTGAAGTCATAAAACACCCGGCGCTGGCCTTCCCTCTGGCTCCGCTGCGTCAACCGTTCGCCATCGTTTGGATTCTGATTTTCGCAGAGCGCGTGAAATTGTTCACGCGTGACGGCTTCTTTTAATCCCAGCCGTTCCGCGCCCGCGCCGATCCACTGGCCGGGACGGATTTCGCCCGCCGCGTAGTAATCGTTCTGCGCCAGATGCTCGTCGAAGTAACTCTCGGCATCGGCCAGATTTTTATGTGAAACGGCAGTGAACATAAGGCGTCACATTATCAGTTTTCAAAAAGGCTTTGTGCCATTTTGGAACAATCGCTAATTTTCTTTCATTCATCGTTTTGCTTTTTATCCGGGATCAAACCGGCAAAGGCGTGCCAGATACGCAAAATGCGTTTTTCAGATTTTCCACCGCAACGGGCGGCTAGATCAAAAATGAACTTGGTTTCATTCATGCGACGTTTTTATCGGATGCTTTTCTCCCTTTTTTGTGTAATCTTTACACAATCGGCGGTTTTTTCTGTGTATGATTCAGGGCTTGTCTTTTACCGGAATCTGCCTCTTTTCATGATCAAGCTTTGATCAAAATGATTCATGGCCGCATTTTCGCAGATTGCCGCTGGCGCGTTGTATCACGGGTGACACGATTTTATTTTTGGCTTTGTCCTGCTGGAAAATGTTCATGGCGGCATTTTTCGATGTGTCGCCGTCAGTCTGGCGGAATTCGGAGTGGTGAAGTTGCAAACCTTGCAAGAAATGAAAATCATTTTGAGGTTTGCACCCAAGCAGAGTGCCTGCGACTCGGCATGCCAAACTGCCTGCCCCGTGCTGCGGCAAACTTGCTTCCGACTTCAGATTGCGGTATGTATTGTCTTGTGAAGACGGTGGATTTCAATGAAGTGAAACGGCAGGAAGCGAACAGCCGCATGGCGGCTGCGCGCAAGGCCCGTCGCAGTCCGCAGGCGGCGGCGGCACTTCAGCAACGCGCATCATTGGTTGGCAATGGTGCCAAATGGCGCATCACCAATTTCAAGCAGGTTGCCCGCGCCATGGCCCAATGGGCGTAACCGTGGGCTTTTCCCTCCAGCAATTTTCAGAAGTTCTCAAAATCCGCGACGCCGCCGGACAACCGTATCTGCTCATCGGCGGGCAGGCAGTCAATTATTGGGCGGAACACTATTTGTCCGCCGATCCCCAGCTTGAAAAATTACGCCCCTTTACCAGTGAGGACATTGATTTCAAAGGCGGCTCTGCTGATGTCCGGCACATCGCCCGTCAATTGGAACTGACGCCGGGTTATCCGCCCAAGGTGCAAATGACCGCGCTGGCCGGAACCATCCCATTCCAGATTGGCGACTTGAAATCAAACATTGAAATCGTCCGGCGGATTCCCGGCGTTTCAAGTTCGGTGGATGCGCTGGCAGTGCAAACCGAATGGAACGGGAAAGCCATCCGCGTCCTTGACCCCATTTCCCTGCTGGCCTGCAAACTGGAATTGGTTGCCAGCGTGCCGCAGGAAAAAAGACGTGACGTGGTCCACCTGAAAATCCTGCTGCCGTGTGTTCGCGCATTCCTGAATGAATTCCTGCAACGAGTCGAACGTGGTGAAATTCCGGCAAGACACTGGTTGGGGGCGGCCAATCAGGTGCTGAAATTGACGACCGACCATCGCGCCCGGAAAATTGCCGGCCAGCATCAAATCAACTGGCCGGAAATTCTGCCATTGACCGCCATCGCCAAAAGCCAGAACGACAAGATTAGACGGTTTCGGGAACAGCAGTTGGAACAGGGCTACAAAAAATCCAAGGGCATTTCCATCTGACAAAACGGCGCTTGGACTGGCCGGCTTGCTTCCAGGTCACAGCAACCGGCCAGACCAATCGCCGCATCCAACCGAACCGATCCGGCGGCGCACTCAACGGGCATTTCTAAAATCCCGCGACTTCACAAGGATGTTCCGCCGCTCCGATTTCAGAAATGCCCGTCCAGTGCGAAAGGGAAAATCGTCGTGGTAAATTCTCATGGCGGTCGCAATTCAAATGCCGATGAAATCCATTCCAGCAAACGGTCGCGAAACTAAAAATGGGAACACTCGCCATGCACCGAAGCGAAAAACCATACGTTCACGCGACCATGAAAAATGAAGCATTGCTAGACGCATAAATGGAATGGGGAAGGATGACACCATCTCCTAACGAAATCGTTAGGGAAAAAAGCGGTGCGAAACGTGGCGGCAAAAAGCGACAAAGGGCGGCAATGAATTTGCCGCAATTTGCTGGAATGATGTGGGGAAATTTGCCGCTCTTTGCCGCCTTATGACACCGGCAGTTGCCGCCATTTGCCGCATTCGCGACCTGATTTCATACCACTTTAACTTTCACCTGCTCCCTACCGCTGAATTGCGGCAGTGAATTATCCTGTGCGTTGATGACCGAAACGGCACAACCAAAACGCGGCGGCAAGGCGTTCCACAGCATCTTGGAACCGCACTTCGATTTTATCCACCAGCAGCGCCAGCGGCGCAAAACATGGCAGGAAATCGCCGACCTTCTGTTCAGTGAAAAAGGTGTCCGCGTCACGCTCTACGCGCCGTATCGTTTTTATCGGCGTAAATTAAAACGTGCCGCCAAACCGAATTGGGAAAACGCGGGAAATGATTCCCGATTCCCATCCGCCCGCCCTGACGTGGTGACCAGTCGGCCACCATCACGCCCAGCGCCCTTGCCGAAATTAATTCCTTTCAATCAACCAAACCTCAAAAACATTAACACCGACCAGGACTTCACATGA
>Ga0302274_10000762_pt1 | contig 32368 bp, 13 predicted proteins | sample III_Bog_N2_1_FD_198755 | JGI IMG/M metagenome (GOLD analysis project Ga0302274, IMG submission 198755) | Peat permafrost microbial communities from Stordalen Mire near Abisko, Sweden - III_Bog_N2_1 | ecosystem: Environmental > Terrestrial > Soil > Wetlands > Peat | place: Sweden: Abisko...
ACCCCGAAAAACGGCCTGTTTTCCGCTCCAAAGTGGCCGCTTGGGAGGCAAAAGGGCTGCTTTTTCGCCACTTTCGTGCGCTCCGTCTCCGGCCTCTTGACAAATGCCGACCTCAGGCGCACCCCTGTGGGGACTGGGGAGAGACAATTCCAGTCTGGAAAGGACAACTCTGTGCAATCATCCATTCCGCGCTCTTTGCGGAATGGGTTGAAATTCAAGCTGCCTTCAGCCTTCAGCTAAAAGCTGATAGCTGATAGCTGAAAGCTGATAGCTGATAGCTGAAAGCTGATAGCTGATAGCTGAAGGCTACGGGGCTTCAGCCCCCGAGGGAATCGTAGTGCATAAGTCAACAAACACGGCCTCCCATCCATTTCCATGCATACGTTGGAAATGGATGGGCACCTGTGATTTTTGTGATGATTTTATGGTTGGGTTACTTGGCTGAGGCCTTTGCCGCCCGCTCAATCAAGCCGGCTACTTCGATCGGCTTCGAGAGATAGACGGCGTGGCTGCCCGCAACCTCGATCGTCTCGCTGCCGGCGCGCTTGGCCATCGTGCGCTCCAGATCGGGATTGATGTTGTGGTCGAGCGTAGCCACCAGCGCCCAGCTCTTCTTCTGCCGCCATGCGGGGGTTGTCACCGGCGCGCCGCCGGCGGCTTTGGCCAGCATTGCCTGGGAGTGGGCCATGAAATTCGCCAGTGCCGGCTGCAGGTCGGCGGCAAAGTCGGCAGGGAAGGCCGCCGGGTCAAGGTAGAGAAAGTCGTCCTTGGTGGCGCGCATATCGTTGTTGGCCGCCGGAGCTTGCGAGAGCAGGCTGACCGCGCTCTCGCCCTGGTCGGGGATGAAGGCGGCGATGTAAACCAGGCCAACGACATTGGGCGCGTTGCCGGCTTCGGTGATCACCACCCCGCCATAGCTGTGGCCCACCAGAATGGTCGGCCCCGGTTGCAGATCGAGCACGCGTTTGGTCGCCGCCACATCGTCGGCCAGCGATGTCAGCGGCTCTTGCACCACGCGGACCGCATAGCCGTCCTTCACAAGAATCTCGGCGACGCGCTGCCAGCCGGAGCCGTCGGCGAAGGCCCCGTGGACGAGGACGATGTTTTTGACCGGCACAGCCTGAGCCGGTGCAACGGCTCCCGAAAGAAGTGCAACCGCTGCGGCGGCTGTAGCAATGAATTTTCTGGGCATTGGAGTCTCCTGTGTCAGTGATTCAATAACAGTGATCGTACGATTGAAAAAAGGCTAACATACGGCAGAAGCAACGCAAGAGGAATGACTGTCAAGAAAGGATGAATCGTGACGGCATCGAGCGCGGCCCGCGCCGGCGAGCTTCAGGCAGCGCCCTGAAGCTCTGTCAGCGCGGCTCCGCAGGCTCCGCGCCGTCCACCGGTTGCCGCATAATCACATCGGTTGCCACCACGAAGGCGAATGCGACCGTGAAGAAGTCGACCGTCAACGAGGTGATATAGGCTGCGGCGCTGAAAGGCAGGCCTGCCAGGATGTAGACGAGCATCGCCAGTGTCACAGTGGAACCGAAGACGACGAAGACCGCGAAGATGGCAAAGGGCGGTTTATAGCCGACCACCTTTTGCCGGCGGAGTGGATAGGTGACCTGAAGAAAGAGCATCGGAAGTGCGAAGAGCACAGCAGAGCATCGCCATATCCATAATTCCTGGATCTCGTAGAGCGCAAACAAACCCGGCAAAAGCGCTCCACCGGTCAATACGAAGATGTGCGTCATGACCGTTCTGGCAAGGTATCTGTCCAGCAGGGACAATCGTGCGCCCGCGGCCGGACGCAGGGCCAGCAAAAGCGCCGTAAAGCCCGCGAAGGTGACCATCAGGCCAGCCAATGTGAACAAATAGGTTGCGCCTTTGACTTCCATCACTTGCTCCACTATGTACGTCGTCTGATGATTTGGGACAGATGAGCGAAAACGAAAAGGATATCTTGCAATTCCTATGGATGATTTTAAGCGCAGCTCTTTCGCACCGCAATTTCTTTCTTCAGGCAGCGCCTTAGATACCCTCGCCCATCGAGACGTACTGGCGCAGCCGCTCCAACTCGGCGCGATAGGCCTCGCGCTCGGCCTCCTCGAAGAGGAACTGCTCCTCCGGCTGCTCTTCGCCGCCCAGCCGCTTCTCCAGCGCTTCCACGCGGTTGGCCAGGGCAATGATCACATCAGAAAGGGGGTCTTTCACCTCATGCGGATCGGTAATCAGCACACGCTTGCCGTTGCGGTAAACGATGTGCGCCGGCACGCCCACCACGGTCGAGTTGGGTGGCACGTCGGAGAGCACGATCGATCCCGCTCCCACGCGCGAGTTTTCGCCGATGGTGATGTTGCCCAGAAGGTTGGCGTTGTTGCCGATGAAGACGCCGTCACAGACCGTCGGATGCCGCTTGCCGTGCTGCTTGCCCGTGCCGCCCAGCGTCACGCCCTGGTACATCGTCACGTCGTTGCCCACATTCGCCGTCTCGCCAATCACCACGCCGGTCGCGTGGTCGATGAAGAGCCGCCGCCCCAGCGTTGCGCCAGGATGAATATCGACGCCGGTGAAGAAGCGCGTAACCTGCGAGAGCAGCCGGGCAATGAGCCGCAGCTTTGCGCCCCACAGCCAATGCGCGATGCGATGAGTCCACACCGCCCACAGCCCCGGATAGCAGAGCAGAACCTCCACGCGCGAGCGCGCGGCCGGATCCCGCTCCATGATGGAGTTGATGTCTTCGCGGATGCGGTCGAACAAGGGCATGATGATCGAGTCTCTCAAAAAATCGTTCAAGGTGAATGGCAGGGATTCCCAGCCCCCAATTTTGAAAGCTGGGAATCCACGAACTCATGTGAGCCGCTGCCCCGCCGCGGGTGGTTATACGGCGATCGCTTCGGTCGGCAGCGCCAGCGCCTGCTGCCGCAGGCTCTCGAAGAGGATGCTCGACAGATAGCGCTCGCCGAAGTCCGGCAGCACGGCGACAATCACCTTGCCCGCATTCTCCGGCCGCGCGGCCACCTTCAGCGCAGCGGCCACTGCCGCGCCCGAGCTGATGCCCACAAAGAGGCCTTCCTTCAACGGCAGCTCACGCGCTGTGTTGATCGCCTCGTCGTTCGAGATTTGGATGATCTCGTCCACCAGGCCGGTATCCAGCACGCCGGGCACAAAGCCCGCGCCGATTCCTTGAATCTTGTGCGGCCCGGGCTTGCCGCCGCTCAGCACCGGCGAGTCGGTCGGCTCCACGGCGATAGCCTTGAAGCTCGGCTTGCGCTCTTTGATGTATTTGGCCACGCCGGTGATCGTTCCGCCCGTGCCCACGCCGCTGATCAGAATGTCGGCCTTGCCGTCTGTGTCATCCCATATCTCAGGTCCGGTCGTTGCATAGTGAATCGCCGGGTTGGCCGGGTTGTCGAACTGCTGCAGGATGTAGCCGTTTGGCGTCTTGGCCAGAATCTCGTTGGCCTTGGCGATCGCGCCCTTCATGCCGTTCGGCCCTGGGGTGAGCACAATCTCCGCGCCAAAGGCCAGCAGAAGCACGCGCCGCTCCAGGCTCATCGTCTCCGGCAAGGTCAGAATCAGCCTGTATCCCTTTACCGCCGCCACAAAGGCCAGCGCGATGCCGGTGTTGCCGCTCGTCGGTTCAATCAGGACGGTCTTGCCGGGGGTGATCTTGCCCGCCTTCTCGGCGGCCTCGATCAGCGCCAGCCCGATGCGGTCCTTCACGCTCGATACCGGATTCTGGCCCTCCAGCTTGACCAGAACGGTCGCCGGCAGCCCGGCAGCAATCTTGTTCAGCCGCACCAGCGGCGTCTTTCCAATGATCTCCGTGACATTCGCAGCGATGTGCGCCATGATGATCTCCTCTTTCCGGGACGCGATCCCAGACGGTTCTGTTTCAATTTGGGTGGGGTGACAAGCCATATTGTCGGGCGGGAAAATATGCGCGCGAACCCGGCGCACGTCTCCATCGCATTTGGCACCAGGGCGGTGTTAGCGACATCGACGCATACACACAGCATAGTACCGCGACGCCGCCCGTGGCAAGAGAAACGAAAATTTAGCAGTGGGTCAATTTGAAGGGTACGGGCTTTAGTTGAAGGGTACGGGCTTTAGTTGAAGGGTACGGGCTTTAGTTGAAGGGTACGGGCTTTAGTTGAAGGGTACGGGCTTTAGCCCGTACATAAACTCCGCAATATCATGCGGGCTTTAGCCCCCGAGGGTATCTTTATTCAAACTGACCCACTACCGAAAATTTGCAGATGATTTCCCCCACACAGCGCACAATCAATCCATGAACACCATCTCCAACCGACAGCAGTCCTTAGTCCCTCAGTCCCTCAGTCCCTTGGTCCCTTGGTCCCTTGGTCCCTTGGTCCTACCTGCTTTACCCCCCACCCCCCCCTGTGGAAAACCCCCGGTATCTTGCGCAGTTTTACTCGTAACACGCCTCGTATCAACCAGTTAACTTTTCTTTCTGTTAATTATCCAGTAAACTTTAACCCCGAAAAAACGCCGCTTTCCAGTCCAAAAGGGCCCGCTTTGGGGGCAAAAAGGCCGCTTTTTCGCCCCTTTTGCGCGCTCCGTCTCCGACCTCTTGACAATTGTTGATCTCCGGCGCACCCCTTCCGCGCACGCCGGCTGCCCGGCAATTTTGCAAGAGGCTCAATCACCTTTGGATCATCTGCCCTGAACAGGCTGCCTCTGATTTGGATTCTCGACAGGCCCCGTAGGCGCGATCTTAGTTCAGACTCTGCCGCGCAAGCTCGCGAAAATCGGCGAACTGGGACAGGATGCCCAACGCCTCGAGGCAGGCGCGGTCGGAGTCATCCAGTTCAGCTCCGATTGTGTCCACCGGATGAGCTTCCAGTTCGTGATCCAAAAGGTCGGCAACATAGACGACCGCGGCGCCATCGAAGCCGGAGTTCGAGATACGGGTGGGATGGTGATGGTGGGCGATAGCCTCGACGGTGAGGTTGGGAATGCCCCACAGCCCCAACAGGTATGCGCCTATCTCCGCGTGCGAGGTACTCAGCAGCTCCTCCTCGGCTTCATAGGGCCTGCATCCGCGCTCACTGTAGCGCAAGAAGACGGAGTAGAACTGCTCGGGCATGGAACTGGCCAGGAAGAGTTTGCCAATATCGTGCAAGAGCGCGGCAATGATGGTGACATCGCGGTTGGCTTTGTCCACGGGCAGAACGCCGGCGATGGCGGCCACGCGGTGGGCGTGTTTCTCGATCGCCTCGCAAACAGAAAGCGGAATACGCGAGTGGGGCTTGAGAACCCTGAAGGCCTCAGAGGCCAATGCCAGATTCTTGATGGTTTGCATTCCCAGGTAGGAGACGGCATTGGACAGGGTGGTGACCTTTTGCGCCAGCCCGAAGAAGGCGCTATTGGCCAGTTGCAGGACCTTGGCCGACATGGCGACGTCTTCCTCGATGATCCCAGCGATCTCATTGATGCAACTGTCCGGGTCACACACTGTTTGGGTAAGCCGCGTGTATGTGGTGGAGAGGGAGGGAAGTTCACCGATGCTGCCGACGAGCGAGCGAATCTCCGGCGTACTGAGCACATCCTGGAGCGAACAGACTCGCTCGATCATGGAACGGAGTTCGGCCGAGCTGCTTGGTTTGGAGAGAAAGCGGTGGGCCACGGGAACCGCACGCCTGGCCAGCGAGTCCTCGGAGTATCCGGAGAGAATAATGCGCGCAGTGGCCGGATAGCGGTCGCGAATGTAGCTGAGCAGAGTGGCGCCATCCATACCGGGCATCCGCATATCGGAGATGACCACATCGAAGCTGCCAGCCTCGCAGGCTTTCAGTGCCGCTTCGCCTCCCAGAACAAACTCCATCTCCCAGTGGTTTCGCTCCGTATACAACATACGGCGAATGCCGTCCAGTATCCGGCTTTCATCGTCCACAAACAGGATGCGTTTCATGCGGCCACTCCAATCGTTGAAAGGGCCCGGCCATCGCTAGGCAGGCGAATAATAAACGTTGTACCCTTACCCTCTTCGGTCTCGAAGTGGATACTTCCACCGTGCTTGTCAACGATGACCGAGCGCGCAATGGCCAGGCCTTGTCCGGTTCCCTTGCCAATCGCCTTGGTGGTGAAGAAGGGATCGAAGATACGGCTTTGCACACTTTTTGGAATGCCCGATCCAGTGTCCTGGACGCGAATCTCCGCCCACGCAATACAATTGCTGGTTTGCACCTTGATCTTTCCCTTTTGCGGGCCTCCCTTATTAACCACATCGCCAATGGCATGGGCGGCATTGACGATCAGGTTCAAAATCACCTGGTTGAATTCGTCCAGAAGACAAGGGATCGGAGGCAGATCCGGGTCGAATTCAGTTGCCATGTCGGCCACATATTTCCACTCGTTCCGCGCCACGGTAATCGTGTTTTCAATGGCATGATTCAGGTTCTGCGGAGATTTCTCTTTCGATCCGGGATGGGAAAACTCTTTCATGGCGCCCACAATCTTGGCCACGCGCGACACGCCCTCCAGCGTCTGGTCGATGGCCTTGGGTATCTCATCCAGCAGATAGGCTGGGTCGGCGCGTTTGACTGCTGCTGCCAGCTCCTGAATTGCCGCGCTGGACAATGCGCCATTGCTGGCCGTATGCAGCGTCTGTTCATACTCAGACAGCAAGCTCTTCAGATCCTGAAACGCATCCTTCAGGAAGCGCACATTATCGCCAATATACTGAGTCGGCGTATTGATCTCGTGGGCGATTCCGGCGGCGAGCTGTCCCACGGATTCCAGCTTTTGCGCTTGCAGAAGCTGCCCCTGCAAAGCCTTGCGCTCGTTGATGTCCTCGCACATTCCCTCATAGCGGACCACCACGCCGTCCTGGTGGATGGCTCGAATGCTCATGGTGAGCCAGATCTTGCCGCCATCCTTGCAATAGACCTCGCATTCAAAGTTTTTCACGCCTCCGACCTTATCCATTATGAGCATGAATTCAGTGCCCCGTTTGGGGTTGACAAAAAACTGCTGGGAGATGTCGGTGACGTTGGCAATCATTTCTTCAGGGAAGTTATAGCCCAGGGTGAAAGCCAAAGATGAGTTCACGCTCATGAAATGGCCGTCCGGTGTGCTTTGAAAGATGCCGACAATGGCTTTGTCGAAGATACCGCGATACTTTTGTTCCGCCTCTCGAAGCGCTTCCTCGATCTTCCTGCGGTCTGTGATGTCCTGCATCATTCCTTCGTAGCGGACCACCTCCTCGTTCTCACGAATGGCGATTGCGCTCATTGAGACCCAAAAAACACTTTTATCCTTGTGATATTGTTCACATTCAAAGTTCGTTACATGTCCCAGGTTCTCCATGAGATGCTTGAACTCCTCGCGGCGATTGGGATCGACATAAACCTGGTAACCGATGTTGTTGCAGCCTGCGATCATCTCATCCGGAGAATCGAAGCCGTAGATTGCGGCCATATACGGGTTCACGCTCAGGGTTCGACCATCCGGCGTACTCTGAAAGATGCCAATGACGGCGTTGTCGAAGATTCCCCGGTATTTCTGCTCCGCTTCGCGCAGCGACGCCTCCATTTTTTTGCGCGCGCTGATGTCGTGGCCTACGCCCGCGATGCCGATTATATGGCCGTCGCTGTCGAATACCGGCACTTTTGATGTCAGGATGCTGATTTCTTTGCCCGCAACATCCAAAGCCTTTTCCTCACGGTTGATTAATGGCTGCCTTGAACGGATGATTGTCTGCTCGTCTTCGAAGAAACCCATGGCCTGCTCGTGCGGATAAAAATCGAAGTCGCTCTTTCCCAGCAGCGCATCGGGCGATTCAACGCCTACCACGCGAGCCACGTGAGAGTTCGCCAACTGAAACCGGCTCTCGGTGTCTTTCACATACATAAAATCCGGGATGTTGTCGATGAGGGCGCGGAGCATTCTGCGCTCATTGTCAAGGATCGAGCGCTCCTTCATCAGTTGCCGGTTGGCATCCTCGGCCAGAGCATTGGCGCGCTGGAGGCTAAGCTCCGCCTCCTTGTGCGCTGAAATATCGCGAAAGAACCAGACCCTCCCCAGATATGCGCCTACGGGATTCTTCAGCCCCGTGGAATGCCGTTCTAGTGTTCTGCCATCCCTCAAATTGATTTCATCCTGGATTTCCGCATCCGGATGATCGTAGAGCTCGATAACGCGCTTGATAAAAGCCTCTGGCTCCGCGAGGCATTCAAAGACTAAGGACATCAGGATGCGATCCTCGGAGCCGATAAAGCTATTCGGCTGGGGACCTTGAGCCGTTGCCTCGTCCAATCCCCAGATGTCAAGAAATCGTTTGTTGTATGAGACGATGAATCCAGCCTGATCCACGACCAGAATTCCTTCCGACGTTTCGGCGTGGATGGATTGAATCAGCGAGAGTTCAAATTGCCGGGCTTGCTCGGCCTGTATGCGTTCGGTGATATCCGCACAAAGACCGATATATCCCAGGAACTCGCCTTCAGAGGAAAACTTCGGCTGGGCACGCCAGCCCAGCAGACGCCAGGCGCTATCGGCCCGCCGGGCGCGCGCCTCGGCGTTGAGATTTTTGTACTCTTTCTTCGCGCGGTCGATGAGCGTGACAAACTGGGGCAAATCGTCCGGGTGGATGTACCGTAACCACAGGTCGCGATTCGCTTTTTCGAAGTCGACGCCGAAGAAATCCCGGCAGGCCTTGTTGAAGAACTGAACATTTCCACCGGTATCGGTTGCCCACATCATCGAAGGGCAACTGTCGGCGATCCTGTGGAAGCGCTCCTCACTGTCGAGCATCGCCTCATTGGCCCGTTTTGCTTCCGTGATGTCCTCGATGTTGACGATGAAGTACATTGGGCTTCCGCCACTGTCCCGTGCCAGCGTGATTCCCAAGCGAACCCAAATTACCGCTCCTCCGCGGTGGATGAAGCGCTTCTCGATCGTCAGGCAGCCATCAGGCTCTCTGTTCAACCGATCCATGGTGTTGAGCGAGAGCCCCATATCGTCGGGATGAGTCAGTTGAGTCCAGGAGGTGCCGAGCAGTTCCTCCGAGCAGTACCCCAACATCCTGCAAAGCCGGCGATTCACGTGGAGAAACCGTGTGTCCAACCCGGTGACGCAAACGCCGAAGGGCGCGAATTCGAAGACCTCGCGGAAGCGATCTTCGCTTACCGGTGGCTCATCGTCCTTCCCGACGCGCTTGGAAGGAGACGGGAGAGTTGCGCGGCCTTCCAGGATGTGAACTTTGCCGTTCACAGATTTGTCCTCAGCGGAGGAGAGAAAACCTCTACCGAAGGTTTATCGGCAAAGAATACGATTTTCTTGAGCGCGTGGTCAGACCTGACCAGTTTCCGCCAGGAAAGGGTCAGAATCTTCTGATTGGTTGGAAGATCGTGCCGATGAAATAAATGGGCCTCTGCGTCTTAATCCAAACGTCGCGGCACCAGAGTAAAACGCCAGTGCAAGGAATGAGGAAGATGGCCGACAAAATCTTATTTGTTGACGATGAACCCTCCGTACTGGACGGCTACAGGCGTATGCTTCATCGCGATTTCGAGGTGGATACAGCCACGGGCGGAGAGCAAGGGCTGGAGCTGATCAAGGGAAGCCGCCCGTATGCGGTGGTCGTCTCGGATATGAGAATGCCGGGCATGAACGGCGCGGAGTTTCTGGCTCAAGTACGTCAAACGGTGCCGGAGACCGTAAGGATGTTGCTGACCGGATACTCCGACATGGATGCGGCCATCGCCGCCGTGAACGAGGGAAACATCTTCCGCTATCTTACCAAGCCATGTGAAAAAGAAGTTCTGGTCAAGGCGATCAGCCTTAGTTTGGAGCAGTACCATTCGGCGGTTGCCGAGAAACTGCTTGTCAAAAAGGCGCTCATCTTCGAACGCGCCACCGCGGTGAGCGAAAGCGAGCAAGTCTGCCTATGGGATAACAATGAGGGGCCGACCGGTCTGCCCGGTCCGTCTCAGGCCAGAAGCCACCTTGCCCCGCTCTTCAAAGTCGATATCAAGTCCTATGTCGTGCTCTTCAAAATCACCATGCTGCAAACCATCGAGGAGCGCTACGGGGAGGAAGCAGCCGGCGACTACCTGAACTTCGCCGCGCAGTTCCTTACGCAGAGTCTGCGCCCGGAAGATCGGCTCTTTCATTGGAGCAGAGATATTCTGATGGCGACGGTGCGGCGGCAAACCACGCAGGGCGCGGTGCGCATGGAGATGGATCGCCTGACATTGGGCGGCGGCGGATGTGTGCTCGATGTAAATGGAAAGAAGATCATGACCGCCTGCGCGGTCGCCTTCGATCTGCTGCCGGTTTCGCAGTTCTCCAACATCGATGAGATGCTCAAGGCATTTGATGTCCGGGCAACCAAAGCCAATTCGATCGGCATGATCTGAAGCGGCAGAGTTCAGCGCCATGGAGCATAGTGGATCGCCGGGTCCGAAGACGGATTGTAACGTAAGGGGTATGGATAGTGTCTTCAAAAATCTTATTCGTCGACGATGAACCCTCCATCCTGGAGGGTTACCTGCGCATGCTGCATGGAGAGTTCGTGACGGAGGCCGCTGTGGGCGGGGAAGAGGGTCTGACTGCGATCAGCACCGACGGCCCATTCGCCGTTGTGATCTCCGATATGCGAATGCCAGGCATGAGCGGTGCGCAGTTTTTGGCCGAGGTGCGGCGCATCGCTCCGGAGACGGTGCGTTTGATGCTGACCGGATTTGCGGATATTGAAACGGCGATGGAGGCGGTGAACGAAGGAAACGTCTTCCGCTTTCTCACCAAGCCCTGCGCCAAACCTGCACTGGCCGGAGCCATCCGTGCCGGGTTGGCGCAACACCGCTTGATCGCTGCCGAGAGGGTTCTGTTGGAGGAGACCCTGATGGGCAGCATCAAGGTGCTGACCGATGTACTGGGCATTGCCAATCCCGCGGCCTACGGCAGGTCGATGCGCATCGCGCGCTATGTGAGTTACTTTACCGGAAAGTTTGTTTTCTCTTCGCCGTGGCAATTCGAGGCTGCGGCAATGCTCTCGCAACTGGGCTGCGTGACGCTGAAGCCCGACCTGGTGCAGGCGGCATACGCCGGGCTCACTCTCCCGGAGGAGGATCAGGCCCGCTTCGCCGCACATCCTGAGGCGGCTAGTAACCTGCTCGTGAATATTCCCCGCATGGAAGCCGTGGCCTGGATGATCGGCAAGCAGATGTCTGTGGATGGATTGACGGTCAGCGACGATATTCCAGATTCCCATCCGGAGGAGATCGTGCTGGGTGCAAAGATTCTGAAGCTGGCTGTGGCCTTTGATGACCTCAAATTAAGAGGGTTTACTGACCAGGATTCTATCGCCTGGTTGCGCATCCGGCGCGATGAATTCGGAGTTAAATTGATCGATGAGCTGGATGGCCTTAGCTCCGTAACATCGATGTAGGGCGCAGTTGCCAAGAGTGTTGGAGCAGGAGAGGCGGCGACCGTTTCGGTTGGCGCTTCTTCAGGTGCAAGTATCGCTCCCTGTTCGACGAGACGGGGTTCGACGAGACGGCTGCTCCCGTTTTTTTTGCTTCGAAACAAAAAAATAACTTGCGTTGGCATTAACCGGCGGTATACTGACGACGCCGGGACAAGAAACTAAAGTCACCGGTAAAACCGATTCCCCGGTTCCGATCGTGCAGGATGCATGGAGTTGCATACCTGTTTTCCCCCGCTTCAGGAGTACAACTCAGCCTCGCACTTTGAGGAAAGGGCAACTGTTCTTTATCCGGCCCGCGGCTTCAGAGGAGATCCTCCTCTGCCGGGGCAGTTGCGCCTCCTGACGGAAGCCTTTGCACAACCCGCGTAATTGGAGAGTTCCATGGCAAAGCTAACCTCCCCCAGTGTTAGTGAAATCGTTCTCCCCGCCTCAAAGAATGTTGCGCAGCGCGTTCCCTCGACGGTCGTCACCCAACCGATCCGGAGGCCCATCTACTACCAGCAGACGTGGGCGCCGGCCTGGTTTTACAGCGCATTGAACTGGCTGGGAAAGTCCTACCAGGACGCCGGCAATGTCACGCAGCGTTTCGGCCTGAATCTGGTGGGTTCGGATGTCGATCCCTATCGCCAGCTCGGGTCCACGCGGCTGTTCGTCATTACGCTGGTCCGCGATGAGCTATTCCGGCTCTCGCTTGCCTCCGATGCCAATTCGCTTGCGTCTCTCTCCGCCGAAGGCGCACTTTATCCAAACACCGATGCTGGCATCACCGACCTTTATACGGCGCTTTCCGAGAGCAGCATCTTCTCCGCGGTAAATTATTGCTATATTCCGGGCCAGCTAGGAGGCGATCTCAGCCCCGCCTATTCGGCACTGGTGGGCGCCGCGGCCAACCTCTCCACCGGCTATGATCCCGCCACCGGTCTGCGCTGCATTGTGCTCGGCTCGGCGGTCTCGCAGGTCGTTCCGCTCGACAACTTTTTGAATACGCACAACGTGCAGATCTATGACGAGAGCCCTGAGATTGTGCCGCTGGTCGAAGCGCTGGTCTACGATGTGACCGAGAACAACTCGCTGGGAGCGAAGACATTCTACCTGCCCACCTTCTACACGCGTGACCAGGTCACGCCGGGCAATTACTACGTCAGCAGCTTCGGTGCAGCCACGGCAACGGGCTCTGGCAACACCGTCGACTGCGGCCAGACCGTCGTCTTTCCCGGCGGACCCGCATACAACGACGCGGCAGCCACTGCGTTGAATCTGCAATCCACTCTTTCCGCCACCGTCTACGGCGGCGACACGGTGACCACCTACACCTTCGATACCGCGACCGTAGTCTCCACGGAGACACTCCAGCCAAAGATGGAGGCAGGCGTCTTCTCGCTTACCTATTCGGGTTCTTCACCTGCAACTATATTCTCAGGCCAGCAGATCATCGGCTTCTATCGCGAGAACGCCTGGAAGAACTGCCTCGGCCTGCCGATCTACGACTACGGCGCGAATAACTCGAGCTTCACCGCCGCCGCCGCCACTCTCAACTCACCCAACCTCATTTACGATCCCACCGCGCCCTTCCTCAACGGCGGTTCGCTGCAAAACGTCGTCCGCAATCTCAGTCAGGCCACATACCTGCTCTCGCCCGACCGCCTGGTTTCGCTTCTCGACGACGCCATCTCCGCAAAGGGTGCGGATACAGGCGTTGGACTCAGTGTCACCACCTGCGCGCTCGACTTCGATTTGAGTTCGACGCCCGCAGCCGGACTGGTCGATCATCTGGCGGTGCCTGTGATCGCAACGGTCACGACGACGCCCCCGGCGATTGCGTATTACGTCAACGGACTTCAATTGACAAACACACTTGATAAGGTGGAACTCGCACGGGCCGCCGCTGCACCAGCGGCAAAGACCGCCGCTCCACCGCAAGCCGCCGCGACAGACCTCGCAACCGGCGGCGTTACCCAGAAGCCGATCTCTGTTCTCTCTTCCAATGCATCCGCGACCACATCCATCGGGGGCACAGCCAATAACCCGACGCCCGTCGAACTAAGCCCCGTCACCATTCAGGTTGGACTGAGCGCGTCGATTCCTCAGGAGGCGCTCAGCGGCACCGGCATTACCGGCATTGAGATCGGCACACGCTTCACGCAGCAGGCGCTGGGCGCAGGTGCGGCATTTCAGGCGTCACCCGCGGGCACGATCGTCAACCTGATGGCCTCATCCACTTCTCAATCCTCGATCGTCCCATACGACCTTGCAACGGGAACGGCAGGAGTCAGCTTTACCGAAGGAGTCTCCTACGTACTCTCGCTTACCGGCGAAGCGCTTACGATACGCGGCTCCGACGGCTCCACGGCCACATCGGTCGTGACCGGGAGTACGGCGAATCCAGCCATCACCTTCGTCGGCTCCGTGATCTTCACCTCCACGACCGCATCCATTCCCCTCTATCCGAAGTTGTCGCTTACGCTGCCTGCGCCCGCCGTCGGCTCCCATGGCGTACAGCAAGGAGTCGGCTACAGCATTCGACTCACCGTCGGAGCCCGCACCAGCCTGTACGACATAGTGGATGCAACCCAGACCGTACTCGATGCCAACATCAGCGTGCCCAATCCCACCGGCGGCAACAACCCCAATCCGCAGCAGGGCGAGATCTACTTTGGCAGCTTCCTGGGCGGTGAGGCCGAGATGACGGTGTGGTCGGTCCCCGTCTTTCTCACCGTCGTCCCTGCGCAACTTACCGGCGCCAGCTTCAACGGCGCCATGACACTGGATTCGCAGGCCAGCGGCGTTCCCGATTATCAGCTGCAGATTACCGACAGCTCTCTGTTCGTTTACTCGAACATCAACGTCGACAGCGGCGCTCTGGGCACACCCAGCGCCAACAATGTCTTTCTCTCGAGCGCCGTCATCAACTCTTCACCCGACGACGCCAGTTCGAAGGCCTTCGCTCCCTGCAAGCTGCTGATGGGCCTGATACGCCAGGCGCAGATGGGTCCCGTGCTGCGCTACGTCTTTGTGCCCGAGGACGACAGCGTCGTGATCGGCGGCACGCGCTATATGCTCAGCGTCATCAATCTCGACGGGCTCACCGTCGATCCCAACTCGCGGCCCTACCCGCCCGTCTTCTGGCCGCAGACACAGTACTGGCAGTTCGCCAACCGCCACAATCCCTACATCGACGTCGGCTACGTGGGCGCCACGCAGGCCGACCGCCTCAGCCGCGCCCAGTCCGATACGGCACGCATCGGACTCGCGACCTCGCAGGCGCAGGAGCCGATGCAGATGTATCTCGATACCGACAGCAACATCATGACGCTGCGGCCTATCTTCGAGTTTCCTCTCGACACGGCGACGCAAGCGGTCGATCAGGGACAACTCACCTACATCGCCAACACGATTCTCGATCTGTTGAGCATCACCTTCCCGGAAACTTCCGCTTTTACGCCCAGCAAACTGGACGCGGAAAAGATCACGGTGCCCGCCGCGCTGCAACAGAACAACCCCTACACGGCCGGCGTTACAGCCGCGGCGGGTGGATCCGCGCAGTCCGGCAGTTCCGCGGGAACGACTCCAGCCGCAACTCAAGTCCAGGGAAAGATCGTCACCAACCTGGCGCCCAATGCCATCGCAACGAATGCCACGGGGATCGACGCCATCACGAGTCAGGCCAGCCAACAGCAGCAGGAGAGCAACGCTGCTCAGGCCACCACCAAGATCGCCACTCCACAGGTTGAAGTCGTCCAGTCCCGGCGCGTTGTCTCCGGAGAGCTGACAGTGGCCTCCGAGCGCCGCGACTACCAGACCATCTATGGTTTTTCGCTCTACAATTCGGCCACCGGCGAGGCCTACCTGATCGAACTGGTCGACGCCGACCTGGATATTCCCGATCAGATCCCCTACACCACCGAGAATGCGAACTACGATCCCTTTTACGTTCGCGTTGTCTTCCTCAATACCCTCACCTGCTACAACATGAGCATCATCGTGCCCTCGATGGTGCACGACCAATACGGCCACTTCGCCCACCTGAGCAGCAATTATCAAAACATCCTCAGCAAGACCAACCAGATCGAGCTCGGTTATCTCTACTCCATCTACGACAGCTCCAATAACTTTGACAGCCTGAACTTCAGCCTCTTTAACTCACAGTCCTCGCAGACCCAGATCAGCGCTTCCCAGTCCTATGTCTATACCAACTTGCCGTACGCCACCCAGCAGACCGCGGTCTTCAACCCCGGCAGCCTCTTTGCAGGGTTGGTTGAAGGCAGCTTCGTCGAAACGGAGGAAGTGCGCCTGGAGAAGATCACCGCCGCAGAGTCCAAGGTCTCGGGCATCGATCTGACCAAAGTCTCCTTCCAGCAACCTCCCGCGCCACTGCCCTTCTTCGTGTGCCGTCGTCAAAACTGGAGTGCGGAGTGCATGCTCATGCAGGCCACTCAGCTCGAAGGCAGTTCAGTCTTTCTTGCCTTTGGCGGCGGAGACCTCATCCCCATCCGGCTCGACGGTCCCTTCACCGTCGACAATCGCCAGCCGGCCTATCTCTACAAGCTGACGAAGACCTTCTCGGACCGCGACTACGATTCCGTGCGGACACTGTCCATCGGCAATGTGCCCTATGTCATCGGCATGTCCTCCGAGTACGGCTACCCGCAGTTCTTCAACTTCTCCATCGATGCGACTGCCGGCACAGCCGAACTCGATACCAGCGCCGTGCAGGCGTTGCAGTTTCCCCCCGACATCTATGTGGTCGGCCAGGCAAGCACGACCCAGACATCGGTTGCCAGTCTTCAGGAAGGCATCAGCGACACCGGCTCTTTCATGAATCGCGACAAGCAATTCAACGCGATCGCCCAGCAGTATCAGGTCATCGCCTACAACAATCTCGTTTATCTGATCCGCGTCGTCTCAAACGCCACGCCGCTGGAACAAGTGGGCAAGACAGGGGTCAACACCGGTCTGCTGATCGACACGTTTGTTCCCTCCTCCAGCGGCAATCTGATGCTGGCGCAGGGCGCCCGCTACAAACGCAGCGGCCTGCAATTCTTCGGCTCCAACTACACGCCCACAACCATGGTCGATAGCATCGACACCCTCGATTTCACCAGCATCACCAACGAGACCTTCTACGCGCCGACCATCTTCATCCCCATCCCGGAGATCGATTCGACGCAAAACTTCGTCGCCGACCTGTCGAACTTTCTCGGACAGCAGTTGTGGACCTTCATCTACTCCGAGATCGTTGCCCAGCCCGGCGATACGGTCAACGGCGTCGCTTATCCCAACGGTTACAACCTTGACGTTGAAGGCAAGCCGGTGCTCAGCCTGCAGAAGCTGCACTTCATCTACGATCCGCTGGCCGTCCTGTTCACGCCGAACGATCTTGCCCACAAATATCCGCTGCAGCCCAAGCAGCAGATACTCGCTTTGACCAACAGCCAGATACAGGAAGGCATCTGCTGGCGCACGGCCAATACCCTGCCGCAGCGACTGCCGCCCACCAACGTCAACGCCCAGCAGTTGCTCACCAGCGGCCCAACCATGGACGCGCCCAACATTGTTTATGGGCTGCACAACCGTCCCGTGATCACGCCGCTCAGCAGCAACTACATGGGAATGTCGGTCAACAGCATTCAGTCGCTCTCGGGCGTGGTCTATAAGATTGAGGAGTCCGCGCTCTCCAGCGACCAGGTCGGCACCGGCTTCATCTCCGCCGTCTCCTCCACCAACAATATGCTCATCGGCCTGCTGTTCGACTATGACAACAACGACCTCGGCACCCTCGCGCCCTACGACGCAACCCAGTCCACCAAAGGCATCGTCTTCCTCAACGGCTACCTGAGCGCCGCGGGCTACACCTTCTCCAGCCCCGACCACTTCGATGTCAACGACGTGCTGCCCTCGCAGATCCCGCTGCTGGAGCAGATTGCCGGCGCCATGCCGGGCCTCGATGTCGCCTTCTACAACCCCGACGTCAGCCTGCCGCGCCAATACTGGAGCTTGGTCTACGACTCCTTCACCGGCCCCGGCCTGCCCAACTTCATTCCGAATGTTCCTCCTTCGATCGTCGACCCGGCCTTCACCAATCGCACGCGCTCGCTGATCTTGAGCGTGCAGAACTCCGTCCGTCCCACCGCGCTTGGTCTGATGGACACCTACAGCTCCGTCGTCTCCGCCAATCTGCATTTGCAAAACGGCGTCACCGGCTCGGTCTTCCTCAGCAAGAAGGCCGATCGCGACGTGGCCTCGATCGGCAGCAACCCCGCCGGCTCGGCCACGCTCTTCGGCCTGCCTGCAAAGTACGATTTCTTCATCTTTTCCCGCGACCACTACACCACGCTCAAGGATGGGGCCTTCGAGTTGATCGACCAGGGCTACGCCATGTGCCTGGTCGACGACGGCTCGGGGACGGGATCCAAGATTGCCAGCTACTACGTCGACTCCGACGGCAACTACAACGAGCTATATACCTATGTGCTCTATTCGGAGTCGGGCGGCGTAATTGAAACCAATAGCTTCCCGCTCAAGGTCACACTCGGAGCGCCGGCCAACCTCGGCGCCACGCCTGTCATCCCCGAGACGCCGAACAACGTCAATCCACAGGATCTCGTTGCGCAGATCAACAAGCTTTCCAATCTGATCTACGCCGCCATGGGCCCGTCCAGCCCCGGTCAGCCCCCGGCCTACATTCCCATCCAGGCCGTCGGCGGAGCGGCGCCAGCCAATCCCATCATGGGGGCTCCGGGCTTCAACGGTTACACGCTTAACGTCATGGGCGCCGGCCACCAGCCCGTTCAGATCTCGCAGATCTACTCCGGATCGGTCACCTACGCCATCGCCGGCTCGACCACCATCATCCCTGTTAGCGCAAAAACCGGCAAGGCCGTGCCATTCTATGGCTCCATCTCTCACGGCCTCGATAAGCAGACATCTATTCCGCAGTTGCAGCTTCCGGGACAACAGGCCTTCATCCCGCGCATCTTGAACCCCGCATCTCTCAGTTCCCCCCCATCTGCCGGCCCCGGCGTCTTCGGCGGCAATGGACTCGGAGGGCTCATCAACACGCAGTTCAGCCGCGTCTTCCAGGGAGCGGGCGCAGTCCCTCCGGCGCTGGCCACGAATCCCACGCCCGGCACCACCATGAAGGCCGACGATACGGTCTACTACACCTTCAACGCAGTCAACAACGCCATCTACGATTCAACCGGCAAGACTGTCACCGCGAGCGGCGGCCAGTATTTCATTGACGCCACTGACCCAGCCAATCCCATCTACGTCGTCGTCACGCTGCCCAAGTTCAGCCTGAATGGCAACACCTACAACGTGAATCTGAGCACCACCCTGTCCGACGGCATCACCTCGCGCTACAGCCTGATTGTTGGCGGCAAGAGTTACCAGTTCGAGCCGGACAACGCGCATGTCACGGCCGACCGCACCGTCTTCACCTTCCAGCCCATCACCAGCGGCATCTACACCGTCACCTATGCCGACATCGACGCGCCCCTGGCCAATGAAGCTCCCAGCCCCATCACGCTTACACCCTTCACCATTACGGCGGGAGGAAGCTCTGTTGTCATCGACGTCTTCAATCATCCGGCGCAGCTGACCACCATCGTCACCGGCGTCGTGGGCCACGACTACGCATACGATCCCGTTCACGGCGTCGTGACCATCACGCAAAATTCCACCTCCGTGCCTGTACCTCTGCAGACCGGCCTGGTCGCGGCCTCGTACAGCGGCTACGGCTACGTCATCAGCTTCAGCAATCTGGCGTACAGCGTCAATGGTTCGCCCATGTTCCCCTACTCCGCCACCATGTTCGGCTCGCCGGCCTCGTACGCGCTGATGACGGCGCCGCAGATCTTTACCCTCGGCGGAAACTTCTACACCTTCAACCAGGACCTCCTGGGCAACTACCTGAGCGTCACCGGCAACGGCCAGACCTACCCCATCAACCCCTATCAGTTTTCCATCAACGGCGCGGTCTACATCATCAACACCAACGTGCAGCCCAACACGGTGGTGGGCGGCGGCAACACCTACTCGATGACCGCCGGCAACACACAGTTCCTTATCGATGGCGTTCAGTACACCATCACGCTCAAGGGCGGCTCGCTGAACGGCGCCACCATTGCCGGCCAGTACAACATCACTCAGGCCAACGTTGTCGTCATCGAGAATTACGTCTACCAGCTCGACACGCTCAACGGCCAGATCGTCGGCAACGGTTCCACCTATCCGCTCACCACCTCCGGCTTCACTTACACCATCACCACCGCCAACAGCAGCTTCACCGTCACCACCGAGCCCAACTCGACCACGGTCAGCATCGGCAACATCGAGTACCTCATCAACAACACCACTGTCGTCGGCGACGGCGTCACCTATCCCATCCTCGCCTACCGCACCCTTATTGACGGCGCATCCACCTTCAATATCGGCTTCGATGGCACCGTCTCTGTTGCGCCGCTGCTGAGCTTGTCCGCGGCAACCACGCCGCCCACCTTTACCGACGGTGCCACCACCTACACTGTGAATGCGCTCGCCGCCTTCGACGGAACAAACTACTACCCCATCACCGGCACAGCGCTTCTTGGAGCATTCACCACCTTTGCGCTCACTTACTCGCTGCGCACCGATGGCGCATCGATCGCCGCCGGCCCCGGCAAAACCTACATCGTTCAGCCAAGCGGTCCTTTGAACACCACGCAGATCTCCTTCGGCAGCCAGACCATCTACTTCGGACGGCCCACGGACATCGCCGCCTTCGACGGCCAGCATTACTATGCCATCGCCAACAATCAGTTCACCGACAGCAACACCGGCCTCACCTACACTCTGAGCGGCAACACCGCGGTCAACCAGGGCAACAGTTACGAGATCTACAGCAACCTCGGCGCAGGCTCTTATTTTGAGGTCCCCGGCGGCCCCACCTACTATGTCAACATCGCGGTTGCCGACCTGAATACCGCCAGTGGCGACATCTACAGCGTCTTCCCCATCACCGCAAACATCTTCACCATTCCGTTGCAGTACACCGTCACAGTGAGTGGGAGCGAGGTCACCGTCGCCTCATCCACCTTCGGCTCTTCTCCTGTCGCCGTCGTAACGCTGACCGAGTCCGGGGGCCAGATCACGGGCGGGAGCTTTGTCGATCCAGTCACCAATATCAGTTATCTCTGCCTCGTCGACGGCGCAACCGTCAGCTTCATCGATTCCAGCAACACCATCTATCTCTGCCAGAACACCGGGTCAACCTATACCTTCGTCGCCTCGGTCGTGGTCACAACCGCCGTCAGCCTGGCCATCGACAGCCAGACACCGGCAAACGTCTACCCTGTTCTCAACGGCCAGTTCGTTGTGGGAGCCATCACCTACACGGTCAACACTCCCGTCGCATGCTCCAATGCCGCCGGGCCGTACTGGCCGATGGTCAATGGCCGCTTCATTGTTCCCTCAGCCGCTCCGGTCTCCAGCCTGGCATACACCGTGAACGGCAATAATATCGTCAAGGGATACGTGATCTCCAACGACGACCAGTTCTCGGTCGACGGCAACACCGTCTATACCGTCAATGCGGTCAACGTGGTCAAAGCCACCAACCAGGCAACGCTGGGTGCGCCGGGGACGCCGCAGTCGCTCACTGCCGGCGCGCTGACCTACAGCCTCAACTCCGCAACGTCGCTTGCAACCATTCAACCGGCGGGCCTCAACTATAACTCCACTACCGGCCAGTTCACGGTCTCCTACAATGGCGTCAATGTGACCTACACCGTCACCGGCACTTCGGTGACCGACAGCCGCCATACTCCGGTTCCCTTTGTAGCCACCGTCACGGGCTCCGAGCTCTCCTTCACCGACCAAATCAACGGCGTCAGCTTCAGCTTCGACGACAGCGGCAACAACCCCATCACGGTTGGCTTCCCTTACACCAACCAGTTCTTCATCGATCTCATCACCGGCGTCACCTATTACATCGACGAGACGGATAACCGGGTTGAGGTTCTCTCCTATCTTCCCGAGACGACGCAGTATGCCTTCGTCCCGGCCGACGGCAAGACCTATCTCATCCACTACAGCAACGTCGGCGTTGTCTTCCCGGTCATCTCCGGCCCCAATGTCAACGCAGGCGTCTCCACGGTCGGCTCCGACACCTTCACTGTCCATATTGACCAGGTCAATCCCACCAGCGGCGGCGCGGGCCTTGCCGTCAACAGCAACTCCTTCGAGGTGAATGGCAACCTCTACACCATCGCCGGCACTCCCTCGGGAGCGGACTATTCCTCCTGCCACATCGTCGGCGATGCCGTGGCGCCCATCCCCTTCCTCTCCGCCAGCACCTTCCGGCTGACCGATCCCTCCGTCACCTACTCTCTCCAGCTTGACGCCAACAATCTGCCCATCTCCGTCACCGCTGTCTTCGTCGTCCAGCCGAGTAAAAACATTATCTCGGTCAACGACGACGTCTACGTCATCACTGACAACACCGTCAGCACCGGATCGCTTCTGGGACAGGGCAAGGCCTCCATTGCCATCACCGGATCGAGCTTCAAGCTGACCAACCCATTCGACTCCACGGTCGGCAAGTTCACCTTCGCCGATCTCAACATCTACGACGCGGCCTCGGTCGTCGGCCAGTTCTCGGTGTACCTCTCGCCAACCTTCTTCATGGGCAACGTCGTCTATACGCTTGACCCCGTCCGCCTGTCCGTGACCGACAACAACAAGCGCCCCTACCCGCTGCTGCCGAACCCCACCATCTTCAGCATCAACGGCTACAACTATGTGATCGACTCCAACCGCACGCCGCACGCCGTCGTCGGCAACAACAACGTTTCGCCGCTCTCCACCGACGTGACAGTGCAGAGCGGAATGCCCGTCGCCAACTCCACCTTCACCCTCGGCGGCCTCATCTACAAATACACCGAGGATGCTTCCGGGAATCTGCTGACCGTTACCGGGACGAAGAGTTACATGATTGCGCAGCCCGGACTGACCTTCAAGCTCGACTCCAGCCTCGTCTTCACCATCCTCAAGACGCCGCCCGCGGCCGGCAACTACGCCGGCTCAGTTGTGCCCATCGGCACGGTCACGGCCGCGGCGACGACCTCCACCCCCACCATCCTCAACCTCTATGCCGGCGTGCCTCAATCCGGCAACGCGGACTTCTTCCTTTACAAAAATGTGATGTATACCCTGCTCGCATCCGAGGGAAAATACGTCTCCGTGCAAAAGTCCTTCGCTGTCTTCGCCGCCATGCCGACGCCGAACCAGCAGCAACTCGCCGTCTTCAATCTCAACGGCAACACCTACATGGTCACCGACGGCACCACCGCCGGCGCTCCCACGCCCTCCGGCATCAACCCCGGCAATCTGTGGGCGGCGACCGCGATTGCCCCCGTTGAAGCGCAGTTCGGCCTGGTCTACGGATTCACCGCGCAGCCCATCAACGTTACGCAATCGCCGTCGGGCGCCTTCCAGTTCATGGTCACCGACACGACCGGCCTCACCACGCTCTACGACATCCTCTATAACCCTGGAAGCAACGCCAACGTGGTCAAGGTCGATCTGCCCACGCTGCTGCCAACCTTCATGCAGACCGGACCCTTCACCTTCGTTCCCTCCGCCCCGCTCACCTTCCAGACCGGCGGCTACAACGCTTTCACCACCTTCGTCGCGGAGACCGTCATGCCCAGCGAGAGCTTCGCGGCCTCCTACAAGACGCCAGTGACATCATCGAGCCCGCTCATCGATACGTTTCTGGGCCCGCAGGGCGACTTCAGTCTGGAGTTCTGGCACTCGCTTCCGCTCTCTCCGCCCTCCAGCTATCACCCCTTCACCTACTCCGCCAGCACCAACACGCCGGTTGTCTACTATGTCGATGTCGACTTCGAGCTCGATGCACATCAGAACCCGAATATCTATCTCGGCGTCAACAACACCGTCATGACGGCCGCGCCCACGCCGCCGGTCATCTCCTCCGGGTGGGAGCACTTCGCCCTCAGCTACGTGCAGCCTTACACCATCGTCTGCAACGGCGGCGCCGGCTTTGAGGTGGCGCAGGGCAAGAACTTCAACTTCACGCGCGACTTCAGCATCGCCATGACCTTCAGCGTCTCCGACGTCAACACCGCCCAGGGACTGCTCTACAAGGGAACGGCATCGGGCACGACCTCGCCCTACACCGATATGTCCTACCGTGTGGGAGTGGCCAATGGAAGCGTGACGCTGCAGATAAAGGACGGGACAGGGACCATCAGTCCGGTCTTCACTGGGCCGCCGATCCAACCCAATCTCTACTACCAGTTGATTATCGTTAAAAACACCACCAGCCCCACCGGAAACGAGGGCAGCGCAGACCCATACGCTCCGCCCTTTGATGTGAGCGTGCTGGGACCGGCAACCTCGAACGGAACCAGCTTCAATGCATCCGCCCTGCCCACCCAGGCCTCGGGCAGCATCAAAATCTCCAGTATCGCGCCCAACACCCCAAGCGCCACGCCTGCGCTGGACGGCTTCCTGACGAAGCTGCAAAACCTGTCGAGCGCAACCTCGAGTTACACCGTCACCATCTCCATTCGCACGGTCAATGACGATGGCACCTTCGGCAGTTGGACGTCTGTCTCGACCGACAACCCGGTGCCGAGCGACACCGGCCTCATCGTCAACTCCACCGGTTCAGCCCACCTGCTGATCGGCCAGGCCTACGACGACAACGGGACGCCAATACCGCCGAGCGGCTCAAGCGGCATCAACATTCGCGACGTCTATCTCTTCAACACCTCCATCGACGCGGACGGCATCACCACCAGTGCCGGCACCATCGACATCGCCAATGCCAACCTGGAGCAGCTCAACGAGGCCGGCATCCTCGGCTTCTGGCAGGCGCAGTACAACCCCAGCGGCATCGTCAACAACCCCTACGATGAAAGCGCCGTGGCCATCTCGACGAACAACTACTACGCATACCTCGCGCCACTCACCGGCCACGAATTCGAAGGAACGACCTTGTATATCGACGGCGTCTCCTTGCCGCTCACGCTCGTTCCCTCCGGATCGGTTCCCGCCTCGTGGACCGGCTACACGGCAGGCTCCTCGCAGCTCGACTTCAACGCCGGCCTGTACAAGCTCCAGGAGATCAGCATCTGGCAGATGGCTCGCCAGGCATACCAGATCATCGACGATATGTTTGGCCAGCTCATCCCCTCCAATGAGCCGACCCTCGTCGTCTACCTCAACGGCTCCTTCGTCGCTCCCGCGCTCAACGCCGCGCCGGCCACGCAGCCGCCGCTGTTCAGCCCAGACCTCTCGATGAAGAAGTACATCGACAACATCACGGTCTCGAACGGCGCGCCGACGAATCTTGCTTTCTCCAACGCGTCGCTCGATCTCTCCGGATGCCCAGCCGTCGGGCGCTGCGGTCCGCTCGTCACGCCCAATCTTTACACTCCGCCGGACATTGCTCTGACGGTTTGCGATACGCCTCCCGGCCTCACCACTTATTCGGTCACGCTCAACACCACCACCGGCACGCTGGCCGGCGAGATCAACGAGGCCTACGTCTATATCAAGGACTCCGTCCTCACTCTCTACGCGGGCAAGAAGGTCGGCGACCTCGTCCTCTCATGGGTCTCGCAGGAGCAAGGCAACGTGCAGATCCTCGGCTACATCGAAGGCGCGCCTCCCGCGCCGATGGCCAATCTCACCCTCAAGCCCACTTACGCCGGCGCAACCTCCGTCACCTTTACCGCGCCCACCTCCGTCACCATGAAATACCAGGAATCGGACGACAGCTCCTCCGAGAGCAAATTCTCCAAATCGGTCGACTACGGCGCCGGCTTCGGCTTCGACGCCGATCTGGCTCCGATAGGCTTCGGCGTCAACTTTGACAAGAAGGCGGTGGTCGATCTTACCGCAACCTACGACGGCGACGAGACCACTCTTACCTCCGGCGACACCAACACGCAGAAGACCTCCTCGGCCAAGCTCGATGAGTCCAACAAGTACACGCTCAAGATGCAGGGCACGCTCATGCCCTACACCAACGACCAGTTCATGGCCAGCCTGAACGCTCTCACCACCCCCAGCAACACCGCCGGCACACAGGCCTCGAAGACCGCGATCCTGCCCGATCCCAACCTCGGCGGCTTCACGACGTCGAACCCTCCCGGCCAGTTGCCCAAGACCGCGCCCACGGAAGAAAAGTTCGGCCAGCGCATGTACATCCCATCGCCCTACGGAACGGCCTTTGTCACCTCGCAGACGCTCGACGTCTACCAGCAGACGCTGCTCCAGACCAACACGGTCTACGGCTTCGTGCGCATCCCCAACACGCAGATCCCGCGCGATCTCAACATCGTCTCCTTCCGCATGAGCAGCAAGTACCTTCGCCCCGGTGTGCTGGATGGCGTAGTGGGTTACGCCTATAACCCGGCAACGCTGCCCAACGGCGCCCAGACCTATACCACCTCGACCGGGCAGATGCAGGTGGTCTACGACGGAAACTTCTCCGCGGGTGAGGTGGGCCACGACGCCAGCTATATGCGCATCGTCGAGGCCTACCAGATCAAGAAGCAGATCGACCAGCAGTCGTTCAACTCACTGGCGATCTATCAAACCGCCGGCAGCGCTCTCTCCAGCGACCCTACCTTCCAAAACGGCACGCCGATGGCCGGCGACGACACCTCCCTGCTGCCTGGGCTCGACTTCTACAACGAGTACGTCTGGTCCTCGCGCGGCGGAGCGCAGGAGGTCAAGCATACTTACACCACAACCTACGACGAGGTCTATGCCACCTCCAACATCAGCTCCGATGCGGTCATGAACGGCTTCAACCTCAAACTGAGCCTCTTCACCATCGCCTGCAACGGCAAGTTCGCCTGGACCAATACCACCAAGAGCACCGCCAAATACAGTTACAACACCACCGGCACTCAGTCGTTCGACATCGCCGCCGCCTTCGACGGCCTCGAGACCGACACCCAGATGCGCTACTCGAGCTCCAACGACGCCCATTTTGTCATGAACTTCAACTCCATGTTCAACCCCGATAACCAAAGCGGACTGAATCTCGTCATCGGCTCCGACGGGCTGGTATACAACATTGTTCCCTCGGTCTCCTCCGGCGCCGGCCTGCCGATCTCCGACAACATCGACAGCAACCAGACCTTTATGCAGCCCCAGCCCGCCTACGCCACGGGCAACGCCGACGGTCTGACGGGCAATCTGGAACCCTACGATCGCCCCGGCAAAGTCAGCCTCTTCCGCACCTACGCATTCTTCCTCCAGCCCTCGCAGGGCAACGCCGACGAGTTCTGGAACACCGTCATCGATCCCGTCTGGCTGCTCAACAGCCCCGACGCCGACGCCGATGCCATGCGTTCGGCCCAGGCCAATCAGTCGATTCCCTGGCGGCTGCTCTATCGCGTCACCTACACGCAGCGCTTCCTGCCGCCGGTCGCCAACGAGGCTATCGTCGTGCCGCAGATCAAGCCGCTGATGGCCGTTCCCGTTCTCAACCCGGCCTCCGACTTCCTCTTCAACAACGGCACTGGATCGGCCTCGCCCCTCAACCCGGCCAACGATATCGAGAACAACATCGTGCTCGCCGCTCCCACCGTCTCCGGACTCAGCGCCGGCACGGTGCCGCTCACCGGGCCCAACACCGGTACGCCGGTGCTGGCCAACAACGTCATCCCCTTCGATCTGTTGAAGAACTTCACCACGGTTGTGGACTGGGGCGATACCGTCAACGCCAAGCTCATCGCGCAGTTGACCACCTCCGCGCTCGGCCTCAACATTGTGCCCATGTCGGCCGCCGCGCTTCCCGGCTCCCTCAAGGTGGCCGACGTCATGGATCCGGTCAGCGGCGGCCCGCTCTACACCATCTACACCGATCCCAACGGCCTCACCGTCAACGTGCCAGTCAATCCCGGAGTCACCGTCTATCAGGACGTCAACTCCAACCCCATTCAGTACTACGACGGCAAGTCTTTCATCTCGCTCCAGTCCGACTACATCGCCTCCACCGACGGCACCGTAATGTACTACATCCAGCCGCCTTCCACCTACGATCAGTCCGCCTTCAACCTGCTCGGCGACTACGATCTGTTTGGCCATCCCGGCGACGAGTGGCGCTACTACCTGGTCTCCGGCGAGAGCTCCAACATGACCTCCGAGCCCACCGTCTCCGGCCAGGGAGTCTTTCTCGGCTCCAGCGCCTCGGCCCCCTACACAGGATTCAAGATTGCGGAGTCCATGCATGGAAACACGACCACTGGCCCGGTCCAGGGCTACGTCCTGGTTCAGGGCATCCTGCAGTGGCCCAACCTCAACACCAATGCCGAGACCTTCGCCGATGTGCTGGTCTACAAGGCCATGAGCCTTCTTGACACCTTCCCCATCGGCGACCCGGAGGTCCTCATCTCGTGGCTCGCGGCGCAGTATCCCAGCGCGCCATTCGCCGCCAACGACGAGATCAATCTCGTCTTCGCCCGCAACATCGTCACCTACTTCAACTCACTGCAACAGGCGTTGATCCCGCAATAGAGATTGGCTTGGATCACAAGTTACGTGCCGCCTCCGGCTCTCAAGGATAGCCGGAGGCGGCTGTGCTGGGATTGGCGGAGATAGATCAACACCTCACCCGCGCCCGAGCGCCATCGACAAGATCCGCTTTCATCTGCCCATCTCCTGTGCGAAGCACAGCCGCCGCGTCCTGCTGCCACTTTGGTCATTTGGTCATTCACGCTCTTCCGATGGACAATAAGAGATGCAGGGATGCGGAGAGCAAGCATGAGCCAGCTAGAGCGCCTTGAGCGGGATTCTTTGGGAGAGCGGCCGGTGCCCGCCGATGCCCTCTATGGCATCCACACGGTGCGTGCAATGGAGAATTTCCCGCTGGCCGGGCGGCTGGTGCATCCGGCGCTGGCGCACGCCTTTGGCGACGTCAAGCTGGCCTGTGCGCAGACCAATCGCGCGCTGGGCGCATGGAGCGGCGATGCGGCCAAGCCCGACGCGATCGAGCGTGCCTGCCGCGAGCTGAGCGAGGGGCTGCTCGATGCGCAGATCGTTGTGGACGCGCTGCAAGGCGGAGCCGGAACCAGCACAAACATGAATGTGAATGAGGTGCTGGCCAATCGCGCGCTGGAAATCCTTGGCCTCGATCATGGCCAGTACAGCCGCGTCTCGCCGCTGGACGACCTCAATCTGCATCAATCGACCAACGACACCTATCCCACGGCGCTGCGGCTGGCGGCCATCCGGCTGCTGCACGCGCTCGAGCAAAACGTCGTTGCCCTGCAAGAGTCCTTTCAACGTGCCGAGAAGAACTTCGCGCACGTGGTGAAGGTGGGACGCACCCAGTATCAGGACGCGGTGCTGACGACGCTGGGACGCGAGATGAGCGCCTATGCCGAGGCGGTGAATCGGGACAGGTGGCGCATCTACAAATGCGAGGAGCGGCTGCGCCTGGTCAATCTGGGCGGAACGGCCATCGGCACCGGTCTGGCCGCGCCGCGCGAGTTCATCTTTCAGGCCGTCGAGCAGTTGCGCTCGCTCACCGGCATCGGCTTTGCCCGCGCGGAAAACCTCGTCGAAGCCACGCAGAACACCGATGTCTTTGTCGAAGTCTCCGGAATTCTCAAGGCGCACGCGGTTTCGCTCATCAAGATTTCAACGGACCTGCGGCTGCTCTCCTCCGGTCCTGACGCGGGTTTCGGCGAGATTCACCTTCCAGCGCGGCAGGCCGGTTCGTCCATCATGCCGGGCAAAATCAATCCGGTGATTCCCGAAGCCGCCACGCAAGCGGCCATGCTGGCGATGGGCAACGACGGTGTCATTGCCGCGGCCTGCGCCGCCGGCAGTCTGGAACTGAATGCATTTCTGCCGCTGATTGCCCATTGCCTGCTGGAGAATCTTGATCTTCTGGCCCGCGCCGATGACCTGCTCTGCCGTTTTTGTGTGGATGGCATCGAGGCCGACGAGGCTCGCTGCCGCGCGCACGTCGAGAACTCGACCGCCGCAGCCACAGCGCTGCTCCCCGCGTTGGGCTATGAACGAGCCGGAGAAGCGGCGAAGTTAGCGCGTGAACAGGGCAAGACGCTTCGCGCGGTGATCCTTGAAAACAATTGGATGAGTGAAAAGGAATTCGACGCGGCGATCAGCCCGGAGGCGGTTTGCCGGTTGGGTTCGCCCGCGCCGGCTGCGCCTGAGGAGACGATGAAATGAGCACAGCACCCAAGGGATTGCGTCTCCACATCGGCTTCTTTGGCCGCCGCAACGTAGGCAAATCCAGCCTGCTGAATGCCATCACGCGCCAGCAGGTTTCCATTGTCTCCGAGGTTGCCGGCACGACCACCGATCCGGTGGAGAAGCCGATGGAACTGCTGCCGCTGGGGCCAGTTCTTTTTATCGATACGGCCGGCATCGACGAAGAGGGAGGCCTCGGCGCGCTGCGCGTGGAGAAGACCCGCCAGGCGCTGGAGCGCACCGAGATTGCCGTGCTGGTGGCCGAAGCGGGCGTCTGGGGTGAGTTTGAAGAGGGGCTGCTCAGCGACTTTGCCGAGCAAAAGACGCCCACTCTGGTTGTCTTCAACAAATGCGATGCCGCCGCGCCGCATGAATCGCTGGTCGAGCGTCTGCAAGCGGCCAAGCTGCGCGTGGTGCAGGCCTCCGCGGTGACCGGCAACGGCTTGACGGAGCTGCGCGCGGCTCTTCTCGATCTTGCGCCGCCGGATTTTATCGATTCACCGGCCATCGCCGGCGACTTGGTTGGTCCGGGCGAGTTGGCGGTGCTGGTGGTGCCAATCGACAAGGAGGCGCCCAAGGGCAGGCTGATTCTGCCGCAGGTGCAGACCATCCGCGATCTGCTGGATTCCGATGCCATGTGCATGGTGGTCAAAGAGCGTGAGCTGCGCACGGCGCTCGACCGGCTCAAAACTCCGCCCAAGCTCGTCATCACCGATTCGCAGGCCTTTTTAAAGGTCGCCGCCGACACGCCGCCCGGAGTGCCGCTCACCAGTTTTTCCATTCTGATGGCGCGCTTCAAGGGCGATCTTGCGGCGCAGGTTGAAGGCGCACTGGCGGTCGAAAGGCTGCGCTCCGGCGACCGTGTGCTGATTGCCGAGGCCTGCACGCATCATCCGATCGGCGAAGATATTGGACGCGTCAAGATTCCCCGCTGGCTGACGCAATACACCGGCGTGAAACTCGATTTTGTGCCGATGCAGGGCCGCGACTTTCCCGCTGATTTGGCCAGCTATCAGCTGGTGATTCACTGTGGAGCGTGTATGTGGAATCGCCGTCAGATGCTCAGCCGCATCCTGGAGTGCCGTCAGGCGGGCGTGCCTATCACCAATTATGGATTGACGATTGCCTATAGCCTGGGAATTTTTCAGCGCGCGCTGCAACCCTTTCCCGCGGCGTTGGATCGATATCGTGCCCTTGCAGCTACAGGCCAGCGTGCCTGATATTTCTTTGCCGGGCAGGTGGCGCACCCAAAGTTTTTCATAACCTTTACCGACCCACAACGTCGTGTGCCCCATCCGCGATCTCTACGGATGGGTGGAATACCACGAACCCCAAGCGCGCAGCGCCTCCGCCTGGATGGCCAGTCCCTGAGGGTGCCCACGGTCCCTCGCCTTTGGGGACCGGGGATATAACACTCCACTGCGAGCGAAGAGCGAGCGGCTGCCGCACCGCTGGTGGCGCGCAGCGCCTCCGCCTGGACGGCCACTCCCCGCACCGCAGGTGCCTTGCAGATCATTTCCCTCGCCGCGCGCACAATCAAAGCATGAACACCAATCCAATCCGCGAGCCGTTTCTCAGTCCCTTAGAGCAGTATCAAGATAGATATACCCATGGAATATGTTCGTCCTTTATGCTTGAATTCTCTGGTGAAGTCACCGCGACGTGAGACCGATGGGACGAGCATATTCGGATGATCTGCGGGTCAGGATATTGGAAGCCTCGGAGCACGGCGAAGGGAGTTGCCGCGTTCTTGCGAGCCGTTTTGGCGTCAGTTGGGAGTATGTGCGCAAGGTGCGCCAGCAACTAACTCGAAATGGAAACAGAAGGCGTTTGATGCAGTCGCGCTACGGCGTTCGAACGCGCGTTACGGACGAAGTTCGCGCTCATATGCTGGCGTTGGTTGAAGCGCAGGCGGACATCACCATCGCCGAGTTGCGCGACAAGATTCTCGCCGAAAAAGGCGTGGCGATCAGTTGGACTCTCACGCAAAACTGGGTCAAGCGACTCGGCCTCCGTCTCAAAAAAAGTCGCTCCACGCCGTCGAGCGAGACACGGAAGCCAACCGTCTGAGACGCGCCGAGTTTCATCAGCGCATCTTGACCATAGCGCCGGAACGGTTGATTTTCCTGGATGAAAGCGGAGTCATGGTGGGCATGACGCGGCGGCGCGGCCGCTGCCTGGGTGGTCGTCGCATTCACGAGGCCACGCCAGAGAGTCACTGGAAGATTCTTACGGTCATCGGAGCGATGAGTTTGAAGGGCATGATCGCCACCATGACCATCGAAGCCGCCACCGACACGGATATTTTCCTGGCCTATCTGGACCATGTGCTCTGCCCTGTGCTTGCGCCGGGCGATGTGGTGGTGATGGATAATCTGAGCAGCCACAAGGTGCAGGGTGTCAGTGAACGCATCCAAGCAAAAGGGGCGGAGTTACTCTATCTGCCACCTTATTCGCCAGACTTGAATCCCATCGAAAAGGCTTGGTCGAAGCTGAAAGAAATATTGCGCGCAGCCAAAGCTCAGACCAGCCACGAACTCTACCAGGCCATCAGAAACGCGCTACCGCAAATCTCCACAGAAAACGCCACAGCTTGGTTCAGAACTTGTCAGAACTGGGTACAGCTAGCTTGATATTGCTCTAAGGTCGTCACCGACCAGCTCTTCACCATCACAA
>Ga0302274_10000772_pt1 | contig 32073 bp, 13 predicted proteins | sample III_Bog_N2_1_FD_198755 | JGI IMG/M metagenome (GOLD analysis project Ga0302274, IMG submission 198755) | Peat permafrost microbial communities from Stordalen Mire near Abisko, Sweden - III_Bog_N2_1 | ecosystem: Environmental > Terrestrial > Soil > Wetlands > Peat | place: Sweden: Abisko...
TTTTCATGTTTGTTTTTGGCTTGATGGTTGCATTATCTCTATTAACGGTTTTGTTGGTTTTCATGTAGTTTTATTGGTTTGGTTGGTGATATCGGGGCGTTGTGCCGTGAGCTGGACTAAGGTAGCCACGGTGCCTGTGAAAGGCCTGGGTGGTGGGTTCGCTGCGCTCAGCGGAACCGGCGGTGAAGCGCTGTTGGGCAAGGTTTTCAATTTTCACCTCCGGAAAAGTCTCCAGCCTCTACATGTTTCATAAATTCAGCCACCGCCGCCGCTGTAACGTATGGCCGCCCGGAAATCGTGACACACTTGAGCCAACCCTTTTGGCGCCATCTATACCCGGTTGTGCGAGACCTACCAATTGAGTCCAAGAATTTGGTTAGACTCTCAATCGGCCTGACGTTGTTGCTTTCTTGTTCCCGCATAGTTTTTATTCTCAGGGCCGCCGCGACTTGCGATTGGCCTCTAAAGACGTTTGAAAATTTAAAACTATCCGTGTAGAAATTAAAAAAGCGCCCGTTTTACGGGCGCTTTTGCGATTATGAAGGCTTCAAAATAAGTTCAATCTGGCGAGTCATCGTCCTGGGTATCGTCCACGAGCCCCTTTTGGTAGATTTTCCTAGCGCGAGAATCCCTTACCTGAGAATTCAGATCATTTAATTGGGATCCAAATGCCCGGAGTTGTTCAACTGACAAATTCATCCTCTTTTCGATCCGTTTAACTCTCGAAGATATCAATCCCTCCGAACAATTGCAGATCTTGGCTGTTTCTGCTTGAGATCTTTTGTCCAGCACCAAACACTCGAAAACTTTGATCAGAGGCGCTTTTCTGTCCCTTGGTTCCGATTTCAGAGACTTGAATAGTGCGAATAGGCGCGTCGCCTCGTTTCCTGATACGGATTCTTTCTGCACCGGCAAATACTGTGAAAACAATTCGCCGCCTGTTTTGTCGGCTTGCAACATTCCATTTGGCTGCAACGTTAGGTGGGATTCAAGATCGAAGAAACCAGCGTTTCGGCGAGAGAGGTACTCAGTGATTCTGGCACTGAAATACTTCCTTGTTGGTGCAAGCACAATAAATGGCTGATCCAACATGATAACCATATGTGCTACTGACAAAAGTAATTGCTCTTTGCTTGGCTGAATTGTAAGCAGAATTGGCATGCCGCGTACTTCGGCGATTTGGTGGGTCAATGGCCCATCGAATTTTTCATATTTAAAATCAATATCAAAAGCACGGGCAATTAACCTGATTAGATATTTCGAGTCCCACGCAAGAAATTCATACGTATTATCAGGAATCCATTCGAACATTGGCTTCTCTTGGTGTTCCAGGTCACTTCTGTCAAATATCTTATACTGGCGAAACATTTCCGCCACGGGTGGTGATTCGCGACTGAGAATTTCTGGATTATGTGGAACCTTTGTTAAGAATAATTCCTTTATTTTAGGGTACATTTTACCAAGCCCCATTTTCCATTGAGATTCCAAGACATTGCAGCCAGCGTAATATTCAATTAGTTCCCAAAATTTAGAAAGGTTGGTCATATTTAAGAATATCCTTCAACATGCCTGAGTGTTTTTCAATGCTTTTTAAGCTACAGCAGTTGCTGGACTTCCCTGATATCCACTCGATATTTCTTCGGACAGGGTTCTTCGAACAAGTCAGCTGGCTTTCAATGCCGGTGCAGTTGTCAATACAAGCTTTTGTGCCTGTCGATGTTTGTGTTCATCGGTCAGGTGGCCGTAAACTTTGCCGATCAATACGCCGCCGTCACGGTGTCCAACCCAACTCGCGATCGTCATATTGTCGACCCCCGCCATCACCGACATTGATATAAAGTAATGCCGGCAGTCGTGAAAACCAAATTTATCCAGCTTCGCCGCCGCCCGGGCGAGCTTCAGCGACTCCCTGAAGGTGCGGCACTGGATATCCTTTTTACCACGCTGCGGTGAGGGAAACATCCATTGCGAGTCCGGTGCCTTCCGACCGGACATTGCTTTCAGTAATGATTCCAAGGATGGGTTGATGTCCACCCGCCGGGCTGACCGGTTCTTGGTGTCACCTTCGGCGCCAATTGTGAGAATCAAATTGTCCAGATCGACATCTTTCCAACGGGTTTGAAGCGCCTCCTGCTCGCGCGCGCCGGTGTAAGCGAGAAAATGGAGATAATCGGCAAACTGTACGCCATTTTTTGAAACCTTGCGGGCAGCCGCAATGACCGATTCGATTTCCGCCTGGGTGTAGAGCCGGCGGGACTTGGTTTCGGTGCGTTGCCATTCGATGTCCTCAACGGGCAGGACTTTGATCAAATGATTACGCTTCGCGGATTTGAGAACGTGACGCAAACAAACGAGCGCTACATTGGTGGTGCGAGCGGACCGGATTTTGCGAAGCTCAGTCAAGGCCCCCTCCACGTGGCTGGAACGTATCTTATCAAGACGGAGGTGCCCGAGGGCGGCGTCCCAGCGCTTGTAGTGGGTTTTTTCAGTGACAATGGTACCGGGTTTTTTGCCCGAGGCGGCCAGCAGCGGTAAATACGTTTTGTTCAGGTAATCGGTGAATCGCGGGGACTGGCCGAGTTGGCGCAGGGTATTATCCCGGCGTTCAACGAGGAGGGTGCGAAACTCGGCTTGGGCCTCGGCGACGGTGCGCGCATCGAGGGCAGCCCATTGAAGTTTCTTGCGACCGTCGGCCTCTTCTATGGTAAGGCGGGCAAAGAATTTGCCATTGCGCCGCCAGAGACCTCGAATCGGATGCTTGCGGTTATCCGTCAACTTCTGGTAGGTATAGCGCCGTGAAGATTGTGATTGACCAGTTTGGCTGTGGCTTTGCGTTGCAGGGCGGTTCATTCCGTTACACTGTAGCAAAAAGTGTAGCAACTGTCAAACGGCTCAGCAAAAATAGTGTAAGTGCTTGTAAATAAAGGTTGCGCGCGTGGTGGAATGGCAGACACGCCAGACTTAGGATCTGGTTCCGCAAGGATTAGAGGTTCAAGTCCTCTCGCGCGCACCATATAAACATTGGTCAAAAATGATGTGTGTTGACTTGCTGACAAATTGCTGACAGAATGGCGGGGTCATGAATCCCGAATCTTCTGCCCCAGCTCAAGGCGACGCTGTCGGCGTCGAATACTCACCCAAACAGGTCAAAACCAAAGTATCTGAGATCGTCAAGAAGCGCCGGGACGGATCGGAAATTGTTTATTGGGATGTGCGGGTGGGGTCGGCCATGGCCAAGGTTTATTACACCCCCCACCAACAACGGGATTTCTTCACGGTGGCATATTGGGTGGATGACAAGCGCAAACGGATTCTGTTGCCTTCCAAAGAGGCCGCCATCGAGACGGCCAAGGATAAATGCAAGGATATCCAATCTGGCAAGTTGGTGGCGCCGGATTTGTCAGCAGAACAGCGGCTGGCCTGCGCCCGCGCCTTGAACATCATCAAGCCCACCGGTCTCGCCATCGACGAGGTCGCCAACTTGTTTTGGGAATATTACAAAATTCTCCCGAACGTGCCTCCCCGCGTCGCCGGAGCCGATTACGCGCGGCGGAATTCGGTCAACGCCAAGCCCATGTCGGTGGCGGAGGTGAAGAATGAAATGCTGACCGCCAAAGCGGCGGATGGTTTGAGTGACGGTTATTTACAGCACCTGCGGTATGACCTGGACAAGTTCGGCGAAGCCTTTCACGGAAGTCTCAGCAAGATCACCGGCCAGGACGTGGATAAATGGCTGCGCGGATTAAGCGTGGCACCACGCACACGGAATAATTTGCGGAATTCGATCCGGACCCTTTTCACGTTCGCCAAAGCGAAACAATACGTCGGCAAGGGGCATGATGAAATTGATTATGTGGCGGTCGCCAAGGATAACGACGGGGAGATCGAAATCTTCACGCCGGACGAGATGACGGAAATCCTGGCGCACGCGGATGACCGGCTGATTCCATTCCTGGCGCTGGGGGCGTTTGCCGGCGTCCGGCACGCGGAGATCAAGCGGCTGGAATGGACGGACATCAGCTTCGACAAGGGCCACATTGATATCAAGGCGCGGAAGTCGAAGACGGCGAGCCGGCGGATTGTGCCGCTGCTGGCCAACCTGCGCGCGTGGCTGAAACCCCATCGGAAGACGGAGGGCGCGGTTTGTGTTTTCAGCAACATGGCGAGCGAGTTGAACGGGCTGGTGCGCGATGTGAACCTGGCCCGGCGGGCGGTCTGGGCGAAGTCGAAGGGGATCGGCAAGGAGGCATTGGAGGCGGCGGAGGATCGGGCAACCAAGCGCCGAACTGAGGAACGGAAGAAGGTCGGCAAGCAGCGGGTGGCCTGGGGCACGGCGGTACCGGCCGGCGCCGAGACGGCCGAGGAGGAGGGCTGGAAGCCGTTTGATTGGAAACACAATGCCCTGCGGCATTCATTCATCAGCTACCGCGTGGCGGCCGTGAAGAACATTGCGGAGGTGTCGCTGGAGGCGGGGAACTCGCCACAGATGATTTTCCAGCATTACCGCGAGGTGGTGGATGCGGAGGCGGCGGAGGCGTGGTTTGAGATCTGTCCAAAAACCTGAGACTGAGGGCTGAAACCTGAAGGTGGAAAAGAAAAAAGCCCGGACACTACTCCGGGCTCTTTCCACAACACTTTAAAGCTTTTCGTTGGAGTCACTACTTCCAACGTCTTTAGATTAACAGATGGGGGATTTTCGTCTTGTCACCAGTGTTGGGGACAGGGGCACAAAACTTGAAACCTCAAACCTGTGACCTGAATTCGCCGGCTGCCGGTACAATACGAAAAGTGCGGGCCGCACAGGCCAGCGAGAAAAACTTTTCGGTTGGACAGGCGTTGTCCCGGGCGTGTGATAATCTGTGGGCATGTGCGGACGTTATACGGCGGCAAAAGATTTCAGCGAGCTGATCAAACTGGTCGGCGTCATCATGGCGCGGGTGCCATTTTTTGGGCCGCGCTACAACATCGCGCCGACACAGTTCGCGCCAGTGTTTTACCAGGATCGCCTTCGGCCGGCGATGAAACTGATGCGGTGGGGTCTGATTCCATCCTGGGCGAAGGACGAGAGCGTCGGCAATGCCCTGATCAATGCGCGGTCGGAGACGGTTGAGAGCCGGACGGCGTTTCGGGAGGCGTACAAGTCCCGGCGGTGCCTGATTCCGGCGGACAGTTTTTTTGAGTGGAAAGAGATGCACGGGAAGCGGCAACCGTTCCGGGTGATGCTGAAAAGCGGTCAGCCGTTTTGTTTTGCAGGTCTGTGGGACCGGTGGGTCCGGCCAGCGGCAGTTGGCAATTATGACACCGACCTCGAGGAAGCGCCGCCGAGCGAAACGATTGAATCGTTCACCATCATCACCCGGGCCGCTAATGAGGCGATTGCGCCGCTGCATGACCGGATGCCGGTCGTCATCGCGCCGAATCATTACGATTGGTGGCTGAAAACGGACGATCCGCGAAGTGAAATTCACAAGCAGGCGATGGAGTTTCCGGCGTATGAACCGCTCAAGATTTATCCGGTCAGCCCGCTCGTCAACAGTCCAAAGACGGATGACCCGCGATGCATTGCGCCGGTTCGGATTGACCGGGACATGTTCGAGCGGCAGTGGTGGGGAGATGGGTGAGTTGCCAAAATCAAGAACTGACCCCTTTACGGCGGAAGTGGCATGGTTGATCCGCGGTGCATTGCGCCGGTGCGAATTGACCGAGACATGTTCGAGCAGCAGTGGTGGGGCGATGGGTGAAATTGAATGATGGCTTTTTGGTTTTGTCTTGTCTGGTAAAGGTCGTGTAGGACTAGATTGCACTTTCTCAAATTCGGTAGGAAAACACCCCATAGCCAAAATCTAATCCTCTGCCATAATGATGATTGGCAACGCGGTTTGATCGCGGCAATTGATGTCCTGAAAATGAAAAATTGATCTTTATTTTGATAATTGGAAAGCTAGAATATGTTCAAGCCCAATCCAAAAAAAGCCGATAGGAAAACAGCTTGTTAATAACTAGCTCAAAAAACAGTTTGCAGAACGACCGTCCGCCACGTATTTTGGAATTGCTGTGAACAACAAGCCCTTGACAAGCCGAATGAATTGTGCTAGACAAATTGGCTAATTTTAGCCCGCAGAGGCGGGCCGAACGCATGTATTTTTTTGATTTCTCCGGTTCCTCCAACGCAAAAACCGTCGCCAGCTATTCTGCCCGTATTGGCGGCGTAGCGGCGGCATTGGGCGTGCTATAAGTGAAGCTGCCGCCCAATAAAATGCAAAAAAGGAAAGGAAATTAAATGAAAATCAGTCAATTGCTAGTTTGGCGCTCGGTTATTCGCCGGAATATGCCTGAGCAGCCGAAAATCACCGACGACATCCGCCGTCACACTATTGAGCACTCTGCCCGTTTTCGGGGCAGCGTCCGCTTGTCTACTGGTGCGTTTTGGACTGACGAAGAATACGAACGAGAACGCGATAAGGCGTTAAGTACGCCGCTTCCTTAAATCTTATTGTATTTGACGGGGGTTTCTGGTTTCCTGCTATCACCATGCACGAACCGTTATGGACTAAAATTGTAACTGTCCACAATTACAATAAAACCTTCTTTATTTGGTGTGAAGAAAACGGTATCGGGCTTAAAAGTTTTCTTCAACCAAACAACGAATTAAAGAACGCTTGGGAACACTCTGTACGCGCCAAGGCGAATGAGCTTGGCATTACTATTGATGAAAACACTCCAAACGCCGCAGATCTGACATACCAAGAATCGTGTTTGAAAGACGCTCTAAAACATGAATACCGGGCGTTTTTTGATATTTGTGATTGGCTTTCCTGGACTTTGAGGACCAAGGTGCAAGAAGATCTTGCCCCTTACGATCATGAAATAATATCGGAAGTTATCCCAAGTTACTTTTCAGAAATCCGTCCGAATCTTGACACGGCGAGTCATGAGATAGCAAAACTCCGTTGTAAAAAAGACGCTGAAGCGAGTGACATTTTATTTCATGTAGAAAGATATAATTCTGTTCTGACTGCACTCATTAAGGATGTTGAGAAGATTAGAAAAAGCGTGGGAGCATTGGCGGAATTTAAGAAAAAGAAAAAGGTCTCGAAAATTAAAGACTATCTTCTTGTAGTTGTGGTCGGTGCCGCTTTCCTTGCTTTTTTCGACCATCTTGGGGAGATTAAGGACTGGATTTTAACTCTTAAGAAAAAATAGTGCGGTCTCGAAATTGGCTACGTCGGCCACCTCGGCCGGGGTGATGGTGCGGTGAATGCGCTTGCCGAGCAGTTCGGTGTAGCGATCGTAGTTGATCAGTTTTGGCATTGGGTTTTAGCGTGAGGACGGGAGTGTACAAAGTAAAGAACTGACCCCTTTATGACCCCTTTACCTTTACGCAAAATTTTATTTTGGCCGGGCAAAGCGCCGTTGCCCCTGCGAATGGTACAAAGCCGGCCTAAGCTTCAATTAAAAGAGGCAATTGGCCACTCTTCTTCGGCAGCGCTCGATTAATCATGCCGTAAAAAGCTGACCAACTATCGGATGCCCGCATGAGTGCAATGGCTGCGTGAATGTGTTGTGCCAGAGCCGGGATTCCAATGTCGTCAGACAGCCATTGATGATGTCTTGATTTTCTATGCCCAGCTTCTGACACGGGATTTTTGCGGTTAAGCTCTGCTAAAAGTGACGGTGCAAGCCGCTCATAAACCAAATCGTTTGTCAGCTTGCCTACAAACCCTGGTCGTTTGACTGACAGCCCGTTCCATTGCCACTTTCTTAATCGAAACATTTCCTCGTAAAATTCATTTGGAAATCTTTTTGCCCACGCCGCTAATTCTTTTCGCAGGTAAGCATCAAGAATCTTTTGCAGGGCTTGGCGGTCCCGAACTTTCTGATAGCCGGTAGCTTTGACACTCAATATATACTGGATATATAACTTTACCAATGAAGCGCGGATCGATTAGGGTTGGTTCATTTTTTAAATGCTGCTCCACCATGGGCTGAATTTTCCCCAGGGTCGTCAGACGCCTCGGGGGGCGCGTAGTTAGCGGCTGGATCCAATTGGACGTCCGATTTGGATTTGTGGTTGGCCGAATTTTTCACCGGTTCCGCCTCGGTAAATTGCGGTGGAATTCAGCTGCCTGCCGGACGGGGTCCGGCTCCAATCCGGCGCGGTCGGCGTTTATGCCGGCGAATATTCCGCGGGCCTGCGAACGGCGAGCAATACCATTTTCGCTTAATTGTTTCAGTGGAATGCTCGTTGATTTCGTTCGGACTTGAGGTAAATTACTCTGCTATCCAAATTCAATTTAAAGACCACCGCATCAAAATGCTACGCTCTAATTGCCCGTTGTCGGTTCGATCCATGCAAAATCAAATTGCAAGGTTTTGTATGAAAAAATTGACAGTCAATGTGTTCCGTTTCGTGGGTCGACCAGCGAAAGTTGCCAGCGCTTGGGCCGGACCGCAAATTTCACCTTCATTGGGATGGCCGGTAATTCATTCAGGCTCAGGCAGCAGCCTGGGCCGGGAACGGTCAGCCTGCGATGGGTTGGATATCAACCGTTACCGGCCTTAACATTGCGCCGGAACCCTCAATTTAGAAACTTTAGGTAAAATATGTTCTCCCCAGCATTCGAATTATGATCCGTTGCCTTGACGCCCGAAACCTTCGCCATTTTTCCAATTCAGTCGCCCGCTGGCTTTGCCTGGTGGGGTGCGGCCTGGGATTGACCACCCGTTTGCCGGCCCAGACCTGGATGAACACCTCCCTGTCCGCTTCGCAGCGCGCCAGCTTGCTCGTGGCAGCGATGAGCCAGTCCGACCAAATCGCCATGTTGAATGGAACTTTCAACACCTATATTGGCAACATTCCGGGCAATAGCGGGCTGGGCATCCCAGCTCTTAATTTCCAGGACGGCCCGGCCGGGGTGGGCGATAGTCAGTCGGGCGTGACGGCGCTTCCGGCGCCGATTTGCCTGGCAGCGACTTGGGATGCGGCATTGGCGCGGCAGTATGGAACCTATGTCGGCCAGGAGCAGCGAGGTAAGGGCGCTCAAGTCACGCTGGGACCTACGATGAACACCGCCCGGGCTTATCAGAATGGTCGCAACTGTGAAAGCTTTGGCGAGGATCCGTATCTCTCCTCGATCATGGCGGCGACCGACATTCAGGGCATCCAAAGCCAGGGCGTAATCGCCAATGCAAAACATATATCCTGCAATGACCTCGAAACCGACCGCTTTACTTCGAGCTCGGATGTGGATGAACGCACCCGCCAGGAAATCTATTACCAGCCGTTCCGCGCCTGTGTTCAATCCGGCGTCGGTTCTTTTATGGCGTCCTACAACCGGATCAACGATCTCCACTCGTGTGAAAATCCGTTCCTCAACGCCACTGTGAAAAAGCTCTGGGGGTTCGACGGCTTTATCGAGAGTGACTGGGCGGCCTATTATGGCACGACCATGGCGGCGAACGATGGGCTGGATATTGCCATGTTTACCGGAACTTATGGCAGCGGTCCGCTTGGTAACACCATCGCCGCCGGTAATGTCACCAGCGCTGAACTGGCCGACAAGGTGCATCGTATCCTGACCTCAATGTTTCTAAACGGCAATTTTGACAATCCCACCACCGGCAATTTCAATGCGACCGTGACCACGACCGCCGCCGCGCAATTTGATCGCACTTGCGCCGCAGCGGGCACCGTTTTGCTTCAAAATAAGCACTCCGTGTTGCCGTTGAACACCAATTCGATTCACTCGATCGCGGTGATCGGCTCGGTCGCCAATACCGCTTCCATCTCCACCGCCTACGGTTCCAGCGAGGTGGTTTTACCATACAATATTACGCCGCTGGCCGGGATCAGCAGCCGCGCCGGTGGCGCCGTCTCGGTGAATTACAGTCAGGGCGACGGCGGCAACATCCCGGCAGCGGTGGCGCTCGCCCAATCATCCGATGTGGCGATCATTTGCGTGGGCCAGCAGACCGGTGAAGGAACGGACCGCTCCAGTCTTTCGCTGCCGAACGATCAGGATGCCTTGATCAGCGCGGTGTCCGCCGTGAACACGAACACCATTGTGGTGGTTTATTGCTCGTCCGCCACGCTCATGCCGTGGTCCACGAACATCGCCGCCGCGCTGGTGGCGTGGTTTCCGGGCCAGGAGAACGGCAATGCGCTCGCGCAAATTATATTTGGCGACGTGAATCCATCGGGCCGATTGCCCGTCACCATTCCCGCCAACGCGAGCCAGGTGCCGGCGAGCACGACCGCGCAATTTCCCGGTGTGCTCGGCCATGTGGCTTATTCCGAGGGTTTGGACGTCGGCTACCGTTGGTATGACGCCAACAACATCGCGCCGCTTTTTCCTTTTGGCCACGGCCTCGCATACACGACGTTTGGTTACAGCAACCTGACCGTCAGCGCCGTCAGTCCGTCCGGACAGGTGCACATCGGTTTTGATTTGAAGAACACCGGCTTGCGAGCCGGCGCGGAAGTGGCGCAACTCTACCTGGGTTTTCCCGCCGCCGCCAATGAGCCGCCGAAATTGCTCAAAGGCATCAACAAAGTTTCGCTCACGCCGGGCCAGACACAGTACCTGACCTTCAATCTCGACTGGCAGGATTTGGCGAACTGGGACGCCACCGCGCGCGGCTGGCTGGTGACGCCCGGCATGTTTCAAGTTTACGTCGGGGATTCGTCCCGCGATTTGCGACTGACAAATTCGTTCACGGTGACCGCCGTGCCCTCCAGCGATCTGGCGAACGCGGCGATGCATCAAGTGGTCACCGCCTCGTCCGGCGCCAACTTTGGCGCGCCAATTATCGCGCCAGCGTATGGAACAAATTTTGGTTCGGTGGTGGATGGCAACACGGGCACCGGCTGGAGTTCGGCGGCGAGCGACCCACAGTCGATCATGGTAGACCTGGCTATGCAGAAGGATTTATCCCGCGTGCGTCTGCAATGGAACACCAACTACGCCTCAGCTTATTCGATTCAGCTTTCCACGAACGCGGCCACTTGGGCAACGCTATTTAGCACAAACGGCGACCAAGGCGGCGTGGAGGACATTTTGGTTTCCGGCCGCGGCCGTTATCTGCGGATCGTGGCCACGCAGCAAGGCATTCCGGGAGCGGGCTACGGGTTGCAGGAGTTTGAAGCCTACGCCCCGCAACAGATGCCCTACGGGGGATCCGTGCCCGTGCTGCCAGCGCAGATTGAGGCGGAAAATTTCGACAACGGCGGTGAGGGGGTGGCCTATTATAATACGACGGTGGGAAATCCCGGCGGCGTGTATCGGACAAACGTGGACGTCGGGATCGAACCGTGCACGGACACCGGTGGCGGCTACGATGTTGGCTATGTCAACCCCGGCGAGTGGCTGGAATACACAGTGAACGCGCCCGACCCCGAGGCGATCTACAGCCTCAGTGTCCGGGTGGCTTCGGGCAGTGGCGGCGGCCAATTGCGGTTGCGGCTGGATGGCGCGGTGCTGGGCACGGTGAACATTCCCAACACGGGTGGCTGGCAAAACTGGCAGACGATTTCGCTGCCGAATGTGCCGATTACGGGCAATACGGGCAGCCGGGCGTTGCGCGTGGAAGTCATTAACAGCGGCTTCAACCTGAATTGGATTCAACTGAACCGCGTGCAGGTTTGCAGCACCAACAACCTCGCGCTCAACCAACCGACCTGGGCTTCCTCCGTCCAGTCCGGCAGTTATCCGGCGACAGCGGCGGTGGATGGCGATTGCCGCTCTTTTTGGTGGTCGTCAACCAGCGCCGCCCAATGGCTGGTGACGGATCTGGGTTCTATCGTGAACGTCGCGCGCATCCGGCTTGACTGGGTGACCGAGAATTGGGTCAACGGCGGCTACGGCCAAGCGGCCTACAGCCACAATTTCAGTCTGCAATTTTCAACGGACGGCAATACTTGGACCAATGCTTACACCACCACGAATGGCATCGGCAGCCTCAACGATCTGGCGGTGGCGGGCAATGCCCGCTATGTGCGCATGAACTCAACCCAGGACATCAATGGCAATGGTGTGGCGCTATATGAGATGGAGGTTTATACCGGCTTGCCCGTCCAGACCTTCGCCAATACGGCCACCAATGGGGTTGCCAATAATTCGTTTGAAGCCCAAGTGGTGACGGACGGAAGCTTTATTAGCGGCGATCCGCTGTTTTGGCATTCGTCCCTCTTGGCGGGAGCCGTTGATGCCGTCATCAACCCTGGCATTTCCGACGGCCGCGGTTTTGGAAGCGCCCCGGTCGGCCTGGATGGCACCAATTTTTGCCAGATTTTCGCGGGTGCTTCTGGCGGCGGCGGCATGGTTTATCAGGACACGGGCATTAAGTTTCAGGCGGGTACGACCTACCAGTTGACGGCGGCGTTCGGCCTGCAAACAAGCCAGACTTTTGATGCCGGAAGCACCATGGGGCTGTACAATTCATCCCTCACCGCCATCACCAACAAAACCATCGCGGCGGCGAACCTCATTTCCGGTGCATTTACCAACCAAAATTTGCTCTACACCGCGACGGGCGCTGAAGGCGGCAACGGCGACATCATTGTCGGCTTTTATGCGCCACCCGCGGCCTCAGCCAATTCCTATTTTGACTTCGATAACGCCCAATTGGCCCTGTACACCACCAACACCCTGATCATAATAACTCCGCCGGCTTCGCAAACGACCATTGCCGGAAACATCGCTTCGTTCAGTGTGGTTGCCGCCGGGGCAGCGCCCTTCAGTTACCAATGGCAGGCGACGAATAGTGCCGCTGGCGGCTTCACCAATCTGGTGAACGGCGGCCAGGTTTCTGGCGCAACCAGCAACATCCTGACCATCGCCAACGCGTCCACCAATTGGACTCTGTCCTATCAGGTGATTGTGACCAACAGTGTCGGTACGGTCACAAGTACTCCGCCGGTCACCCTCACCGTGGTTACCAGCCCCGTGATCACGAGCGCGCCGGTCTCCCAATCGGCGCTCGCCGGAAGCCTGGTTTCATTCAGTGTATCCGCCTTGGGGGTGGCGCCGGTGAGCTACCAATGGCAGACCAACGGCGGAAGCGGATGGGGTAATCTGGTGAATGGCGGCATCATTACGGGTGCCACAAGCAACGTCTTGACCTTCGCCAGTGTTTCAACGAATCAGAGCCTATCGTATCAGGTGATTGTATCCAATGGTTACGGCTCCGTAACCAGTACACCGGCGGCCTTCCTGACGGTCATATCTATTCCGGTTTTCACCGCCCAGCCCGTTTCGCAAACGGTGCTCCCGGGCCAGACGGTTTCATTGAGTGCCGCCGCCATCGGTCCGGCACCTTTGAGCTATCATTGGCAGGCCCAGCCTATCGGCGGCGGAAGTTTCACCAACCTGGTGAACGGTGGCATCAGCTCGGGAGTTACCAGCAATATTTTGACGTTCGCCAATGTGACCACCAATTGGAACCTGGCCTACCAGTTGATTGTGGCTAACAGTTACGGCTCCGTCACCAGTTCCGTGGTGGTCCTGGCGGTGTTGACCTCCACCGTGCTGATTGACGGCGACTTCGGTTCCGGCGCGACCCAGACCGGGGCGGCGGTATTGGGTTCAGCGGGTGATGCTTGGAACGCGATCACCGCCTCGACCAGCACCTTGCACAATTCCGCGGGCACCACCGTGAACGGGGTGGGGCTTACTTTGACGGACCAGGGAGTGTTTACCGACGCCGGCGGCGACGCGATGGATGCCGGCACCACCGCGTTGATGCAGGATTATGCTTATGGCAACACCACTCCGGCCACGGTCACGGTGACTTTCACCGGGTTATCAAACTACACCAATAGTCTCTTTGCCCTGGTGGTCTATGCGGCAGGTGACCAGGCTGGCCAGGGCGGCAGTCTGAACTTGACTGGCGCCACCGGCGGCAACACGGCCAGCACCTTGACCACCACTGCCGCCTCGCGGCAGGTTTCCGCGGGGTCCGGTGTGGCCTACAACGCCTTCTCGGGCACTCTTGCCAGCGGCACGCTGACCTTGGTGGTCAGCGCCAACGGGTCGGCTTATAGCATTGTGAACGGCTTCCAGCTGCTGTTGTCCGGGCAGCAGCCCCCGGTTATCACGACCCAGCCCGTTTCACAAACCAACAACGCTGGCAGCACCGTCTCCTTCAATGTGGTCGCGACGGGAGCAGCCCCATTGGGCTACCAGTGGCAGGCGCGGGCGGTGGGCGGCGGCACCTTCACCAATCTGGTAAATGGTGGACCGATTTCGGGCGCGACCAGCAACGTGCTCGCCATAGCCAGCGCGACCGCCAACTGGGTGCTGGCCTATCAGGTGATTGTGACCAATAGCGTGGGCTCCGTCACTAGCTCGCCGGCGGCTACGCTGACAGCGCTAGCCTCCCCAGTCATCACGACCCAGCCCGTCTCGCAAACAAACAGTGTTGGCAGCGCAGTCGCCTTCAATGTGGTCGCGGTGGGAGCCTCCCCGTTGAGCTACCAGTGGCAGGCACGCTCGGTGGGTGGCGGGACGTTCACCAATCTTGTGAATGGCGCTCCCATATCAGGTGCTACTAGCAACGTCCTGACCCTCTCTCCAGTGGCCACGAACTGGGCGCTGGCTTATCAGGTGATCGTGACGAACGGCTATGGTACGGTCACCAGCTCGCCAGTAGCCAAATTGACGGTGACGCCGGTCTCAAATTCCCAGAGCAATTCGATCGTCATCCAGAATTTTTCCTTTGAGGCCCAGACGGTCGCTTCGAACAACTTTGCCATCGAAAATCCGACGAGTTGGACTGTGGCTAACCAGTCGGGTGGAGCGTTGGTCGCCATTGTCCATCCCGGCGCAGGCGATAGCAGATTTGGCCTTGGCAATATCCCCGCGGGCTTGGACGGCAGCAATTATTGCCAGCTTTATATGAACGGCTCCAGTGGCTCAGCCACGGTCTATCAGGATACCGGCATCAAATATCAGGCCGGGTCGATCTACACGTTGACCGCGGCATTTGGATTGGAAAATAAAGGTTTCCCCACCGGCGCCCTGGTATTGTACAATTCGTCTCTGGGGGCCATCGCCTCCAGCGTGATTACCTCGGCGATGCTCACAACCAATGCGTTCACGAGCTTCAGTGTGACCTACACCGGGACCGGCGCCGAGGGTGGCAATGGCGACATTGTGGTCGGGTTTAATACCACGGGTGCGGCGGCAAGCAGTTCCTTTGACATCGATAACCTGCGTTTGGAGGCGGTCACGACCCCGCCAGTCAGCAGCAATGCGTATCTGACGTCATTGGCGTTAAGCCCGGCCGGGATCTTGTCTCCGGCTTTTGTTTCCAACACGTTTACCTATTACGCGACCAACGCTTACGATAGCGCGCCGACGGTGCTGGTGACGAATGCGGATCTGACGGCGACCAACCAGTTGGTTTACGATGGGACGACCAACGGGCTGACCTCGGGGCAACCCAGTGGCGGTATGGCGCTGATATTGGGCGCAACCAACGTGGTACAGGTGCAGGTGACGGCCCAGGATGGCGTGACGGTGCAGACTTACACGGTGAACGTGACGGAATTGCCGAACCAGGCGACCCCGCCGCAGCTGACGAACAGCGTGAGCAACGGGACGCTGAATTTGAGTTGGGGGCTGGACCGGCTGGGCTACCGGCTGCTGATGCAGATGAACAACCTGAACCTGGGTGTAAGCGGGAGCGCGAATGATTGGACGATGGTGCCCGGTTCAACCACGACCAATGCCGCCGCCATTTCCATCGTCACCACCAACCTCAATGAATATTTCCGCCTGGTGTATCCTTAATCAGATAAATGAATAATTTTAATTTCCAAATCTTTTGAGTAAAATGACAACCGATTTCCAAACTAAATGAGAATTAATTTTCAAATTCTTGCGCAGGGTGTTTCCCTGCTGCTGGCAGGTGCCGGCCCGGCTTTCGGCGGCACGACCACGAACCTGATCAACGTGCAATATCTTGGCAGTGCCACAAATCCTAACAACCCCACCAATGCTTTTAGCGGGACTAGCGGGATCTGGGTTGGCCCGGGGGTCGCGTATTCCGGTGCGGGGGTTCTGGGTTCGGCGGGCGACACATGGAACCAGAAGTCTGTTACCTATTATAACAACGCAGCCCCCGGTCCTTACTTTACCGCGGTATCCCTGGTCAATTCAGCCAATAGCGCGAGCGGCCTCACGCTTACGCTCAATTACCAGAGCATCATCCAAGGCGCAGGCTTGGCGGGCACGGCTACGGATGCCGCCACCACCAATTTGATGCAGTCCTCGGCTTTTATCTACACCTACTCCGGCGATTCCGGTGCCGGCAATGCCAAGACGACGCATATGATTAGCGGGTTGTCCGGCTATGCCGGTTCAACTGCCAATTTGGTGGTCTATGCCGGGGCGCCAAGCGCTCAGATGGAACAGATCGCCATCACGGGTGGCGCCTCGGGCGGGAACTCGGGCAGCACCTTGACCACCAGTTCCACCTCACGTTCGCTAAATGCCGGGGCGGGGGTGGCTTACAATAATTTTACGAACTGCACCCTCACGGGTGGCAATCTGGTTTTTACCGTCAATGAGACGGGGGCGGCGGCCAATGCGAATGCGGGATATGTCAACGGTTTTCAACTTCAGATTATCACGCCCAACCCGTTGATTGCGACCCAGCCGGTGGGTCAATCCGTGGTGGCGGGCACGCCGGTATCCTTCAGCGTGGGGGCTGCGGGCACGGCCCCGCTGAGCTATCAATGGCAGGCGACCAACAACGTCAACGGCTTCACCAACCTGGTGAACGGTGGCCAGATTTCGGGGGCGAACACGAATAATCTGACAATTTCCAATGTGACCCCCAACTGGGCGCTGGTGTATCGAGTGATTGTGACCAACAGTGTCGGTTCGGTGACCAGTGCGCCGGCGAGCTTGACGGTGCAGACGGTACCGGTCATCACGACGCAGCCGGTATCCCAGACGACGGTTGGGGGCAGCACGGTATCGTTTAATGTGGTGGGCACGGGCGGGTTGCCGTTGAGCTACCAATGGCAGGCGACCAACAGCGGCACGGGGACGTTCACCAATTTAGTCAACGGCGTTCAGTTTAACGGCGTGACGAACAATGTTTTGACCCTCTCCGGGGTGACGACCAATTGGCCGCCGGCTTATCAGGTGATATTGGCCAATAGCTATGGCTCCGTGACGAGCACGGTGGCGAACCTCTCCGTGTTGAATTTTGTCACCCAGCCGGTGGTGCCGGACCCGGGAGCGATGGGGCCGACCCTCGCGGCCAATGTCACCGGCAGTTGGTTCTCGCCGCCGGCAAATTTTCCGACTTCCCCGTCGGACTCGGTGACCACCGCGCCGGTGACCGGAAACGGGGATATGGCTATCACTGTGGGCGGGGCTTCGTCCGCCCTGCAATTCTACGTGGGCAAAGCGGATTTCTGGGGTGTGGAACACGGCATCATCATGCCGGTGGGTTCGCTGACCTTGAGCGCGTCCGCCTTGAGCGGCAGTTCGTATGCGCTCAGCCAAAACGTGGGGCCGGCTACCGTGACTGGTAATTTTGTCACCGCTGCTTCAAGTTTGTCAGTGACCTCGTGGGTGGCGAGCGCGGAGAACACAGCGGTGATCCAGTTGAACAACAACGGCACCTCGCCGTTGTCGCTGACCAGCCAGTTGCTCGACGGATTTGCCGGCAGTACAGGCAACCCGGCCACCTATGGTTCCACGAACAACTCGACGTGGTTGAACGTCTCGCCGGACACGGTCTACATCGAATTGGGCAACCAGATGCATAATGCGGCGGGCACGGCGCCGTTTACCGGCCGGATCGCTGACCTGCGCCTCTACAATCAGGCCCTGTCCGGGTCAACGTTGGCCAGTCTGGACGGCAACGGGGTGCCGACGCCTTTGCTGCGCTGGTCCACAACGAACCAGGGAACAGCGTCATTGGTGGGCAGCGGTGTGAGCCTCAACACCTCTGATCCGCACGGCGGGTCCGCAGTGTTGACCGGCAACAGTGGTTCAGAACTGGCGGTGGGTGATCTGCCGCTGCCGGAGAACCAGTTCACCTTTTCCACTTGGATCAACGTCTCGAGTACAACCGTCAGTGGCAACATCGTGACGGCCCAGGTTCCTTATGCGGATACTTATGGCACCACCTTTCCTTATCCCTATACGCGCGGGTTGACCTTGAACCTGGCGGGTGGGAAGTTGAGCGCTTCGCTGAACCAGAGTGGATATCTTAATTTGGGCAGCCCCTACCAAACCTTTTACAACGATTCGCCGAACAATTTCACGACGACCGCCGCCGGCGCCCTGCCGGCCAATCAATGGATCCAGGCGGCGGTGACTTATGACGGGAACAGCCTGACAATTTATACCAACGGCGTGCAGGTGGGTACCCCGGTGATTTTCCCCACCGGCCTTCCTAACGGCATGATGGGTTGGAACAAGATGGCCACGCATCTGGGCGACACCAATGTCATTTACAATGGCTGCGCGCCGCAGGGCGTGCTGATGCAAAGCGTCGTGGGCGCGACGGCCACGACCAGCAGCCAGGGGGCGCTGACGTTCACGATTCCCTCTGGCGGACAGGTGACAATCGCTCTGGCGGCGGTCACGGACCGGAATAAAACCAATTATTTTGCCGCGGCGCAGCAGCAGTCGCAGTCGGCCACGCCCGCTTCCTTGACGGCGTTGTTTCAGGCGCACAGTACGTGGTGGAGCAACTTCTGGACGAAGTCATTTGTCCAGATCCCCAACCAACTCATCCAGAACAACTGGTACGGGTCGCTTTACCTGCTCGCGTGCTGCAGCACTTCCAATTCGCCGCCGCCGGGTCTGTGGGGCAATTTCATCACCGGCACCCAGCCGCAATGGGGTGGCGATTACACGCTGGATTACAATTATGAGGCGCCGTTTTGGGGCGCGCTGGCGTGCAATCATTCGGAATTGGCCGAGAATTATGACAAGGTGCTGCTCGACCAGATTTCGCGGGGTCGCGCCACGGCGCAGTATTGTTTCCCGGGCAATAACGGTATTTATTTTTACTGTCACCTGATCCCTGCGCCGGGCTGGGCCGACGATCCCGGTTCGTTCTGGGGCCAGAAATCAGATGCCATCTTTGCCGCCGTCAATTGCGCGATGCGGTGGAAATACACGCAGGACACGAATTACGCGGCAAAGGTTTATCCCTACCTCAAGGGCGTGGCCGATTTTTGGAACAGCTATCTGACGCTGTCCGGCAATCAGTATGTGGACATCAACGATTCGGCCTGGGAGCAATCCGGGGCAGATAACAATCCCTCCACGTCGCTGGCCTTCATCCAGCTTGTTTATCCGGCCTTGGTGCAGATGTCCCAGGTCTTGAATGTGGACGCCGGCAGCCGCGCCCAATGGAATGACATCATCGCGCGGCTGGTGCCGCAGACCATCGTGCCTTCGAGCAGCATCGGCAGCTTGAACGGTCTGGGCGCACCCTACAATAATCCGGGCGTCAATGTCATCCGCGCCTCCTCCTCGGGCACGGATTTTCCCACATCAGGGATTAACACTTCTCAGAACCACCAGCTGGCCCACAGCAGCGCGGGGATGGGGCCGTGCCAGGTGATTTACCCGGGCTGGAACATTGGGTTGGAGAGCGCTCCGGCCACACTGCTGGCTGCGTCCAACACCATCTGGCTGGCGGCGCAGTGGTATGACAACAACAACATGTGCAATTTTTATCCGGGCGCGGCTTGCGTGGGTTACGACCCCAACGCCATCCTTTCGATCCTCAATACGATGCTGGCGTATTATCAATATCCAAATTTCATGGTATCTCCGGGCGGGGGCGGCACGGAGAATTATACTATCGTTCCCTCGACCCTGGCGGCGATGTTTGTGCAGAGTTATCAGACGAACCTGCATGTTTTTCCTGATTGGCCCACAAACCAGTCGGCTGCGTTTGGCAATCTCAACGCCTGCGGCGGGTTTCTGGTGTCCGGCGCCATCACCCTCGGCACGGCCAATTATGTGCAGATACAAAGCACCGCCGGCCAGATGCTGAAGCTGGCCAATCCCTGGCCGGGCAACACCGTTCAATGCGTATCGAGCGTCACCGGCACCAACACTCTGTCAGGCTCCGTTCTCTACTATCAAACCCAAATGGGAGAAGTGCTGACCCTGAACACGATCTCGACGGTGAACCTGCCAGCGCCAACCAACCTGACGGCGGTCACCAATGGCGCCACCGTGGCCCTGAACTGGAATGCCGTGCCGGGAGCCGCCGGTTACAATGTGAAACGGGCGACCTCGATTGGTGGCCCGTTTTTGAACCTGACCAGCGGCATTACCGGCACCAATTACACTGATGCCACCGTGAAATTTAAAACCACTTATTATTACGTGGTCACGGCGCTGGTCCCGGGCTTTGAGAGCACCAACTCCCCCAGCGTTTCGGCCAGCCTGGCGGTGACCGTGAATTCCTGGGTGCTCATTGATGTGGATATCGGTAGCACGGCGAACGTCCAAACCGGCGCGGCGGTTTTGGGCGGCGCGGGTGATATCTGGAACGGAGTCACCAGCAGCACGAGTACCATTACGGATGCCACTGGCAACATTTTGAACGGGGTTGGTTTTTCCGATACCGGTTACACGGGCTTCAATGACCAGCCCAATGGCAGTCCGCATGCAGTGATGGATGCGGCCACCACCCCGCTGATGCGGGATTGTGTCTTTGGCCAAAACGCGACCTTCACGGTGAGCCTCACTGGATTGACGGCATACACCAATTTTCCTATTACCCTGGTGGTTTATGGGTCGGTGGGTGATCCCAATCAGGGTGACAATTTGACCTTGTCTGGAGTCACGGGCGGGAATACGGCCAGTACACTGACCACCTCGGGCGCCTCGCGGTCGATCACCAACGCGCCTCCCAATGGTGGGCTGGGCGTGGCGTACCAGACGTTTACGGGTACACTTACCAGCGGCACCCTGACGATCACCTGCGCCAACAACGGCAACACCTATGGCGGCGTGAACGGTTTCCAGCTGCTGGTGATTCCGAATTTGCCCCCGACGATAACGACCCAGCCGGTTTCGCAAACCAATGTCTTGGGTGGCATGGTTTCGTTCAATGTGGCGGTCTCGGGCACGGACCCGTTGAGTTACCAGTGGCAGGCCAACAGTGGGACGGGCTTTACCAACGTGGTGAATGGCGGCCAAATTTCGGGAGCTACCAGTAATGTCCTGGCCATCGCCAGCGCGACCCCGAACTGGACTTTGGCGTATCAGGTTATCGTGACCAACAGTTATGGTGCCGTCACCAGCTCTCCGGCGGCCAACTTGACCCTCCTTTCGACACCGGTCATTACGACCCAGCCGGTTTCGCAAACAAATAGCGTTGGCAGCACGGTCGCATTCAATGTAGTTGCCACGGGCGCAGCCCCGTTGAACTACCAGTGGCAGGCCAGCAGCGGGACGGGCTTCACCAACTTGTTGAACGGCGGTCCGGTTTCGGGCGCGACCAGCAACGTCCTGACGATTGCCGGCGTCACGACCAACTGGGCGTTGGGGTATCAGGTGATTGTGACCAACAGCTACGGGGCTGTGACCAGCGCGCCGGCGGCAATGCTTTCGGTGATTCCCATACCGACGACTCTGTTGATCAATGTCGACTTCGGATCTGCCGCCACCCAAACCGGGGCGGCGGTGCTCGGTTCCTCCAATGATGTTTGGAACCCCATTACGGCCACAACCGGCGTCATCACAAATAGCGCCGGCAGCCTTTTGAGCGGAGTCGGCCTCAACTTAAGCTGCCAGGGAGTCTTCAATGACGCCATTGGTTCCTCCATGGATGTTGCCACTACGCCATTGATGCAGGATTATGCCTATGGCACCACAACTCCGGCCGCGGTTACGGTGAGCCTCACCGGATTGACAAAATACACGAATTGTCCATTCACCCTGGTACTTTTTGGCGCGGGGGACGCGAGCGGGCAGGGGGCCACGTTCCAGATCATTGCCGGTGCCACGGGTGGGAACACGGCCAGCAACCTGATAACCACCGCGACCTCGCGGCAGATTTCGGTGGGGATCGGCATCGCCTACCAGACGTTCACCGGCACCCTCACCAATGGTACGCTAACCTTTACCGCCGCCAAGAATGCCGGGCAAACCTATGTGATCGAAAACGGGTTCCAGCTTCAGTTGGTATTGCCGCAGGCGGTCAGCAGCAATGCGTATCTGACGTCTTTGGTTTTGAGTCCGGCTGGGATCTTGTCCCCGGCGTTTGTTTCGAACACGTTTACCTACTACGCGACCAACGCCTACGGTAGCGCGCCGACGGTGCTAGTGACGAATGCCGATCTGACGGCGACCAACCAGTTGATCTACAATGGGACGACCAACGGGCTGGCCTCGGGTCAGCTCAGCGCCCCGCTGACCCTGACCTACGGGGTGACGAACGTGGTGCAAGTGCAGGTAACGGCTCAAGATGGCGTCACTGTGCAAACCTATACCATGAACATATTGGTCGCTGCTTCGCCAGCCAGTACAAATGCATGGCTGACGTCGCTCGCGCTGAATCCGGCGTTGACCTTCACTCCGTCTTTTGCCTCTAACGTGCTGAACTACGCGGCGACGGAAGCTTATGGGGCCACGCCCACGGTCAGCGTCACCGATGCCGATCTGACGGCGACCAACCACTTGGTTTACAATGGGACGACCAACGGGCTGGCCTCGGGGCAACCCAGTGGCGGTCTGGCGCTGACCTTGGGCGCAACCAACATGGTGCAGGTGCAGGTGACGGCCCAGGATGGCGTGACGGTGCAGACTTACACGGTGAACGTGACGGAGTTGCCGAACCAAGCAACCCAGCCCCTGCTTACGAATAGCGTGAGCAACGGGACGCTAGATTTGAGCTGGGGGCTGGATCGTCTGGGCTACCGACTGTTGATGCAGACGAACAATCTGAACCTGGGCGTGAGCGGGAGCGCGAATGATTGGACGCAGGTGCCCGGTTCAACTGCAACCAATGCCGCCGCCATCTCCATCGTCACAACCAACCTCAATGAATATTTCCGCCTGGTATACCCTTAAGCAGATAAATGAATTCACGGCGCTGTGAATAACCAATAACAACCGATCACCAAACTAAATGAGACTCCATTTCCAAATCCTTGCGCTGGGTGTTTCCGTGCTGTTGGCGGGTGCCGGCCCGGCTTTCGGCGGCACGACCACGAACCTCATCAACGTGCAATATCGCGGTAGCGGCACCAACCCTCACAACCTTTATGGTCTCGGCCAGGGGACGAATTATACCGGAGCGGCGGTTTTGGGTTCCGGGGGCGACACCTGGAACCAGGAGCAGATCGGGTATTATTATCAATCCCCCAACCCATACTTTAACGCGGTATCGCTGGTTAATTCGGCCAGCACCGCGAGCGGCCTCACGCTCACGCTGGGTTATGTCGGGCAGAACCCCATTCAGGGCGCCATGATGACGGGTACGGCCGCCGATCCCGCCACCACCAATTTGATGATGTCCTCGATTTTCATCTACTGTAACTACGGCGCGGGCCAGGACACGACGACGCATACGATTGGCGGCTTGTCCGGCTATGCCGGTTCCACCGCCAACTTGGTGGTCTATGCCGGGGCACCGAGCGCCCAGACGGAACAAATTGCCATCACGGGTGGCGCTTCGGGCGGGAACTCGGGCAGCACCCTGACCACCAGTTCCACTTCGCGTTCGATTAACGCCGGTGTGGGGGTGGCCTACAATAGTTTCACGAACCTTACACTCACGGGTGGCAATCTGGTTTTTACCGTCCACAATCCGTCGGCGGCGCAGTCGGCCAATGCGGGTTTTGTGAATGGTTTTCAAATTCAGATTATCACGCCCAACCCGTTGATTGCGACCCAGCCGGTGGGCCAATCCGTGGTGGCGGGCACGCCGGTATCCTTCAGCGTGGGGGCTGCGGGCACGGCCCCGCTGAGCTATCAATGGCAGGCGACCAACAACGTCAACGGCTTCACCAACCTGGTGAACGGTGGCCAGATTTCGGGGGCCAATACCAATCTCCTGACCATTGCCAGTGTCACTCCCGACTGGGCGCTGGTTTATCGGGTGATTGTGACCAACAGTGTCGGTTCGGTGACCAGTGCGCCGGCGAGCCTGGCGGTGCAGACGGTTCCGGTCATCACGACGCAGCCGGTATCCCAGACGACGGTTGCGGGCAGCACGGTATCGTTTAATGTGGTGGGCACGGGCGGGTTGCCTTTGAGTTATCAATGGCAGGCGACGAACGGCGTCAATGGCTTCACCAATCTGGTGAATGGCGGCCAGATAAACGGCGCGACGAACAATGTTTTGACCCTCTCCGGGGTGGCGACCAACTGGCCGTTGGCTTATCAGGTGATTTTGGCCAACAGCTATGGTTCCGTGACGAGCACGGTGGCGAACCTCTCCGTGGTGTCTTTCGTCACTCAGCCGATCGTGCCCAACCCGGGCACCATGGGACCGCTGCTCGCGGCCAATGTTGTTGGCAGTTACTCATCGGCGCCAGTCAACCTGTCGGGCAACATCGGGGTGACCACCGCGCCGGTGACGGGCAACGGGGACATGGCTATCATCGTGGGTGAACCTTCGTCGGCGTTGCGATTCTATGTGGGCAAGGCGGATTTCTTCGGGGTGTTGCGCGGGGCCATCATGCCGGTGGGCTCGCTGGTATTAAACGCCCCGGCCCTGAGCGGCAGCTCGTATGCGTTGAATCAGAACGTGGGGCCGGCGACAATTACCGGAAACTTTGTGAACGGCACATCCGCCTTGTCCGTGACCTCGTGGGTGGCGAGTGCGGAGAACACGGCGGTGATCCAGTTGAACAACACCGGCACGTCGCCGTTGTCGCTGTCCAGCCAGTTGCTGGACGGTTTTGCCAGCAGCGCGGGCAACCCCGCCACTTACGGGGCGACGAACAACTCGACGTGGTTGAACGTGTCGCCGGACACGGTCTATCTGGAACTGGGCAACCAATTGCACAATGAGCTGGGAACCGCACCGTTCACGGGGCGGATTGCCGACTTGCGGCTGTTTAATCAGGTTCTGCCGGGGGCGACGCTGACCAATCTGGACGGGGTTGGCGTGCCCACGCAACTGCTGCGCTGGTCCACCACGAACATGGGTGCCGCCACCCTGTCGGGGAGTGCCAGTCTCAATTCCGGTGATCCACACGGCGGGTCGGTGGTTTTAACCGGCGGCGGTTCCGACGAGCTCGCGCTGGGCGACCTGCCGCTGCCGGAACGGCAATTCACGGTTTCCGCCTGGGTTTACCCCACGACCACGGGCGGCAACGGCAACCTCGTCACGGCGCAGTATCCCTATGTGCCCGCCAATGGTCTCTCCCTGCCTTTTCCGTTTGTCCGGGGCCTGACCTTGAAACTGGTGAACGGGGCGTTGAGCGCCACCCTGAACCAGAGCGGCACGTATAACAGTGGCAACGATGAGTTCGGCACCGACTCGCCGAACCATTTCACAACGACGGCAGGCAACGCGTTGCCGGCCAATCAATGGACCGAGGCGGCGGTAACTTATGATGGCAACACCCTGACGATTTATACGAACGGCGTGGCGCTGGGCACACCGGTCGTATTCCCCACCGGCACCAGCGGCATGTTAGGTTGGAACAAGCTGGCCCTTCATTTGGGCGACACGAATGTGATCTACAATGGCTGTGCGCCACAAGGCGTGCTGATGCAAAGTGTGCTGGGGGCCACGGCCACGACCAACGGCCAGGGAGCGCTGGCCTTCACCATCCCGGCGGGCGGGCAGGTGACACTCGTGCTGGCGGCGGTCACGGACCGGAATAAAACCAATTATTTTGCCGCAGCCCAGCAGCAGTCGCAGTCGGCGACGCCGGCTTCCCTAACCAATTTGTTTCAGGCGCACAGCGTGTGGTGGAGCAATTTCTGGTCGAAGTCCTATGTTCAGATCCCCGACCAGCAGATTCAGAATTATTGGTATGCGTCGCTTTACCTGCTGGCCTGCTGCAGTACATCGAATGCGCCGCCGCCGGGCATTTGGGGCAATTTTGTCACGGCCAACAACATGGCGTGGCAGGGCGATTACACGCTCGATTACAACTATGAATCGCCGTTCTTGGGGCCGATGGCCTGCAACCACATGGAATTGACAGACAATTACGATAAGCCCCTGTTGGAACAGATGGGGCGCGGGCAGGCCGCCGCTGCCGATAACTTTGGGACGGGCAACACGGGTGTTTACTTTCCGGTCCACCTGATCGCCTCACCCGGCTACAGCGACGATCCCTATGTGTTTGAACAGATGAAGGTCAATGCCATCTATGCCGCCGTGGACTGCGCCCAGCGGTGGAAATACACGCAGGACACGAACTACGCGGCCAAGGTTTATCCCTATCTCAAGGGTGTCGCCGCCTTCTGGACCAATTATCTGGTGCTGTCCGGCGGCTACTATGTGGATAACAACGATGCTACTTATGAATTTGGCGGAGCGGATGTCAATCCGGCGATGACGCTGGCGTATATCAATCTCGTCTTTCCGGTGGTGATCCAGATGTCCCAGGCCTTGAACGTGGACGCCAGCAGCCGCGCGCAATGGAGCAATGTGGTCGCGAACCTGACGCCGTTGCCCATTGTGCCCGCCAGCAGTATCGCCGAACTCAACAATCTCGGGGCGCCCTACAATAATCCGGGGGTCAATGTCGTCCGCGATACCACGTCAGGCACGCCGTTTGATGGGGCGAACGTCAAGGTTTATCAGGATCATACTGTGCGCGGCAGCGGCTGCGGACAGGGCAGCATGCAGACCATTTATCCGGGCTGGAACATCGGGCTGGAAAGCGATCCTTACACGTTGCAGGCCGGTTACAACACCGTCTGGCTGATGGGAGCCTGGTTTGACGCCAACGCCGACAACTTTTCCTATGCGAGCGCCGCTTGCATCGGTTTCGACCCCAATCAAATCCTTTCGAACTTGGATACCTTCCTGTCGCTCAACAGCTATAATAACTTCATGCTGCACGTCGGCGGTGGCGGTATCGAACTGTGCGCCACCGTGCCGGGAGCCTTGGCTGCGATGTTCGTGCAAAGCTACCAGACGAACATCCATGTTTTTGCGGACTGGCCGACGAACCAGTCGGCGGCGTTCGGCAATCTGAATGCCTGCGGCGGGTTTCTGGTGTCCGGCGCCATCACTCTTGGTACGGCCGACTATGTGCAAATCCAAAGTACCGCCGGGCAGTTGTTGAAGCTGGCCAACCCCTGGCCGGGCACCACGGTTCAATGCGTTTCGAGTGTCAATGGGACCAACACCCTGTACGGCGCGGTGCTCTACTATCAAACCCAGGTGGGCGAAGTATTGACGCTGACCTCGGTTTCGACGGCGACCTTGCCGGCCCCCGCCAATCTGACGGCGGTCACCAACGGCAACGCGGTGATGCTGACTTGGAATGCAGTGCCGGGGGCGGGCGGCTACAACGTGAAGCGGGCCAATTCGATTGGCGGCCCGTATCTGAATCTGGTCAGCGGCCTTCCCGGCACCAATTACACCGATGCCCTCCCGGGCAATGCGACGACCTATTATTATGCGGTTACCGCGCTCGCCCCCGGGTTTGAGAGCACCAACTCCACCATGGTCGCGGTCACCACACCGCCGGCCCCGCCCATTCTCAACTGGTCCTTCGAGGCCCAGAGCGTCACCGCCGCCAGTTTTGCGGTTGAGACCCCCACGAGCTGGAACGTGAGCGGTAAGTCCGGCGGTGCGGTGGTGGCCGTTATCCATCCTGCTGCCGGTGACAACCGGTTCAGCACCTACCCGCCGCCCGGTCTGGATGGCGTCAATTATTGCCAGCTTTACATGAACGGCTCCAGCGGCTCGGCCACGGTCTATCAGGATACTGGCATCAAATATCAGGCCGGGTCGACCTACAAATTGACGGCAGCGTTTGGGCAGGAGAACGGGACGTTCCCCGCCGGCGCACTGGTGTTATACAATTCGTCGCTGGGGGTCATCGCCGCCACAAATGTCAACTCGACGATGCTCACGTCCGGCGCTTTCACCAGCATCAGCGTTACCTACACCGCGACGGGCAGCGAGGGTGGCAACGGGGACATCGTAGTTGGGTTCATGACGACCGGCGCGGCGTCAGGAACCTACTTTGATGTGGACAACGTGCGGCTGACGTGGGTGGGACAAGTCAGCACAAATGATTCACTGGCGTCGTTGACCTTGAATCCGGTGTTGAGCTTTAGCCCGACCTTTGCTGCGAACGGGGTGAGCTATGCGGCAACGGAAGCCTACGGCAGCAGCCCCACCGTGACGGTAATGAACGCGGACCTGACGGCGACGAACCAGTTGATCTACAACGGCACGACCAACGTGCTGGGTTCAGGGGTGGCGAGTGCGCCGCTGGTTCTTACGCTGGGGGCGACGAACTCGGTGCAGGTGCAGGTGACGGCGCAGGACGGGGTGACGGTGCAGACCTACACGGTGAACGTGACGGAATTGCCCAGCCAGACCAAGCCGGTGCTGACGAGCAGCCTGAACAACGGGATGCTGACGCTGACCTGGCCGGCGGATCATCTGGGTTACCGCCTGCTGATGCAGACGAACAACCTGAACCTCGGTGTCAGCGTCAATCCGAACGACTGGGCGACCGTGCCCGGCTCGATGGCCACCAACGCGACGAGCCTCAGCATTCCCATTACCAATTTCAACGAATATTACCGGCTCGTCTATCCGTGAGCCGGTCGGCCCGATAAATAAAGGGGCCGGAACGGCTGCCCGTTCCGGTCTTCGGGTTTCCACCGCCTGAGGTTGAGCCGCACCCGGAAGTTTGCAAATAAGGTTTCGCGGTTTGCAGGCATTCAAAATTCACTGTGCGCCGGTTGGTTTTCGTCTATGCTCCCGCGCACGATGAGCAAGCTGCTGTTGATTGATGACGAAGAGGACGTGCGGTATTCGCTGCAACGCCTCCTCGTCTCCGAAGAAATCGAACTCGCCACCGCCGCCAGCGGCGAGGAAGGGCTGAAAGTCATTCCCAAGTTCAAGCCCGACCTGGTGCTGATGGATGTGCGCATGACCGGCCTCACCGGCATGGAGACGCTCCGTAAAATCCGCGCCACTGATCCCAAGCTGCTGGTCATTCTGATGACCGCCTACGGCACCACGCAGACCGCCATCGAGGCGATGAAGCTCGGGGCCTACGATTATCTGCTCAAGCCGTTTGACATCCCCAAGCTCAAGGAAGTCATCGCCAACGCGCTCAAGGCCGCGCGCGACATGAAGCAGGTCGTCTCCTACGCGCCGCTGCTGGAATCCGAGGATTATGAACTCGGCATCATCGGCCGGAGCGGGCCGATGCAGCAGGTGTTCAAGCTGATCGGCCAGATTGCCGCGACCGACACCACCGCGCTCATCACGGGCGAAAGCGGCACGGGCAAGGAACTCGTCGCCCGCGCCATTTATCATCACAGCGACCGCGCGCAACAGCCGTTCCTGGCCGTCAACTGTGCGGCGATTCCCGAGCAGTTGCTGGAAAGCGAACTCTTCGGCCATGAAAAAGGCGCGTTTACCGGCGCAACCATTCAACGCATCGGCAAATTCGAGCAGTGCAACAAAGGCACCATTTTCCTCGATGAAATCGGCGACATGACCCCGGCCACCCAGACGAAAATTCTCCGCGTGCTGCAATCCGGTACCTTCGAGCGCGTCGGTGGCAACTCACCCCTCCAAGTGGACGTGCGCGTCATCGCCGCCACCAACAAGCCGCTCGAAGCGGCCGTGGCCGCGCGCCAGTTCCGCGAGGATTTGTTCTACCGGCTCAACGTCGTGCGCATTCACCTACCGCCGTTGCGGGAGCGGCGCGACGATATTCCGCTGCTGGTGAATTATTTTCTGGAGAAAATCGCCCGTGAAATGGGGCGCAAGCCGAAATCCATCGCCACCGCCGCCGTGAAGCTCTTTGAAAAGTATCACTGGCCCGGCAACGTCCGCGAGCTGGAGAACGCCATCCGCCGGGCGCACGTGCTCGCCAAGAGCGACGCCATCCTGCCCGGCGATTTGCCACCGGAAATTTCCGGCGCCGCCACCGGCGTGGCCGCGCCGCCCGCTTCCGCGGCCGCCAATGACAGTAACGCCGGTGATGCGGCCGCACTAGCGCGCCAGCTTTTCCAAATCGCCAAGCGCGACCCCAAATTGAAGATTATCCCCACCGTGGAGCGCGAACTGGTGATTCAGGCCTTGAAGGAGACAAATGACAATCAGGTGAATGCCGCCAAACTGCTCGGCATCACCCGCGCCACCCTCCGCAAACGCATCGAGAAATTCCACATTCAGCGCGAATTGAACGTGAAGTAGGCATGATGACAGGTGCGGACAATCCGGTCTCGACCCGGAGGCTGAATTTGATGGGGCCCGCCTGTGGGTGTTTTGCGGTATGGACCGTGGCGGCCATTTTATCGGACCGCTGCCTTTACGCGGACGGCGCGCATGAGTTCGTGAAAATTTTACAAACTCAGGGGTTTTTTTCGACGATGTGGTCGCGGCATTTCGCTTTTTTCATTTACGAGTTGCCCTTGGTGCTGGCCATCAAACTGGGGGTGACCCACCTCGGCTGGTTGCGGCTCGCGTTTGGCTTGGGACGTTTTCTGCCCTGGCCGCTGGCGTTGCTCGGTTGTCGTTGGCTGTCACCGAAACATTTCTGGCTGGCGGTAATTGGCTGCGCCGCCGGTTATTTGAACACGGTTTTCGGGGCCGATGGCGCACATAATCTGGCCCACGCCCTGTTCTGGCCGGCGCTGTTTGCCATCTTGTTCGCCAATCCGCTGCCCCCCGTGGGAGTTGTCCTGCTGCTGGGTTCAGCCACAGTGCTGCTGTTCAGCTATGAATCACAACTCTTCCTGTGCCTGCCGCTGGCTTGGCTGGCCGGCTGGCGCGCGCGGCGGGAAATCCTGGCGGGCCACCGGGTTTGGGTGTTCTTTCTGACGGCTGCCACATTGTTTTGTGCCGGGGTGGCCATCGGATTGTGCAGCGTCCTGATGCCGGAAATCCCCGCAAGTTTCAAAGGATTCAAGGGCAGCACCTGGCACTTGCTGGGGCACATGGGCTGGACCTTGAGCTGGACGATAATCTGGGCGGCTTTGGGGCTGTTCGTATTATGCTCTGAAAAGTTTCGGCGGGTCACTGCCCGCCAGCCGGCCTTGTATCCCCTGTTTACCGGAATCTTGGTTTGGGGAACCTGGCCAATCCTAGCGCCGGACCAGTTGGATAACGGCATCCAATATGACAACCGGGTTTTGGATCTGTTGGTACCGCTGGCGCTATTGCCCCTAGCCTTGATTTTGCGATTACGACCAGAATGGATTGAGCCAGGGCGGAAACAAATCGTGCAGTGGTCGGCGGCGTTGCTGATCGCGCAATCGCTTTGGCAGATTTCCGCCACCGTATGCTGGTATGAGGATGTCCTGCGGATGCAGGGTATTTTGGCGTCAAGACAGGGGATTGTCCCGATGCGTTCAACCGTTCTCGGCAAGGATGGAATGGAAGGTCGCGAATTATACCCGGACGCGCTGGGGGGGCGCTTTGACTGGGCGTGGCCCTGCTTGAGCATTGCCTTGGCGCCGGGCAAACAGATTAACTGCCTGATTTGCTCCGAAGTGTTCCTGGATCCGACGATTCGACGGCAATGCTGGCAGCCGTTTGATCCGTTCCGGCCCGAAACGCTGCCGCCGCTCGGTCGTTATGGCCTGAATTATTCGAATTACCTCGCGGCCTTGAACGGGCCGGATTTGAAATGAACCCGGCGAAGGCATTCTTGACACAAATGCGTTCACTGCTATTCTACCACGCTCCGGTTTTTGCGCCGGTCACGACCGATTTAATTTTATGAAACGCCAGTATCAACCGTCGAAAATCCGCCGGAAACGCCAGCACGGGTTCCTCAACCGCAACTCCACCAAGAGCGGGAAGGCCACCCTCGCCAACCGCCGCCGCAACGGCCGCAAGCGCCTGACGCCGGTCTGATTTTGTGAATCCCGCGCCGCCGAAACGCCTGCGCCTCGGCCG
>Ga0302274_10000774_pt1 | contig 32007 bp, 32 predicted proteins | sample III_Bog_N2_1_FD_198755 | JGI IMG/M metagenome (GOLD analysis project Ga0302274, IMG submission 198755) | Peat permafrost microbial communities from Stordalen Mire near Abisko, Sweden - III_Bog_N2_1 | ecosystem: Environmental > Terrestrial > Soil > Wetlands > Peat | place: Sweden: Abisko...
TCAGCCCCACTCGCTACGGCTGTGCGTGCATCATGTGCTTTGCTGCGGGCAGCTGCGAGGGATACTTCAGGGTATACACCTAGCGAAAGCATTTTCTCCCGTCCATCTATGTTGTATCTCAAACGCCACCACTTGGAGCCATTGGGATTGATGAGCAGAACCATCCCTTTGCCGTCTGCCAACTTGTAGGGTTTATCCTTGGGCTTAGCATTTCTTATTCGAGTATCGTTCAATCCGGGTGCCAGTTTTGGCATTTCGAGCCTCCTTACTTTTCAGTTAGTTAGCATTCGAGTTACCCGTAAGATTTTGCGAAAAACCTTAACGGGTAACTCAAAACAAGTTACCCGTTAAGTTACCCGTAAAAACAGCGGATGTAAATAGACGATACCGGACGCTAAAAAACAAAAGCCGCTCTAAGGCGGCCTATTTTATTGGGGTTTCAGCTACAGCTTGAATTTCAGTGGATTTCTCTGGACTTTAATTCGGGTTTTCTTCTGGCACCATCAAAACTCATGTAAACCGCGCCACCACTTGATCTCAAGCTGGCGCGGTTTTTTATATGCCAAAATCCTTGCCAAACGGATTCCGCAAACTTTACATTCCAAAAACGCTGCACATTCTAACCTAAGTCGACGCTCTTAGCGCGACGCATCACCACCACTGCCCTCTGAGTCCTGAAATTGCCGCCGAGCTACACCAGCAGCAGAATATTTTTGCGGCGAAGGCTGAAGGTTTTTTGCTCGGACACAATGTAAATCATCCCAGCTCTGGCATCCATTTTTTGGGCTCGTCTGCAGGCATCAGGTTCGGTGGGAAGCTTACTCGTAGCAACGCTCCCCCCAAATTTGATCCTTTTTCAATCGTGATTGATCCATGATGGTTATAGGTGATTTCGCGCACGATGGCCAAACCCAGCCCACATCCATCAACGCCGGTTGTGTCGAGCCTGTAAAATCGTTCGAATATCCGCTCATGTTCTTCTTTTGGGATTCCCGGCCCACTATCTTCGATCTCCCAACTGGCGCCGCCACAACGCACGGTAACCACGCCTCCACAGGGCGTGTAGCGAATGGCATTGTCGATCAGATTATTGGCTAACTCTTCCAGCCAAATGGGGGTTCCCATTATCTCCGCTGCGCTCAACTCAAAACCGAGATCAATATTGCGCGCAAGCGCCAGAGGCATCCAGCGTTCGGCTGCGTCTCTAGTCAACTCAGCAAGATCGACAATTTTTAACACATGGTTTTGTTGTGGTTCAAGGCGGCTCAATGTCAGAAGCTGGTGCGCCAAGTGAGTAATTCTTCGCGTTCCCGCGACAATTCTTTTGAGGGACTCGCTCGGATCGGAAGAACGCAGCGCCATCTCGGCTTCGGCCTGTAGCGCAGCGATCGGTGTGCGTAACTGGTGCGAAGCATCTGCGATAAATCGCCGGTTAGCATCCAGGGATTTGGACAGGCGGGCCAGCAATTCATTGACCTCTGTAAATATCGGATAAATCTCTTCCGGTATATTGTTTAGTGGCAATTGGCTTAGGTCAGTATGTGTACGCCGAACCAACTCTTCACGCAGAGGATGAATGGATGCAAGTCCACGGCGCACAATTCTGCGTACCATGAGAAGGGCTGCGATAATCAATAATACTTCCGGCACCAACATGGCCAATACGATTTCGCCCACCAGCCAGTCGCGCTTCAGCGTTGTTTCTGCGGAGAGAATTATGAAGGGGGCGCCATTGTGCTCGCCTGACAAAGCCGCAACTCGCACCGCATTCCCGTTGATCTTGCCATCGTAGTAAAGCTTTCTATCTTCGAATCGCTTGGTGGGGCGTGGCAACTCGGGATTACCCGCCACGGTTTTTCCATCGGCATCGAGAACTTCGAAGAACAACTTATCATAACCATCGACAAGCAGGACTTTCTCTGCGATTGCGGGCAACTGTAGGTGCAAGCGGTTGTCTATAATTTCGACCTGAGTGGCGAGAGCAAGCGAGACGTCCATTAGCGACCTATCATAGGCTACCGTGGCCGCCCTGTGGGCAACAAAATAAACTACGCCGCTCCCAGTAATAAGAATTGCCGCCATCAGCGGCAACAACTGCCGAAGTAACTGCTGCGCAAGGCTAGGCTGTTTGATCTTCATCTGTTCCCAAACTGTAGCCAAGGCCACGCACAGTTCGAATCATTACCCCTGATCCTTCCAGTTTTACACGTAGCCTCGAAATAACTTTTTCCACGGCATTGATGGAATTTATATCGTCTTGCCAGCCATAAAGCGTTTGCAATAACTGCTCCTTGGTGACAATACGACGAGCGCGGACAGCGATGTACTCCAATGCTGCCAGTTCTCTGGAGCTTAATTCGAGTGGCCTATCACTTACCCAAGCGCGGCGACCTGCAATATCGATACGCAAGGCGCCAATACTTATTTCCGGATCTGCGATGCCGTGACTACGGCGTATGAGAGAACGGATACGGGCTTCCAGTTCGCTCAGTGCAATGGGTTTGACCACGTAATCGTCCGCCCCCAAGTCGAGAAGGCGGACGCGCTCATCCACCGCCTCACGGGCTGACAACACAAGAACCGGGGTGTGCTTGCCGGATGCGCGGAGACGGCGCAGGACTTCCGCCCCATCTATATCTGGCAAGCCCAGATCAAGCAGCACAACATCATAGCTTTGACCCAAGAGCCAGCTATCCGCTTCGCCCCCATTTTTAGCCCAGTCGATAACATATCCATCTTGCTGGAGCGCGCGACAAATTACATCGGCCAAGGGATGATTGTCTTCAACTAACAGCAGGCGCATGTTTGGTCTGTAAATATTTAGCGAGAGTTTTTCATAATACCAACTTCGATTGTAGAACGGTACCCTGTACCCATTTCCCACAATCTCATTTTTAATTTTAGCGACATCGACCGATTGTGCCATTGCCTCGATAAAACTCTGCTATTACAACCTGCCGAGTAGAAGTCGGCGCAAACTGAAGCTGTACAATAACATTCGCACAAAGATGTGGTAAATTGGATTATTTAGTTTGCAAATGGCATGAGTAGAGAACGCCTAAAAATGAGCACGGCAATTTTCAGGAAAACGACCTTGCGTGGATATGCTGTTGGCATGGCAAGCGCATTAATTTTAAACGGACTTCTGCCATCTGATGTAATCGCCGCCCCGGAAGAAATTCAGGTCTACCTTGACGACTTTACGGAAGCCGGGAAAGTCGGACTTGATCTGCACACCAATTATGTCGCGTCTGGCCAACAGCCAACAGATCATCAATTCCGTGTCACACCTGAATTAAGCTATGGCATCAATACCAATTGGGATGCAGCTGCATACTTTCTGACTGTGAAGGATCCCGGCGAAGCACCTGAAACGGATGGTATAAAGGTTCGTGCAAGATGGCGACCCAAAGCACCTTCAGCAGATTCGCCCTTTTATTGGGCGGTAAATTTTGAAGTTGGGCAACTTTCCAATCGATTTTATTCGGATCAAACAAGTGGCGAAATCAAGCTGATAGGCGTTTGGAAAACTGATCCGTGGACAATAGGAATGAACTTCAACCTTGATCGATCATTGAAGATCAATCCCGTTCAAGCCACCACCTCAGAGATTGACACCAAGATTGCGTATCAAATCAGGGAAGGATTGCAGCTCGGTATCGAGAACTACTCTTCCCTTGGGGCAATTCATAATGATCCAAGTCAACCACAGAGTAGTGCAGCAAACTATTTGGCCGCAGATTTCAGTCTGGGCAAGTGGGATTTTAATGTCGGAATTGGACACGCGTCGGGGCAAACTCCTGACAAGACGGTACTGAAAGCGATTATCGGGGTACCTTTTTAGGGCACGTTTAATCAGTTAAAACTCCTTATGCACACGTACCCCAAAAATTGAGACTGGCCCGCGGTCTTCGTTGTATGCAGGATTGACGACATATTGATAGTTCACAGTAAGCATCAAATGCTCAACCGCATGCACGGAATAGGAATAATAGGTTTCCATGATTTTTTCCGAACCATAATGCGGAAGCTGTCCATCGCCTATCAATATCCCCATCCCTCCGGCTGCAAAATAATTGCGCGCATCGCTGGACAATCCGTTGGCGACTGCTGCAAAGCCGAATGTGTCATCGTGACGCCCCCATTTATCGCCTTTCAAAGACAGTCCTGCGGACATCGATTGGTTGATCTCGGTGAATTCAAAAGCTTCCTTGTTACCTTCGTTCATGCTTGCCCGTGCAAATCCTCCCATATCGGAAGTCAACTCCTGTTCGAGGTTGATTGCAAATCCAGATTGCGAGCTTCCGCGCCTAACAAGCGACGTATCCGGCGTACTGTTCGTTTGCTGTGCGAGTTGCAAAGCATCTGCGTAACTTCCCATTTTTCCTTGGTTGATAAAGCCCAATAGCTTTAATTTTCCTGGATGCTCCCACCACCGATGCCTCTCCTCCAGTTCGCCAACCCATTCGTGCTGGCTGAATGTCGGATCCAGTATCGTAGTATTCGGAATCGTGGAAAGGTCGAAAAAGCCGCCACGCAATGTCCACCGGGATTGTGTCCATTCGACGGATACCCCCTTAGTGAATCCCCACGCATCTGCCGCATAGTCGAATGCTCCCGATTCGACAATCGACCAGTTCAGAAAATCGGATCGAGGGTCATGCGCGTAAGTATTGGTATCGAAAACATCCACAACGGCAAACTTGCCAATTGTTACAATGATGTTGTCGGCTGTTTGGGTACCACCCATCTGGTTGGCCGCTGGTGCAATAGCCTGCTCTTCCCCGCCAAAATTGATGGTTTGCCGGTAAAACAGTCTGGGCAGACGAAGATAGGGAGAATTGGCGCCTACCTTGTAGGCTTCGCCACTCGGGAAACCAGCCATGCCAAGAGTGTTGTTGAAGCCGAACCCTTGGTCGATTTCCGGATTTACCCAAAGCTCGCCGCCGCCAGAGATGCGCATCCCGGCAAATAACGTCAGATCAGTCGTTGTAGCGTTGCTGCTATTGGAACTCAAACTGTTTTGCCCCGTGTAGGGCGCCGTAAAAGCCGGATGAGATTGGCTGACGCCCGTGAATTGGCCGTATATGCTCCATATTTCTGGAGAAAGTGGCGCAGCGGCCACAACTTGATCGGGCGACGTAACTGCGGCTGTAATGTAATGACTGTTCGAAGAGTTTGTGCCTTGGATCTCTGCTGGTTCAGCTATCGCGACATGGGAAAAACAACAATGCAGTCCGAGTAACACAAACATTACAACTTGCTGTGCAGTGAGGGGTTTGCTGTACCCTTGCATGGAATTTTTTGTTATCAAATTAAGCAATCTAAAATTATAGGTAATTAGTATTGCGGCAATATTGCAACTGCCCTTCAGGGAGGACTTTGTTAATAAGCCAATTTTACAGCAAAGCAGCAGGCATGATCAATCGAAATTAACACGCAGAGATGCCCATAAACCTAATTTGTTGATGAATTCGCTTGACTGCATCGACTAAAGCAGCGTACAACGCACATTGGTATTTGATTCAAAGTTTTTGCAGTACTGGTTTTCCATGTGCAATCTTTCGATTCAAATAGTTCTGCGGGAGTTTTTCCCGTTTTTAAAAAAAGGAAGTAACAACATGGCAACTGGTACAGTTAAATGGTTCAACGACGCAAAGGGTTTTGGTTTTGTCACTCCCGATGATGGCAGCGAAGATCTCTTCGCGCACTTTTCCGCAATCAATATGAACGGCTTCAAGACACTCACAGAAGGCCAAAAGGTTACGTTTGACGTAACACAAGGCCCTAAGGGTAAGCAAGCATCCAACATTCAAGCCCCTTAATCGGTTCTTGAGTTGGTTAAAAGCCCGGCACGAAAGTGCCGGGCTTTTTGTTTGGCGGTAAAACAGCATGGGGGACGACTTCCGATACTTGCGTATCAAACCGCTCCGCAAGTAACATTGAGGCGAAGAAATACACTATCCTCACCAATTGACCTCAAGGAGCATACTATGAAACTGCTAGGCACCAACACCAGCCCCTATGTGCGCAAGGTACGCTTGGTATTGCTGGAGAAACACATCCCACATGACTACGTCATTGACCCGCCGCGTGAGCCGGGAAGCCAGGTGGCTCGTGTCAATCCACTTGGACGCATCCCTGCGCTGATTCTGGACGATGAAACCAGCGTGTTCGATTCTCCGGTAATTGCCGAATACGTCGATACGCTAAACGACAATCCCATCCTGATTCCGCGAAATGATGCGAAGGCGAGGATGCGCGTCAAGCGCTGGGAGGCTCTGGCAGACGGCATCATGGATTCCGCAGTCGCGGTGCGCACCGAGAGCATCCGTTCGACGGAGAAGCAGGACGCCGACACCATTAACCGCCATAACAACGCTATCACCCGAGCCTTGGCCTATGCAGCGGAGTTGTTGGGCACGTGCGAGTGGTGCGAAGGAAATTCCATTACACTGGCGGACTTGGCGCTGGTAAGCGCCTTGGTCTACCTTGACCTACGTCAGGCCGAACGCGATTGGCGCAGCGCCCATCCCAATCTGGCCGCATGGTTCGCTTGTATGAGCGAGCGTGCAAGCGTGCGCACTGCGCTGAAAGATTAGCATCCGCTAGCGCACTGTAATGGTGCTCATAATTGGTGCGTCATTTAATTTTACGCACTAATATGGTGATTATTCTCGCCTTATTTTTCAGATTAATTTATAAATACATATATAAATCAAAGTATAATTGGTATGGAATAGATTTTGCATACCGCTTCCCGATTCGCACTATATAGGGGATAAGTATGGAAAACTTGGGTAGTCTGAAAGAGGGTAGCGATGCACTATTTATTTTGCTTGGTGCCATCATGGTGCTGGCGATGCATGCCGGATTTGCGTTTCTGGAACTGGGCACGGTACGCAAGAAGAACCAGGTAAATGCGCTGGTGAAGATACTCACCGATTTCGCCATCTCGACGCTGGCATATTTTTTCATTGGCTACGGCATCGCATACGGTGTCAACTTCTTCAACGGCGCCGAAGACCTGGCACAGAAAAATGGTTATGGGCTGGTCAAATTTTTCTTCCTGCTGACCTTCGCCGCCGCCATTCCTGCCATCGTTTCCGGTGGCGTGGCCGAACGAGCGCGTTTCAACCCCATGCTCGCCGCTACCTTTGTACTCGTGGGTTTCGTTTACCCGTTCTTCGAGGGCATCGCCTGGAATCATAGATTCGGCATTCAGAACTGGCTGAACGCCTCATTCGGGGCAGAGTTTCACGACTTCGCCGGGTCCGTAGTAGTGCATGCGGTAGGCGGCTGGATCGGTCTTGCGGCAGTGCTACTGCTCGGCGCGCGACGCGGACGTTACGGCAAAGAAGGGCAGATCTCAGGGCACCCACCTTCCAGCATTCCCTTCCTCGCACTCGGCGCGTGGATACTCACCGTGGGCTGGTTCGGTTTCAATGTGATGAGCGCGCAGACTATAGATAAAATCAGCGGACTGGTCGCGGTCAACTCGCTGATGGCGATGGTGGGTGGCACGCTGGTCGCCTTGTGGGTGGGCAAAAACGATCCCGGTTTCGTACATAACGGCCCACTGGCCGGGCTGGTGGCGATATGCGCCGGTTCCGATCTGATGCATCCCATCGGCGCGTTGCTGACCGGCGGCATCGCAGGCGGCCTGTTTGTATGGATGTTCACCTTGACGCAGAACCGCTGGAAAATAGACGACGTACTCGGCGTGTGGCCGCTGCACGGTCTGTGTGGTGCATGGGGCGGCATCGCTGCGGGTATCTTCGGGTTAAAGGCGCTGGGAGGCTTGGGCGGCATCAGTCTCATGTCCCAATTCATCGGCACGCTGATAGGTATCGCTATCGCATTCAGTGGCGGCTTTGTTGTTTATGGCGTGATAAACAAATTAGTAGGCATTCGCCTCAATCCAGAAGAAGAATTTAACGGCGCAGATTTGAGCATACACAAAATAACCGCAACGCCGGAGCGGGAGTCAGGCTGGTGAAGTTCATAGCGAGGAATAAAGTCTGTCGGAAACGGATAGCGTATTCAATGGCGTCTGAGGTGCTCTGAGTAAAACATGCGTTGACCCGAATCCCTTTGATGCCAGAATACATGTCGATTTTCTCTTCCGATACTGTGAAAAATATTTCTGGCTTAGTCATCCTGTCGATGTGCGTGATGTCGGGTTCCGATCTGAACCTCAGTAGTGGTCAAACACCGCATGAAGTCGTCGTTCGTTAGTCCGAAGTGAGCTATTACTATGAAGGGATTGGTGCATTCAACACACGAGCTATCTTGGCAATCAGGGTGGCGCGGTCGAAAGGTTTCACCACGAAATCAACCGCACCAGCCTTCAGGCAGTCAACCACCACTTTTCCTTCGCTCTTGCCGGTGATCATGATCACCGGTGTTTTAGTGGACTGTGGTACCGCCTTCAATCGCCGCGTGGCCTCCATGCCACTCATGCCGGGCATCACGACATCCATAAGTAATGATATCCGGTCGCGTCTTGCGCAGAAGGTTAAGGGCTTCGAAACCATCACCGGCGAAAATGAGGTGGTAGTTTTCCGCTTCCAGAAGCTTGCCGACTATTTTACGCTGGAGTTCATCGTCATCTACTACCAGCACGGTAGGCTGGACGCGCTCGCCCATCGCATTCAGAGCACGGGCTGATTCCATGAGGGGCGCACACTCCTGCTTGAGTTCTTGCGCCCACTGCTTAAGGGGTTGGGCGGATTCGGCAGCGGCACGGAAGTTCTGCTGCACTTCCTCACGCTTAAAGCGGCTGATTTCATTTTTCAGATCATCGGCATTCTTGGCTGCCCCCGCACCAGACAGTGAATCCGAGATGAGCCGTTGGGAAAACCCGTCCAGGGCCGTGCCGATTTTCTGTTCGGCCTGCTCCATGGCCCGGCTGGACACTTCAATATGCTGATCACCTTGCGCCACTTTTTTGTCCAGTGATTTTCCCTGCTCCGCCAAGTGGCGTGCCTGTGCGGCAAACTCAGCCGCAGATGGCCGGTCGGCCTTGAGGTCAGCCAACTCGCGTAGTGCACAGTGGATGCTCATGAGCAGCCGCGATGAATCCTGGCTCATCGGCCAGAAGAGAACGTAGTCGTCGAAATAGTCTTTCTTGCATAGTTCATAAGCCCGCTTTAATTCGTCCTTGTTACACAGGATCACGGTGCGGTGGGGATACTGGTGTACTGCTTCGCACAAACGGTACAACCCCAGGTAATAATTTTCCGATTTTTCCAGGGTATTGAATGCCAGCACCAGCACACTGGGCCGATGGCTCACGAAATCCGCCACCAACTTTTCAGGATCGGTGGATGTAAAGACATGATCGAATTCCGAATTCAGCATATCCTTCACCAAACTGGCATCCGTGGTAATGTCCGTGACGATCAAAATCGTGTCGGCGATTGAAGCATGAGTATCCATAGCGAGTTGCATCCTTTATGGCAGGGTTTTATCAAATGCGTCTGTTAGCGCTACCGTAAATTGTTTGCCAAGACTGAATCCATCCAGGCAAGTCGGCGGCGGGCATCGGTTTGGCGATAAAATAGCCTTGGGCTGTTGAATTGCGTTTAAATCTGACCCGGCATTTGCATTGAATTTTGACCCACCCTAAGTTTATATCTTAACGGTTTAGGTTGTGGATAGTTTTTTAGTTTTAACCCCCTTTCCAGATTGAGTTGAGCTGTTTCTGAATCGGTAACTGTCGTTGCCGGTCTCCACGATGTGGCAATGATGCGTCAGCCTGTCGAGCAATGCAGTCGTCATCTTGGCATCCCCGAACACACTTCCCCATTCCGCGAAGCTCAGATTGGTCGTGATCATCAGGCTGGTACGCTCGTAGAGCTTGCCGATGAAGTGGAATAGCAAAGCGCCTCCAGCCTGACTGAACGGCAAATAACCCAGTTCATCCAGGATCACCAAGTCGGTATATATCATCCGACTGGCGAGTTGCCCCTGCTTGCCAGCCGCTTTCTCCAATTCCAGCGCATTGACCAATTCAATGGTCGAGAAGAAGCGTATCCGGCGATGCTGGTGCTGCACAGCCTGTACGCCGAGTGCTGTGGCCACGTGTGTTTTTCCTGTACCCGGCCCCCCGACCAACACCACGTTGTGCGCCTGATCCATAAACTCACAGCGATGCAACTGCCGGATCAATGCCTCGTTCACCGCACTCTGATTGAAGTCGAAACTGGCCAAGTCCCGGTAGACCGGGAATTTGGCAATCTTCATCTGATAGGAAATCGAACGTACCTCGCGTTCGGCCATTTCCGCCTTGAGCAACGTACCCAATATCTCTTGTGCATTCTGATAGGCAGGAGAGGCCTGTCTGGCCAACTCGTCAACAGCTTGTGCCATGCCATACAGTTTGATCGCTTTGAGCGATGTCATCATGGCTTCATGCTGCATGACGCACCTCCCGGAGTTCGTCGTAACGGCCGACATTAGCTTGTGGCTCGACTACCAGCACAAGCGGGGTGGGTGTATCGATGGGAGTGGGCGGCGCTGGATCGATCAGTCTTTTAAGCAAATTGAGCACATGCTGCTTGGATGGTGCACCACTCTCCAAAGCCAGCTCAACCGCCGTCAAGACTTCTAACTCTTCGTGTTGCAGAACCAGCGCCAGGATTTCCACCATCTCCCGATCTCCGCCTGGACGTTTGAGCAGGATGGCCTGCAATCGCTTGAAGGCATCCGGCAGCTCGGTGAACGGCGCACCGTTGCGCAATGCGCCGGGCTTGCGCTGTAGCACGCTCAGGTAATGGCGCCAGTCATAAAGGGTTCTCCCAATTCCGGGGCTGCGGAGAATCAGTCGGACATGCTCGGCAATGACCTGCGCCTCGGCCACGAACACCAGTCGGTCGGCATAGACCCGTAAACTGATCGGGCGATTGGCATAGGAGGCGGGCACGCTGTAGCGGTTACGATCAAACGTGACCAAACAGGTCGGCGAGACTCGCTTGGTGTGTTCCACAAACCCGTCGAACGGACGGGGTAGCGCCATCAGGCATGCCAGCTCGTCGGCATAGATATCCGCAACGCTGCGTTCGGGCTGCTCCGGATGGGCGATCTCGCCCCATAACGACAGACATCGGCAGTACAGCCAGTCATTGAGTTCAGCCAAGCTGCCGAATACGGGAAGCTGGTTCCAGATGCGGTGACGAGAATCCTGCACGTTCTTCTCGATCTGCCCCTTCTCCCAACCGGACGCCGGATTGCAGAACTCGGAATCGAACAGATAGTGGCTCACCATGGCGGTAAAACGGATGTTGACGTCGCGCTGCTTGCCGCGTCTGACCTTGTCCACGGCGGTCTTCATGTTGTCGTAGATGCCTCGGGCAGGCACGCCGCCGAAGGTGGCGAAGGCATGGTTGTGGGCATCGAACAGCATCTCGTGTGTCTGGAGCGGATAGGCACGCAAGAAGAATGCTCGGCTGTGGCTGAGCTTGAAGTGTGCGATCTGTAACTTGGTTCGCTCACCTGCGATGACGGCCGATGACGGCCCAGTCTTCGCTCCAGTCGAACTGAAAGGCTTCTCCGGGAGCAAAGGTAAGCGGGATGTAAGTTCCGCGCCCGGCCGTCTTGGCCAGTTCCTGTTGTTCTTGCCGCCAACGCTTGGCAAAGGCAATCACTCGATCGTAGGAGCCCGAGAAGCCCAGCTGCACCAAGTCACGGTGAAGTTGCTTGATGCTGCGCTTCTGTTTACGCCCCTTACCGGCTTCCGTCTTTAGCCATAACGTCAGCTTGGCGGCGTAGTCGTCGAGCTTGCTGGGAGTCTTGCGGTTCGGGTACTGGGGTTCAACGATCTTGCTGTCCAGGTACTTCCTGACGGTGTTTCGTGCGAGACCCGTCCTGCGGACTATCTCCCGAATCGACATGTTATCGCGCAAATGCCAGCGCCTGATGCTGCTTAATATCGCCACGTTGATCACTCCTGTTTACTCCCGCTCAAGTAATGAGCAGGACAGTATCTATACGTGGGTCAAATTTGGATGCAATTTACTGCGTTAGGTGGGTCAGTTTTAGGCGCAATTCAACAGTATGCATGATATATTCTTGATAATCTCACTTTATTCATGAAGTTTATCGATGAATAACTGATCAATCAACGCATAGAGGCCAATCGAAAGTAGTGCGGTCAACACTATGATCCAAATTAATTGCGCCTTAGTGATTTTCCTGACATTGGTTGTCCCACCATCTTCAAAATAATGACTACGATGATCAGTGTTTGTATCGGAAAGTGAAAATTGCCTGCGGCATGAATGCAAATCACTGGCTAACTCATGGGCGTTCAAATAGCGGTCTTCTGGTTTTTTGGCAAGGCACTTGGCAACAATATGATCCAGCATATCTGTAATCTCCGGGTTCAAAGAACTCGGTTTTGGTGGTTCTTCATTAATGATTTTGAACCATAATGAATTGACATTATCGCTATTAAACGGAAGCTTTCCTGTTAGCATTTGATACAGTACGACACCAAATGAAAAAATATCCGAACGGGGGTCAATGGGTTGGGATTGGATTTGCTCGGGGGACATGTATAAAGGCGATCCAATAATTTTGTCTACTTGAGTGCGCCACAAAGAGGACTCTAATCTCGCTATGCCGAAGTCGGCTATTTTTACGTGCATGCCTCTCAATACCATTATGTTTGAAGGCTTGATGTCGCGGTGCACAACCCCATGGTCGTGCGCATAAGCCAAACCTTCCGCTACTTGAAATGCAACATCCAGTTTCTCTCCGATCGTCAGGGACTGATTCTCGGCAACGATGTTCTGAAGCTCTGGCCCCTCCATCAGCTCCATGGCAATGTAGGCTATATCGCCTTTTCTACCCAGGTCGTGAATCGTGATAATGTTTGGATGATTCAAGCGTCCCGCCGCCTTGGCCTCCTGATAGAACCGCGCCTTGAATTCGTCCTTGTCTTTCTCGCTCAGTTTTTGAAGGTCAATCGTCTTGATTGCGACAAAACGATCAATCAGAGGATCATGGGCTTTGTAGACTACGCCCATATCGCCCCGCCCTAACTCCTCAAGAATTTCATATCGTCCAAGGTGGCTTTCCATATTTTCTTTCTCTTCCTATAACTAACTAAATTACAGAGCGATTCGTTACGCCCGCATGATGGGTCTTGCGAGATCACCGCTCGCTGAATAATCAGTGTTAATTATACGTACTCATTACGTACTCATTATGACTAAAATTTGTACTCTTTGTTTAACGATCTCATCTAGCGGCATCGGATGAAATAAATTGGTGACGCAAGATTAAACAGTTACATTGAGCGGCTTTTAGCACAATATCTACAACCGCTTCGGGTCGCCTAGCACCCTTTGGTGAACTCGGCATAGAATGCCCGAAGTCGGTAACCAAGCTGACAGCAATCATTGCATAGAAGCTAATTAAGGAACATTTTTATGGAAAAAGTGACAACTTCTGCGGAATTTCTTTTAAACCGATTGGGTGAGTTGAGTTGCCACTTAACCAACGCCGCTCATCAAGATAAAAGCTATTTTGAAAAACCGCTACAAATAATCAATCAGGCCATGGGATTTCACATTGGCGTCTTATATAAAATCACCAACGTAATAGAGAACGACTTAATTTTGGAAGTCATGTCAGTGTGTAATCCTGAACATATCAGACCCGATTTGGCGGAAGGCACAAAAATATCCCTTGATGTTAACAATCCGCCCCTGGAATTTACTAACGAAGTCATGGCCTTTAAGAATCGTAATGTTTCTGCCATAAATATCCCTGGATGGGGCTGCGATATTGTCGGGTCAATATATATTCCGGAGAATTTAGGTCACGGCTACCTGCTGGCCGGTGATTACTATGGGGATGAATCCGACATCCAAGAGCGTGAAGTGCGGACTTGTGAAATCATGTGCAATATGTTGAGTTCCATTTTAATGAAAACTCAATTTGAAAAACTTGCGAGTTATGATGGATTAACCGGTCTCTTGAATAGCCGCGCCATTCGGGATGAGTTAGAAAAAACAGTTCAACGCCAAAAGCGAAAAAAAATCCGGATAGGGGCGGTTGTCTTAACTGATATCGATTTTTTCAAGAAGATCAATGACGAATATGGGCATATTCAGGGCGATTCAGTGCTGCAAGAAGTCGGGGGAATTTTTGATGCGGTAATTCGGAAACATCTCGATGTCGCTGGTCGATACGGCGGTGAGGAGTTTTTGCTCATTTATGAAGAGTCTGAGAAAGAGCAGGTCTTAAGCATCGTAGAACGTCTGCGGCAAACAATCGCAGATCATAAATTTAAGAAGATTGGATCAAACGGCAGCCCTTTAGACGGAGAATATCTACATGTAACCATGTCGTTCGGTATTGCTCTGCTTAGTGACCAGCCCATAGAAAATAGTAAGGAAATATTATCGAAGGCCGATTCGGCTTTGTATCGCTCAAAGACAAGTGGTCGTAATCGGGTGACGCTTGGTTAACGCTGAGTGAACGTCACCTACTGAATTATTCCTTTGTACAGGAAAAAAGCGTACGCCCCGATCAGTCCAAAGCCCATAAAACGGGGGACTCGTCCAAGAAAGGCAATAGATAGGAAATGCACCGCTCCCGCCCCTAGAATGACGTATATGCCAGTCTGAAAAAAATTGGGAACTTGAATCGTATTAAATATAGAAAACAGACCGATACACATTGGAATGCAAATATGTCCATCCCCGATTTGGGAGCTTAAGACAATATCCTGCCTGCCAATACGGGAGTAATACAGCGCGATGAATGCATTTGGTAAAACCATAAGCCCGCCGCTCAACCAACCTAAATTTTTAAAACTAATATATTGGTTTTCCGATTTAGACACCCACTCCACAAGATGATCAATGGAATAATAAACGCAATAGGCGCTTGCAGCGATAATCAACAGGTCGAGCACAATCGACCATTGGAATGCTTTATTTTTTCTAATATTGTCTTTTAATATTTCAAATACGTGCAATATCTGCCAAAAGACAAACAGACCAACCAGAACCAAGCCATCATAAAAATCGAGTATTCGATCTTTTGCCAAAGCCCAGAGCGTACCCGTAAACAAAAATAACGCGATCAAAGTGAACAGCAAATTAAGCCGATTGATGCGGTGAAAATCAGCATGGTTTTTTACTTTTTTCTTGGGATTTCCTTTTTGTTTGTTCGCCGCCGAGCCAAAGATAACTGAAAGCCCGAGGATCAAAGTCAGGTTGGTGGCATTGTTAACGATACAGTTTTCGATCACCAATCTGCCATTGATTGCCGCATTGCTCATAACATAGGCAAAAACGAGATTCGCGAATCCCGAGCAGTAAGGCATGATCAGCGTACCCAGAACTGTTCCTTCAAAACCTTTGCTCTCCATTGCTTGAAGGCGCCAAATCATTATAAAAGAAGCGGCTACAAATATAGCAAGCAGCACTAATGGATTAGCTATATAGATATGGATATTATCGATTGCGTTTTTCACACTTGGATCAAAAAGAAAAGAATATAGTAACTTCAGGTTAACGGCCCGAAGTACCCTTAGCAAGGGTGACGCAAATCAAATGGAATATCAAGCTGAACACGGATAGTTGATTGCAACGAGGCACACCAACCACGAATAGTCGTCACCTAGCGATAAGCATAGTTATCGCCTCCGGCGAAAATTCGAAAAAGGGAAACTGGCCTGATAAAAACTAATTTTTAGCGGTCCCCATTATTCATTCAGGAAAAATACATAATAACTTCACAACGTCTGCGTGGTCTGCTATATGCTACCGAGCCCCGCATCAGAAAAGGATCGCACATGCATCGCGCACCACCCGCCTCACTTGCCCAGTCATTCAAAGATCGCGGAGTCCGTGATATTGAATGCATCTTCCCTGACGTATCAGGTTACCCGCGCGGTAAACTGATGCCTTCTGGCAGCTTTGCGGCCGGGGGTGAGTTGCGTATTGCCCAAGCGATTCCCATGCAGGCGGTCACGGGGGAATATTCGTATGATCTGATTTTTCCGGATGAGGATCCGGATATTCTTCTGGTGCCGGACTATGGCACCGTGAAGCCGGTACCGTGGGCAACCACCCCGCGCGATATGGCGATTCATGATTGCCACGAACTGAGCGGCGAATTATGCCAGTTTGCGCCACGTTCGATCCTTAAACAGGTGCTGGCACGCTACGATGCCATGGGCCTGATACCTGTGGTCGCCCCCGAAATCGAGTTCTATCTTACCGCTGCCAATGTGAATCCTGATGATGCGCTGAAACCGCCCATGGGACGTGGTGGCCGCGCCGAAGTGGGTCAATCGGCATTCAGCATGAATCTGCTCAATGAGCTGGCACCGTTCTGGGATGAATTCCACGCCGCAATTGATACATTGGGCATCCGTGGAGACACTTGGATTCATGAGGTTGGCCTGACACAGTATGAAATCAACCTGCTGCATGGAAATGCTGTAGAAATGGCCGATCAGGCCTTTCTGTTTAAATATGCCGCCAAGGAAATCGCGCTCAAGCACCGCCTCAATGCCGTATTCATGGCCAAACCGATTGCGGGAGAGGCAGGCAGCTCGATGCATTTGCATCAGAGCATTGTCGATGCTGGCGGTAACAACATTTTCAGCAATGCAGACGGCAGTGAAAGTGAAAGTTTCCACTACTTCATCGGTGGCTTGCAGGCGTATCTACCTGACCTGATGCTGGTGTTCGCCCCATTTGTGAATTCATACCGCCGCTTTATCAAGGGCAGCATGGCTCCAGTCAATCTTTTGTGGGGTCACGACAACCGCACCACAGGCCTACGCATTCCTCGCAGCGATCCTGCTGCGCGCCGCGTGGAAACCCGTGTGGCCGGCGCCGACGCCAATCCCTATCTGATACTGGCTGCTACCCTTGCGGCAGGCCTCGCAGGCATAGAAGAAAAATTGACGCCCACGCAAGCACTGGAAGGCAGCGCCTACGATCATTCACATGACCTGGCTCGTACCTTTTTGGCTGCGCACGAGCAATTTGAAGCCAGCGCAAGCGCCCGCCGTCTGCTGGGCGATCATTTTGTCACTGCCTATGCCTCGGTCAAGGACATTGAATATCAGAACTACCTCAGTGAAATCGGTGCATGGGAACGCCGGTTCCTGCTGCCGCAGGTCTGATGCCGCCTGATTGCGTTAGCCTGTAGTTTCTAATTTTTACCAGAATACAGGTCTCCGTGACTGACTGTTCATGGCACAAAGTGAGCTCATGGTGTCCAATTTGCATGGAATACGCAATCAACCTGGCTAGAGAATGCATAACTGTAATTGAACGGTCAATCGCCAGCAAAGCGGTAGCAGTTTTTGCCGCTGTTTTTAGCCAAATACATTGCGGCATCGGCAATTTTTACCAGCTCCATTGCCGTTTTCCCGTTGTCAGGACAGAGGGCAATGCCAATGCTGATACTTACTTTACAATTCTTTCCATTTAGCACAAATGGTTGAGCGATAGCTTCGACAATTTTATTAGCAACACGATCTATGCTGTTCGGTACTCGCACGTTGCAGAGGATCACCGTAAACTCATCGCCACCCATGCGTGCCACAGTATCCGAATCACGTACACATGCCAAGACTCGTTTGGCTGTCTCACGCAAAAGTGCATCACCGACATCATGCCCGAGCGTGTCGTTAATGACCTTGAATCCGTCGAGGTCGAGAAAAAGCACGGCAATTGATTCCTTGTCTCGATGTGCCTTTATTATTGCCTGGTTGAGGCGATCATAGAACAAGATGCGGTTGGGGAGTCCTGTAAGGGTGTCGTGGTAGGCGAGATGTGTAATCTGTTCATTTGTTCGCTTAAGGCGCGTAAGTAAATTCCAGATGAAGCGTGCCTGAAAGCCGCCGATGACATTCTCATTTCCCAACTGAGACTCGGCATAAGCCGTCACACTTTCATCACCTGTGAGGTTGAAAGCCAGGCAAGGGCTGCTTGCCTCGATTGCTTCGGCAAGATTGGCAAAATCCTGGATGCCATATTTCTTCGCAATTGCCAGTGCCGGCGCTTGCGGGTCAGCATCCATAATACCAACAATTTTAATCAGCGGATCCTCGATAAAGAGATCGAGTAATGCGGTGCCACCACGGCCCGCACCTATAACAAGTATTCTTTGGATGCTTTGGGGTTTTAATGTCATTACACATTTCTCAACAATTAATATCTGGTCAATTTTACTGTCTTCCGGCGGAAGTTTGTTGTTTTAACTTCATTAAATAATGAGCCCGCCAACTAGAGGTCGGCTCTGAGTGTCTTCTTTGGGTGTACGTTGTGCAACACTTCAAATTGCTTGAGAACAGACCCAATCACTTCGGGACTAGCTGGTTTCTTAATAAATGCCATCGCGCCAAGTTTTTTTACCCGTTCTTGGGCAATAGGCTGAATGTCGGCAGACAAAACAATCACAAAGCTATTGAGTCCTTCTTTCTGCATGGCTTCCAGAACTTCGTAACCATCAAGCACAGGCATTGTGAGATCCAGAAACATGATATCAATTTTACCCGCGCGATGAGCGTCCAATGCTTCCTGACCATTCCCAGCATGTTTGATCTCCACATCCCAGCTTGATGGGAGTGACTTGATCAGCATCTTGCGCGCGATCGGTGAGTCATCAACTATCAATATCGGTGTGGGCATAAATTCGATTCAGTATGGATAACGCAAAAAAACAGACGATTTTACGAACTCCCAAAAATAGGAGGAGAGTGAAATATTGGGTAATGACACCCTGCATGTACACTCAGCGCGCACTATAACTTACACACTCAGAATTCATATAGGCCGAACGGCCTAGATATTTTCCCGTTTTGCCTATGCCGTTCAAGAATAAAAAAGCTCGAAACGACGCTTCTGCGCCAAACATCGCTCTGCCTTACAGCTTGGTTGTTCAGCATTGGCTTTGTCGCCCAAATGGTGGAATAATTTGGTTCCAGCCACCGACTGACGCAGCCCAGTCGATTAGGTAGAAATTGAGTCGAAAACAGCGATTCGTCTTTATGATTTACAGCGTAATTTTTATTTTCCAAAGGAGACCTCACTCATGCCACACGCGATTCGAATCCATCAGACCGGAGGCCCTGAGGTACTTCAATGGGAAGCAGTCGAAGTCGGCGCTCCGGGGCCTGGACAGGTCAGGCTGAAGCAAACCGCTGTAGGGCTAAACTTCATTGATGTCTACCACCGCACCGGCCTCTACCCACTACCGCTGCCTTTTGTGCCGGGCATGGAGGCAACGGGAACCGTCGACTCGGTTGGCGCTGGGGTAACCCACCTGAAATTAGGGGACAGGGTTGCCTACGCATCGGTGATCGGTGCCTATGCCGAAACAAGGCTTATTGCGGCGGATCGGGTGGTCAAGGTGCCGGATGCCATCGACGACCGTACTGCGGCGGCAATGATGCTGCAAGGCATGACCGCGCGCTATCTCATCCGCGATATCTATAAGGTCGGGCCGGGCGACACGATCCTCATACATGCTGCGGCCGGCGGCGTTGGATTGATCGTCTGCCAATGGGCCGCCGCTTTGGGTGCGACCGTGATCGGCACCGTATCCAGCGACGAAAAGGCGGCCTTAGCCAAGGCCAACGGCTGCCACCATCCGATCATCTATACCCGCGAGGATTTTCAGACACGGCTGCTCGATATTACAGGAGGGGAAAAGCTGCCCGTGGTGTATGACTCGGTCGGCAAAGACACGTTCATGAAATCGCTCGATTGTCTGCGCCCGCGCGGCCTCATGGTACTGTTCGGCGCGTCGTCGGGGCCGGTTCCACCTCTGGATTTATCGGTGTTGGCACAAAAGGGCTCGTTGCTAGTCACAAGGCCAACACTTGCCACATTCGTTGCTACCAGAGTGCAGTTGGAGGAAAATTCGGCGGATCTATTCGATGTGGTTGGCTCAGGTAAAGTGAAGATATACGTGAACCAGACCTATCCGTTGAAGGACGCAGCGCAGGCACACCGCGATCTCGAAGCGCGCAAGACAACCGGATCAAGCGTGCTGACCGTCTGACCTGTTTGCATTTGCCAGCTCAACCGGTCGACGAAATCCAGCCGGTACTGACATCCAGATGATTTCCATTCCACTGACTCGACTTGCAGCCGTACAGACCGCTGCGTCAGACCAAGACGTCATCATTATTAAAGAGGAAAAGTTATGCCCAAGGGCTACTGGATCGTTCGTGTCGACATCACCGACCCCACAAAATACAAAACATATGTGGAGGCCAATGCGGAGCCGCTCAGGAAATACGGCGCCCGCTTTCTGGCTCGAGCTGGTCAGTTCGATAACCCTGAAGGTACGAGTCGTGCACGCAACGCCGTAATTGAATTCCCGTCATATCAGGCGGCCCTCGATTGCTGGAAGTCGCCTGAATACCAACAAGCAATAAAACTGCGGCTACCTGTTTCCACCCTTGATCTGGTCATCATCGAGGGATATGAAGGCGAGCAGCCAGGTTGAGCATTGAAATTGTGATCGTCCAGTTTTGCCTTCTGCATGTCTCATTGCCCGGCTTAGTCATTTAGATGCTTATCGAAGGTATGCTCACCCTCTGCGGTGAGGGAAGCACGGACGGTTGCATAAAACCGTGTTGAGAAATGTTGGACCGCGAGCTTTTGATTATCATTCAGCCCCGATGTTGCCAAGTTGCGTGCTAAATGTTCTTCGCACTCGGTCATGATATCAAGAGGGGCATCAAATTGTGTTAGCGTAAACGAAAAAGCCTGGTTGAGAATATATTCGATAGCCGCGATGCGACCGATAATTTGATCTTCGTTCATATGTCCCCCTGATGAGTTGTTTCAATAATATCGGCAAGAGTGCGAACCGCCGCTTGAATCAATCCGTTCATCGTAACATCACTTCATCGAGGTCAACAGCACCACTTATTTGAATCTGTAACTCAATGAAAGATAACCCGTATCCAGGTATCTTTGATTTACGATAGGACTGAGCTGGATAGAATCGCCAAGCCACTTGTGACGCACACAGAAATTCAGATGATATTCATCTGTCAGACTAATATCGGCTATCAGTCCAATAAGGCTGTTGTACGAACCGGCAGGTTGGTAGGCTGCATATTTACTGCTTGCGGCTTCTTGGGTCGAGACACCGTAGTAGTAACTCACATATTCCCTGGACTGATATTCGGCACCAATCAATGGATAAAGTATCACCCGTGGCAAATCAAGCTCCACACCATAGATCGCTTCGAGCATGTTGCCTTGGGACTGATTAACATCGTGAAAGGCATTTACCATGAAAGCGCCTATCGGCGTCACCTGAAAAGTGCCGATACCTACAGGGATAGAGGTTTGTCGTGTGTGAAGCCCCTGTAGGCCGGACGCATTCGTGCTGAACCCATCCTGACTAATCCTGCCTACAAGTTCCAGATACCCATATCCCATCTTCAGCGTTTTAACACCCAGCGTATCAACGCGGGCAAACAACTTGCCGTAGTCAAAATCAAGGTAGGGCAAAACATTGAGCTTATCGCTATCGCCACGAATGATGCTGTGCGTGTAGTAGTCGCCCAGACCAACATCACCATCCATTTTTTGCGGTAACTCTTCGGAGGTCCATGCAGTGCATGAAAAGGCCAGCATTAAAGGTGCCGCAACGATAGCCAAAACTGTAGCCGCCAATGGCCTTTTGATGCTGATGGAAGGGATGAGCATGATGCTGAAATTGCTATTTTTCATGTGGATCGACACTTCAGATCGTTCTGTCTACCGCAAAGTGGGCAGTGGTAATTTAGATTCATGTTACAACAAAATAGGATTTTTTCCAGCGAGCGGCGGGGCTAATTGTATCGTTGCGCCACCGCCCAAAATGGTGTGGTTGATGAAACGGCGCTGATTGTTGTAGATACGGCGCTGGCTGGCAAGAGGAGATTGACTGCAATACCGACCAGGGCTGTACAATCGTGCATTCTTCGACGTTATTAATATACAGGAGGCTTCCATGCAGGATTCAATGGTTACCACGGCACTTACTTTGCCCGGATATAAAATCGTTCGCAATATCGGAGTTGTTCGTGGCATAACAGTTCGATCTCGCTCAATCGTAGGCAATTTTTTCGGTGGACTCCAATCGTTGTTTGGCGGAAATATCACGATATACACCAACCTGTGCGAACAGGCCCGATATGAAACCTACCAACTTATGTGCCAACACGCTCAGCACCATGGAGCAAATGCCATCATCTCGATGCGGTATGACGCAACTGAACTCATGGCTGGCCTTACCGAAGTATTGTGCTACGGAACTGCCGTGGTTGTTGAAGCAGAGTAGTTCGACGTTATGACCAAGCGCAAAAGCAGAAAGTATGATGTATCAAGACGATTCGACGACCGGGAAAAGATTGCGAATTCTGGGGATGTAAGAATTATCCAAAATGTCGATCCGCAATTAAAAATTGCAACATCATCGCAATCATCTCACCTTCCAGCAGGTAAATTAATTGCTAATCAGCACCTAAATTATTTCTAACGACAACAAAATTGCGCAGGCACCCAACTCAAAGAGACCCGCCATAAAAAACTGGTCGGCATATCTTTCCAATTTCTCTGATCTTATGCCACGCATTGATGTATAAGAAAAAGCAGCACTAATGGAAAAAAGCAGGGCATCAATCGCCAGGCATTTATCCAGCACCGACCCTGCCTGACCAATATGCAACACCTTGACCAAAGAAATGACGGTCATACACACCCCCACCAACTGAGCCGAAGTTGGTAATATATGTTGGGATAAATCGCTACGTTCTGACATTGCACTAGTTTACTTTGTTTTGCGCTTCAGCGCCTATAGCACTATCGCTATCTGGATGGCTAATTTTAGTAAGATAATAACCTTTATCTTGAGGCTAATCGAGTGTTGCGCGCTGTTTGACATCTAGTGTTAACTAAAGTAAAACTCGACCACCGTACATTGTCAGTTTTTCCTCAAAATATTCTGGGGTAGATCGTGTGCCTTTTTCAATCAGCGCGCAGTTAGAATCAGGGTATAGGGTGTGACGCACGAACATTAAACGGGTACATGTGATTGGCAATCATTCTGAAATATTTCAGGCAACTGACCTTGGGCAGGCTGTTGATTCTGCTATCGCTGTTTTCACTGGCGATAGCATTAGTATTGATTTTTTCCCTGTCAGGTTTTGTGCGTGATCGTGCGGTACACCAATTGGCGCGCGATGATGCCCAACAAACTTCCAAACTGGTGTTTCAAAGTCTCTATTCTGCGATGCGTAAGGGATGGAACAAAAAGGAAATTGCCGAGATCATAGGACGGCTGAACGAAAACTTTCCCGATCTGAAAATAAACGTCTATCGTGGCGAAATCGTGGCACACCAGTTCGGTGAAATGTCAGGAGAGCATGCGGTCATCACCGGCGATGCTGCCTTGCGCACGGCGCTGGACAGCGGGCAAGCTGCACTGCTATTTCCAAGCAAGGATAGCATCCGTTATCTGTATCCAGTAATAGCCAAGCAGGAATGTTTGGTGTGCCATACTCAATCGCATGTCGGTGCGGTTCATGGGGTGATTGACATTACCTACCCCATTCAAACCCTAAAGGTGTCGTTCAGCGAGGTGACAAATACCATCATCGCCTACACGCTGGCAGTAATGGCGGTAATCTTTACTATCCTTTACCTGCAATTCCGGTACCTAAGAACCCTGCTGCGGGAACTTAAAAGTGCCAACGAGGAACTCAAAAATTTCGCGTATGTAGTGTCCCACGACCTCAAGGCCCCATTGCGCGCCATAAGTTCGTTGGCGGACTGGCTTTCCACGGATTATGCAGAAAAATTCGATGCTGAAGGTAAGGAACAGATGCGCCTACTGATCAGCCGGGTGCACCGCATGGATGACCTGATTGATGGAATCTTGATGTATTCACGCGTGGGTCGGGAGAAGGAAACAATAGTTGCAGTAAACCTTAACAAGCTATTGCATGATGTGATCGACTCGCTTGCGCCGCCAGCAAGTATTACTATTACCATTGAAGATTCCTTGCCGACCATCATGACAGAGCCGACCCGTATTCAGCAGGTGTTCCAGAACCTGCTCTCCAACGCCATAAAATACATGGATAAACCTGAGGGAAAAATTCGTATCGCCTGTAGCACCGAGGGGAAACAATGGAAATTCAGTGTGGCGGACAACGGCCCCGGCATTAGGCAGCGACATTTTGAAAAAATCTTCCAGTTATTCCAGACTCTTGCTCCGCGTGACCGCGTGGAAAGCACGGGCGTCGGTTTGGCGCTGGTAAAGAAAATCGTGGAAATGTACGGCGGACACATCTGGATCGAGTCCACAGTTGGAGAGGGAAGCACATTTTTCTTCTCCCTGCCGCGCACGTCTGCAACCCCAATCTCAACCTCAACCCATGGTACTCAAGCATGAAAATCACCGATAAGCCCATCCTCTTGGTGGAAGACGATAAAGTGGACGTCATGACGGTCAATCGTGCCCTGAAAGAGATCCACGTTACCAACCCGGTGGTGAATAAGGAAAATGGAGAAGAAGCGCTGAAATACCTGCGCGACTCAAAGAATGAGAAGCCGTGCATTATCCTGCTTGATCTGAACATGCCCATTATGAACGGCATCGAGTTCCTACAGGTGGTGAAAAACGACGGACTGCTCAAACGCATCCCGGTGGTGGTGCTGACTACGTCCGATGAACAACAGGACAAAATGAGCAGCTTCGACTTAGGGGTGGCAGGCTATATGGCCAAGCCGGTGGATTACCGGCAATTCGTCGAAGTCATGCGCACGATTGACGCCTATTGGACCATCAGTGAGGTACCACAATGAACAAACCAAAGATACACATACTCATCGTTGAAGACGACCTGATAGACCGCATGGCTTGCCGCCGCGCGTTGGCACAGAATCCGGGCTATGAGTTTGTACTGTCCGAAGCCGAAACCGGGAGTGCGGGACTGCAACTCGCCCATGCGCAAAAAATGGACTGCGTGTTACTCGACTACAACTTGCCGGATATGAATGGCCTGGAATTTTTGGTCGCACTAAAAAGCGACATGGGCGAAATCACAGTGCCGGTGATAATGTTGACTGGTGCCAACAACGCTTCAGTCGCCGTCGAGGCTATGAAGCGCGGTGCGCAGGACTATCTGGTCAAGGACGTGAATCGCCAATATCTGGAACTGCTGCCCACTGTCATCCAGCACCTGCTGCGTGAGCGGCAAGCATTGACGGAAAAAGTACAAATGGAATCTCGGCTGGCTCAGGCTGAAACGAAATACCGTTTCTTGGTGGAGCAAATTCCTGCAATCACCTATACCGCAGCGCTGGACGCACCTGGCAAGCTACTCTACGTGAGTCCGCAACTCAGAACCCTGGGCTATTCCCCCGAGGAATGGATCTCGAATGTTGGCGCGATACTTAGCTATATTCATCCGGATGATAGAGCGTTGGCAATGGAGGCATTCGATAAAGTGCGGGATACCGGTAAACCGTTGCGCTACGAATATCGCCTGCTAAACCATGATGGCGACGTCCGTTGGGTTCTGGACGAGGCAAGCCTGGTTCCCGACGAATCGGGCCACCCTCTGTTGCTGCAGGGTATCTTGATCGATATCACCAAGGATAAGTTGGTCGAAGAAGAGTTGAGTCTGCATCGCCGCCGTATGGAAGATTTGGTAAATATGCGCACGACGCAATTCAAGAAACAGGCGTCCGTACTCGACTCAGCCAATACCAATCTCGCCAGCAAACTTGACGCGTGTATACAGGCCGAGATCGTGCTAAAAAAATACGCTAATCAGCTCGCGGACCTCTACAACAATGCCCCCTGCAGTTATTACTCACTCGATTCTGACGGCATGTTCATTCAAATCAACGACACTGGGCTTGAGTGGCTTGGCCATACACGCGAAGAGGTCGTTGGCAAGATGAAGCTCACCGATCTGCTGCTATCCGCAAGCGAAAAAATCTTCCTTGAAAATTACCAACGCTTCAAAAAGTGCGGCTGGATACGCGATCTTGAACTCGACCTCACGCGCAAGGACGGCACTACCCTGACCGTGTTGCTGTATGCCAACGCAGTCACGGATGCCGGTGGCCACTTTGTGATGAGCCGCACCATGATGTTTGACATCACCGACCGCAAGCGCCCAGAACAGGCGCTGTAAGCAGCTACTGAGGCTTTGATGTTTTTTCTGGCGGCGCGAAGAATCCCAGAGGATGATGCAAAAATCGCCGCGCCAGCAATCTGCCGAGCTCCACTATATCGCTCAATCCCAAGTTTCTGGATTTCATTGCCACGTAGAGAGCGAGACTAAAGCTTACAATCAAATTGATGAGTGCAATACCGAACACTCCCATAACAGCCCATAGAAATAGATCGGTGAATTTTGAAGTATCAAGCATAGCTAGGGCTGTACCCATATTGGCACTGGAGAAGGCAACATGGCGTATATCTATCGGCAGGCCGGTGAGCTTTCCCAGATCGCCCATTATCCCCAAGTACATGCCAAAGAAGAGGTTGCCAAGGATCGCACCATAATGGACATCCAGATATAAGCCGAACTTATTGGCTTGGTTAGGCCTCAGCCATTTCAGCATCGGGGAGATAGCTATGCGTGAAGCCATCTGGTGGTAACGCGCCTGATTATCGAAATAGCCGGACACCAAACCGGAAAGAAACAGCCCAACGCCTGCCACGCCAGCAAAGAAAAGGGCTCCGCTATGCCACGGATCCATTTCTTCAAGGAGGTGCATAGCTTTATCAGGAGTGGTCAAATAACCGCCAAACAGCGCTGTCCATGCATAGGTAATCAGGAAGGCGACCGGAAGCGCCAGTCCGACATTAGCAAGCACTGCAACAAATTGGGTGCGTACGACATTTTGTGCAAGGTCGCCAAGCCGCTCTAATTCATGTGGTCGAGCATCAACCAGCGTTGCCGCGATGGAAGAGGCTGTCATGGCAGGCTGTTTGGTCGCGACAGTAAAACCCAACAAGTGGATCAGCACAAAGCCGATACTGTAGTTAAGGCCATAGGCAAGACCCTCGGTCAGCAGAGGCAGATGCAACATGGATAGCTGTATTTTCAGCATGGCCATCACTCCGATGATGGCGCCTCCGCCTGCAGCGCTGCGCGCCATCGCCCACCATGCAGCTCGATCTTCTGCAATGTAGTGCTCTCCCTGGCGACTGGCGTGATCGGTAATATTGCGCGATATCAGGCTCACACTTTCACCCACGAACCCCTTGATGAGGTGTCCGGTTTGTACAGCGGCGGAGAGAATTTTCATTAGTCTTATCGAATGCGTGACGCGGTCTTCTGCCACGATGAATTCCAATAACTCGTGCTGGCGACGAATAAGTTGATGGAGTCGTGCCAGCAGATAAGTGAGCCGGACGCTGATGCCGTTTTCGCCTGCCTTGCGGCGTGCACGATCAAGCACCTTGATACATTGGTCAAGCAGTACATCAACCTCTCGGAACTCTTCGTCTGTTAGACACATTCCCCCCATACGGGCGCGCTCCAGAATCGGCACCAGAATGGCATTTTGAGCCAAGAAAGGAGAGTCGAAATACTCCAGCATAGGCTCCGCCAGAAGCAGTTCTCGATCCAACGCCGTTCCGGCAATGCGGTAGGAAAGTGCCCGTACCGCCTCAATCACATTCACCACCGCAGAGTTGTCATGATCGAATTCATACAGGTCGAGCGCTAACGCAAGCTCCAACCAGGTTGCATCGCTTACCGCTAGTATCCATTGATGGTCACAATCCTGACTGAATACCTGATGCATGATATCTATCAGCTGGCCGTTGTCAGGCGGAGTAGGTAGCAGACGCTGACCTATTCGCTTAGCGAGTTCCAACCCGAAGCCCAGCGCGGAGCGAATGCAGGTCTCTGCATAAAACGCGGTTTGATGAGGTAAGGAGAGCAATATCTGCAAGTCCTGCTTCAGAACGGCGACTTCTTCTTGATGCTTTTCCAGGCGGGCAATCTCTCCCCAGATATTGCGTTCGGCAGCGGCCGTGTCATCAGGCGAGCCAGGCCGTAGGCGAGCTACCAGAGCAATGATTCGGTCAATACTGGCCTGATTGGCATTCAAAGGACAGAGGTATCATCGAATTTAAAGAATGGTTATATACCTTTGCTGTCCTTTTTCAAAGCCAATTTAATTAGCCATCATTTTTTCCCAAATCATTGAATTTAGCTACCTCAGGAAAAGGCACGAAAGTACAGCGATTGCAACTTGCGGTTTCCGACCCAACCAACCTTCCGGTTTATCCATAGCAGCCATTAAGCTCGAACATTCCCAAGAGGTTATTTCAGCCAATCCCCATTGGCTTGATCTTGGGTCAGAAGGCTTATTTTTACCGGGTCTACCTTCCATATCTCCCGGCAGTATTTTTCGATACTCCGGTCGGAAGAAAATTTCCCCATACGCGCAACATTGATGATAGACATGCGCGTCCAGCGTTCAGGTTCGCGGTAGGCTTCACTAACTTTAGCTTGGCAATCGACATAAGACTGAAAATCAGCCAACAAACGGTAGGAATCGCCATATAGCAGCGAATCCACCAGCGGGCGAAAGAGATCGCGGTCGCCGTGTGAGAAATGGCCGTCTCGAATCAGGTCGATCACTGCCCGTAACTCGTCGTTGCCTTGATAAATTTTATGGGGGTCGTAGCCATTCTTCCAGGTAGCCTGAACTTCTTCGGCAGTCAGGCCGAACAGAAAAAAGTTTTCGGCGCCAACCTCCTCGCGGATTTCAACATTGGCACCATCCAAGGTTCCAATGGTAAGCGCGCCGTTCATTGAAAACTTCATGTTACCCGTGCCTGAAGCCTCCTTGCCTGCGGTCGATATCTGTTCCGAGAGATCTGCTGCCGGGTACACACGCTGACCGTTGGTGACGCTGTAATTAGGCAGGAACAGCACCCTCAGACGATCCCGAACCACCGGATCCCGGTTGACCACCTCCCCCACGGCCGTGATCAGCTTGATCATCAGTTTAGCAAAATGATAGCCGGGAGCCGCTTTGCCACCAAAGATGAAGGTGCGTGGCTGAATGTCCGCATTGGGATTGGCTTTGATCCGGTGATAGAGTGCCACGATATGCAGTACGTTGAGATGCTGCCGTTTGTACTCGTGGATGCGCTTGACCTGAACATCGAACATCGACTCCGGGTCAATGGAAATTCCTGTGGCCCGCCGGGCATGGCGTGCAAAGTCTTCCTTGACAGCGCGCTTGATGAATCGCCATTCGCGCTTGAAACCGGCATCTTCGCAGAGGGACTCGATACGTCGCAACTGCTGCAAATCCTTGATCCAGTCTTCACCTATGGTCTGGCAAAGTAACTTGGTCAAGCGCGGATTCGCCAGTGCAATCCAGCGCCTCGGCGTAACGCCATTAGTAATGTTAGTGAATTTGTGCGGCCACAGATCGTGAAAATCCGTCAGCACATCCTGCTTCAACAGCTCGCTGTGCAACTCGGCCACACCATTGATGGCATGGCTGGCAACGCTCGCCAAGTTCGCCATACGCACGTAGCGCTCGCCGGATTCATCTATCAGGGACAAGCGTGCCAGACGTGCGGCATCTCCAGGAAAACGCATTCGCACCTCGTCCATGAAGTGGGCATTGATGTCGAAGATGATTTCCATATGACGCGGCAAGATCCGAGACATCAGGGCAACCGGCCAGCGCTCCAGCGCCTCCGGTAACAAGGTGTGATTGGTGTAACCAAAGCTCTGCTGCGTCACAGACCAAGCGGCGCTCCATTCCATTCCGTTTTCATCCACCAGCAGCCGCATCAGCTCTGCAATGGCAATCGCCGGATGCGTATCGTTCAGTTGCACGGCAAACTTTTCGTGGAAGCGCTCCAGAGGAATCTGCTGTATCCGCAAGATCCGCAGCATGTCCTGCAGGGAACAGGAGACAAAGAAGAACTGTTGCTCAAGACGGAGTTCTTTGCCCTGAATTTGCTCATCATTGGGATAAAGTATCTTGCTGATGTTCTCTGACACTACTTTTTTCTGTACTGCGCCGTAATAGTCGCCGCGATTGAACACACCCAGATCAAAAGATTCAGGTGCCTCTGCCCGCCACAGCCGCAAAGTGTTGGCGGTATTATTGCGATAGCCTAAAATAGGCGTGTCGTAGGGAACACCCAAGACCGTGCGACCTGCCACCCAGCGCACTCTGCTGCGGCCGGAATCGTCTACCCAGTGTTCGGTGTGTCCCCCAAGTTTTATTTCGACTGCCCATTCAGGGCGTGAAATCTCCCAAGGATTACCCTTTAACAACCACTTGTCAGTTTGCTCAACCTGCCAGCCGTCTACAATATGCTGAGAAAATATGCCGAACTCATAGCGGATGCCGTAGCCTATAGACGGAATCTCCAGAGTCGCCATTGAATCCAGATAGCACGCAGCAAGACGTCCCAAGCCGCCGTTGCCAAGTCCGGGTTCCACTTCCTGCCCCAGCAGCTCCTCAAAACTCAGACCGAGTTCTCGTATCGCCTGACGTGACGGTTCCTGGATACCGAGGTTGATCAGGTTGTTTCCCAGATGGGGCCCAAGCAGGAACTCTGCGGAGAAATAGGCTACGGTTCTGGAACCCTGCCGCGTGTACTCTTCAGCAGTACTGATCCAGCGCTGCAGCAGGCGATCACGTACCGTGTAGGCAAACGCCATGTAATAGTCGTGCTTGGTGGCGAGCGCCGGGAATTTTCCCTGCACGTAATAGAGATTGTCGAGAAAAGCCCGCTTTAGCACCTCTTTATTCAGGCCTGTACGGTTGTCTTCGATCTGGTCGGAACGTTCAGTGGTGATTTTTTGACTACTCATGTCAGTGCGTTCCTCGTAACGAGAGGTATCCTCAGCGGCATTGAAGCAATAAAAATGCCGTGCCTGACAAGTCCATGAACTTATTGAATTTGCATCTGAATCGAGGATCTGGCATGTCTATGCCTATATCCAAGACGCCCCAGGAAAGGGCGTCGACCAAACCTATCGAGTTCAGGCGCACTGGATTTGGGCATCGAATCGATCCTATTCTTACCGAGAGGTGACGTATGAAATGAACCGTTGGACTTTGGCACTTGAAGATGAACGGGGCGTCGTTCAAGCATGCAGATTAATGTACTATGCACAGACCTGCTGCTTGCCACCGCTTCTCGCACCCTTGCTGGCAACATCCGACTCACTTACCGAAAGATACCCTTGGTCAGGCTAAAATTTTCAATTGAATTGAATTACGAAATCGATCAACCCGGCTGCGATTTCATTTTCAGCATCCATGCCGCACAGACTCGGCTTCAATCCGTGGTAAACGAATCACTGGTTATCAGCCAGATCCTGCTATCCAATTTACACACCGATCCGGTGACGAATACCCGACTCCTGCGGCTTAAAGCCTTTGCAGGGCCGCTTATGCTACGTTATGACGCGACAGTGGATATTGATCACTATACCTCGCCGCCGGAGCAGATCAGCGAGATAGCAGTGGCCAACCTGCCGGGGTCGGTGCTGCCCTACATTTATCCCAGTCGATATTGCCAGTCGGATCGGCTGCATCGGCTCGCGGTCAAGGAGTTTGGCCATTTGCGACAAGGTTACAGCCGCGTGCAGGCCATCCGTGATTCGGTATTGAATCGTGTCACCTTCCGCTCCAACTCTTCCACCGGCAACACGACTGCGGTTGACACTCTGGTGGAAGAGGTAGGCGTATGCCGCGACTTTGCGCACTTGATGATTGCCCTGTGTCGTGCGGTCAACATTCCGGCCCGCTTTGTCACTGGCATTGACTACGGTGCTGACCCGTTCTTGGGGCCGACCGATTTTCATGCCTATGTTGAGGTTTATCTGAGTGACCGCTGGTATATTTTTGACCCATCAGGCGTTGCCATTCCAATGGGTTTTGTGCGTATTTGCACCGGGCGCGATGCGGCCGACTCGGCTTTTGCCACCATTTTCGGTGG
>Ga0302274_10000779_pt1 | contig 31933 bp, 24 predicted proteins | sample III_Bog_N2_1_FD_198755 | JGI IMG/M metagenome (GOLD analysis project Ga0302274, IMG submission 198755) | Peat permafrost microbial communities from Stordalen Mire near Abisko, Sweden - III_Bog_N2_1 | ecosystem: Environmental > Terrestrial > Soil > Wetlands > Peat | place: Sweden: Abisko...
CCGGCGACGGCAACGACGGCGTAGCGAAGGGAGGGAAGACGCAATCGCCATTGGGCGGCAACGTCTGCCGCACCCCAGACCACAGCTATCAATATTCCTAACATCGGAACATAGGTGTAACGGTCGGCGTGCGCGATGTCTCCGACATGCACCAGTCCGATCACTGGCACCAGCGTACCCAGGTACCAAAGCCAACCCACCCCGAGATAGGGACGCTTCTTGATTTGCCAAACGGAGAGTGCTGTCAGCACACTGACCACGAGGATGGAAGCGACGACAGGCCAAGACGCCGCGCTGAAAGAGAAGATTGGGCGATCGCGATAGGGATAAAAGATAGCGAGCTTCGCCGGCCAGATTAACTGGAGGAGATAGATTCCGTAGGAAAGGAGTGCGTTCGCAATTCTTGACGAGAGAGCAACTGTTTTGATTTCCGTGTCCAGCGCTTGCGCCTTCAAAGTCAGTACGGAAGTGCCCGCGGCAAGCAGCAGCAAAGGCAACTTTTCGAGGCAACGCTGGAACAAGCACTCCCATCGAAACCGAGACGGAGAAATATCGCCGGCTGGCGATTCCAAAGCAAAACCGAGACGCCCAAGCGGCCAGTAATCCAACAGCAGCAGCGCAAAGGGCGCGCTAACGAGCATGGCCTTCGACATCAACCCCAGGACGAAGCAGAGTGCTACGGCCAAGTAGCGGAGCACTCCCGGCTTGCGGGTATACCTGACGTACGCCCAGAGCGTCAGCAATAGAAAAAACGTGGAGAGAACATTTTTCCGTTCCGCAATCCATGCCACCGATTCGAGGTCGAGGGGATGTATGGCAAAAATTGCAGCCACGAAAGCGCTCTTCCAAAATGCTCCGGTCATACTGCGAAGCCAGAGGAAAAGTACGATTACATTCAATGTATGGATGACCAGGCTGGTAGCGTGGTGCCCCCCGGCGCGCAACCCGAAGAGAGTCACATCCAGCATGTGAGATAGCCAGGTTACGGGATGCCAATTCGCAGCGTCCAACGCCGACAATGCCCAACCAGCGTTTCGCCAAGTCAAACCCTGCTGCACATGATCGTTGGCAGTAACGTAAACACCGTCGTCCACGTTTATGAATTGAAACGAGAGGACGGGAGCGAACACGGCCAAGGTCATCCCCGCTAGCAGAACGACTGCCAGCACCGTGCGTCTGTCGAAGTAGGGGGAGCTTTCCATTTTGAACGGTGAGAGCGGTCGCAGGCCAGTCGACCTGCCGATCGATTCTGCTGAACCCCGCCTGTATTGTCTCTGGGGGTGGCGACGAGAACAAATGCCCACGGTAACTCAGGACTTTGAAGACGGGCCGAGCGGGCCGGGATTTGTTTTCGAAGTCGTACAGGAAGCAGGGTCGCCAAGCAGGCGAAATGCGGACTTGGCGACCCGGTTTCTAGTAACTTTCCGATAAAACAAAGTTGACGGTGATTTCTGTTTCCACTTCGATGGGCTCGTTATTCAGCAGGTAAGGGCGGTAGCGCCAATCCCGTACGGCCTCCACCGCAGCAGTCGCGAGCATGGGATGGCCGCTAATTACGTTGAGATTTTCGATCGTCCCCGTCTTGCTGATGAGGGCCCGCATTTCGACCACGCCCTGCACTCGCGCCTGCTTGGCAATCGGAGGATAAGCCGGCTGCACACGGTAGATGAGGTTCCCCTCAGCCCAGTGCGAGACCTTTAGGGGATGCGTGGGCACGGGTGCTGCCGGAGGCGGAGCGACTTCGACCTGCAGGTTAGTTCCTCCGGGGACGCCATGCCGGCCCGTCCCTGTGCCTCCGGGCGCTTGCAAGTCGCCGATCTCGGGGGCAGACGCGATCGGTTGTTCATGGAGGTCCGCGATGGTCGGTGGAATGGACTGTGGCGCTTGCACACGCCCTTCGTGGAGGTTCGAAGAATGAACCTGCCGTTGCGTGGTGGCCGGAGGAGCAGGATCGGCCATGGGCGCAGGAACCGGTACGGTGGAGAACCACTCCAACTTAGGCGGACCTTGAATGGTGAGGATGGGGATAACGAGCAGCAAGCTCAGTCCGAGAGCTTGCAGCGTAAACGATACGAGTGTGGCGCGTCGGCGATAGGCAGAATTATCCCAGTTGCTTTCGAGTGTGCTGAACATGCGTGTGTCCTCCGGACGGGCCCGTTAGCACTACAGACACCCGCAGGGTGAGATTTGATCCCGAGGACGCGAGTTCCTTTGTGGAGCGGGCAGATTCCGGGAGGGTGAAACCGGAGAAGGTTGTGATTGAAATTGAACTCTAGTGAGCGGGTGGCGCGTCGTCAACCATTGCCTTCACTAACTCGTCGATGGCCTCTGTAACTCGCTTGGCGGTGATGTTGAAGTTATTCGACAGGATAGAGAAGACAAGCGTTTGTCCGGAATTGGTAGTGGCGTATCCGGAGAGCGCTTTCACTCCGCCTAAGGAACCGGTTTTTGCCAGGATGCGGCTCTGCACGCCGGGAGAGGTCAGGCGCTCCGTTAGAGATCCGTCGATTCCGGCCACCGGGAACGTGGCTTTATAGTCCGCGCCCCAGGGCTGCGTCGCGCAATAATGCAGCAACTCGACAATGGCGTGAGGAGTTACGAGGTTCTGGCGGGAAAGTCCAGAGCCGTCATAGAACGTATATTGATCGCTCGAGATTCCAGCTTGTGTCAGAAATCCGCGAAGAACTTCAAGGCCACCTTCGATCGTTCCAGCGCTGCCGCGCTCGCGCCCTAACAGGCGCAGCAGGATTTCGGCATGTAGATTCTGGCTCACCTTATTGATGACGCGGATATCCTGCAGCAAGGGCTTTGATTCGTAGCTGGCCAGAACAATCGGCTGGTTGCTTTTCAGCGGGCGATTTGGGGCGTCACTGCCGCCATGGGACGGAGCGATAGCGGTAACGCTAAGCGTGGAAAGGGACGCGAGCTCGGTGTGATGGGTGCGCTGGTGTCCGTAGACAACGATGCCGCGTTTTTCGAGTAACTGGCGGAAGAGTCCAGCGGCGAATTCCGCGGGATCTTCGATGGCGAGGCCTTCATTGGCTCCCGCATCGTCGAGTGGCATATTACCCCAGAGTGTAAGGACCATGGATCCGGGTTCGCGATTGATGGAAAGCTTGCGACCAGTGCCGGCGGGCGTGGTGATGATGCGATTGTCCAAGCGGTAGTAATCGGAAAAAGGTTTTACGCTGACGAAGGCTTTTTCGCCGGGACGATCGGCGGGAAGAATATTCACGAAGACCACATTGTCGTTAATGGTCAGAGCGGAGACAGGAGCGCCATCGGCCCAGACGAGATCGTCCTGACTCCAACCCTCGCCGTAGCGTTCGAAGGCGAAGTAGGAATCGTCGGCAACGATATCTCCATCGACGAACTTCACACCTTTTTGCACGAGAGCGTCCGCAAGCGATTCGAGAGCCTGGATGGGATCATCGTCGCGCTGCGTCTTTAAGTCATAGGGCAGCTCGCGTCCAGAAAGATTGGGATCGCCGTGGCCGACTAGAACTAAATCTCCATTGAGCCGGCCGTAGCGGTCGAGAGTCCCGGTAGTTTCGACGGTGGTGCGAAATTTGTAATCGGGGCCAATCAGCGCTAGCGCGGCTGCGGTGGTAAACAACTTCGTGTTCGAGGCGGGAGTGAAGAGCTTGTCGGCGTTCTCGAGGTACAACGTTTTGCCGGACGTCTTATCGGAGGGCAGTGAATCGACCTCGATTCCCCAGAATCCGCGTGCCAGGTCGGGAGCGCTGAGGACGGCGGCAATACGATCCTGGAGTGGCTTGACGGGAGCGGCCCAGACAGGCGCAATCAGTATCAGTAAGAGTGTTGCGCAGAACAACGGCGCGGCTGATCGCCGACAACGCATGGAAGGGATTGTAGCACCCGGGAAAATCGCCCCTGCGCGACCGAGATTCGTCTCTCGGCATGGGAGCGGACGGCGAGGATGGCGGTCGCTCCACTAGAATAGCGGCAACATGCGAGCAATTTTTCAGTGGAACTTAGGGTCGCGCATTTTGGAGTTAGGTCGCCACACCCTGATCATGGGAATTGTGAATGTAACTCCCGACTCTTTTTCGGACGGCGGGGAGTATGTGGATGCGGAAAAGGCCGTTGTGCGCGCCGAGCAATTGCTCGACGAAGGCGCGACGCTGATCGATGTGGGCGGGCAATCGACGCGGCCGGGAGCGGATCTGCTGGCGGTTTCAGAGGAAGAAGAACGAAAGCGCGTGCTTCCGGTGATTCGGGATTTGAAACGCCGACGGCCGAAAGCGGTGATCAGCGTCGATACTTGCAAGGCGGCGGTGGCGCGGGCGGCCGTCGAAATGGGCGCGGAAGTGGTAAACGATGTCGGCGGATTCCGGTGGGACGCGAAGATGCCGAAGACACTGGCCGAATTGAAAGTGGGGGCGGTACTGATGCACTCGCGCGGGCGTCCGGAGGACTGGAAGGCGCTGCCGCCGATCGGCGATCCGGTATTGATGGTAAAGCGCGATTTGAGGCAGTGGGCGGAGACGGCTACTTTGGCGGGCATTAAACGCGATCATCTGGTGCTTGATCCGGGATTTGGATTCGGGAAACGGTTTGAGGAGAACTATCCGCTGCTGGCGCATTTTGGCGAACTGCAGCAGATGGGATTTCCACTGCTGGCTGGAGTGTCGCGAAAATCATTCGTCGGACGCATGCTGGCGCGCGACGGCAAAGATGCGGTGGTGGATGAGCGGATTTATGGCACGTTAGCGGCGCAGACGGCGCTGATTTTAAAAGGCGCCCACATTATTCGGACTCACGATGTTCATTTGTCGGTGCGAGCGGCGCTGGTGGCGGATGCGATCGTATCGAGCGGCGGGTAACCTGGGGCGCAGAATTTCGTTGATGAGTTTCGCGTCGGAAATTTAGGTCTGGGCAAATCCGAGCTGGGAACCGAGCTGCGCTCGGATTGAACGGGCGGGACGCCCGTTCCCACACTAGCACCTCTCTTTATTTCTAGGCGAACGAGTTGCGGGCGGCGGCTTCGGGCAGCATCAGCGCTGCTCGGAGCACGGGTAGCCGTATCTCAAATGCGGCTCCGCCTTCGGGACGGTTGTAGCAGCTAATTTGTCCTTTGTGATCCAGAACGACTCCATAGGTGGCGCTCAGTCCCAGGCCGGTTCCTTTGCCCACAGGTTTCGTGGTGTAAAAGGGATCGAAGACGCGCTCCGGATCACGCAGTCCGGGGCCAGAATCGGCGAACTGGATGACGGCTTCACTCGCGTCGCGCCAGAGCGAGACTTGAAGGGTTCCGCCACCGGTTTCCTGAAGTGCATCAACCGCGTTCTCGATGATCTGCAGAAAAGCTTGCAGAAGCTGGTTGGCGTTGCCGACCACCCGGGGCACGGTTTCGCGGCTTTCCACAGTCAGGGTAATCTTGCGATTTTCGAGTTTGAAGCCTTCCATTTGAATGGCGCGCTGGAGAAGGGGTTTCAGGTCGAGGGGACTTTTATCTCCTGGAGTTTGCTGGGCGAAGCTGAGGAGATCGTTGACTAGTTCACGAGTGCGACGGGCTTGCTGGCCAATCTTCTGCGCATTGGAAAGTTGTTCACGAGTCAGTTTGCTGCTGGAGGCCATGCGTTCCGAACTACTTAAAATCGCGGAAAGGGGATACTCCAGTTCGCCGGCGGCGAGGGCAACTAGTTCGCCTAAGGAAGCCAGTTTGGCTTGTTGAACGACACGCCCCTGCAAGCGTTGCAGATTGTCGAAGCTCTTGCGCGAATGATTGAGTAGATCGAGGAGCTTTCGATCGAGTAGATGCTGTTTAAGAAAAACTACGAATGCGAGCAGGGCTACGCCGCCCATCGCCACGGCGAAACGAACTTTACGCAGATAGGGCTGATCGTGGCTCACAAACAAGGCCCAATATCCCATCAGAGGCAAGGAAAGTAAGGCAAGTTTCGCGAGCATAGGAGCGATCGGGCGACTCTCGCGAGAAATGGAGGGAGTCATCTGGGTGTCGCGGAGACAGCGTCGTCCCGCGATAGCCGCCCACAGAAATCCCGCTGCCGCGGCCAGAAAGGGGACGTCGTAGATGCTGCCGGTTTTGTACGTGCCCCGCGAGATGGCCGCATCGATGGCTTCGGAAGAAAATGTATAGAGTGCGCTGGCGAAGAAGATGTTGCGATAGAGTTCGCGCCACGCTCCAGAACTGTAAAAGAAAGCGAAAGCCGAGACGGCGATCAAGATCAAACCTTCGACGAGATAGAGCAGATCCCAGCGCGGGTTGTAGGCGGAGATATTGGTGATCAGATACTCTTCGGGAAAAACAAAGAAAGCGTAAACAACGATCCACCAGATGAGCAAGATGCAGACATTGAGCGCACTGAGCAGCATGCCATCCCGTTCGTCAGTTCGATGCGGACGAATGGCGACGGCGGCGGTAATGGGAACGACGTGCAGGAAAAGTACGACGTCGCTCGGGAACGGATCCGGAAGCGGCTTGCGAATCACGACCTCGAACCACGTCCAGCAGGCCTGGTTGAAGCACCACATTCCCATGCCGGCGGCAATGAGACTCCAAAACAGGCGCGTATGGCCTCGGCTATCGAATGCATTTCTGGCTGAGACGATAAACGCCGCAACGAGAAATAGCTGCGGAACGAGATCGCCCATGGCGATGCGGAACGAGGAGTTGGGATACACCACGGGAGCGAGGGCAAAGGCGCAGAGCAGAACTATCCCAGAGACCAGAGCCGAGATTTGCAGCCTAGACACTGATTGGCATCATATGACGTTGGCAGGCAAAAGTTTAGATGACCGTCTGGTTACCGGTGGTTACCGAAGTAATGCGGCTGGCGCTCTAAGGCGCTTGGATCGAGTCTTAGTCGATGGCCGTGGAACGTGATGTAGATCACGTGGAGGCGTGATCCAGTCGGTCGCAGGCTGGCGCGAGACTGCTAGAATTGCGTGTCATGGCCTTTCCAACTCATCGCCTGCGCCGCCTGCGCCGCACCGAGACTCTACGATCGCTGGTTCGCGAAACCCGGCTGACGCCGGAATCTCTGGTCTATCCACTTTTTGTTTGTCCAGGAAGCGGCATTCGAAAAGAAGTGCGCTCGATGCCGGGAGTCTTCAACCTGTCGATTGATGAAGCGGTCAAAGAAGTGCGCGCTACGAGAGCGCTGGGAGTGTTGTCGGTTATCCTGTTCGGTTTGCCGGACAAGAAGGATGAAGTTGCGACTGGCGCCTGGACCGCAGACGGGATCGTACAAAAGGCCACGCGGGCGATCAAGAGCGAGGTACGGGACGTCCTGGTAATGGGCGACGTTTGCCTGTGTGAATACATGTCGCATGGGCATTGCGGCATCGTGAAGGCAGCGCCGCAATCGCTGGGCGCGGCCGCGGCGGCACCTCCAGTTACAGACGAATACGAGATTGTGAATGACCCGAGTTTGGAATTGCTGGCCCGAACTTCGGTGTCGCTGGCGCAGTCTGGGGTGGATATTATTGCGCCCTCCGACATGATGGATGGGCGGGTGGGGGCGATCCGTCAGGCTCTCGATGCGTCGGGTTTTGAAAACACGCCAATCCTCTCGTACGCTGCGAAATTTTCTTCCGGATTCTACGGTCCATTCCGCGAGGCAGCGGACTCGGCACCGCAGTTTGGGGATCGCCGGTCGTATCAGATGGATCCGGGAAACATTCGCGAAGCGATGCGTGAGATCGAGTTGGATATCGAAGAGGGCGCGGACATGATTATGGTGAAGCCGGCGATGCCGTATCTCGATGTGATCGCAGCGGCGCGCGAGCGCTTCGACCTGCCGCTGGCGGCCTACCAGGTGTCTGGGGAGTACGCCATGATTGAAGCGGCGGCGCGAAACCAGTGGATCGACCGGGATCGCGTCATGATGGAGTCGTTACTTTGTATACGCCGCGCGGGTGCCAGTATGATCCTGACTTACTACGCGAAAGAGGCGGCTAAGCTACTGGCTTAGCACGGAGATACCTTCTCGCCACAGCAGACAATTGTTAAGAGTTAGAGACTAATTTTTACGATTTCCCGTATTTCAATTTTTTTAACAGAATTGATAGAGGATTGTTGTAGAATCCGCGGCACGTGGAGTAATCCGTGCCGCGTCTCACAGATCTCTCATCGACTGCGCTGATAAAGACATGCCTCGCCTCGGCAGACGAGCGGGCATGGACAGAGTTTATTCGTCGATTTCATAGCGTCATTGCGGCTACAGTCCTAAGGACCGCACGGCACTATGAGGAGCCAACGCGCTCGGAGCAGGATGATTTGATCCAGGATGCATATCTGAAGCTCTGTGAGAATGACTTCGGCTTATTACGTTCGTTCAAACCGCGGCAGCAAGATTCGTTCTACGGATACATGAAGGTTATAACCGCGAACATTGTCCACGATCATTACAAGTCAGTGAAGGCCGTGAAACGAGGTTCAACGTTGGTGGAATCAATCGCGGAGCCGGAGGCCGTGGAGCGGCGATTGGCAACCACCCCCGACAGCTCGGAGAGAGTCAGCCAGAAGATTCAGCTGGAGCAGATCGATCGAGTTCTTCTCAAAGTGACGGCTGGCAACGACAAAGATCAGGAAAAGAAACGAATCATCTTCTGGCTACGACACAGGCAAGGTCTGACCGCCGGCGAGATCGCATCGATTCCCTCCCTCGGACTGACCACCGAGGGAGTGGAGAGCGTGCTTCTGAGGCTCGCAGTCCTGATCCGCAATCATTTTGCGGAGTCGAATCCGCACCGTGAGGTGAAGGTTTTGCGTCGGCAAAATCGTTCTAAGAGATTAGGGAGTTAGTTTTGGAAGAAAATCTCGACGAACATCTAAGCCCCGCCGAACTGGCGAGAATCCTGGCAGGATCGCGAGATCCCTCGGAACAAGAGGTAGGGAGGAGCGCTGGGTACAGCCATCTTTCGACCTGTGCGGCTTGCCGTGATCAGTACGATGCGCTCACGAGTCTAGATCGTCGGCTAAGCGGCGTGCGACTCCTTAGGGCTGGCGCGTCCAGTTCGGGTGCAGATTGCCCAAGGCCGGGTGTGTGGCGTGAGATTGCCGGCGGTTTGACCCCTGCAGACGAGACGCTTGCTCTTATCGAGCATGCCAGCCGATGCGACCGCTGTGGTCCGATGTTGCATGAAGCCGTGTCGGAGATGGCTGATTTGAAAGGGGAAGTTACCGAGGAGGAGCGGCGGCAGATCGTCTTTCTGGAAAGCGCGGGCGCGGAATGGCAGCAAAGGCTGGCGCATCAGATCGCAACCGCAGCACGCAACGCGGCAGATCGCGGTCCAGAGAAATTGGGATGGCGGCAGAAATGGGTCGGAGCTCCGCGACTAGCCTTTCTCGGCGTATCTCTCGCGGTCGTAGTCGTGGCAGGATACTGGTTCGAAGGGTATCGCCATCAGCCAGCAGCTGCGGACAGGCTTCTGGCACGCGCCTACACCGAAAAACGCACATTGGAATTGAGGATTGCGGGTGCGGATTATGCGCCACCACGCGTGTCGCTCGGACCCATCGCTTCCTTTACGAGTCGTCCGCCAGCACTATTGAAGGCGGAAGCGCTGATTGCCAGCCAACTGGAGTCACATCCTTCCGACCCTGCCTGGTTGCAGGCCAAGGCCCAGGCAGACATTCTTGAAGGCAAGTACGATGCCGGGGTAGAAGCGCTGCGGCGGGCTTTAGAACTCGATCCGCATTCGGCACCACTTTTGATTGATCTGGGCACTGCATACTTCCAGCGGGCTCTGCAGGAAGATCGGAAGGAAGATTTTGGAGCCGCCTACGAGTCACTTAGCCAAGCCCTTCAGCTTCGCCCAGACGATCCGGTGGCTCTCTTCAATCGCGCGATTGTTGCAGAACGTGAGTTTCTGTACCAGCAGGCCGAAGACGATTGGCAACATTATTTACGGGTCGATGGCGGGTCGCAGTGGTCGCAGGAAGCTCGAGTTCGAGCTAACGCGGTTCGCGAAAAGCTAAAACAGCATGAAAGTAAACTGATGCCCCTTCTTTCTCCGGAGCAGGTGGCAACGCTGCACAAGAATGCTGACGGAAACCTCGACGGCGGTTCCGAAGTTGACGATCGGATCGATGAGTATCTGGATCAGGCGATTCGATCCTGGCTGCCCCGGGCCTTTCCAGGCGCGAAGGCGAAAGCAGATTTAAGCGCCTCTCAGGCGCTTTTTTTTTTGGCTGGCCTGACTGCACAAAAGCATGGCGATCGCTGGCTGGCTGATTTTCTAAGTGGATCGTCCGCTGCGAATTTCCCTCAAGCTGCGTTGGCGCTGGCGCGCGCACTTCAATCCAATCGCGCAGGCCAATTCGACATCGCGCGTGAGCAGGCGCGGTTGGCGGAGGGGCTGTTCCGCCGATCCGGCAATGCAGCAGGAGCAGTGCGCGCGGAGTTTGAAGAACTGTTCGCCATCCAGGTCGGGGGAACCGGTGAAGAATGCCGGCCGCAAGCTGCCGCCGCACAAGCCGAGGCTGAACAGAATTCCTATTCTTGGTTGCGAGTGCAGCTCGAACTGGAGAAAGCCGTATGTTCCATCACCAAGAGCGACATTGGAGCGGATGAGAAGGCGTCGCGTCATGCGATGGAGCAAGCTCAAAAAAGTGGATATGGGGCGCTCTTTTTGCGGGCTGCCGTTTTCGCAGCGGACGACAAGTTGCTGATTGGAGATCCATCTGGCGCAACTGCACTTGCGGATGCGGGACTGGAGCGCTACTGGTCGGGGCAGTATCCGCCTGTGCGTGGATATAGCCTTTATGCGGAGTTGACCGAGATAGCCGGATCCTCGGCGAGGAGCCAAGCAAACTTGCAAGTGGCACTTTGGCGCGAAGCGGTTGCTTTGGCCGACTTGGACGAAGAACCAGTCGAACGGGGAGCCGCCCATAAGCAGCTGGCTAATGCGGCTACGGCAGCCGGACTATCACAACTAGCCGAGCAACATTATGCCGAGGCATCTGTTCTTTTTGCGGCCGCGCCCCAGACCGGCGCAACCCGCGAAGCGGTGCTCGAAGCCGAGATCCGCACCGCCCGTTTGGAAGCGCAGCTGGGCCGGTTCGATGACGCGATCGCAAGACTGACTCGTGTACAAGAGCAGATTGCTCCGCGATCAAGTGGACTGACTGCCCAGATGTTTTATTCAACACTGGGCATTCTGCAACTGGGCAGAAATCGAGAAACTGAAGCGGAGCAGGCCTTCTTGCCCGCGCTGCGTATGGCCGAGCAAAATCTCGCGTCTTTGGGTTCGGCGGCGGAACGAGTGAGTTGGAGCGAGGACGCTGCTCCCGTCTATCTCGGGCTTGCGGAATCGGAACTAATTCAAGGGCGAGAGCAAGACTCGTTGAACACGTTTGAGTGGTATCTCGGGGCGCCGCACAGGGTGGCGGTGCGCGCGGCAACTGATTCGTCACGTTCGCGGTCCGCACTGTTTCTGCCTGATGCCGATCGGCTGACGGCGCGACTTCCTCTTCTTTCTAAACAAACAGTGGTGGCTTATGGAGTGTTGCCCGACGGGCTCGCAATCTGGGTTTATGACGACCGAGGCATACACGCGACTTGGATTCCAAAATCGGCGCGCGATCTGCAAGAGTTGGCCGCAGCCTTCTATTCAAAGTGCTCCGATCCACATTCGGAGCCAGCCGCCTTGGTTCGCGATAGTGAAGATCTATATTCGCTGCTGATCGCTCCGATCGAGCAGCGGCTCGATCCCAGGCGCACTCTGGTGATTGAGACGGAAGGGTTTCTGGCAAGGCTGCCGTTTGAAGCGTTGGTCGACGGAAACGGACGGTACCTGATTGAGCGAGTTCCGATCGTCCACTCGCCAGGAGCCTACGCCGAAGGGCATATGCGGGCCGAGGACGCCATCTCGGTCGATTCCCCGGCGTTTGTGGTGGGCAGCGATGTTTCTTCGCCCGACACGGGACTTTTCGCCGTTCCGGACGTTCCAGGCGGCACGCAAGCCGTTGCCAGCGGTTTTCATTCCGCGCACGTACTCAATGGCCGCGAGGCGACGCTGGCTGCTGTCACGAAGGGGATGCCGCAGGCGGCGGTGTTCCACTTCGAGGGACATGCGGTCGACGCTTTCAACCACTCAGGATTGCTCCTGCAAAGCGGGGAACCGGTTTCAGGTGGGCAGTCTGCCGAGCCCACTCTTCTTGACGCCGACGCGGTGCGCCGACTGCCGCTCCAGAAACTGCAACTCGCTGTTCTGGCGGCATGCAATACCGATTCCGGGGAGGGCGGATCGCGTGGCTTTGACAGTGTTGCTCAGGCCCTGCAGGCTTCGGGAGTGCCGCATGTCGTGGCCAGTCGCTGGGCGGTCGACTCGGTGCAGGCCACGGCATTTGTGAATGGATTTTACGGATCGCTGCTGTCCGGTCAGCCGGTCTCGAACGCGACCCGGCTGACCGCGCAGAGGATGTTGCTGAATCCACGGACAACTCACCCCTACTATTGGGCGGCGTTTGCCGCTTACGGACGCCCTTAACCGAACCGAAAGGAGAAAAAGCAAATGAATCGAGATTCTTGCTTTAACTGGGCCCGGATCGGTATGACCGGTGCCTTCCTGGCAACTTTATTTCTGGTTGCGTGCAATCAAGCTCAGCCGCCCGCCAATGCTCCTGCTGCGGAATCGAAGGCGGTTGCCGCGAACAAAGAGGTTTACGTTATTTTCGAAGGTCCGTGGTCGATTGTGACAGATCCAAAAGACGCGAACAGCGTGTTACTTCTGGCTCCAAAAACAAAAATTCACCGCGATTTATTCGTGGCCGCTTCGAACGATACCGGGTTGGCGCCCGGCGTTTACGATTTATCGGTCCCGGCGCATGGGCCTGCCACGAGTGGCCCCTTGGACGCCAGTTTCGCGCAGGCGACCATTGACAGCAAGAGCTTGCAACGTGCGCTGGACGACAAGTTGGATCGCTACGTGATTCGCTTGCCCAAACCCGAGGCCTATGTCGCGGCCAGGCGATACCGCAGCCGTCTCGGCTCAACTTATCCTCCCGACGCTGCGAGCGAACAGAATTATGCATCGTCGGTCTCACTTCTGTACAGGGTAGGAAGCATGAATGGTTTCTCGTTGGCAGGGGCTCCGGATGCGGGCACTTTCAATCCAGTGCTTCTGCAATTGGACACACCCACGATTCGATTCGCGATTGAGCCGGCCCAGGTCGACGACCCCAAGGACCAGTGCGACACGCACTCGCGGGAGGCTTTCCGGGATACGACAAAATTCCTAGGCTTAAATCTTTTTGTGGATTTTCCCAGCAACCCGAGCACGTGCCATGACAATGATCCGCAGAAGGTGCGGCCTGCTAAGGCGCAAGCTGGCGGGGACGATGCGCGACCAACCAATTCGCGAGTTGCCAGTGAGATGGGCGTTCCGCGGTATCCGTTCGCTGCGATGTTCCTTTTCTTTCACGGAACGTCGATCGACTGCAGGCCGCCGATCTTATTTCTTACGGTCACGGGATAAGAGTCTGTAGGCCCTGATTTAGAAGAAGGAAGAAACGTATTGCGAGGCGGGAACGATTACTTGTTTCCGTCTCGCTGTTTTTGGCGGATATCGAACTTCAGGATGGTCCCGGCGGGAGATAAGCCATGCGGATCAGAGTTCTCTCCGAGAACGGGACGTAAAGCAGAGCGGCGGTTGCGGCGAACGCCAGGCCAATTCCGATTTGGGGCAAGAGAAGGAAGGGCGAAATGGCCCAAAGTTGATCAAGCGCGAGAACGAAGGGAAACAGGCGAATGAAGGTTTCGCCGAGCTTCCGAAAATCGAAGGCCACCGACGACAGCAAATAGAAACGCAGTGGAATGCCGATGGCTCCCGTGACCAGCAACGCGCCGGCGATGGCGAGCGCTCTCCAGCCGGGAAGAAAGCTGCCGGCCACTTTTTCCGCGCTACGCAAGTGGGCGAGACCACTGACGTAGAAAATCAGATACATGATTTGGATCAGCGCAAAGAACACGCGTACTATCCCGCGGCGCGGGACAGGTACGTACAAGTCAGGATGAAGTTGCTCGGCTTCGTCCGGAGCAAGCATGGCCGCAGCTCGTACTTTCGGTTGAGTCGGTGGTGGCGGGTCGAGAGTTTCGATGGTGTCGACCGAAGCGAGGAAGCGGTATCCGCGGCGCGCCAGAGTTTCGACGAAGCGGGGGCTTGAGGCCGAATCGCCGAGGGCATCCCGAATCTTATTGATCGCGGTATTCAGACTGTGATCGAAGTCAACGAACGTGTCGGAATTCCAGATGGTTTCGCGCAAGCTTTCGCGCGTTACCACTTGCCCGGCATTCTGCAGCAAGGTAGTGAGAACTTGGAACGGCTGCTCCTGGAGGCGTATGCGGGCTCCATTTTTGCGCAACTCGCCCGCCGCCAGATCGACTTCGAAAACGCCGAATCGCAGGAGCTTGGCCTCGCGGTTCGAAGAAGGGATGGACATGGCGGTGCGAAGTAGTTTACACCGCCGCCGCGTGCGTCAACCCCGAGCGATTGACGGCGGATGGCTGGCGACGATTCAGAAAGGGCTACAATAACCCGGTGAGCGGAACGATTCCACCTCCAACGACTTCTGCGGATAAGCACACTGCCGACGAGCATCATCATCGTCATGCCGCTTATGCTGCGGAGGCTACCGGCTTACTTCTAATGGCAGTCGTTTTGCTGATACTGACTATCGTTGGTTCCTGGCGATACATTCTGTGGGGCGGCGCGCGCTAAAATCGACGGCGTTCGCAATCCCATCTTTCGCTCACACGTGATGACCAACGAACCGTTGCCAGAGGGACCCAAAACAGGAAGTGATCCGTTGGTAGTCGTTGTGCTGGGTCCGACTGCGAGCGGGAAAACGGCGCTGGCGCTGGCGATCGCGCGACGGTTAGAGGGTGAAATCGTGAACTGCGATTCCGTCGCCATGTATCGGGACTTTGAAATCGGCACAGCCAAACCAAGTGCAGCGGAACGCGAGGAGATTCCACATCATCTGCTGGATTGCGTGGGCCCGCTCTCCGATACCAGCGCCGGCGAATATGCGCGCCATGGCCGCCATGCGCTCCGTGAGATCAGTGCACGAAAGCATTTGCCGATCGTCAGCGGAGGTACCGGTCTTTACCTGCGTGCGCTCGTCGATGGATTATTTGCAGGTCCGCAACGCTCGGGAGAGCTGCGCCAGAAACTGCGGGACCGAGTGCACAAGCGTGGCAGCGGATATTTGCATTGCATTCTCCGACGCCTCGATCCCGCTGCAGCGCGGCGCATTCATGCCAACGATGTTCCCAAGATGATTCGCGCGATTGAAGTCTGTCTGGCGTCGCGACAGACGGCGTTGCTTGAAACGTCTCCGAAAACGATGACAGAACTTTGGCAGCGGGGACGCGATGGATTGCAGGGATACCGGGTCCTGCGTCTGGGACTGAATCCCGAGCGCGGGGCGCTTTACGCGCGCATCAACCAGCGTGCGGCCAGGATGTTCGACGAGGGACTGATCGAAGAGACGAAAGAACTTCTGGCGAAGTATGGAGAAGAGGCGCGACCGCTTGCGTCGCTGGGATATAAACAAGCGGTGCAACTGCTGCGTGGCGAAATCGATCGAGAGTCTGCGGTGGCAGCCGCACAGCAGGCGCATCGTAATTACGCGAAGCGGCAGATGACATGGTTCCGGCGCGAACCGGACGTCCACTGGCTGGAGGGCGCTGGCGACGACTTGAAGATTCAGGCGGCGGCGCTGGCTCGAATTCAGCGGGAGATGACCGAGGTTCCGTGAGGGATTGGCAATCTTTTGTTATCGTCAAAGGCATGCTTCGACATTTTTTTCTGATCATGCTGCTGTTGGCCGCGGCACTTTGTTCTGCGAAAGACAAAGGCAAGAATAACGATCACTTTCTGCCGGCCGGTCCGATCCACCTCGACAAGGCTGGGCAGAAGTGGGCCGAGAAGACTCTGCGCCGGATGTCGTCCGAAGAGAAAGTCGGGCAGCTTTTTTCGACCTGGGTGCGAGTCCAGTTTTTGAACGATGCCGACCCGCTGTTCATTCAGCTCCGCGATAACATCCGCAAATATCACATCGGATCGGTGGTGATGAGCGTTCCGGTCGATGGTCCGGTGCTGCTGAAGAGCCAGCCCTACGTTGCCGCCGATCTGCTCAACCGACTGCAAAGGTCTTCAAAGTTGCCGCTGCTGGTTGAGGCGGATTTCGAGCGCGGCCTTGCTATGCGTTTAAACGGGACCACTGTTTTTCCTCATGCGATGGCGTTTGGAGCTACCGGGAAGCCGGAAGAAGCCGAGGCCTTTGGACGCATCACCGCTCTGGAGGCGCGCGCGATTGGTGTGCACTGGAATTTCTTTCCGGATGCCGATGTAAATTCCAATCCCGCGAATCCCATCATCAACACGCGTTCTTTTGGAGGCGATCCGCAGCAGGTGGGAGATTATGTCGCGGCCTACATCAAAGGGGCACACGAAGGCGGCATGTTGACGACGGCCAAACATTTTCCAGGACACGGCGACACCGCGTCTGACTCGCATCTTGGGTTAGCGCATGTGACGGGCGACCGGGCACGCCTTGAAGCGGTGGAGTTGCCTCCCTTCAAACGGGCGATTGATGCGGGAGTGGATGCGATCATGGTCGCTCATGTGACCGTCCCGGCGCTCGATTCCGAACCGAACCGGGTGGCTACAACTTCGAAGACCATCGTGACCGGACTGTTGAAGGAAGATATGGGATTTAAGGGAGTGGTCGTCACCGACGCTCTCGACATGGCCGGATTGACGCGGCTATACGCGAAAGATGTGGGCCGCGCTGCGGTCGAGTCATTTAAGGCGGGCAACGACCTGCTGATTATCCCCGCCGATCTTGATGCCAGCTACCGGTCGATGTTGCAGGCGGTGCGTAGTGGAGAAATCAGCCGGCAGCGGTTGGATCAGTCCGTCCGCAAGATTCTAGATCTCAAGGCTTCGATAGGATTGAACAAGGCGCGGCTGGTTGACCTCAGTTTGCTTTCGAGCGAGGTCGCGAAGCCCGAGAATCTGGAAGTTGGGCAGCGGATCGCTGATGAAGCCATTACTCTGGTGCGGGATAATGGAAAAGTGCTTCCGCTTGCGGCGACCCCGATTTCTTCTGGAACCGGCGAGCCTGCGCTTCCGTATACATCTACGATCGAGGTGAGCAACCGCCTGGTCGCGGTGATCTTTTCGGACGACTTGCGCACGGACTCCGGACGCATGCTGGAGCGGCAAATCTTAGCCCGTGTCCCGGATGCGCGTGTGATTTATGTAGACGCGCGCTCGGCTGCCGGGATGGCGCCGGCGGTTCTGGATGCTGTGGGTCAGGCGGGGCAGGTGATTGCGGCGATTTATGTGGTTCCAGTGGCGGGCAAGGCGATGCGCGGAGCGGCAGGGGGACTGACCAATACGGTGGCGATGGATCCGGCAACCGGAGCGCTGCTGAATTCCATTCTTGAACGCGCGGCGGAACGGACCGTCGTACTCGCGATGGGGAACCCATATACGGTACAGGATTCCCCGGCCATCCAAAATTATGTGTGCGCGTTTTCGAACGTGTCGGTCTCGGAGACGGCAGCAGTGCGGGCGATCTTTGGCGAAATTACGATCGACGGTCATTTACCCGTCACGATTCCCGGAGTGGCCAACCGAGGCGAAGGACTTGAACGGCCAGCGGTAGCAAGACCAGGAGGTTCCAACCATGCTCAATAACCGAGTTCTCCCTCACAGCGTTGTCGCGGCGCAATATTTCTGTCTCGCAGCATTGTTTCTGGCGCTCTGCCTTACTCCCGCGTGCACTATCGATACGAATGGCAAGGGCAACGATGGCGACAAGCAGGTCGATATCAAGTCTCCGGTGGGAAATTTGCATGTCAGCGAAGCGGCGGATATCCGCGATGCGGGACTGTCACTCTATCCTGGCGCGAAGCCCGCTCCCAAGGACGACAGCGACGATCAGAAGAGCGCGAACGTCAACCTTTCGTTCGGCGGGTTCTCCCTGAAGGTGGTGGCGGCGGAATTCACCTCGGACGATGCTCCCGACAAGCTCACTGCCTACTACACCAGGGAATTACAGAAGTATGGGAAACCTCTGAATTGCCACGGGGAATGGACCGGAAGCGGGCACGTGAATGCGTCCACAGACCACGGCGATAAAGACACAGACAAGCCTGTCTCCTGCGGGACAGGCAACAGCGGAGACTCGGTGGAATTGAAAGTTGGAACCGAGGGTAACCAGCATATCGTTTCCGTGAAGCCCAACGGCAAGGGTACGCGCTTCGCGCTAGTCTATGTGCGCATGCACACGGGCAAAGACACGACGATCTGAAGAGCTTCGGATGCTCCGGCCGTCGGGGCATCTGGCAATGTGAAAGTCTTTGAGGATTCAAACAGCGGGCATCGCTTTGCTTGCCCTCGCGTTCGTTGTGCGCTAGCTTCAATGAGGTGGAGCACTCCTGCCAACAATGCGGCAATGTGGTTGAAGATGGCCGTCCTTTTTGTCCGCAGTGCCGTGCCCCACAGATCCACGTACGCGTTGCCCTTGCTGACGATGCGCCCCCGATTCCGGCGGCGGAAGAGCCTTCTACCGAGGGAGTGCATCCGGGATTTTTAGATCGTCCTCGGGCGATGCCAGGCACGACTGCTCTCGGCGTTCCACTACCCGAAGGCACTGTAGACACTAAAACCGCTATCCGCGCGGTGGTGAAGGCCGGCCTACTAGGGGTTTTGATCGGGATCATCCCGCTGCTCGGCATTATGCTGGCGGGCGCACTGGCTGTTTTTTTTTATCGCCGAAAGCGTGCAGGATCGCTTCCTGCGGCGGTCGGTGCGCGGCTTGGCGGAGGCGCCGGCGTGGTGATCTTCGCCGTCAATGCACTGTTCACCATCCCGATCATCGTTTTTCACGAACAGCAGGAATGTGTGGACAGCATTGTCGCGGTTGCTAATAAATACGGATTGGACACGTCCTCTCCTCAATTCCAGGCCAGCGTACGAAATATCTTTACCGGGTCGGGACTCGCGTCGTTTCTGATTTTCGCGGTGATACTCGGAGCATTTGGCGGAACGCTGGCTGCACTTTTCTTTCGCTCCGGCAATCGAAGTTGATGGTGCTTTGCCGTCGCGCAGAGTCTTGATGAGCGCGTTCTGCCTCGCGCCTTGCTCTTCCCTGATCCCGACGGGTATGATGCAGCGTTTATGAATTCACATCCGGCGAAGCGATCATTCGACATCCGCGAGAAGGCGCAGATTATGTCGGCGTCGGAAGTGGAGCGGACGCTGATCCGTTTAGCACACGAAATTCTTGAGAAAAATAACGGAATCGGAGATCTGGCGCTGATCGGAATACGCCGCCGGGGAGTGCCGCTGGCAGAACGTTTGTCGAAGATCATTCAGCGCATCGAGAAGAAGCCGGTGCCCATCGGAAGCCTCGATATCACTTTGTACCGCGACGATCTTTCTTCTGACGATCTTTCTGATGTGGACTCCAAGCCCGTCGTCCATAAAACCGAGTTGGAAATCTCCATCGAAGACAAGTCCGTGGTGCTGGTCGACGATGTGCTTTACACCGGGCGCACGACTCGCGCCGCGATGGATGCCTTGTTTCGCGTGGGCCGTCCCCGGCGCCTGCAGTTATGTGTGTTGATCGACCGTGGACATCGCGAACTGCCGGTTGAGGCGGCTTTCGTCGGCCGCAAGGTGCAGACGACGGACAATCAAATTATCGAAGTGAAACTTCGCGAAGTGGACGACGCGGAAAAAGTCCTGCTGATGGAAAAGCAGGCACCATCGGCATGACATCAACGAGGGCGAGTTTTTCTGATGGGCACTGTGGGTTGTAGATGACCATGAATCCAGCGCGTGGTTCTTTGCTTGGTATTGAGGACCTGGAAGCCTCCGAGATCATGGGGCTTTTGAAGTTTGCCCGGACTATGAATCCGGACAAACCGCGCCCGCTGCTGAAGGGGAAGCGGGTACTGCTGCTCTTTTACGAATCCTCCACTCGCACCCGAAGCTCGTTTGAGATTGCCGCCAAATCGTTAGGCGCGCATACGGTTCTCATTCAAGCCATCGGATCGAGCATTGAGAAGGGGGAATCGCTGCTCGACACGGGCTACACGGTGCGCGCGGTGGGCGCCGACGTGATCGTGATTCGCCATCCCAACGCCGGTGCGCCGCACGTGATGGCGCGGCACATTGACGTCCCGATCATCAATGCGGGAGACGGATTGCACGAGCATCCCTCGCAGGCGTTGCTCGACGCTTATACAATTCTGCGCAACAAAAAAACTCTGAAAGGGCTGCAGGTCACGATCGTCGGCGACATATTTCATAGCCGCGTGGCTCGCTCTGCGTGCCATCTGCTGAGCAAATTTGGCGCGAAGATCACTTTGTGCGGTCCTCCGGAATTAGTGCCCGATATTGCGATCACGCTGGCCCCTGGGATCCGCGGCACTCGCCACATGGAAGACGCGTTGCGTGGAACTGACGTGGTCATGCTACTGCGCGTGCAGAAAGAGCGGCTCGCTGGCTTGCGCATCGATCTTGCCGAATATATTGCGCGCTACCAGATGAATACGGCACGCCTGAAGATGGCAAAGAAAGATGCGATTGTGATGCATCCCGGACCGATTATTCGCGGGCTGGAACTGACCAGCGAAGTTGCAGATGGTCCGCAGGCGCGCATTCTGGAAGAAGTGCGCAACGGAGTGCCGACCCGTATGGCAATCCTGGCGCGCGCTTTGGGAAAGATGCGACGATAAGAATGACCATGACGAAGTTGAGCGCCAGCAAGAATCGAAACGACACGGCGAGCCGGAGTGTGCTGATCACAGGCGGCCACCTGATCGATCCCGCCGCCAGCATCGACGCGCCGATGGATGTTTTAATCCGAAATGGCCGTGTCGCCGAAGTTGGTTTGCGCGGCAAAATCGAAGGCGCGGATGAAACGGCGCATGCAACGATAGACGCGCGCGGACTCATCGTTGCTCCGGGCTTCATTGATTTGCACGTACATCTGCGTGAGCCGGGACAAACTCACAAAGAGACTATTGCGACGGGAACCGCGGCGGCGGCGGCGGGGGGCTTTACTTCTGTTTGCACCATGCCGAATACGATCCCCGTGGTCGATTCGGTGGAGTGGATCGAGTGGCTGCGGCAGCCCGAACGCGAGGCTGTGGTGAATGTGTTCGGCATCGCCGCGGCCACGGTGGGGAGCAAGGGCGCGGAACTTACTGACTTCCGGGCACTGCAGTCCGCGGGCGCCGTCGCAGTAACCGATGACGGTAAGCCGATTCTCGACGATGCCATTATGCGCGACGCGCTGGTGCTGGGAGGAGAATTGAATTTCCCCGTCGTGCAACACGCCGAAGACACGCGCATGACGGAAGGCTGCTCGATGCACTCCGGGGCACAATCGTTCCGGCTTGGGTTGCGGGGCATGACGTCCGCGGCTGAAGCGTCGATTGTTGAGCGCGACGTGCAACTCGCGCTGAAGATTCCTAATGCACGCCTCCACGTGGCACATCTTTCGACAGCAGACGCGCTGATGAGCGTACGCCGGGCTAAGCGCGAAAAAGCGCGCGTGACGATGGAGGTGACGCCGCATCATTTCGTGCTGACCGACGAAGACATGCGGGATTACGACAGCAATTACAAGATGAATCCCCCGCTCCGGTCGGCTTCGGATGTGGAGGCGATTTTAGCGGCAATCGCCGATGGCACCGTCGATGCGATCGCCACCGACCATGCTCCGCATGCCGCTCATGAAAAAGCAATGGAGTTCGAGCGTGCCGCTTTCGGCATCACCGGTCTTGAGACGGCGCTCGGACTGGCAATTACGCGGCTGCATCGGGAGAAGGGTATTCCGCTGTCGCGTGTGATTGAACTGTTTACTGCGGGACCCGCCCGATGTTTCGATTTGCGAGGACGGGGAACACTCGTTCGCGGTTCGGTCGCCGACGTCACACTTTTTGATCCCAAGAAGAAGTGGACCTTCGCGGCGGCAAAGTCGCTTTCGAAATCAAAGAACACTCCGTTTGATGGATGGGAGATGACGGGAAGGGTGGTCACGACGTTGGTGGCCGGAAGGATCGTCTACAAGGCGTAAGCCTGCCCCCTAGCGGTCGAGGGTGACTTCCCGCTCCCCGGGCGGTAATTTTACGCGCTCTTGATTAGCGGAATTCCCGGAGAAACCAACCCTGCGCGATGCAGTCGGGCGGTGAGGCGCTCTTTGTCGGTCGACGTGGATGCGGCGGCGAGGCGCTTGCGCAGCTTGGCAATTTTTTCGGCGCGGGTGCGGCGGCGGCGAATTTCGGGGCGACGGCTGGGTGCGGACATTGAATTCTCCTGATAAATCTCGTGGATTAAGCGAACCCTTATTATAGGGCAAGACTGCGGGACGCGCTCTTAATGCGGCTGTTCAGAACTACCCGCTGTGCCGGGCATCGCTCGATATCCGGCGCACTGCAATACGGGCAAGCGCGGATACTTGGCGTATTGCGGGTCTTCGAACGAAAGTTTGCACATCCAGAAAAGCGATCCGCGGTCAGACTCCATTCGCCGCGCGTGCTCGCAATTCCGACACAGGCCTGGATTCGGATTCGTCAATCTTTCGTCAATGTAGCACGGTAAACTTGCGGGACACGTCGGTGATGGAAGTCATGAAGGCCTGGGACTTTGCATTTCGAATCGTCGGACCACAACTTCGCGAAGGCAAAAAAGGTTTATAGTGTGATTGCGATTCCGGGCAGATAACAAGGCATCAAGCTCCGCTTCCTTGGGAGCGGAGCTTGATGTCCTTTCGCACGGAGACATTCCCGCTCCACCGGGCTTCTCGCGCCGTTGGATGTAGCAAGCGAGCCTTCCAGCCGCCAGTTTGCTATAAACAATCTGTACTCATGCCTTCACGCTACGCGCAATGGATGTACGACTGGGAGACCCGCCTGACGCGGGTGGACAACAACCGCGTGGTTCGTCCACTGGACTGGGGATTGGATTGGACGCACGCCTGGCCGGGGCGGAATGGAGGTCCGGCAGGTCAGACTTCGAACGATCTGCTGGAATATTTCTCCCGCTCGAACGATCGCATTATTGCCGACAGCGACAATTTCTATTCCTACCAGAAGCCATCCGATTTTCGCCTGGAGCGTCGCGAGGTACAGGTTTTCAGCACGCGCGAAGTTCCCGATCCGCGACTGGAAGAAAAGGTTAAAGGAACGCACGCCGACTTTTTGCGCTTTACGTCGCCGGTGGCTACGCCCTTTCCGGAAAACAATCTCGTCAACGCACGCTGGTTCCCTGCCCGCGGACGCCGCGCCGTAGTGCTGTTGCCGCACTGGAATTCCGACGCGCTCGCCTATAACAGCCTCTGCCAGGTGCTCAACTATATGGGGATTGCCGTGCTGCGGCTGACGATGCCTTATCACGACATACGGCGTCCCGCTGAAATTGACCGTGCCGATTACGCCGTTTCCGCCAACATCGGGCGCACCCTCGACTCTGTTCGCCAGGGAGTGATCGATGTCCGCTGCTGTCTCGACTGGCTGGAGTCGCAAGGTTACAACCGGCTGGGGATTGTGGGGACGAGTTTGGGATCATGTTATGCGTTCATCGCCACGGCGCATGATCCGCGGATTCAGGTGGCAGCTTTCAATCACGCTTCGACCTATTTTGCCGACGTCGTCTGGCACGGGCAGTCTACACGACATATCCGCGAAGGGTTGGAGACGGCCATCGATTTGGAGAACCTGCGCCAGGTGTGGCGCGCCGTTAGCCCGATGGTTTATTTCGATAAGTTTTCGCGTTGGCCGCGCCGCTCGCTGATTATTTATGCGAAGTACGATATGACATTTTTACCGGAATTTTCAGAGCAGGTGGTCGAGGAGTTCAAAAGGCATAACCTGGATCACAAAGCGGTTGTGCTGCCTTGCGGGCATTACACGTTGGGGGAGACTCCATATAAGTTTATGGATGGGTGGCAACTGGTCAGTTTCTTAAGGACGGCGTTCGATTAGGCCAGTCGTGGCGTCCAACGCAATGTCCCGTCTCAACCCGGCACTCATCTCTTGGCGGTGACGCGATCTGCTATTTTGTCATATTCGGCCTTTGACATGATGTGGCGGGTTACGAGATCGTTCGGATCGTCATAGGGGCGCCCCGCGATTACGCGGTCGGCCTCAGGGCCGGTTATTCCAGGCAAAGTCGTCAACTGCTCTTTCGTAGCGGCGTTGAGATCGAGGGGCTTGTTGCGATCCCAGCCTTCGCGGATGCCTTCGGCTACGGCCTTGACGTCGCTCTTGGCCTCAGCCGTCGCTTCGGCGGTCTTCTCGCGAACCTCTTGCGGGCTCTGTTGCTGTTGCGTGCAGGCGGTGAGTGCCGCGAAGAGCGCCAGGACTACGGCAAGGGAGCGATATCTCACAAGATTCATGGTGTCAGCTTCTTCCGGCTATCTAGGATGACAACTTTGGCCATCGGGTTGGCAGGCGTCGGTGTTTGTGCGATCCCAATTTGTTCGACTGCTGCTTTCGCGGACGGGAATGCGCGCTCACTTTCGCGGCATCCGGTAAAATAGCCTTCAGTCTTTGACCCAGAACCAGACCGGGAACCCAACTATGAAAAACTCCGATACGTCCATGTCGCGTCCACTTTACGAGGTTGATCCGGAGATCGCGCGCGCGATTGATGACGAAGCGCGCCGCCAGCATGAAGGCCTGGAATTGATCGCCTCCGAAAACTTTGTCAGCGAGGCGGTGCTCGAGGCGGCCGGATCCGTGTTTACGAACAAGTATGCGGAGGGGTATCCGGGGAAGCGGTATTACGGCGGATGCGAGTTCACCGACGTGGTGGAAAATCTGGCGCGGGAGCGGGCGAAGCAGCTTTTTGGAGCGGAGAACGCCAACGTCCAGCCGCACTCGGGATCGCAGGCAAATCAGGCGGCGTATTCAGCCATCCTGCAGCCGGGCGACACGATTCTTGGCTTGAATCTCGCGCACGGCGGCCACCTTACGCATGGGCATCATCTGAATTTTTCGGGCAAGACGTACAAGGTGATTCCCTACGGCGTCACGAAAGAAACCGAAACCATCGATTACGACGAACTGGAGCGGATCGCCACTGCGGAACGTCCCAAGCTGATAATTGGCGGAGGCAGCGCGTATCCAAGGATCATTGACTTTGCCAGAATGCGGCAGATTGCCGACAAAGTGGGCGCGCTTTACCTCGTCGATATGGCGCACTTCTCAGGATTGGTGGCCGGCGGAGCGCATCCTTCGCCCGTACCACACGCTCATATCGTGACGTCGACGACGCACAAGACATTGCGCGGGCCGCGCTCGGGCATGATACTGAGCAAGCAGGAATTTGCGGTGGCCATCGACAAAACCGTCTTTCCCGGAATGCAGGGAGGACCGCTGGTGCACATTATTGCGGCGAAGGCAGTGTGCTTTCTCGAAGCCTCGCAGCCCAGTTTCCGAGACTACGCGAAGCAGATCGTGGCCAACGCGAAAGTCATGGCAGATACGCTGGCGGCGGATGGCTATCGCATCGTCTCCGGCGGGACGGATACACACCTCATGCTTGTCGATGTGTTCGCGAAGGGCATGTTCGGGAGCGAAGCGGAGAAGGCACTCGGCGAAGCAGGAATCACGGTCAACAAGAACGCGATTCCGTTTGACACGAATCCGCCCATGAAGCCGAGCGGTATTCGTATCGGAACTCCCGCTGTCACTACGCGCGGCATGAAAGAAGGGGAGATGCGGCAGATTGCGCATTGGATTTCGCAGGCCCTCGATCACCGTACGGATGCTGCGATGCTGGCGAAGATACGCAAGGACGTTCTGGGATTGGCGGAAGAGTTCCCGCTCTACGCTGAGCGGCGGGCAAGAGCGCAGGCGGAAGTGCGAGCCTAAGTTTCTAAGTCGCTTCGCGAATTCTGAAGGGATTCCCTACTTTGCTGGGGATGACAAGCTTGTTTAAAGCCGCGAATTCACTGTGCGACTTGCCCTGCCTATGATTAAATCCAAGCTGTGAAAATAGCCATCGACATCCGTCGCATGACGGAGTTCGGAGTTGGCACTTACATCCGTAACGTGGTCCGCACGCTGGCGCATCTCGATCAGGACAGTCAATATTTCTTGCTGGGGTCGCCGGGCAAGTTTGCGGAATGCGGATTGTTGCCGGCAAACTTCCATTCAGTGGCGCTCGGCGGACGCGATGACACGCTGAAGGGGAATCTTGAATTTCGTTCGACAGTGAAGCGCCTGCAATGCGACCTGGTTCACATCCCGCACCTGTTCTGGATTCCGCGCGGGCTGACATGCCCTTATGTTCTGACCGTGCATGATCTACTCGATCACATGTATGGATCGCGCAATGCCTCCAGTTGGAGGCGTAGCCTGCACTTTTATATGACGCGCCGTGTCCTGCGCAAAGCCGCGCGTGTTATCGCGGTGTCGCAATTCACCAAAAACGAGATTGAAAAGCTGCTGACGATTTCGGACGACCGCATCGAAGTGGTGTACAACGCGATCGACGAACGTTTTCTGCGCGGACATGCAAGCGCCGCCGATCGCGAATTGATTGCGCAACGCTACCTCGTGAATTATCCCTTCATTCTGTATGCGGGCGCGATTCGCCCGCACAAAAATGTGGTGCGGATCATCGAGGCGTTTTCCGCTCTGAAAAGCGAACTGCAAAAGCAAGAGCAGTATCCCGATCTTAAGCTCATCATCATCGGAGACGACCTCTCCAGCCATCCCCGCCTGCGGCGCACGGTGGTGCGCGGGTGCGTGCAGAACGATGTGCGCTTTCTCGGGTTTGTGCCCATTGAAGTGCTGCGAATTTTTTACGATGTGGCCAAGGTCTTCGTCTTTCCCTCGCTCTACGAAGGTTTTGGATTGCCTCCGCTTGAGGCGATGGCGCACGGAACTCCTGTAGTCAGTTCGAATACCTCGAGTTTGCCGGAAGTGGCTGGAAATGCGGCGCTGCTGGTGAATCCGGAAAACGTTTTTGAGATTCGTCGGGGCTTGCAGCGCGCATTGCTTGACTCGACACTGCGCGACCAAATGAAGCAACGCGGCTACGAGCAGGCGAAACGTTTTTCCTGGACCGCTTCGGTATCGAGGATTCTTGAAATCTATCGGGAGGTGGCGGGCGAGACAGTTTCGCGGGGAGCGGCTGCGGACTAACCGTACCGCTATGTGCTGCGGCATATTTGCAAGATTTGGCGCTCTGAAAGGGCAACACAAGCGCGGCAACGATTTGGTTCGCAAGCTATAATAGAGAATTCCACGATGAATTCCGGTGTCACTCCCCATCTCGCCCAACCTACGATTCAAAATGCGATCCATTTAGCATCCAACGAACGAACGATCAGCCGTCCCAACCGCTTGTTTGCGGACTGGCGAGTGTCGGTTGTGGTGTTGATTGCGCTGTGGGGAGTGATTTACATGGCCGGTTTGTCGCGGCCCGCGCTGCTTGACGACGCTGACACCGTGCACGCCGAGGCCGCTAAAGAAATGCTGCAGCGGCACGACTGGGTGACGCTCTACGTCAACGGCGTCCGTTACCTCGAGAAAGCCCCACTGATGTATTGGGGTGTGGCGGCGAGTTATACCATCTTCGGGATCAGCGAGTGGAGCACGCGGCTTCCGCTGATGCTGGGCGTGCTGGCGATGATCCTTGCGACATATGGTTTAGGGCGCTGGGCGCTAGGCGGCGAAGGAGGCTTCGATTCCGCGCTCGTCCTGGCGACGGCGCTCGGGCCATTTCTTTTTACGCGCTTTTTGATTCCTGACGTCGCGGTCGGCTTATGGCTGACGTTAACCTTCTGGCTTTTTCTAATCTCGCTGGAACAGCCGAATCCGGCGCTATGGACTTGCTGGGGCTTGGCTGCGGTCTGCGCGCTCAACGTTCTTACCAAGGGGCTGATCGGGCTGGTCTTTCCGATTGCGGCGATCGGAATCTATCTGTTGCTTACGGGAAATCTGCGCCACTTGCTGAAACTGCGCCTGGTTTCCAGCGCGCTGGTGTTCTTTGCGGTAGCTGCTCCCTGGCACATTCTGGCAGGGTTGCGCAATCCCGCCCAAGGCAACGTGCGTGGGTTCTTCTGGTTCTACTTCATCAATGAACATGTATTGCGCTTCCTGAACAAGCGCGTACCACGGGATTACGATACGGTGCCGCTGCTCTTGTTCTGGGGGTTGCTTGTACTATGGCTGCTTCCCTGGACGGTGTTCCTGCCGCAATCATTGCAGGAAATTCCTCGACGATGGCGAGACTTCCGTTCTCAGATGACGCGGCGGCAGCGCTCGTATCTGCTTTTCTTTTTGTGGAACATCGTGATCGTCGGTTTCTTCAGCCTGTCGACGCGGCAGGAGTATTACACCATCCCGGCCATTCCGGGGATGGCGTTGCTGGTCGGCGGATGGCTGCAGCGAGAGCGTAGCTCGTCCGTTGATAGTCGTGAGCGCCGCAGTGGGCGGGCTTCTTCGGCCGTGCTGCTGACGGTCGGCATCATCATCGCAGTGGTCAGCTTCGCGTTGCTCGTGTACTCGAAGACGCCGGCTCCCGGAACCGATCTGTCGGACTTGCTGCGCAAACATCCGCAAGACTACGCGCTTTCGTTCGGCCATTTTTTGGATTTAACACCGCAGGCGATGGGGGCGTTTCGTGTACCACTCCTGGCCTTTGCTCTGGCATTTCTTTTGGGGACGCTGGCCAACTGGATTCTGCGCCGTCGCGGACGAGCTGGCGCCGGCAATGTCGCGCTGATTACGATGATGATCGTGGTGTTGTCGTGCGTGCGGATTTCGTTCGGAATTTTTTCGCCAATTCTTTCCTCAAAAGATCTGGCGCTGGCGATAAAAGAACAATACAGGCCGGGCGACCAGATCGTCGTGATCGGACTGTATGAAAATGCGTCGACACTGAATTTCTACACAGGTATTCCGCTGCATAGCCTGCGGACTCCGGGCGGGAACATGTGGTACGGGACGCAGTTTCCGGGAGCGCCGCGCGTCTTCGAAACGGAAGCTACCTTCGTTGCGATGTGGAACGGGCCGCAGCGCGTGTTCCTATGGGCCGAAGAAGAAGATCCCGCGGCATTGCAGGGACTGACGCGGTATGTGGTGGCGCGCCGTGGCGGAAAGATTATTTTTTCGAATCGGCCGAATCAGTTGGTTTCGCAAGTGCCGGTTTAATCGACGCCTTCGCAAGCATAAGACGCCCATCTTTTAAATCGAATGTCTCGCCGCGCCACTGGATCTGGTTACCGGTAAAACTCGCGATCCAAATGAAGGGTGCGATCAGATCGCGGAGCGGCAGCAGGAACAGATCGCGCAGTATCTGACGGTCACCAAGGACGTTCACGGCACTGAGCAGGCCGACTGCAAGCCGCATCGTGAAGACTGCGGCAAACAATATCCACGCCCACCACGCTCCGCGAGATGCGAGTAATAAGAGCAGCGCCCACGGGAAGCCGAACGTGAAGAGTAGTCCGGCGTAGCCCCAGCGGCGCGCATCGCGAATAGTCCTCGACCAACGCAGTTGATGGCTCAAAAACTGTCGCAGCGTATAAGCAGGCAGGAACGTGCTGACGGATGCCGTGCTCAGTGCGACTCGTTTTCCGGTGGCGGCCATGCGGCTCCCGAGTTCATAGTCGTCGGCTAGATAGTCGAGAAGGGCTTCGAAGCCGCCGATCGATTGCAAATCGTTGCGGCGAAAGGCCAGCGTAGATCCGAGTCCGAAGTGCAATCCACCTTCAAGCAAACGAGCGCTCAGAACTCCGGGAATGAAATCGGTGCTGATACCCAGGGCTTCGAGGCGCGATCCGAAAGTAGGAGCCGGGATGCCGCGATAGAGGCACGTCACCAGGCCTTTGGATTGGTCCATCAGCGGGGTCGCGACTCTACGCAAATAATCGGAAGGAACGCGAATGTCGCTGTCGTTCACTAGAAGAATTTCGTGACGCGCGGCGGGCAACATCTGAACAAGATTGCTGACCTTGACGTTCGTTCCCAAAATGCGTTCGCAGACGACTAGTGCAATCGGAACCTTCGGATATTTTGTCTGGAGTTTTCGAACGAATTCCGCAGCCGGATCGTTGCGCTCGCTGATACCGAAGATCAGTTGAAATTCTGGGTAGTCCTGTTCGCAGTGACTGCAGAAGCTCTCCCATATTTCGGGATCGATACCGCGGAGGGGCTTAAGAATCGAAACGGGCGGAAGTTGACCATCTCCAGGCACAGGTAGCCTGATTTGTTTACGCCGATAACTTAGGAAATTTACGATTCCGAGCGCGGACAGAGAATAGAAAAACAGGCTCCCGATCGTTGCCAGTACGGCTGCGGCTTCAAGGGCTGCGCTGGGGGCAAATGACATGAGCGTAGTAAGAATAAACCGGGGAGACAGAGAGTGGGGATAGAGAAGATCTGGCGGATAAAGAAAGTCTGCGTCGCTCGTCACAGTAGTGCCCCACACACTCGCAAAAAGCGTGAATGTATGGGACACCCCCAGTGTTTTGCTGTCCTAGTTTATGTTATTCGTAACGGAGGGACTCAATGGGATCGAGGTTTGCGGCTTTCCACGCGGGATAGATGCCGAAGACGAGGCCTTCGGCGGCGGCGGCGAAGAAGCCAAAACTCGCCCAGAACACGGACATCGTAGCGGGCAACGAGTCCCACACCATGCGGATGGCATAGGTGATGACGGCGCCAACCAGAACGCCCATGATGCCGCCGACGGCTGTGAGCGTGATCGCTTCGAGCGTGAATTGCAGCAGGATGTCGGTCTTACGCGCGCCCACCGCTTTGCGCACGCCAATTTCCCGTGTGCGTTCGGTGACGGATACCAACATGATGTTCATCACACCCACTCCGCCAACAATCAACGCCACGCTGGAGACCGCGAACATAAAAATGAAGACAGCGCCCGTAATCTGGCTCCAGACATCGGAGAGCGAATCTTGTGTAAAGACCGAGAAGTTGTCGGGCTTGTCGGGAGGTACGCGGCGCCGGCGCCGCAGCAGTTCGCGCATCTCGTCTTCGGCTTTGGGCATGTCGGCGTGCGAGGTCGCCTTGACGCTGATGAAATGCTGCTTGAGTTCGGGATGTAATTTGCGCAATGTAGCGAGGGGAAAATACACCTTGTTGTCGTCGGGATTCTTGCCGCCACCGAAAGCGCTCTTGACTTTGGCGGCTACTCCGATTACCTGGAAGAGTTGGCCTTCAATATTGATTTCTTTGCCGACGGGATCGCTACCACCAAACAGTTCTTCGGACGTGGCATCGCCAATGATGATGACGGATGCGCGCCGGTCATCATCGACCTCGCTGAACCAGCGTCCCGACTTCATGTTGATGTCGAAGACATCTTTTGCGGAGGCTGTATCCCCTTCCAGAATAGTCTGCTTGGCCTTGCGGTCTTCGTACTTCACCACGTAAGTTCCGCTGCCAAACTGCGGCTCGACGTAACGGACACCGGCGGAGACCGCCTTCACGTGCGGCAGGTCTTTCATGGCCTCCGCATCTTCAAAAGTCAATTCCTTGCGGGTGCGCAATTCTTCGGTGGGGCGTCCGAATGTGATGGGCATGTGGAAGGCAAAAATAATATTCGATCCCATGCTGCTGATCATGCTGTTGACGTTGTCGTTGAGGCCGCGCACGATGGATGAAATGCCGATGACGACGGCGACGCCGATGACGATGCCGAGCACGGTGAGTCCGGAGCGCAGCTTGTTGGTGCGAATGGTGGCAAGCGCCATCGCGATGATTTCACCGAATTCGCTTTTGCCTAGCATTGGACTAGAACCGTAGAACCTTGTTACCGCCGAGACTCAGGGGACGCCGAGAAGATCCAGATTCCTCGCTTGATCCGGGATCGCGAACTCAAACAACCTTACATCTCGAAACGTAATGCCGCTATCGGATCTAAAGTTGCTGCTTTT